>PVMK01123982.1_pt1 | contig 24975 bp, 28 predicted proteins | sample 1853481 | NCBI WGS metagenome assembly PVMK01 (sample SAMN08533507, study PRJNA380276) | Marine sediment metagenome, whole genome shotgun sequencing project.
GAGGACAGGTCTGGGTCGGGCATATCGACCCCATGCGTACTGGCTGCCCGTCTCGCGCAGTTCCCATCAAGCGAGCTTGTGTTCACCTCGACGCAGGGACATCCGATACGGTGGACCGACTTCAAGCGTCGCTATTGGAAGGCCGCTCTCGTCGCCGCTGGTCTTCCGGATGTCCGGTTCCATGACCTCCGCCATAGCCACGCCTCGATCCTCATTGAGCGGGGAACGCATCCGAAGGTGATTTCGAGTCGTCTCGGACACTCGCGGATTGGGGTCACGATGGACACCTACGGTCACCTGTTTGATGGCCTCGATGAAGGTGCGGCGGATGTCCTCGATGAGGTGTTTTCAGAAGCAACTGTGCCAGATGTGTGCCATTCAGACGAATCGGGCGTCGTCGAACTCTCCGGATAGACACCAGAAACCCTTGCAGCACAGGGGTTTCCGGTTGTGGGCGTTACTGGACTCGAACCAGTGACCCCCGCCTTGTAAGGGCGGTGCTCTAGCCAACTGAGCTAAACGCCCGGGTCGGGCAATGGTAGGGGGAATGCTACGCATTCCTTGGGAGTTGAGGAGCAACTCCGACGGAACGGGACGCGTTCCCGCTACTCGAGGCGGATCGTTGATCCTGGCTTCGTGGTGCGCATCTGGCCTGCCCGTTGGACAAATTCGTTTCCTTCGACGCGGGCATTCGTGTTCGTGCAACCCCCAGCAGCATGGGGTTGGTAGTCGACCCTCATCGACTTCACAGCTCGCACTCCACCGTCGATCGACACGGCCGTCGCGTTGGACCAGCGTGCCTCGAACCGGGGACCATCACATGGGCCAAACGATTCAATGTACATGACAGGTCCGCGAATATAAGGACTTCTGCTGAACAGCTGTCGGATCTCGTCACGCTCGCCAGTTCGAAGATTCGTAATCGAACCCAACCACGGGAACGTGGCGTCTGGCCGCTCCTCACCCCGCTCAATCGTGAGTCGGTACGGAACGCCTTTGTCCCACCGAAAATCGCGAGTCGCCCTCTCGTCAATCGCCGAAGGAAGCGGAGGTTCACTCGACTCAAGCCGCTCGCCCTTGGCCGTGTAGCCCTCCCAGTTCACTGCTCCTCGGTGAGGAAACCGCGGATGATGCTGGAGACCGAGATGACAGCTTCCACCCCCCGGCTTGAGAAACGTTCCCTGGATGGCAAACGACACCAACCTATCGATCTCAGGCCTTGTGGCGACTTCAAGCGTGACAGACACCTCAACGAGGCGCTCGCCGTAAGGAAGATCCCACCACAGGAAGAAGGACGATGCACCACTCGCACTCGTCGGCGTCCCCGCCACTCGTTCGCCGACGCGCGGGGACAACAGATTTCTGACCCAATCCTGCATGCACAGACCTTACCCCCCGACATGCTGTCGGGGGCAGGTTTGTCTACGCTCACAAACCGTGGCTGTTGTAAAGAACCCGATACTTCGCGTTGTGCTGCTGGCTCTTGGTTGGTTGTGGGTCGCGATCGCGTTCATCGGTGTGGTCGTTCCGGGGATCCCGACGACTGGACCGATACTCCTGGCGGCGTTCCTCTTCTCGAAGTCATCTGATCGTTTCGACGATTGGCTTTTGACAAACCCCCTCTTCGGCGGAATCGTCCGGGATTGGCGCGCAGGGAATGGCTTTACTGTCAGAGCAAAGGCCGTCGCGGTCATTGCGATTTTCGTGTCATTTGGTATCACGACGATGTGGTTTGTGACTGCGCCATATGCCCGACTGGCGATGTGGCTCCTTGCCGCCGCCATTGCCACCTACGTCGTCACACGACCAACGAAGACGGACGAACACGCCCCGGAACAGATCGCGGCCTAGGTGTACCTAGCCGTTCAGGTGCTCCTCCCCCACTGTCGGCAGATCGGTCGGCATGAGCGGATTCGGGCGATGATCGTGGTAGTGGCGCAGAACCGCTGCGTCACATACCGAACATAGATCAACGGGTCGGGTGCCAACGACTGACAGCTGTGTCCCTCGTGACTTCTCGACGATCGCAAGCGGGATTGTCTGAACGTCGTCGCCACCACACGACGTGCATCTCTTCACGAGCAGCCTCTGCCACATCGCGCCACATCGCTCACAGGTCATGCTGACCGCGCTCGCCGAGGCCACACCCACGAGATTGTCCGCCTCGCCACACTCAGGGCAGCTGATGTCGAGTGCCATCACAGATCGCGAAGAGCAGCGACCCCGGCGCAAGCTATTGCGTATGGTCTGCCGTATTCAACGAACGCTGCTCCGACCGAGCGTGCCTCGCCCCGAAACGCCGAGACGAGGAGAACGGATCCACCGACAGACGTGACATCGGCGATGTCCAATCGCACGTCGCCGCCCGCTCCGACGATCGCCGCAACGCCCCGTAGGACCGCTCGATCGATATCGCCATCGTCGGCAACCGTTTCACTGTGCACGCCACGCTCGTCAGACTCGATCTCGACAGTCACACCCGAAGCCGATTCGATCACCGCCACTCCCAAAATGGATTGTCGATTGTCAGCGGACTGCTGGAGGTGGGTGGGAACACTTTCAGCTTCGGCGCTTGGAAGCAACTCGACGAGTCCACGCCCCAACCCAGTGCGTTTTCCCGGTGCCTTTTGTCGCGGTAGCACCACCGAAGGCATCGAGTTCGCCACGAGCTCGTCAACGAGGTTCCTCACGTCGTCGCCCGAGAGAGTGCCATCGAGCCACACGCGGGCCGTCGGTATCGAATCATTGTCCAGCGTCACCTCGGCAGCAGCCACACCAGGCAGCGCGTCGAGATTCGCCCGAAGGTTTTTGGTAGTCACTTCATCTCCGCGCTTTGCCAGCACACGATAACAAGGCTCGCAAGGAACGCAGAGCGTTCCCGCTCGCTGCCTTAGACCTTCACTCGAGCTTCGACCATGATGCATGCATCGATGAGCGCGGGAATGCCCAACTCGGTCACACGTTCGCGAACCTTCTGATCCGCGGCACCAGGTTGAATCCAGACAGCTGCATCATCGAGTTCGGCCACATCGTCGAGAACACGGAGCGTTCTCGACGGCGGGACAACGACATTCACGATGTCTGGAGGCTCTGGCAGGTCGGCAATCGAGCGGAACGCCTCGTCCCCATCGACGGTGGCTCTTCCTGGGTTCACAGCAACGACGCGATAGCCCTTTCCCTTGAGATCTCGGTAGATCTTCCCTCCGAACTTGCCTGGCGTATCTGTTGCGCCAACCACGGCGATGAGCGGATCGGGATGTGCGAGTCGGCCTGCTACAGGATCGTTCATTGCACGTACAACCTCACTTCACCACCCCTATTCCTCGGAATCCTGTTTACCTGGCGTCACAAAGACCGCGCCGATAGTGGCGAACATGATCTCGAGATCGGTCCGTGTGGAACACGTCTCCACATAGCGATCATCCCACTCCGTCCGCGCCGAAAGAGCAATCGAGTCGCGACCGTGAATCTGAGCGAGTCCGGTCACGCCTGGCTTGACCGTGAATCGGGGGTCATCGAGACCTATGAGTTCGGCCTCCTCCACGACAAGTGGCCGAGGACCGACGAGAGACATCGAACCCTTGAGAACGTTCACGAAATTGGGAAGTTCGTCAATCGACCACTTTCTCAAGAAGGCTCCGACCCTCGTTACCCGGGGATCGTCATCGATCTTGATCGAGTACTCACTGTCATCGGCATCGGCCTTGCGGAGTTCGGCCATATGCTGTCTGAAGACGGTCTCGTCCTGATCGAACACCATCGTCCGAAGCTTCACCATCCAGAACAACTCGCCGTCCCTTCCAACCCTCTGTTGCCGGAAGGCCGACGGACCGGGCGAGTCACGTTTCACCGCGATCGCTGCGACGAGAATTACGGGAAACAGCAGTACGAGGGCGAAAATTGATCCGCCGATATCAAGTGAACGCTTCACAACCAGGTAGCCGTGCGAGATCTCGGTCTCATCGGCATCGTGGATCAACGCTGCCGTCACAAGCGCGGCAAGCGCAGCAACCTCGCCAACAGCAAACGCAACGACGACATGAAGAATCGGATCATCGAATGGCAGAGCAACCATGCCGACGGCGGCTATCAACGCCACGAACCACGCGATCGCAAGTCTCAGTGACTGGCCTTTCGCCACCAGCACCTGGCCTATGAACAGCCCACCAGCGGCGAGCACCACGCCAGCACCAGCAATCGCGGCGACGAACGGTGACGGAGCGAAATCCGATCCGAACGCAACACCAACAAGCAGCGGTCCAAGTACGGCACCGAGCAGCGCGCCGACACCCGCAAGAAGAACCGACGCGACCGCGATTCCCCGCGCCCAGGAACGCAACTCGCGGCGTTCACCCCGAACAGCCATCTCGGTGAACGAGGGCAGAATCCGCGCGATCAGGTTGTAGCCAAGGGTGAGTGGAGCTCTCGCAATCAGAAGTGTGGCGTACACCACCGAAAACTGCGCAGTCGTCGCACCGAGGCGAGAGGCAACGAGAGGCCCGGCAAGCAGGAGAGCCTGAGACGCCGCCGCTGCAAGCACGAGACCGGCGAGCAGCCCTTTCTCCGAAGTGTCGCCAAGATCGTCAACGTCGACTCTTGGCTCGTCCTGCGAACGCTTCCATGGTCTCCACAAAACGATCACTATGGGTCCCAGAACGTGCGCCCATGCAAATCCTGTGACACTTGGGGCGATGATCGCAACAGCTAGAGCAATGGCGAGCCGGAAGATGGACGCGGCCGCGGAAGCGTACCCATAAGAACGGAACCGTCGATATCCCGCGAGATAGCCACGGCCGACGGCGAAGAAGAAGTGAACAGTCACCGTGGCCAACACGAACAGTATGAACACCTGTCTGGAGGAGAAAGCGGCGAAGTAGTCGTCCCCGGACACAGCGACAACTATCCCTGCCGCAACTGCCGTTGATGCGGCAAGAGCGACGGCCCGAACCGGGACGACCCACCCCCTGGCGCCCAGCGTGAGCCTACGGATCACGAACTGTTCGATCGGCATGAGCACGATGACGAAGGACAGGAAGTGCGCGGTGAGGAGAATACCGATCGCAGCGAACCCCTCAACACCGAGTGACCGACCAGCGAGGAACTGGTACGCATAGCCTCCGAGTCCAGCAATGAGGCTGCCAACGACAATGTCAAGCGTGCCATCGCTTCGCAGGTAGGCATAACGGGTGACGCGCCCCTCAGCCTGCTCCTGGTTCAACTCGTCCTGCGGTTCTTCCATGTTCCCTCAAATCGGCGAAGCGGAGAATACCTGCCGTTGGGCGACAGCACCGGATTCACGGAGCCCGTCTGCAACCATTGGTCACGTTGACGGTCGGTCGCTCGTGCCTCACGCGGCATACATCCAATACGGGGACCCCTCACCTACCATCTCGGACGATGACAGATACCACCACTTCGTCGGCGAATACGAAGCCGTTCACCGCCGCCTTGGCGTCTGCGATCGTGCCTGGAGTCGGCCAGTTCATTGCAGGCGACTCACGCAAGGGGCGCATCCTCCTGATTGTTGACGTCGTGATCCTCGCCGTCACTCTCTACTTCTTCAGGGACAAGGTGTCGTTGCTGACGATGTGGATCAGACCTTCATCGCTTGCGTTGATGATGGTCGGCAACATCTTGCTTCTCGCATACCGGGTGTGGGCAGCGGACGACGCCTATCGGTCCGCCTCCGCCACCAACGCGGCGACCCGCACATCGGCATCCGGAGCGGTCGTCGTCGGGGCTGTCCTGATCGGGTCGGTCCTGCTACTGCCACACATGGTCTTTGGGTATTACGACGTCGTGCAGTACGACCTCATCACCTCTGTGTTCGGCGGCAATACATCAGTATCTGCATCGGTTGTGTCGACAACCGCGGCGACTCCGCCAAGCACTGATGCAGAAGGCAACACCGTTGCTAGCGAGGCGAGCGCCACGACCACCGAGGCTCCCGCGGGTGCGTTCGCTGGCGACGATCGTCTCAACATCCTTCTCATCGGCGGCGACTTCGGTCAGGGAAGAACGGGGATACGCACCGACACGATGATCACGGTCTCGATCGATCCTGTGACCGGGGAGACCGCGATGTTCTCCGTCCCCCGAAACTGGACCCAGTCACCGCTCCCTGAGGGAATGGGTGTCTGGGATTGCAATTGCTATCCAGAGCTCATCAACGAGTTGTGGGTCGCGGGCGAGCAGTACCCCGACGCGTTCCCTGGTCCAGGCACTCCTTCGGAGAACGCCGTCAAGGGCGTCATTGGAGAGTTCCTCGGTTTGGACATCGACTACTACGCGATGGTCAATCTCGACGGGTTCGTCGACATCGTGGATGCGCTCGGTGGCGTCAATATCTATGTTCCTTCGACGGTCATCGACGAGGAGTATCCGCACGAGGATGGGTCAGTTGAACGGATTCAGATCGACCAGGGATGGCAGGAACTCGACGGGCATCTCGCCCTGGCGTACGCCCGCACACGACACGCAGATTCCGACTATTTCAGGATGAACCGCCAGCGCTGTGTCATCGAAGCGATGATCGAGGAGGCCGATCCGACCGCTCTTGTACTGAACTTCGGCAAACTCGCTGATGTCATGAAGAACACGATGCAGACCGATATTCCGATCGATGCCCTGCCACAGTTGATCGAGTTGCTTCCGGGCGTTGATCTCGACGAGGTTGTCTCGATCCGCTTCATTCCACCCGAGTATCACCTCAAGTACAGGGATGACGGCAAGCCGGGACGCGTCGCCAACATCGATCTCGTCCATGAGCATGTGCAGTTCGTCATCGACGATCCGGAGCGGGCAGTCATAGAACTCGGACTCGAGCAACTCGAGGACGTGTGCGGAGAGCCCGACGCATAGGCAGAATCGGCTGGCGTCAGCCCTCGAGTTCCACCATGACCAGCTTGTCGACACGCCGATAGGTGCGGCCTTCGACCGTGCGGTCTATGACCCACTCCCTGACATACTCGACCCGTGGTTTTTTGAGCATCTCTTCCGGCAGCCCGATCCCGTGGGCTGAGGTCCCGCGGGTCGTGTATTTTGAATCGAGCTCGTCCGAGGACTGTGTGACGGTGATGTCGTCGACAACGATTTCGATGGTGTTCGGAGATTCGACGCGACTGTCAGCGGTTTCAGCCTCGCCGTACTTCGTCCATGAGCTTGACCGCGCAGGAGAAATCGGCCCGTCGAGCCGGCCTGGGTTGATTTCCTTATCCGGACGAGGCATGTAAGACCTCCCACTGCCTTCCTGCTCCCAACATAGCTGAGTCTCGCCCGGAACGAAAGTGCCAATTCAGCAACCCGATTACTGTCTAGTCAATGAGATTCCTGATTCGCCTTGCGCTAAATGCCGCGATCGTTTGGATCACGTTCGCGGTCATCGACGGTCTCACATTTGGGGGCGATTGGTTCGGATTCCTGATCGTCGTAGGGATGTTGGCGGTCGCCAATGCAGTCGTTCTACCGATACTGAAACTACTTGCACTGCCCGTTCGCATGATGACCCTGGGGCTCGCCACTCTCGCCATCAACGTTGTAGTCATCGTTGCGATCATCTGGTTCGCTGGACAGCTCGATCCCAACGTCTCCAGCGCGGCATGGGGCCCAACGATCCTGGGTGCACTGATGATCACTATCCTCTCGTCGATCGTCTCGACCCTCATCAAGGACTGACAAGTGTCTCCGAAGAAGTACTCACCTCCCCTTGCTGGGCTGCTGACGGGTCTCTCAATGGCAACGAAGTCCCTTGAACCAAGCCTTATGCCCAGGTCCGCGATAGATCAGGGGCTGATCATGGCCGGGAGCTTCGCAACGGGGTTCATCGCCGGTTCCGCGTCGGCGGTCGCACTCGACATGCTTCCCCCATTCGGTGGGACATCCGCCCTACGCATCGCCGGAGTGGTGGCCACGGGTGTACGAGCCACCAGCTTCGTGCAAGGCTTCGGGCAGTCACAGCCAGCGTCCACAAGTCCGGCCACCGCGTGGACAGAGGCAGGTACAGACCTGATGAGCGGCGTGGCTCTCTCAGGGGTTCCAGACGGCAACGCTCCCGCTCTCGGAGCGGTCAGTGCCATCGCTGTCGCGGCATCCATGGTGCACGACGTGCAAGCCGCACTACACGTCCGCGATGACCAGCCCGACGCAAAGTACCTTGCAACTGCGACCGGAGTGGCGGTGGGAGCGGTGGCGGGTGTGGGTGTCCTTGGGGCGCTGATCCATTCGTCGGGATATCTGGCGCGAAAGGTGACCCGAACGCATGGGCTCATCGGCACCTTCATGTACGCGGGGGGTGTCGTCACCTCAGTGTGCGTTCTCGGAATCGGCGCCAAGGTCGGTATTGCACGCGTTATCGGTTCGATCAAGAAGGGCAATCAGGCGTTCGAAATCAGGTACCAGGATGCGCCAGACGGCGTGAACGTGACCGGGGGTGCGTACAGCCTCGTTCCCTACGACACGTTAGGACTCCAGGGGAGACGTCTTGTTTCGGTCGCGACAACAGCCGACGACATCGAGACCGTAATGGGTGAATCCCCACGCAACGACCCTGTACGGGTCTTCATCGGCGTTGGTTCAGCGGAGTCGATAGAGGAGCGAGTCGAACTCGCAATTCAGGAGCTTCGCCGAACGGGCGGATTCGACCGGTCGACGATCATTGCAGCATCACCCGCTGGAACGGGCTACGTGAACTACATCACGGTCGAGGCAGCAGAGCTCATGGCGCGAGGAGATGTGGCGACGGTCGCAATCCAGTACGGGAGCCTCCCCTCGATGCTGTCGATGAACAAGGTCGCAGAAGCTTCAGCTCTGTACGCGGAGCTCGTTGCACGGCTAAGAGCTGAGATAGATACTCTCGACCGGGGCATTCGACTGTATGCGTACGGGGAGAGCCTCGGTGCACAGACTGGTCAGAACGGAATCGAATCCATCTGGAACGGCACAGACCTCCCAGTAGATGGTGCCCTCTGGGTTGGTACACCATCGGGTACCGGCCTTTTCGACCAATTGACGACCGATGCTGGCGTCCCTGTCTTCGACCGGCCGGAGCAACTGATCGAGCACATCGAATCAGATGAGCCGACACCCCCAGCGATCTACCTCAATCACGACAACGACCCTGTGGCGAGTTTCACACCATCGACGTTCCGCACGATGCCCGACTGGATCAGGGAAGAGGATCGTGGTCGCGGCGTCAACCCCTACCAGCGGTGGCTGCCAGGAGTTGCGTTCTGGCAGGGCCTGATCGACACGAAGAACGCAGCAACGGTCGTACCGGGCGAGTTCAAGTCGACCGGTCACGACTACAGGGCAGATCTGGCACGATGCACACGTGTCGCCTATGGATTCGACGACGTGACAGCAGAACAAATGAAGCGAATCGAGGACAGGCTTCGCGCATCAGAAGTGGAGCGCGGAGCGAACATCGCTGAAGGCAAGGTCTGAGGGCTACGACGCCAGGGCAACGGCCTCGACAACTGCCTCCCGATCTTCGTGGACCTGTTCATACACATCCTTGATCGATTTCGAGCGAAACAGAGATCTGATCCCCCTCGCCAGCAAGGTCAGTCGTTCGACGAGGGCGATCACAGCGAAAAGATAGAACGGCATCAGGATGAACATGGCAGCGAAGATCTCAACGCCAGCGCCGATCCAAACCCGCCACAGCCAGAAGCCCCAGGTGACGAGGAATACCAACATGGCACCGAGTGGCTTGATGGTCGCCATCACGGCATCATCGACCCTGAGCCTTCCAATGAGCCAGACAAGGGCCATGGGGATGGCATTAATCACCAGGCCAACAACTGCGAATGGGAGTAGAAGCAATCCGATGACGATGTCCTTGACGATGTTCCACATGAACGCCCACTTTGTGCCCAGACCCGTGACGAACATCTCGTCGCTTACGCCGAGAGCGTCCAACTCCGTCTGATACAGCTCCATCGATTCGACAACGGCGTTCCTCTGCTCCTCTGGTGCCTCGTCCAGCAACCGCGCGAGCCGTTCCCTGTCGCCGTGACCGATGGTGGCCTTGGAGCCGACCGCCTGGCGAAGGGCAACATCAGATGCAGCCGAAAGGTTTCGAGCCGTGACCCAGTCCTCGAAATCCGGAGCAGCCCACCGTAGATGTTCCTCCATCTCCGCTGTCAGGGCCACAACGGCGTCGCGATTGGACGCGTCCTGCGGCTCCCCTGGCTCTATGTTCACACCAACCCACTCGTCGAGGTCGATCGGGTACCCGACATCGATGAACACCTTCGAACGCAACGCGGCCTTGTTCTCGTAGTGGATTCCTGCGCTGAGAAGCATGATGTTCTCGACGCCGCTTGCTCTTGCGCCAAGTGCAATGCGGGCGGAGCCGGTCTTGATGTGAGCGATCCTCGGGTCGTCAACTGTGATGCCCTCGGGAAAGATCGTCACGAGATCTTTCTCCCCGAGCGCCTCGTATGTTGAGCGGAACATCTGATCGTTCGACGACGGTCCGCCATCCTCACTCTTGTGGACAGGAATAGCGCCGACCCAGTTCAGTACGCTGCGAACCACCGGGTAGTTCCAGATCACGTCCCTAGCGATGAACCTCGGCACCCTGTCCATGGCTCGTATGAGCACGAGGGGGTCCGTGAACCCACCGAAATGGCTCGAATTCGCAAGCTGTGATCCGCTCGCAGTGAGCCCGTGGCGCTGTCGCACCTCAACCCGGTGAAAGAGAAGTGCAGTGGCCCAGGCGACGATCTTCTTGATCGTCCGTTCTCTACGGGTCACCGAACGCCTCCGCGTAGTCCTCCATTGCGGCGATGACCACCTTGGCGGCATGCTCCGAACCGTAGGTCCAGGGGATCTCGACAGTGCTCGGCTCGCCGGGGAGCGTCTTGTAGGAAGCAAAGTAGTGCTCGATGCGGCGAACGAGCATCTGAGGAAGATCATCAATGTCCTCCACTTCGCTCCAGGCGGGGTCGTTGTCGAGGACGGCGATGATCTTGTCGTCTGCTTCTCCCCCATCGATCATCTGTAGGCCTCCCACAACTCTGACCTTCGTCACGATCTCGATACGGTTGATGGGCCGCTCAGAGAGCACGCAGATGTCGAGCGGATCGCCATCCGATCGGTCGACACCGTCACAGAGCGCCGCAACCCGCTGGTCGCAGTACGTCCTGGGAATGAATCCGTAGAGCACCGGCGGTGAGCTCGAACCCCGCTGAGGGCGATCCACCATGAGGTAGCCGGTCTCCTTGTCGACTTCGTACTTGACCACATCGAAAGGAGTTATCTCGATGTAGGCATTGACGTGAATGGGCGCGTCGTCACCCGCCGATAGCCCGTGCCACGGATGTGGACGCCATCTGAAGAACGGTTGGGGAAATGCCATGGGACATACCGTAGACGGTCGGCTGCGAACAGTCGATCGGGTTACCTGCTCAAGGCACGTCCTGCGAGGCTGTGGACTGCCAGGCCGAACGAAACGATGTTCACTTTGTCAACTCCCGCCGGCGGGAGTACCGCGCCCTGCCATCCATCGAGGTGCCAACTGCTTCCTGAGACCAGAGAATCGTCAGCCCAGCTCTCCTCGAACGGCCAGGGGTTGGCATAGAAGTACGATTCGTTCGATGGATACAAGCCAATGGCGATCTGAGCTGAGGCTTCACCGTCCCCTTGAGGGACCATCTTGGTCGAGTACCACTCGGTCGCAATATCGAATCCGTGGGGCCACAGATGTGGACCGGCGATTTCGCCAGGCAATGAACTGTTCATCTCTGCGAACGCAGTCGCCGCGTACGATGCCGCGGCGAAGAACGCCGCGCCATGATCCTTGTTGTACACAAGCGTTTCGGAACCGCCGAATCGCTCCGTGTCAGCGTCGATATCGGTCCCGTGCCGAGCTGCCACGGCAACAGCCGCCTCACCGACCGACAACGACGAGGGTCCATCGGTCATATCAATGTGCTCAGCAACACCACCCGCCGAGATGACGATTTCGTGTGTTCTGAGATCGATGGTGCTGTAGAGGTCTGAGCCGTCCCCGAGCGGCGTCGGTGCAGTCAGCAGTCCGACGAGGTCGATGGACATAGCTACGTAATTCCATCGGTCATCTGGCGTCCCCGCGGCACGAGGTATGGCCGTCAGAGCCTTCGCATAGGCCTGGAGAGTGTTCCTTGTGTCGTCCCAGTCCGTGGGAAGCTGTGGCATGGCCATAGTGATCCTTGGTCTCGTGTGGTCGGTACAACACCGTTGGGTCGAAAGCATTCCGGTTCAGACCTCGTCGTTCGCGCGATACCCGACTACGGGGCGTTCGCCTCGTCTTTCTCGGCGCCTGACGCCTTCTCTCTGGAGCCTGAAAGATACTCACTGACGTCAGGCTCATTGTCGAGGGATCGCATCACGTTGATGCCGATCCACAGGATCACGCCGACGGAGAACCCGAAACCGAGCACAGGGAACGCGATGATCGCGAAGTCGAAATCCCTCGGTTGGATGTTGAGCGTTATCCCTCCCGAAGGATGGAGGGTGCAGGCAAAGAACCCTCCATATGCAGGTTGGAGTTCAAAACGCCGGACCGTGTTCGGGGGAACGTACCAACTGCCAAGCGTGTGCGCGACGTTATCCCGATTGTCCAGAACGAGCGTGTCATCTGCGTAGAACGACCAGGTCGGAGGAATCTCGAGCGGGTTCTCTCCCTGCTCGATGAGGTCCCAGGAGCCGGGTGGTATGTCGAGGACATGGACCGTTGGCTCGCGTGACCCAGCCGTGTAGATGAGCAGCGCTATCGATGAGAGTATGAAGACGCCAAGCATTGACACCGCGATCAGAACGAACAGTTCTGTCCATCTCCAACGTTTCGTGTGAGTCCCAGCGACCCCATCCGGGTCAGTCATTTCCCCTCGCCCCTAGAAGAGGTAGAGGGTTGGGTAGATGATCACCCACGCAAGGTCGACGAAGTGCCAGTACTTGATCACGCCCTCTGCTCCCCAGTAATCGTCTGAGCCGTAATGGCCCTTGAGGCCGAGGAAGAGCACGAATCCGAGGGCTATCAGCCCGGTGACCACGTGAAACGCATGCAGTCCAATGAGCATGAAATACGACGAGCCGTACGGGGTACCGGGCGGGTAGAGGTGGATCGCTTCTTTGAGCTCGATACCAACGCCCCCGAGGAAGATGAGGCCCATGACAATCGTTCCGCTGATGTACAGAACGAAGTTCCGTCTGTGGTTGAACCTGATCGACGTTTCTGCCATGTAGGCACTCAACGACGACGCGAGAAGCACGATCGTGAGCATGAGCGCGAGGTTCTGGTTGAGCTCCTCTGGCTTGGCCGTACCCGTCGAGTAGTACCTCGCCGCCAGGAAGGCACCGAATAGGAAAGTCTCGGAAACGATGAAGAGCCACAGACCGATCAGGTTCGCCCTCGGCTGGAACGACATGTCCTGGTGATACTCAGTGTTTGCTGGCTTCGTGGTCGTCATCAGTGACCACCCTCCTTGAAGACCTGGCGAACGTGCATGAACACGTCAAGGATGATCCACCCCTTGAGAGCAACGAACGGAAGAAGTGCGAGAAGTGGGTCTTCGAGGCTGATTGCAACGATGTACTCGATGATCGTGAGAACTGCAAGGAGTGCTGCACCGATCAGGCCCTTGCGCGTTGTCTTTCGAAGACCCTCGCGGTCGATTGGGACGACGTCCTGTGTCATACCAGAGCCTCCTTTCCGGATTCATCCGGTTCGGAAGCCGGCTCTGCGTCGGGGAACATGACGTAGGGCTTTCCGTAGTCGTAGGGAGGACCGACGATGACGGGCTGGGAACGGAAGTTGTGCTGCGATGGTGGTGATGACACCTGCCACTCGAGTGTTCGTGCATTCCACGGATTTGAGCCTGCCTTCGGTCCAGCAACAGCGGACCAGGCGATATTGCCGACGAAGAGCAGGAAGCTCGAACCGAGAAGCAGCGCCGACACGGAGGCGAACTTGTTGGCCGATTCGTAGGCCTGTGGGTAGTCGCCGACCCTGCGGTTCATGCCGTTTATCCCCACCCAGAACAACGGCAGGAATGTCGTGTTGAACAGCACCGTGACCGAGACGGCGAAAATGATGCCCAGCTTGTCGTTGTACATGCGACCGGTGATCTTCGGGAACCAGTAGAAGAACGCCGCAAGCAGGGCGAATATCGAGCCACCGACGATCGTGTAGTGGAAGTGGGCAACGACGAAGTACGTGTCGTGGAGGAATATGTCCGTTGCGACGTCTGCAAGGAAGATTCCGGTGATTCCGCCGATCAAGAAATTGAATAGCCAGCCGAACGCGATCACCAGCGGTGTGCGGAACCAGAGCTTCCCCTGCCACAGCGTGCCAATGATCGACAAGAAGATGACCCCGGTGGGAATCGAGATGGCCTCCGTGAGGATCATGAACGGAGCATGGAGGAAGTCCGCCATGCCCGACGTGAACATGTGGTGCGCCCACACGACGACCGACAATCCGACGATCGTCAGCAGGGAACCCACCACTGCCTTGTACGCGAACAGCGGTTTTCGAGAGAAGGCGGTCGCAATCTCGAGAATTACACCGAATCCTGGGAGGACCATGATGTACACGGCGGGGTGTGAATAGAACCAGAAGATGTGTTCGTAGAGGATGCCGGTCCCCACATCGGGTCCGAAGAAGTCTGTACCCGCAACCCGCTCCATTGTGATCAGTACAAGTGCTGCAGCGAAGAACTGGGTGACGCTGAATGCGAGGAGAGCGGTCGCGAACCCCGCCCACGTGAAGATCGGCAGGCGTCCCCATGTCATGCCCGGTGCACGCATGGTGATGACCGTCACGATGATGTTCAACCCACCAAGGATCGAAGAGAGCCCGAAGGCGATGATGGCCATGTTGAAGAGGATCTGCCCCGAATCCCCTCCCACGGACAACGGTGCGTACGAAGTCCATCCAGCGCTGAAGGACCCAAGGAGCGGCGCCGAAAGCAAGCCAATAGCCACAGGAGGCACAAGCCAGTAACTCAGTGCGTTGAGGCGGGGGAACGCCATGTCCGCCGCCCCGATCTGAATCGGGATGATGTAGTTGCCAAAGGCACCGATGATGCCCGCAACTGCGACGGCAACCATCAGGATGCCGTGCATCGAGACGAGCTTATTGAACTCTTCGAGGTCGACGATGCTCATGCCAGGCGACGCCAGCTCGATCCGCATGATCATCGCTGAGAAACCGCCGATGAGCAGGACGCCGAGCAGCGTCACGCCATACTGGATGCCGATCACCTTGTGGTCCACGGTGAACTGGAAGTAGCGCTGCCACCCTCTGGCAGTGCTGACTTCTGGTGTCTTGCCGATCCACTGACGACCGAACGCCTCGATGCCACCGATACCCGCAAGCCATCCGATCAGCGCGGCAATGAATCCGAATACGACCGCAACCTCATCTGTTGGGCTTCCGCCGCGTACGGCGAGCGTCAGCCAGACGCCCACGACGTATCCGACAATGCCGAAAACGATTGCTCGTATGAGGTACTTCATCGTCTACTCACTCCCGCCCAAGGACTCGATGTACTCGTTGAATTCCGCGTCACTCACGACTCGAACAGGCAACGCCATGGAAGCGTGCCCAGCACCGCACAACTCCGCACACTGGATTCGCAGGTTCACATCGTCGTCCATTGTCCCTTCTGCGGTCGCGGTCGTGTACACCTGCGTCGGAACGCCGGGTACTGCGTCGATTTTCACGCGAAACGCAGGAATCCAGAACGAGTGAAGCACGTCGACACTACTGACGTCGTAGCGAACACGCTTCTCGGCAGGCACCACAAGCTCATCGAGCGCTGTTTCGCCGTTGGGGTAGGTGATCTCCCAGAAGAACTGGGCCGCCTGGATCTCGATGACGTAATCCGAGGACGGCTCGCCACGGATCTCGGCGAGTCCGACGAAACCGGGATTTATAAGAACACCGATCGCGAGGGCCGACGTGATCACGAGCCACGTAGTGACCAGCACCCTGTTGTTCTGCTGATTCGGACCATCTTCTCGGTCTGCGCCCTCAGAACGCCAACCGATGATGCCCCATGTCATGACGGCGAGGACGAGCGCCATGACCGGTGATCCCAGATACATCAGGAGGATGAACGCCTCGTCGACAACGTGTGCCTCTTCGGCCCACTGAGCAGGAAGTATGTTCACGTACTTCGTCAGGGCAATGAGGAGAACGGTATACCCCAGCCAGAGAAGGCCGACTGGTAACCACGATTTACGCACAAAACCTCCGAAAGAACGTTCTCTTCATGTGCTGGGTGGGGCGAGTGTAACCCATGTGAGGTGTGAGGCATCATGTATCGCGCATCAAGTCTCCGATTCCTCCTCGGGCGCCGATGATCGGCGCCCAGTGCAATCCCATCCGCATAAAGTGGGCTTAATCGGACGGATCGGCGGAAGCATGGAGATAGCCGGCTACACAGTGGAACCCTTGACGCCAGAGCGGTTCGACGATCTGATCACAGTGCTCGGCCGCGGCGGAGTCGCAGGGTGCTGGTGCATGTATTGGAGGACGCCTACGACCACGATCTGGCGTGATGAAGCCAAGGGCGGGAGCACTGCACGGAACCGAAGAGCTTTCGCTGATATCGTCGAGAAGGGCCCCCCGCCAGGACTTCTCGCATATGAGGACGGCAACCCGGTCGCGTGGTGCCGGGTGGTGGAGCGACGGTCACTTCCGGGCTTGGCCAATTCGCGATTCTTCAGGACAGATCTCGATATCGATGGCGTGTGGTCGCTCGCATGCTTCGTGGTTCGGGCGCCCTATCGAGGCAGGGGGCTCACGGAAGTCCTTGTAAGGGCGGCAATTCAGTACGTCGCTGAGCGCGGCGGGAAGTTCCTCGAAGCATATCCATGGGACACCAACGAGGTGAAAGCAGCAATGACGATTTATACCGGCCTTGCGTCAACGTTCGAAAGGCTGGGTTTCGAAGTTGTCCAACGCAAAGCGCCACACAAACCGATGATGCGCCTCCCAATCGATACCTAGACAATCCGGCTCCACGTTTCCTGTCACACCCGCGAGATAGATTATGGGTATGTTGGAAACAGATTTCGACCCGAGAGAATTCGCCACGGATCGTATTCCGCCTGGTCTTGATGATATGCAGCCTGGGCCCGTGCTTGCGGGATTCCTGTCAGCTATCGACGTCACCACGGTGACCGGTTATGACCGGGTCATTGTGCTGCGTGCCCACCAGCGCATGGCATCGCATTATCAGGCGCACACCTATAGCGATATGGCCGCGATCACCAGCGTTCTGTCTGGAGACGGTGAGGACCACCGGTATGTGAGCGAGGTGGCATCAGCCGAAATCCGAGCTGCCTTGAATCTGACCCGTCGTTCGGCTGATATCGAGTTGTCCTTTGCGTTGGATCTCGAGATGCGGCTTCCCCTCGTCCATGACATGCTCGGATCCGGCGTGATCGATGTGCGTCGTGCAAGGACTATCGACCACGAAACCTGCCACCTCACGATTGGAACAGCCCGAAATGTGGTTGAACGGATAGCCGAAGCAGCACCTGACCTCACCACGGGACAGCTACGGGCGAGAATCAAGAAACTCTGCATCCAAGCAGACACACAGGAGGCCAAAAAACGCTACGACCGGGCCGTGGACGAACGCAGAGTCATTTCTGAACCCACGGTTGAAGGCACAGCGAATCTCACAGGAACAGACCTACCACCAGACCGTGTCACAGCCATCACGCAACGTATCAACAAGATTGCACGATCACTACGTGGCGGTAGCGAGACAAGGTCAATGGACCAACTCCGTGCAGACGTCTTCATGGACATCCTCCAAGGAACCGGCCACACCACGCAATCCCGAGGCGTTGTGCACATGACCGTCGATCTCGACACGCTGACAGGATTGACAGAACATCCTGGAGATCTCAACGGATTCACTCCAGTCATCTCGGACATTGCACGACAGATCGCACAGGACCAGTCTGACGCTGAGTGGCGTTACACGATCACCGACACCGAAACAGGGCAAGCCATCACCTCAGGAGTCACACGACGGCGCCCATCAGCATCGGATAGGCGTTCCGTGGAGACCCGAGACACGAGCTGTGTCTTCCCTGGATGCCGCATGCCCGCCACGGACTGCGACCTCGACCACACCACCACATGGGCTGAAGGCGGACCCACAGCGTCCGGCAACCTCGCCACCCTCTGCCGACCAGACCACCTACTCAGACACAACGGCTGGTCCTACAGAACCCTCCCAAACGGTGCAAACGAATGGACAAGCCCACTCGGACACACCTACACCACCACAAATGACCCGCCGTAGGTTGGTGTTCGGCTCGTCAGTATGAGTCAAACGAGAGTTGCGTTCAGCGTGATCTCGACATTGCCAGCTAGTGCGTTACTCACTGGACATCCGACCTTGGCTGCCTCAGCCTTCTCTGCAAACGTGTCCGCGTTAATGCCTGGAACGGTCGCGTCGACGGTGAGTTCCATCGTGCGAATCCGGAATCCATCATCACCCTTGGTGAATGTCGCGACTGCGCTCGTATCGAGGTTGTCGGGGGGAAACCCAGCTCCCGCGAGTTCGTTGGAGAACGCCATCGAGAAACATGCCGCGTGCGCTGCCGCGATCAGTTCCTCTGGGCTCGTCTTTCCTGCCGCTTCTTCGGTTCGGCTTGCCCAACTCACAGGAAGAGGGCCCGCTGCCCCACTCTTGAAGTCGACGGTACCTGACCCTCCGAAGAGGTCCCCCTGCCATTTCGCTGATGCAGTACTTTTCATCATCTCGTCCTTCCGTAGCCGTGTGGGCTTGTGGTTCCGAGTCCATGATACGTTGGCTCAGATCGACAGAACCCGCCTCCTGAGGCTCATCTTCTAGACTCGAATCCGATGAGGACTCGAAGCAATCTTCTTATCGCGAGCGGTCTGCTCATCTTCCCTGTCATGTGGCTTGCGCTCGTGTCGGGCCAGGCCATCTATTTCGGGCCCATGCGAAGCCTGTTCGAGAAGATCGGTCGGCGATACCTCGACGATCTGCCGCTTGGTTGGGGCCTGTTCGACGTTCTCTATTTCACGATGCCGATCGCGGCGCTGGTACTCGTCGTACTCGGATTCGCTGTAGACCCCGATCGCAACCGTTCGCGGCTCTACTTCGGAATCCTTGCCGGGCTCATGGTGATCCTCGCGACCAGAACATGGAGTCCCGGGTATCTCTGAAGTCCTGAGCTGCTGTCAGAATCCCAGCCAGTACGCAATCTCGTCTGCGTAGAGACTGTGCTCGGGGCATTCAGCCCGCGCGCGCCTCGATCAGCACGCGCCCGTACGCGGTTCGTTCGCTGGCCGTCGCGCCGACGAGGTCGGTCTCGGTCATGGCGACCGAGGCATTCCCCGGCGGGCGTCCCTGCGAAGCTGAACAGGTCGAGAGTTCGGCACATCTCGACATACCGCCTCTTCGAGCCAGGTCGTCGCCGCCGTCTCCCTCCAGCCTCGGTGACGGTCGTTGAGTCCTCAGGGTCACCGTCTGACGATGAGCACGATGCAGCGAGCACAGAGATCACCAGTGCACCCGCTATCAGGATCTTTCGGTTGAGGGCAGTTCGCACGCCTGAACCGTAGAACATGACCCGACCCTTAGGCACATCGACACGCTGAACGTCATACAATCCACGTTCGGGGCCCGTAGCTCAGTTGGTTAGAGCTGGCGACTCATAATCGCTCGGTCGCAGGTTCAAGTCCTGCCGGGCCCACGCCGGAACGATTTCGTCGCTCCGTTGCACGAGGGAGAAGCCGCTATTGAACCTGCTCGAGTCTGAGGCTGCCCAAACGGGCGGGTCATGACTTCGCTAGACGGTTTCGTAGTTGAACTCGCACAAGCGCTCGAGGACGTTTCGGATCCGTCCACGAAAGAATGGTGGGAGCGCTACCTCCGGAGAGATGCTCAGTTCCGGGGAGTCAAGATGGCCGACACGCGCCGGATCGTCAATGCGCTCGTCAAACGCCACGACCTCGGTGAATCTGAAGCCTCCGGCTATCTCCAATTGGCACACGAGTGCTTTGCACAGCCATTCAGCGAGGACAAGCTCGCAGGTGTGCTGCTTCTGGCGGAGCATGGTTTGGCGACGCTACGAATCGAACACGTCGACGCCCTGGCACAGCCCTTGGCGGAAGGTTTCATTGCAGACTGGAACGTGTGTGATTGGTACTGCGTCAAGACACTCGGTCCTTTCGTCACAATGGGGCCTGACGTTGAATCCCGGGCTCGCGCAATTGCATCATGGGTGACGGCTCCGGCGCTGTGGCAGCGACGAGCCGGAGTGGTTGCATTCGTCAACCATGCGGCCACCGAACCCGAACTCTTCACCGGCTTCACCGATCTCCTCATCGAAATCTGCGAAGTCAATGCCGGAGACCAAGCTCGGTGGAGCCAAACGAGCGTCGGTTGGCTTCTTCGGGAGCTCTCCCGGCGACGCCCGACCCTCGTGCACGATTTCATTGCCAGCGAGCCCCAACTGAGTTCCGAGGCGCGCCGCAACGCTATCAAATACCTCGATTCCGATCCCCAGTAGGTTGCACGCCCGAACGTCTCAGGCATTCCCACCTTCGGGCTAAGAAATGCTGGCCAAGGCGCCGATACAACGAATACGTGCCACCGGCAGGAGGATGCTTTGCGCGCCAAGTCGAACCATTTTCGCTTCGGATTCCTGTTGGCGCTGGTGGTTGCAGGCACCGCGACTATCGGGGCGATGCCCGGTGGCGCTGGCGGCGCATCCGCTGATGCTGCCACTTCCCCGATGGTCGACGAGATCGGCTTCTTTGATCCCTCCCAGGGTCTCTGGCACCTCAATACGCGCGGTGGTAGCCCCGGTTCCTTCTACTTCGGAAATCCAGGCGACTACCCCCTCGTCGGCGACTGGAACTGCGATGGCACCGATACACCAGGTCTCTATCGACGATCAGACGGTTATGTATACCTCCGAAACCGAAACACGCAGGGAGTTGCGGACATCCGCTTCTTCTTCGGTAACCCTGGCGACCTTCCGCTGGCGGGCGATTTCGATGGCGATGGATGTGACACCGTCTCGATCTATCGCCCGTCCGAGACTCGTATCTACATCATCAACGAACTCGGCTCGAACGATGGTGGATTGGGTGCCGCAGATCACAGCTTCCTGTTTGGCAATCCGGGTGACAAACCTTTCGTGGGAGACTTCGATGGTGACGGCGGGGACACCATCGGGCTGCACCGCGAATCGACGGGCTTCGTGTACTTCAGAAACGCGAATACGTCTGGCAACGCCCACGACCAGTTCTTCTTTGGAGACCCTCAGGATCGCTTCGTTGCGGGCGATTGGCTAGCGACCGGCGAGGACTATCCGGGGGTCTATCGACCATCGAATCGCACCGTCTACCTGAGATACGCCAACACCCAGGGCAACGCCGACGAGCAGTACCAATGGGGCAACTCCGGGATACATTCCCGTCGCTGGAATGTTCGGAGATGTCGACGCTCCAAGCCTGCAGTGCACCATCCTCCCCGGCGACAACATCTGGAACCAGAGAGTGGATGGCCTGCCGCTGGACCCGAGGTCAGATCAGTACATAGCTTCGATCGGCTCGTCCTCGACTTTGCATGCCGACTTCGGAGCGGGTGTGTGGCCGCCCGGCTCGGACAGCCCGATCGGAATTCCCGTGATCGAGGTGCCCCCACAGCAGCCCACGGTACCTATCATCTATACGGCCTACGGATCTGAATCCGACGCAGGCCCATTCCCCATCCCGCCCGATGCGCCGATCGAGGGCGGTCCGAGCGGATCAGGAGATCGCCACGTGGTCGTCCTGGATCGCGGTGCCTGCATGCTCTATGAACTCTTCAACGCCTACCCGAACAGCAACGGATCGTGGTCGGCAAGCTCGGGAGCCTCCTATGACCTCCAGTCGAATGCGCTTCGCCCCGACGGCTGGACATCGGCGGACGCAGCGGGACTGCCGATCCTCCCCGGTCTCGTCACCTACGAGGAGGTCGCGTCCGGCGAGATCCGCCACGCGATCAGGTTCACCGCACCGACAACCCGCAGGGACTACGTGTGGCCCGCACGCCACTTCGCATCCAGCACGACCGATACGAACCACCCACCCATGGGACAACGTTTCAGGCTTAGGTCAGACTGGGATATCAGCGGTTACTCGCCAGACGTGAAGGTGATCTTGAGAGCATTCAAGGCCTACGGAATCATCCTCGCCGACAACGGTAGTGCCTGGTACATATCGGGAGTCCCGGATGGACGCTGGGACAACGACATGCTCCACGAATGGGACGACATCCCCGGGTCGGCGTTTGAGGCGGTCGACGTCACCTCACTCATGATCGACCCCGATTCCGGCGAGACCGTCCGTGGTTGACGGCACCGAAAACATCAGATCTGAGGACCGCCAAAGGCAACACCAGACAGGTCAGCCATCTCCCGATGGAACGTAGTGAGGTCATCGGTCGTGAACCCAGTAAGCGAGTCGTGTCCGCAAGCTCTTGCGAGCACCGTCATCAGTTCAGTGGCCGCCCCGAAGTAGCGGCCCAGACGTTGGGCCGCTTCATCGACTGGCAGCCTCGCCCGTAGATGTGGCTGCTGCGTCGCGATCCCTACAGGGCAATTATTCGTGTTGCATGCTCGCATGCCAATACATCCGATTGCCTGGAGCGGAACATTCGATAACGCGATGCCATCAGCGCCGAGCGCAAGCGCTTTGACAAAGTCTGCAGGCGACCGCAACCCACCTGTGATGATCAAAGTGACGTTTGAAGCGTCGGCATCGTCGAGGAATCGTCGCGCTCGTGCAAGCGCAGGAATCGTCGGAACCGAGATGTTGTTTCGGAAGAGAAGGGGTGCCGCTCCGGTGCCTCCCCCCCTGCCATCGAGGATCACATAGTCGATGCCAACTTCGAGGGCAGCCTGAAGGTCGGCTTCGATGCGCTGCGCAGAGAGCTTGAATCCAACAGGAATCCCGCCGGTCCGCTCTCGCACCTCGGTCGCAAACTCGGCGATCGGAGGGCTTCGTCCACTCAGGAAACCGCGCAGGAGAAATTGCTGGTTCACCGATCGGAATCTCACGCACCGCGGCGATCTCTGGTGTGACCTTCGGCCCGGGAAGATGGCCACCTGTACCCGTCTTGGCTGCCTGACCACCCTTGAAATGAAACGCTTGCACGTCCGAGAGTTTCTCCCATGAGAAACCGAATCGGGCAGACGCGAGTTCGTACATGTAGCGGCTCGACTCTGCCTTCTCCTCTGGAAGCATGCCTCCCTCTCCAGATGCGATCGCGGTACCCGCAATCTCGGCACCTCTAGCAAGAGCCGTCTTCGCCTCGGCGGACAGCGACCCGAACGACATGTCCGAGACGAAGAGCGGAATGTCGAGCCTGAGGGGCTTCTCCGCCGCTGGGCCGATGACGATCTCTGTCTCGACGCGATGATCATCGAGAAGCGGCGGACGAGCCAACTGAGCGGTGAGTATCTGGAGTCCGTCCCACTTCGGGAGTTTCTCCCTTGGCACGCCCATAGCGCCGGTGACCCCATGGTGGCCGACACGCGAAAGCCCATCTTCGGCAAGCGCATGGATGTGTTTCACATACGGCTCATCATGCGTGCCGGTCGGGTCCTGATACTCCCCCTGATACGCGTCGCGGACATATGGCTGTGGATGACTCTCCGCCCACGCCGCGACCTCGTCTCCATCCACCCAGACGATGTCGTCTTCTATGACGGAGGAGAACTTGTGCAGGACATCGGTGTCGCGGTAGCTCGAGACACCCGTGTCGTAGCGGTAGTCCCATGAGTGGATGCCGCAGACGAGATTGTCGCCGTCGATGTGCCCATCAGCCATGAGAGCGCCACGATGTACACATCTTCCGTAGAGAACGCTGTGACCCTCGCCGTCCGGCCATTGGACAACTACGAGATCCACGCCCGCCACCAGCGCATGCACCAAGCCGCCGGGCTCAATCTCTGACCAGGTAGCTACTCGTACCTTGTTCATCGGTCTCCAGTCGGCTGCAAATAGCTGTAACGATATCGTTCGGTGAATCCCAGCCCCTCGTACAACTCGATCGCTGCTTCGTTCCTTCCAAGCACTTGGACGAACTGCCATTCGGCGCCCTGTTCAATCGCCCATGCTGAACTCGCGCTCATGATGGCCGTGGCCAATCCAGCTCGACGATCAGCCTCCCTCACAGCCACGGAGAACACGGAGGAGATGCCTTTGCTGACCGCGGTGAACCCAACAGCCCTTCCCGGGATCCACAATCCAACGGCAGCCGAAGCCGCTCTCTCTACGATTCGATCCCACGCCGCTCGAACGGAGGGGTCGCTGTAGTTCAGATCGATCAACTCGGCCGTATATTCGGGATTATCCGCAGCTACCACATCCACATCGTCGTGGTCGTTCGCTGACGCTGGCCTACGGACCATGACACTCGTCGCATCACGACGAGAAAGCCCCCAGTCGCTGAGACACGCTGCGATGACGTCCGCCTCCATGAGAGGGGTCACGCGCACCGTCAAGCCAGCTCCGCGCTCCGCGAGCCATCTCGAGATCGCGTCGCGAGTCTCCAACGAAATATCGACCTCACCGACAGACGTCGCAGAGTTGAGCCTCCGTGTAAAGCCACCGCTTGACGCGACCCGCCATCCTGAGATCGTGGTCGTCTCATCGGGAGACCACGCGGCAAAGCTCGAGCTCTCGATACGCTCGACAGATGGCATCACGGCAGCGTGCCCTCGAATCCCGAAAGTCCGGTAAGCAGCTCGTCAGGAATGCGCTTCGGACGGCCGTCGAGGCTCGTGCACGCACCATGCACCTTCTGGGTTGCAAGCACCTCATTGCCTCGTACGATTCGCTGGCCGAACCACATCGACACCCGTTTCACTTCCTCGACCCACGACTCAACGATGAGTTCGTCGTTCTCAACACCGGGGGCCATGAACTGGGTCTCG
>PVMK01126374.1_pt1 | contig 24974 bp, 34 predicted proteins | sample 1853481 | NCBI WGS metagenome assembly PVMK01 (sample SAMN08533507, study PRJNA380276) | Marine sediment metagenome, whole genome shotgun sequencing project.
AAATAAGGAACCCAAAATCATACATGGAAAAACGTTCAATGCCAGTTTGTTTTACAAAAGAACAACACAAAATGATCGAAGAATTTGCCAAGAAAAACGGCATGCTAAACTCAAGCCAAGCTCTTGAAAAAATCTTATCCAAATAACCTGTTTTTTACTTTTTGTTTTTATTTTTAAGGTAAATATATGCTAAAATAATTTTAAAATGTAGAATGGGTCTTTTTAGTAGAAAACCAGCATACTGCACAATATGCAAGATAGAGGTTAAACACAAGCACAAGCCCAAAAGAGAATGGAATGTCAAAGGTCCTCTTTGTGGTAACTGTCATGTAGATAAGACAAAAGAGTTCTACGAGGCAACAATAAGACAGCCTTGTGTAGTCTGTGGAACTACAAAAAAAATATCAGACTTGTGGGAACCACGATGGCAGTGGGATATGGATGGTCTGCTTTGCAAGGATTGCTTTGATAACAAAGAAAAAGACCACGCAAAAAAGAAAAACTACTGCGCTTTATGTGGTACAAAGATGGGGTTATTCCGATTAAATCCTAAACCAAAATGGAAAGTAGATGGCCATCTTTGCAGAAAATGCTGGGATGTAAAAAAAGCAGAATTTGGATAAGCCATGAGATTCTTTAAAAAATTTAAATGCGATATTTGTTCTAGCAAGTTTTCAAAACCAGAAGAACTAATGCAACATCAGCAAGTAGTTCACTTTAAAGATCTTCCATATGATTGCAAAGAGTGTAACAAAAACTTTTCAAACATGGAGGATATGAGAACACATTTGCAACGAGAGCACAGTTACAAAAAAGACAGATGACTAGATAGCCTTTACAGTTTTTACTATTGGGGGCCTTACCTTGGTAAATACTCTAAATCCACAAATACATTTGATTTCAGGTAATCTTGATAGTTCGGTGTTTGAGACCTGTGTGCCACATCTTAAACAAGAGTAGGTTACATCAAAGGTCTCTTGAAGAGTCTCTTCTACATCATCATTGTTTTCGTCGACCATATTTACCATCAAAATTTCCATAATTTAAGGTAATACCAAATCACGTTAAGGACAATTCAATGTAGACATCATCAGGAATTTTGAGTCTCATTAGTTGCCTTATTGCTTTGTCATCAGCATTAATGTTGATTATTCTTCTATGCATTCTCATCTCCCACTTTTCATAAGTTTCAGTACCGCTACCGCATGGGGACTTTCTTGTTGCAATGTGTAGTCTCTTTACAGGAAGTGGGGTTGGTCCTTTGATTTTAACACCGGTTTTTTTTCCAATGCCCATGATTTCCTTACATACACCATCTAATTTTGTAAGGTTAGTTGAGGTGAGTTTAACACGGGCAGCTTGGGTCATCTAACTCACCCTATGGAGTATGTTTTTCTGTAATTTCCTTGACGATTCCTGCAGCGATAGTTGCACCCATGTCTCTTAGTGCAAATCTACCCATCTCTGGGAATTCTTGGAAAGTTTCAATACAAGTTGGTCTTACTGGCCTAATTTTTACAATTGCAGAATCACCTACTTTAAGAAATTTTGGATTCTCTTCATCAACTGCGCCAGTTGCTGGATTTATTTTTTGGAGAAACTCTGTAACAGTTGCTGCAACTTGAGCAGTGTGACAGTGCATAACTGGAGTGTAACCAGGTGCAATTGCTGTTGGATGGTGTATTACTATAATTTGTGCTTTGAATTCTTTTGCTACAGTTGGTGGTGCGTCTGGAGTCCCAAGAACATCACCTCTTTTGATATCTTTCTTTTCAATACCTCTAAGATTGAACCCAATGTTATCACCAGCTTCGGCAGTAGGCATTTCTGTGTGGTGTGTCTCTATTGATTTGATTTCACCTACAGCACCAGAAGGCATTACAATTATCTTTTGTCCGGCCTTCATTGTTCCAGTTTCAACTCTACCTACTGGTACAGTTCCTACACCAGTAATTGTATAGACATCTTGAATTGGTACACGTAGTGGTTTACCAACTGGTTTTTCAGATACGATAAAGTCATCAAATGCCTCTAGCAGGGTTTTTCCAGTATACCATGGCATGTTCTCAGATCTTTTAACCAAGTTGTCGCCTTTCCAGCCAGAAATTGGAATAAATGGTACATTTTCTAATTTGTAGCCCACAGATTTTACTAATTTTTCACCTTTTTCTTTGGCAGCCTTGTAGGCATCCTCTGAATATTTGCTATCATCCATCTTGTTGATGGCAACAATTAGTTGACTTACACCCAAGGTCTTGAGCAAAAATGCGTGCTCTCTTGCCTGACCACCTGGAGCGATTGCGGTATCTGTTTCGCCTTCTTTTGCAGAAAGTACCAAGATTGCCGCGTCTGCCTCAGAGGCGCCAGTAATCATGTTTTTGATAAAGTCTCTGTGGCCTGGTGCGTCAATTAATGTAAAGAAATACTTTGCAGATTCAAATTTTTGGAAAGCAAGATCAATTGTAATTCCCCTTTCTCTTTCATCTTTAATGTTATCTAAAACCCATGCATACTTGAAAGTATCACCTTTTCCAGTCTTCTCGGATTCTTCTGCATGTGCTGCAATAGTTCTCTCATCTACAACTCCAAGATCCATCAAGAAATGACCCATTGTTGTTGATTTTCCGTTATCAATATGACCCGTTATAATCAGATTCAGGTGTGGTTTATTTGCCATGTCAGGTTCGTGTTAAAAGGGATTTATTACTGTTATGAATTTTTGAAATTAATTCTTGTTTTTTTGAATATTTTATAGATCATAAAATTTTCAAAACTACACATAAATCGAGGTGTTATTGACATCAATTATGAAAATTACACTGTCCGTTATCAAAGCAGATGTTGGCGGAGTAGGTGGTCATACAAAACCAAGCGATAGACTGATTGAGGCAGTAAGAAATACCATCAAGGCTTCTGGAGATTTGTTAATTGACCACTATATCGGTTATTGTGGCGACGATGTTCACATTGTAATGTCACACACTCATGGCGTTGATAATAATCAGATTCACAAACTAGCATGGGATGCCTTTATGGCAGGAACTGAAGTTGCACGAGAAGAAGGGCTTTATGGTGCAGGACAAGATCTCTTAAAGGATTCATTTTCAGGCAATGTAAAAGGAATGGGTCCAGGGGTAGCTGAGATGGAGTTTGAAGAGAGACAAAACGAAGCATTTACAGTCTTTGCGGCAGACAAGACAGAGCCAGGCGCATTTAACTATCCATTTTACAGAATGTTTGTAGATGCCTTGAGCAACACAGGACTAATTGTAAACCAGTCACTTGCACGTGGTGTTAATATCAACATTATGGATGTCGAAGAAGGAAAGATTGCAGAATTATCATTATGGGAAGACAAGCCAACAATAGAGGCAGCTTTGATGTATCCTGGAAGATACGTAGTATCCACCGTAAATACCAAAGATGGAGAACCAATAGTTGCATCGTCAACTGATAGACTTCACAACATTGCAGGAAAGTATGTTGGAAAAGACGATCCAATTTGTATAGTTCGAACACAAAAGAACTTCCCAGCAACTGAAGAGGTTGGAAGTGTCTTTAACAACCCGCACTATGTTGCAGGAAACACTCGAGGAAGTCACAACATGCCGCTAATGCCTGTTAAACTAAATTCCGCAGCTACGATTAATTTCTGCATTCCAATTGTGGAAGCACTAGTTTTTAGTATGCACAATGGTAAGTTTGTAGGACCATTTGATGGATTCTCAACTCCAGATTGGGATTATATCAGAGAGATTGCAACAAAGAAAGCACTTGCAATGAGAAGTCAAGGCTTTATTCATCCTGCAACCTTAGTTCCATCAGAACTAGAGTATGCTGAAGGATACAATGCAAGAATGAGTGTCCTTGAAAGTAAAATGAAATTAGTTGAGGGAAGCACTTCAAGTGGTCAAAGGAAAGAAAATTACGAAGATCCTGATTAAAAAAAAATTCATTTTTGAATTGAATGATTTTTGAGAAATAGTTAAAAGAAAAAAGGATAGTATCTAATGTGTCTAATGCAAAGGATTTTGAGAATCTTTGATTGGAAAACCTACACCTTTACTGCCATTGCAATAATTGCATTTTCAAACATTGTAGTAGAACTGTTTGGGCAAACCATTCCAAATGTTTTTATGACTTTTTTTAGAAATGCCAGCGAAGCCGTAATCTTGGCATCAGTCTTTTTGTTTGCAGTAGCCTGGTTGCTAAAGGCGAGGCCACACAATAGACCTAAAAAATACAACGTAGTTGTCTTTGATGTGTTTGGGAAAGGAAACTCAAATTGACGGTATTCGTACGGAGTTTAAGACTCATGATGTTGCGTGGAGTTTTATGAAGCAATACAAGACCGCCTACCCCCTCTACAACTTTGCGCTGGTATCAAAGCAGCTACAACAAGATAGGCCAACCATCTTCAAGTACATTTAGTCTAGAAAACAAATAATTATATCAACATAAAATCAATGTTTGTGCCAGTAAAGATTTTCAGCGGGGTTGAACACATTGTCGAAAAATCAGTTAACCACTTTATCAGAGACGTCAAGGTAATTGATATCAAAATAACCAGCCATCTTAACAAGAATGATAAATCACAATTCTATGTTTTGATTCACTATGAAGGTGCATCTCCTAGTCATTCCGAAGGACCAAGTCTCCTATAATTTAGATTCCAACTTTTATTCTGGATCATAACACAAGATTAGAGTGAAGTTTTCTATCTTAGCTGATTTCGCTAAACAAAATGGAATTAACTGCAAAGAGATTAGAGCTAACACAATACTTGGTGGAATTATTTGAAAATACCCCACAAGATGTTGTATCAAAGATAGTTTATCTTTTGCAGGGAAAGATTCGACCAGACTTTGAGGGAATTGAACTAGGTGTTGCTGAAAAACTTGCAATAAAGGCCATTGCAAAGTCATCTGGCAATACTACAAAAAAAATTGAAGAAGAATACAGAAAAACAGGTGATCTGGGTCAAGCTGCAACAATCATACTAGAGAAAAAGACACAGACAACATTTCTTGTAGAGAACATTACAGTTGAGCGAGTCTATGAAACGTTATTCAAGATTGCAAGACTAGAGGGCACACGATCACAGGACATGAAGATAAAATACATCTCTAGTCTTCTAAATGATGCAACGCCACTTGAGGCGAGCTATATACTAAAGATTCTGCTTGGAACTCTGCGTCTTGGGGTTGCAGAAAACACTGTAATGGATGCATTGGCAATAGCATACACTGGAAGCAAAGAAAACAGAAAGGCCCTTGAGCATGCATACAATGTATCAAGTGACTTGGGAAAAGTAGCTGAGACCATTGCAAGTAAAGGACTCAACGGAGTAGAAGAGTTTGAGATTATTTTGTTCAACCCTATCAGACCAATGCTTGCAGACAGAGTAAAGAGTGAAGAAGAGTCAATTGAAAAGATGGGAGTAGAATTTGCAGCCGAATACAAGCTAGATGGAGAGCGTGTGCAATTACATGTAGAAGGTGAAAAGGTTGTATTGTTTTCACGGAGCCTGGAGAACATTTCAAAATACTATCCTGATATTATTGAAAAGATTCCAAAGGCACTTTTGGCGGACCAGGCAATACTAGAGGCAGAGGCTGTTGCAATAAATGAGAACACTGGAGAGTTTTTACCATTCCAAGAACTAATGCACAGGAGAAGAAAATACAAGATAGAAAAAGCAGTATTACAGTATCCAATTACGGTTAATTTTTTTGATGTTCTGTATTACAATGGCAAAAGTTGTCTAGAGACAGAGTACCACGAGAGAAGAAAACTTTTAGAGAAAATAGTCAAAGAGGACGACTTTGCAAAACATGTTCCAATGACTATTGTAAAGACGGAAAACGACATTGAAGACTTTCTTGAAAACAGCATCAACTCTGGATGTGAAGGACTAATGCTAAAGATGATGGACAAGCCATACCAAGCAGGATCAAGGGGAAAGTTTTGGCTAAAGCTCAAACGCGAATATAGGAACGAGCTTGGCGATAGTTTGGATCTGGTTGTAATTGGTGCGTTCTTTGGAAAAGGAAGAAGAACTGGCAGGTATGGTACCCTGCTTTTGGCATCATATGACGAGGATACTGATACTTTTACTAGCATATGCAAGGTTGGAACAGGATTTACCGATGAAAACTTGGACCAACTCTATCAAATATTGTCTGACAAGGTAACAATAAAGAGAAATCCCAGAATTGACAGCGAGATGGAGGCAGATGTCTGGTTTGAGCCAGAACTAGTAATTGAGGTAGTAGCATCTGAGATTACTCTGAGTCCAATTCACAAGGCAGCAAGAGATGCAATTAGAAAAGATGCGGGGCTTGCAATGCGATTTCCCAAGTTTACTGGAAAGATCAGGGTTGAAAAATTTGCCGAAGATGCATCAACTAATGAGGAAGTCATTACGCTATACCGTGGACAGAAGAAAGTAGCACATGACAAAACCTTGATGTGAATTACGCATAAAACACCCCAAAGATCATCGAGGATTTAAATTACCTAGCCTGTGAAAAAAATCTGAAATGTATAGCGGAGAACTCGAAGTTCAAGCAAAGCGAAAGGCAATAGCAGTTTTACAAGACGAGATTAATAGAATCCTAAATGCCGCAAGGGGGCTATCCAAACTACCAGAACTAATGATGAAAAAAGACAAGACTGGAATAAAAAACACACTAGCACAAATCTCAACTATTGAGGAGGAAGTAGAAAACCTTAGGCGAAAAATAACACGAGAGGTAGCAGATGTTGGAGGACTGATTATGAACAGAGAGAACCTCCTAAACACGGCATATACGATGGATGAGATTGCAGGCTATATTACAGGAATTTCATTCAAGCTCTCAAATGTAAAGGCATCAACTCTGAAGAGCTCAAAACTAGACGTCGACATTACAATGCTAATTGAACTAGTAGTAGACGAAGTCTACAAACTAAATGAGATAATTAGAAGCCTCAATACAAACACCGCAACGGCAATCGAATTAGCCCAAGAAACTCAAACAATAGAGCGGGAAATTGACATCAAATACAGACAGGCAACACTGAAACTACTATCTGAGGTTTCAAACACCAAGGAACTTTTGCTGATAAAAGACGTAATTGAGGGAATCGAAGAGATGGCAGACAAGTGCCAAAAAGTATCTGATTCATTCATACTGTTAGCACTAAGCCTATAATACAATCCTTTTTTTCATATTTTTGTTTTTTAGAATCTAGCATTCATATACGAAGATTATTTTTTGAGATGCAATGAAGTGTGAGCTTGTAGAGAACAGACTGATTGTTTGGAATATAGAGGATTCTCGCAAGCTATTTGTCAGTGGGTATTACGGCAAGCCAATTGGAATGCCAAAACCAAAGCCTGATGAGATTAATGTTCCGCTGATTTTGGATTTAATAGAAGGCCTATACTTGCTAGAGTGTAAAAAAATTTCAATTTACAGAGAAAAGGAAAAAGTTACTCCAAAGCAAATGAGGGAGATTTGTAAGATAGAGTATATTGGCTTTGATAAAAAATATCTAGTCTACAAAAACTTTCGAGACAAAGGATACATAATAAATCCTGGAATAAAGTTTGGTTGCGACTTTGCAGTTTATGAAAAGGGGCCAGGAATTGATCATGCTCCATTCTTGATTCAGGTGTATAGTAGAAGCGACTCCATTACATCAACTGCAATTGTTTTGGCAGGACGGCTAGCAACTACAGTTCGCAAGCAGTTTATCTTGGCAATACCCAAGGGAAAAGACCAGGTAGACTTTTTGGCACTTGACTGGTGGAAGGCCTAGACTTTTTTTATGTGGCCTGCAATTCTGTCATAAATCCAAAAGAGTTCTTCTGAGATTCCAAAGTCAAGATGATTTTTCCACTTGCTTCGGATTCGGACTGCGCTCGTCTGTCGGCTCTACATAGATTGTCGCGTCTCGGAGTGTTTGCTTTGAAATCATTTCATTTAGCTCTGTGTCCCGGTTAAGGAGTGTTGCTAAACTGCCGCTGCCATTCCACCCTACTTTTAGTATTTTTTTGGATGCAAAGTGGCCCTTAGTTGTAAGCATGCTTTTTGCAAGATAGTTTGATACTGCTGCCCCAGCATCTTTTCGTACAATAAAGTGGGCTTGGAATCGGTCTTCGGTACCCCATGGATTTGGATTTGGATCATTCATAGTTATCCCTTTTGAATAATTTGAACCACGTCAATGTTTGAATTTTTAATCTCAAGACAGCCCTTGTTTGTTACCATCCTTGGTGTTTGTGAGAAATATCTACCGTAATAATCGCCACTCTCCAAATCTACTGTTGCAATCTCTTTAGCTTCTGACTCTACTCCAATTTCAGACAACATGTCGACAAATTTTTCAGGCCAGGTTTTGTACACAAAGGTATCAGGCTCTGTATCTTCCATGAAAAAACAAGATTCCTACCTACAAATAAAGATATCAAGATTTAGAGTGAAAAAAGAAAAAGAAAGGGTTTGGGTTTTAACAACCAATGTTGTTAAAATCATCTAGATCTGAATGCAAAGATAATGCTGTATGCTTCTCTGATTTATCAAACTTGGTACCCACATCAACACCTCCGTAACCTCTAGTTACTAAGAGAGCGTCAGCATCACTTATGGTTTGGTCAATACAAGATGTAGCTCCTGAACCCATCAAGACCAATTGGTTTAGTTTTGCTGCCAATAATTGAGCTGCAAGCTTATCCGTGTCAAATTTGCCTTTGTGAGCATTCATGATTGCAGTTACTTCATCAGAATCTGCTACCGTGTGATCTCCAAGATCTATTGGTACGTGAACATCAGTTGCATTTGGATGGTTTTTCCAATAACCGTGAGAGCCAATGGCGTCTATCCATATTGTCTGGTTTCCAATCAACTCAGTATTTGAAGAAGTTGTTACATTTGCTGCTACAAAGACCAAATTGCAGTGATACACACCTGGCATTCCCACAAAGGTTTCATCATATAACAGAAATCCGTCTTGTGGTGATGGTATGAAGATAGTCTCATTAGTTGTAGTCAAGTTGAGTATTGTCACTGGTGGGACTTGTGCATCCACACATGGATCTGTTGTTCCCTCATTGTATACTGCAAAGGTAACATTGACAAAACCAATAATGGACTGAGTCAAAGTTACGTTTTTCTCTACAATAAATTCGCCTGGATGTATTGGCCCATCGTTACCAGTTGTTAAATTTAGTTCCTCTGGGTCAACATCTGCAAAAGCAGTTAAACCACCTGCATTAATTACAAAGAAAGCTCCAAGTAATACAACAGCTGCGGAGATTGTCATTATTGCACTTTTATCGTTAGCATTGATTTGTCGTTTAAGTTTAGAAGTTGTTGAAATAAATTTCGTCATTAAAAATAATCAAAATGTACATCTAATAGAGACATTCTTTGTCTAATTTTTTTTATTACACTATAAAATTTTAGATCATGAATGTACTATAGAATTTAATATCATCTATGTGTAACATATCAACTGTTACACCAATTCAGACTCACAAGAATCTTAGATTTGTAATGATATTTTTTTAAATCTAAAATTTTTAATTTTATTTTATTACATTTTGGATAAGTGTACTCAACACCGTGAGATGGATCTAGTATGGTCTGTCTCGTGATTCATGACAATCACACAAACATCCTTTTTGGCATTTCACTCTTTTGCAATCAGAGCATATTTTTTTATTCCAATAAGGTGCAGTGTTCATAAATTTTCTAAACATCAAAATGAATTAAGGCTTTATAATAATAAAATAGAAAATTTCAAAAAACAAAAATGACTCAAAAAAATGTATTTAAAAACGTGCAATTTTCATCTAGATTCTGATTGTCAGTAGAGTGTATGATGTTATTTTTCGCAGGGAAATCGGAGATCTTTGAGATATCAAAACCAGATTCTGAACAATATTTTCAGTCTATTCCAAGAATAAAAAACTAAAAACTAAATTATCAACAATCAATTAAATAATACTTTGAGGCTGTTGGGTTATCTATGCTAAAATTTCAGGGTAAAACAGCACTAATTACAGGCAGCGGTACTGGGATTGGCCAGGCGATAGCCAAAAGATTTGTAGAAAATGGCGCAAGCGTGATAATTCTTGGCAGAAGACGTGAACCGCTGGATGAGACCTCAAAGATGCTTGAGGGGATAATTTCCGAGAAAAACAGCGGTGCCAATGTCAAAATTTTCTCAGGTGTTGATGTTGCTGACGAGTCTGCAATGACTGGCATGTTTGATGCTATAAAAAATGAAAACATCACAGTAGACTATGTCATAAACAATGCAGGAGTCTCGGGCCCTGTTACTTGTTTTGCAAATGCTCCACTTGATGATTTTAAAAGTACAGTTGGCATTCATTTGACTGGAGCATTTTGGGGATCAGTGCAAGCACTAAAGGTAATGAAAGAAGGTGGAAAGATAATTACAATCTCAACTTTCTTTACAGAAGAGCGACCACTGGAGCAAAGACCATACAGATTTAGAAGTCCATACACGGCATCCCAGGGTGCAAAGAACAGACTAGCTGAGGCCATGTCATGGGAGTTAGTTGATAAAGGAATCATATCAATTGCAACAAACCCAGGTCCTGTTCATTCAGATAGAATCTACAAGACAGTTTATCCTAAAGCAGCATCAGAATTCATGAGAGTGAGTGGATTTGAAGACATGGTGCCAGTTGAAGTCGATGCTGCAAGCAAAGAACTATTACCATTACTTGGAGAAGATGAAAGTACAGTAAAGCAAGGAATTGCAAATGCAGCACAAAAATTATCAAAAGAAAATGGCAAGGACACACAAAAACTAACTGTCACTCTAACTAATCTCTTAAACAAAATTAAAAGTATGACAGAGAAAGTTCAAATCAACACATCGCACATGATTTCCAATCGAGAATTTCTAACACAAGGTCAAGTTTCAGAATCTGTTCTGAATTTGTGTGATGACGAGATTGCAAAAATTCTCAACGGCAAAGTTGTTCCAGGCGATCGAGTTTTTTATCCAGTAAAGCCACATATTGGAACTGCCACCCCAAGTGTTCACCAGCCAGATTTTAACGGAAAAGCAATAGTCTTTACAATTGATGCAACTGACAAAAATGATGCAGACAGGGCCATATTTTTGGCCCAGCACGTTGAGAAAAACGGAGGAAAAGCAGCCTGCTTTATCTCTGAATCCACGCCTAAAGACCTTCAGGAGGCAATAAGCAGTAGCTGCCACTCCCATGTGTTTGATATTAAAAATCCTGATGAGGTCGAAAAGTGGCTAAATACTGCCAAGACCAACCATGGAGACATTCTAGCAGTAGTACACATTACTGGAAAATTACCAGAGATTTCAAAATTAACCGAATTATCAAGGGACAAATGGGAAGTGTTGGTTGAAAAGTTCATCACAACACCAGCTACTGTTGCTCAGAGAGCCCTTGAGCATTTTGTCCCAGGTGGTGCAAAAGATCCACGTTTATTCAAAGATGCAACTGGCGCCATGATGATTGTAGGTCCGGATTTACCATCAGGAAGAAAAGTATCAGGAACACAAAGAGCTCAAGTCGAAGTATTCAGAGGTGCACTGCGACCATTTACTGCTACAGTAAACCAAGAGCTTAGTGACGTTCTCAAATCAAAGATTAGAATATTCTCAGTCTTCCCTGGCTCTGTTACAGGAGCAGAACCAAACAACGAGAACATTGCCCAAGCATTAAATTTCCTAGTCTCTGAAAATGCAGCTTCATCATCTGAAGTTATATTTTGCGTTGATGAATCAAGGTAAGGATGAAAAAATTCTCAGAGTTTAGGGTTGGTGACAAGTTTTACTCTATCTGTAGCATTACAGACAAAGAGCTTGATGAATACTTTAAATTCTCCAGAGTAAGAAATGCGTTTTTAGAAGACTATGGAGATAAAAAACAACAACTAGTTTCAGGCAGAGCCGCACTGTCTAGAATGGAGGGAGAGTTTACAAGGCTTAGTCAAATTTATGGAAATCACCTTATCTTTATTGGAACAGATGGTGATCCTGAATGGAAAAACAGGAGCACGAGATTTCTCAAACCACTATACACAGATGAGGTGTTAAAGATACAATACACCATTTCTGGAAAAGAAGACATTGATGAGGATTATGGAAAGATTACAGTTGACTTTGAGGGAACTAATCAGCAAGGAGAAACAGTTCTAGTCTCAAAGAAAAACTTGTACAGAATAAAAAAAGAACCACCAAGATAAAATTAAAACTGGAGAGCCGACTTGTCTCTCCAGCCCCTAGTAAATTGGAAACTAAAGACAAATAATTTTTCAAAATCAGTATAAAAGCAACAGATTTTCTTTGAGGCTGGATTCCAAAGTACTTTGTATCAATTATTTACCAAATACAGTTTCTCACTTAGAGAATCAAAGAACATTTTGATTGCAGCAGCTACTATTACTATAGACACTAGAATCTGCAGGGACCTTTCCTTGATATCAACTGACAGTCTTGCACCAACTAGACCTCCGGCAAATGATCCTGCCATTAACAGACCAGCTTGAAGAAAATCAGAATGCCCCAAAATTGTGTGGACTATAACGCCAGATAAGGATGCAAACAACAAAATTAACTGTGAAGTGGGTGCTGCCCTTTTCATTGCCATTCCCATTCCAACTACCATTAGCGGAACAAAGATTATTCCGCCACCGATTCCAAAAAAGGCAGAGATAATTCCTGCAAAAAAGCTTGCACCAATTGCAAATACCATCATTTGCTTTGAGAGATTTTTTTCTTTGCTTTCAATTTTTTTTCTCAAAAAAATGTAACCAGCTGATGCAATCAACACAAATCCAAATAAAATTTTAAAGATTTCAGGTGTCACATCACTTGAAATGTAAGCCCCTAAAACTGTTCCAGGAATTGTTAACAAACCAAGCTTTAATCCAAGTGAAAATTCTATTCGCTTTTGTCTAGAGTATGAAATGGTAGATGCTACTGCGTTGCTAAATGCTGCAAAAAGACTGTTGCTTGCTGCAAGTGTTGGAGGAAATCCAAAAAATGTCAAGACTGGAACTACAATTATTCCACCACCTAACCCTATCATAGAACCCAATACTCCTGCTGCAAAACCTAAAGGAATGAGCCATAATTGATCAATCATTGTAAACGACAATCAGACAATCTTGTTGTATATTAAAAGCCATTCAAAATGGGTTTTATTGTATTTAATGAAATTGAAAATTAGGATTCTAATTTACGCACAAAATATTCACCAAAACTAGAGAATAACTAACGTTACTATTTGTTGGAAAGAGTTATCTTTCGTAAAGTGAGGCTAAAATGATTGAATGTTAGAACTAAACTTTTCATTGCTATTCCTTTGATGATTTTAATTATTGGATTTGCTTCAAGCCAGAGGGTGTATTCTGAAGAATACGAATACTGGTTTTGGCAAAAAGGAGTCGAGGTAAATGCTGAACCAGGGGAGAATTCTGCTAAAACCGTATTTTCAATTCCTATAAGTAAGACAAACTCTAATTTCAAAACTTTGGATTATATTTTTATTTTCACAGATTCAGGAGATTTTATTCGAGCTGGTGTGGTTTACGAGTCCACAGTAAGAAACGGTTTCTTAACTCCCGTATCGTTCTTCTATTCAGATGATAAAACTCATTATCTTACCCTTCATCCATATCGTCCAAGCATAGAAAATGAAGTTTCGATATATTATAACAATGGTTGGAAAATTTCATTTCTTGATACAGAAGTGAATTATTTTCAAGAATTTGATGCAGGTTGGGCTTCAGGTAAATCCATAACCTATGGAGGGATAGTCCTCGAAAATAGTGCCAATGAACAAACCGTCATCTCATCATGTGATTTTATTGGGACAATAGAAAACATTAAAGATCAAAAATTGTTTTTTGGAACAAATAACGGCCAATGGCGAGAACCACAAATCGTCAGATTGGGTTATGAAATCTATCAACAGAGTATTTCAGGTAACACATTACTCTACCAAATACCTCCCCCTGATTTTGTATATATTACCGAAACTAAAAGTGGTTATGAAATAGGATTTGATTGTCCAAAAAATCAATTAGAACAAACTACAGAGCCAGAAACCTTGATAACACAACTTGATATTTCTCAAAAATCTCAAATTCCCGATTGGGTCAAGAATACAATGAAGTGGTATGCTGAAGAGAAAATATCCGAACAAGAAATGATTAATGCACTTCAATATTTGATCAAAGAGGGAACAATCAAACTAGATTAGTTTGGAACGATAAATTTCCACAGATAACCTTCTGAATTTGTGGTAATCTCTAATAGTATGTCTTTAGGAGCCAGTCCACTTATCTCAGATTTGCTTGTAACTCTTTTTGCCTCCAAATGATGTGCGTTTGCTGCATCAATCCAGTCTGAAACTGACTCAAATCCTCCTGGTTTTTTCTCCTCCCAGCACTCACATACAATAGATTCTATCATGGTTTGATAGATAATTTTGATTTCATCTAGTTGAGATGTAATTGGGTCTGCTTGAATCACACCAATCACATATCGGGGGGAACCAGAAGTGCCAACCATATGAATATTTCCCAAATATCCACCATCCGAATCTAAAAGTTCAGTAGATGTACAGTAGTTAATTGCATTTTGTGTTGCCTCATCTACAAAAAATGTGCAGTATTTTTCAATCGAAGAACCATTTAGTCTCAATGCCGAAGACATTGAAATATTATTCGTTTCCAAAATAGATTTAAGTTCTTTGTTTGTCTCAGCATAGGAAATTGATAATGTTTCAGATTCAGATTCAGCTTCAGCTTCAGATTCAGATTCAGATTCAGATTCAGATTCAGTTTCCTCCGAAGTTGGAATCATAAGGACTGCAATAACTATAGTTATTGCAATTCCAGAAATAACAGGAATCAAAATCTTTTTGTTCATTTTTTTATATTCTTTCTTCCAAAGATAAGGTTTTGCAATACTAAATTGAGATTAAACTAAGCTTGGAATCTTTTGTAATGTTGAACTCATCAATAAATCCTGCAGTTATCTCTAAAATGAACAAGGCATCTCCACTGGGAACAATGCTTTGGCATGCCATAATTTCAATTGGTTTCTTACAGGGTGGAATATTTTTTTCAATGTGAATGATACTGCCATTCTCATCAAACCATATCATGTCAAGTGAAAACTGCATATTTAGCATCCATATAGAGTGGATTCCCGGCTCATTGAAAACAAAGATCATTCCTTGATCATAAGGTAATTTGTCTTGAAACATCAAACCACGAACTCGTCTTGGTTCTGTGTCAGCGATTTGCACCTCAAGGACTATATCATCAACCTTGATGGTGCCCCGAGGAAACTCTACTAATTCTAACTTACTGTCACTAGGAATAGAAAGCATTCCCACAATTCCAATAATTACAGCAGCTGCTGCAATTGGAACTAATGCCTGAGTTCTAGAAGTCATAAAATTCTATTTTTTTTCCTTTTAAAATATCTTAATTAGAGTAAAAAATAGGCTACAAATTTGATTAAACTTGAATTATCCCATTGAAATAAAATAAAAAAAGAAATCAAGCCTAATTCGGCGGGGCAATAGAAGAACAGACCGGATTCCTAAAATAAATTCAAAGATAATGTATTTATCAAAATACCCAAATTAATACCAATTTCTAGAAAAATTCCCCAAAAATTGATTTTTCGGATTTTGAAGAAAAATACATTCAGAGTATATCTAAACCTGGAAAGTGTAATTTTTTGTAGAAATTAATCCAATTGTTAAATACAAAATTTAAACTGTTATTTGGTTTTAACAAATTCTTTTATTTTTTTAAGATTGGCCACATTAGATTCATGGAACATTACCAGAGTTTCTGATAATGAATCAGGCAAGACTTTTTTGAGATTGTCAACCAGGTCATCACCAGTTGATATCATATTGTCAATTAGTTCTTCAATCTCATTTTTTTTTCAGTCATAATCTCTAATATACAAACTAGTATTCAATTAGTTCTATTTCAAAGGAATTAAAGTAAAATGATTATTGGTAATGGTAGTTCACGCAAGGCCTAGAGGGGGGCATTAATTAGAGCTCTTGACGTGAACTTCGTGAATTTATTTTGTTTTTGAAGTTACTTAAAAAAATGCATGTTAAAACCAGCAACAAATATTCCATTAATTCTTTCAAAACACTAGAGTATCGATTTTTTAAAATCACTCAATGATGATAGTGTGTTTTTTGTCTCATGACCGATATCATGAATCGTAGCGCCATTATATTTTTTATCAAGATATCTTCCTGCGAGAATCATTGGTCCTCCAATCGCGCAAGTCACACCAGTTGGTTCAGGGACCCAACACATTAGAAATCCAAATTTTTGGAGTTTTTTTCCAGGTGCAGGAGCCCTCTGCAGACATCCAAAGGATTCTGAGGCCTTTGCTTGGTCAAGTTTTGCAATATCAGAATAAAGACCACTTCGCCTATGCGTGGTTTCATGAATTTTACGCAACTTTTCCAGTCGTGCCTTTAGTGGATCTGCCATACAATAGATACATTTTAGAAAAATTAGATAAGACTCAAAGATCAAAACCAGATACCTGCAAGTCAATTTCAAATAACCAAATTTTACAAAAAGACACCCAATTATACTAGGCGAGGCAGAAAAAACACGATATTGAAAAAGGACGCCAAGAGATTAGAGTCGATAAAGGAAGCTCACAGATCAGAGAGAACTAATTTCAGTACTAGGATGGAGGATTATTTGGAAATCATATCAGAACTAGTAGAACTCAAAGGATATGCCACTACCTTGGATATTTCCAGATACATGCTTGTGAGTGCCCCAAGTGTTACCAAAATGCTTCAAAGATTAGATGAGGACGGGTTTTTAGAATATGAAAAATATCACGGAATAAATCTAACTCGCAAGGGAAATCAAGTAGCTGAGACCATTCGTCAAAAACATGGTATTTTACTAGAATTTTTTGAAATCCTCGGAGTAGGATATGGAACAGCAAATCAAGATGCCGAAGGAATAGAACATCACCTTAATCCAAAGACCATCAAACAACTAAGAAAGTTCATAACATTTCTAAAATCAAATCCAAAAATTTTAGAGAATTTTAAAGATCTTTAAGGAAAATATGAATCTCGTTTTGAGAAGATGCAAGCTGCAGTAGATTTCTTGCACTATCAGAACGTCGAGGAATTTTGATTTGGCCTTTTTTGCCAATTCTAGCTGTGGTTACATACTTGTCATTGACAAAAATATCTGCGTGCATGGAGTCATACTCTCGACTTACTGTTAACATAATGGATGTCTTTGTCTCTGAAAAAGAAAATGGTAAATCTCCAGAACTAGTGTAAGAGGATGAATCTTGCTCTACTACATCAATGTGAATGTTTAGAGATTTTTCAATATCCTTAATGTTTGAGCCGCCCCTTCCAATAATTGAGGGTATGGCGTGCTTGTCAACTAACACTCTCACTCGATTATCAGATAAAATTTCCACTTCAGATTTTGGATCATACCTTTTGAAGGTATCCCGAATCTTGTCTTCAGCGAGTTTTTCTATTCCCACCTTTTGTGATTTTTTACCTATAGGAACAATGACATTTTCTTCACCAAAGGTGTAGATTTCATGCTCTAGGGTATTATTCTCAAAATTCCTAATCTCAATTACTGGCCTTGCCAAGTCTGACTCGGTCATTCCAGTAGGTACTTTGACTTTGAGCTCCAAATCATAGACCTTTTCAATCTGTCCATCTTTGACAAAAACTACAGTATCAAGTATGTTTGGAATTATTCCAAGCTCAATTTTTCCAATGAATCTCTGGATTGCGTCCAATGGGGAGTTTGCATGAATCACTCCGACCATTCCTACACCTGTTAGTCTTAAATCAGCATACGTGTGAAAGTCCTCGCGGCGTCTTACCTCATCAAAAATTGTATAGTCTGGTCTTACAAGCAAAAGGATATCTGCAGAATTGTCAAAGCTGCCGTCTAGTTTACTGTATTGAGTAACTCCTAAATCAACTTGCAAATCTCGCGGAGATTCGAAAGTCTTGACAATTTTTCCTTGATTGTGATAAAAATTTGCAAGTGCAGAGGCCAATGTACTTTTTCCTGAACCTGGAGGACCAGAAATAACAATCCCCTCTGCTCTATCCGTAAAACGTTCCATCAATTCTGCAGAGATTGAATAATCATCAAGAGATAATTTTACAATGGGATGAACTATAGTAATTTCAAAGGATTCAGAAAATGGCGGTCTTGTTATTGCTATTCTGTAATCTTTGTATTGAATTACAGATGCTCCAGCTTTAGAAATCTCCAAGTTACTTGAATCCGAAGTCTTTGGCGTATCTAAGATTTGTTTTGCCATAAATTCAAGGTCATCTCGAGTTAGAATCTCATCACTTATCTTTGTCAATACAAAAGAGCCAGGTTTTCCTCTCTTTGCTAATGGGGCAAGTTTTTCTTTGAGATGAACACTCATTGTTTCAGAATCAAAATATTTTAGAAATTTAAGATCCTCTTCTTTGAGAGTAGGTTGTAAAAATACCGAGGTAATTCCCTCTGTTTGTGCAACCAAATGCTGTACATTATCAGAAGTGTAAAGGGTGGCTTGATTTTGCTTTGCAATGTCTTTAATGATGGAATCAATTTTTCCTTTTCCGGCCATACGAATATCCTCTGAAGAAGGATGATTACCTTGAATGGAAATTTCTAATCCGAAATTTTTTGATAAATTTTTGAGATTTTTAATTTCTTTTAATCCTGCAAATCCTTGTTCCTTTTTCTGTGAGGCCTGAGATTGTAGTTCATCAACTACAGCTTGAGGGATTATTATCTCAGAGTTGCGAATATTTCCAGACTCTACTTGGGCAGTTAAGAGCCCGTTGATAATTACACTTGTATCAAGAACTATCTTTGACAAAACTTCTCTAATTTTTAGAATAACTTGGCCCTAAATTAGTTTGCTTGAATCCTAAATTGTTATTTCAAAGAGTCGTCGATTTGTTTTAGTACCTCATTAAAATCAAACGGCTTTGAGATGTAAGAGGAAGCCCCAATTTGTAAACACTGTCTAATTATTTTTTGGTCATCACTTGCAGTTATTAAGATGATTTTGGCTTTGGAGTCCTTTTCTATAATTTCCTTTAAAACAGTAAGACCGTCTTTTTTTGGCATTGCCAAATCCAGCAATAACAATTCAGGCTATTTCTTGAAAAATAAATCCACAGCCTCGTCTCCATTTACAGCTTCGGCTACAACTGTGTGTTTTCCAATACTCAAGATATCCTTTAAGACTAGACGAATTGCATCAGAATCATCTGCAATCATAATATTTGCCATTTAGTTTACACCTAAACTTGGAATATTAAAAATATTTAATCAACAATTTTTGAAGCAATATCAGAAATCTGCTTGTGAATATCACCTAGGTCATGAGGCTTATCCATGGTAATTTTCATCTGTTCAATAGAGATAGAAAGAGCCTCAAAGAATCCATCCACTTTTTGCCCAGAAACAATTTTCTTTAAGATAGAATCAAGGGTTTTGGCCAAACTTCCAATGGTTTCCTTTCCCATCATTGGGGCTAACCCTTTGATTTTGTGCATGTGTTTTTCAATTTTGTCAGAATTTTTTGAGACATCTGCATTATTCTGACATGAATCTAAAATCGTGGAAATGCCAGATAACTCGTCGTTTATTTCTTGAGTTGCAATTTTCATGAATTCGTCAGACATGACTGTTCAAGAAATAACATCTCCTATTTTTATACTTCATGCCCAGCTTTTCAAAGTGTGAAAATAGTAAGTAAATTGTATGTGCTAATTGGCATTTTAATTGTAGCTGCTGCTTTTAACTTGTTTTTGCTTTATCAAGATGAAAAGTCAGGAATATTCGGTCCAGGGTCTGATCAACAAACAATAATTCAAATATTGTTAGCAGTAGATATTGCAACATTTTTCTTGGTACCATTAGTTATCAGACAATCACTTTCACCGTTAGCTACAATCAACAAAGCTCTAGCAAGGGTAAAAGAGGGAGCGTATGGTGAGAAGATAAAATATACATCAAAAGATGAGATTGGAGAGTTGGTTACTTCATTTAACATAATGTCTGACACCATTAAAGAAAAAGAAGAACAAGCAAAAAAAACAGATATTGCAAAAGACGAGTTTTTGGCAATGATAACACATGAACTAAAAACTCCGCTGGTTCCAATTCAAGGGTATTCAGATATTTTACTCAATGAACATCTAGGAAAATTAAATCAAGAACAAAAAGATAGACTTTCAATAATTAAATCAAGTTCCGAAACACTCTTGGGAATAATTTCAGATTTGTTAGATGTTCAAAAATTAGAAATCGGTAAATTGCGAATGAAAAAAGAAGACTCGGACATCAAGGACTCTATTCTAAAATCAGTAAACGCTCTAGCTCCACAAGCTGAAAAAAATGAAATTCAACTAACATCAAATGCTAAAAATTTAGTAGTTTATCATGACTCTGAAAGGATTAAACAGGTATTGACCAATCTAATCAAAAATGCAATGATAGCAGTAGAACCAAAAAAAGGCAAGATAGAGGTAATAATGGAGGAAAACGCCTCAGAGATCAAAATTAGCGTAAAGGATAATGGATTTGGAATACCGCTAGACAAACAAAAAGATCTCTTCAAAAAATTCTATCAGGTAGACACTACTCTTACAAGAGAAAGGGGAGGGAGCGGATTAGGCTTAGCGATATGCAAGGGAATTGTAGGTAATCACGGAGGCAAAATATCAGTGGAAAGCGAAGAGGGCGAAGGGACCACATTTACCTTTACAATCCCAAAACAACCAGCAAAATTACTTAAAGAAAACAAACTTTCAGAGCTAAAATCACTTACTCTAGTAAAAAAATAGATTTTTTGGCATTAATTGTCATGGAAGAGAGCAATGTTCAATCTAAAAACAATGAATTTTACTCAAATTGTACTGCATATTTTGAATTTCTTCGCCACAAAGAAGATGCAGACTATGATTTTGAGGATGAGTACTACTTTACCTTGCCTGCAATATCAAGCAAATAAACATGCAGAAGATTTACGAAGCTCATTGATTCTTTAAATTTCATGGGCTCTAGTCTTTATGAACTTGCAGATAAGGCCATACAATATGCCACATCCCATGGTGCACAATATTGTGATGCCAGAGCAGAAAAGCAGACAGGAAAATCACTCCTAATAGAAAATGGAGAAATCGAATATGTCAGAGACAAGTCAGATGAGGGAATTGGAATCAGACTCTTGAAGAATGGGGCTTGGGGATTTTTTGCTATTACCAATCCAAAATCTTTTGAGGAAATTAAAGAATCAATTCAGCAGGCAATAAAAAACGCCAGTTATTTTTCAAAGAAAAAAAATAATCCAACAGAATTAATTCCAATCACCATTAACAAAACAAAAAAAGACTTTCCAGTTTTTAAAAAACCAACTTTAGAGGATTTAATTAAAGTTGGTCTAGAGTGTGATAAAATTATTTTAGAAAAACCACGAATTAAAAAGTCAGCAATCAACCCATGGTATACAATAAATTCAAAATATTTTGTTAGTAGTGAAGGTTCTGAAATATTACAAAATTTTACTGACGTTGTAATTGAAATGACTGCCACTGCTCATGAATCCGGATTAACGCAATCAGTAAACATTACAGAGGGTGGCAGAGGAGGAATGGATCAAATCACAAAGAACAACAAAGCACAAAATAGTGCAAACGAAATTTCTGAAAAAGCGACACAACTTCTTGATGCCAAGCCTGCAAAAGAAGAAAAAGCGACAGTGGTAATGAATCCAGACTTTGTGTCTTTATTGACTCACGAAATTTTGGGTCATCCATCAGAGGCTGATAGAGTACTTGGAAAAGAGATGGCATGGGCTGGTGGAGCATGGTGGAAAAATAAATTGGGAGAAAGAATTGGCTCAGAGCAGCTAAATGTGTTTGATGACCCAACGATAGAAGAAAGCCTAGGATGGTATTATTTTGATGATGAGGGGGTACAAACACAGAAAACAACTTTGATGAAAAATGGAATTCTAAAAAACCACATGCAAAACAGAGAAACGTCCATAGCTTTTGGGACCCAGTCAACTGGAAACATGAGAGCAACAAACTATAGATTCATGCCATTAATCAGAATGGCCTGCACCTGCATTGGAGCAGGAGATTGGAAAGTAGATGAGATGATAAAAGAAGTCAAAAGTGGATATCTTATCTCAAACATGAAGATTCCGTCAATCGACATGAAAAGATACAATTGGAGTATCTCATGTCAATACGCTCAAAAAATTGAAAATGGCATATTAACTGATTTGTTACGAGACGTAATTGTTATGGGAACAGCCCCTGAATTTTTTAAATCAATTGATGCTTGTGGGGATGACTTTACAGTAAGACCAATTACCAATTGTGGAAAAGGAGATCCAATGCAATCAATGATTATGGGTAATGGTGGTCCATCCATCAGAGGAAAGGCAATAGTGAAGAGTGTTAACTAGAATATGGATTTCAGTTTAGAAACAATAAGGGACAATGTAATAGAGTGTACAAAATGTGAACTATGTAAAACCAGAAAAAACGCAGTTCCAGGAAAAGGTAGTTTTAATTCCGATGTGATGTTTATTGGAGAAGCACCTGGCAGAAATGAAGATTTACAGGGGGAACCCTTTGTTGGGATTGCTGGAAAAAAACTATCACTTGCGCTAGAGAATGCAGGAATATCAAGAGATGAGATATACATTACAAACACTGTAAAGTGCAGACCGCCAAACAACAGAGTCCCAAGTAAAATAGAAAAAGAGTCATGTCAAGAATACATCCAAAAAGAGATCGAAATAATTAAACCTAAAATAATTTGCGTCTTAGGAAATACTGCCTTTGGTTCAATTCTAGGTGGAACTGAGATTACAAAATTTCGTGGAAAAGTTGGAAGAAAAGAGAATCAATTGTATTTTATTACAATTCATCCAGCGGCTACAATTTACAATCAGGGGTTAATCGAAGTTCTAAAAAAAGACATTTAAAAATTATTTGAATTGATCAAAGAATTAAAAAATGGCAAACAGATTTCTATAGATATTGAATTCCCCTCCTAGATCATTTTACGCCCGTGATACAGTGACAGTTGCCAAAGGGCTGCTAGGAAAAAGACTGGTAAGAAAGGTTGGTAATCAAAGAATATCAGGGATAATTACTGAAACGGAGGCTTACCGTCACAGGGATGACCCTTCAAGCCACGCATTTAGAAGAAAAACTGAAAGGAACAAAGCAATGTTTGAGGAGGTGGGACGAGCATATGTCTATTTTACTTATGGAATGTATTTTTGTTTCAATGTAGTTGCAAGAAATTCCAAAGCCGATGCAGGAGCAGTTCTTATCCGTTCTATTCATCCAGAAAAAGGGATTGAGATAATGAAAAAAAATAGAGGTAAAAACAATGAAAAAAATTTAACAGACGGTCCTGGAAAATTAGCCCAGGCACTAGAAATTACAAAAAAACAGTACGGAGTTGATTTGACTAGAAATTCAGAGTTATTCATTACAGAAGGATTACAAAAACGAGGAAAAATAATTGCATCCCCAAGAATAGGAATTAAAACTGCGCAAGATAATCTTTGGAATTTTAAAATTCAAATAAATTAATCTTCGTCTGGATTGTTCTCATCAAGTGTCCACGGAGCAAATCGTCCCATAATCCTTTGCCAATCTAGTTTGAGAAGTAAAATTACAACAGCTGTCATTATTGCAGCAAAGACTGCAATTCCAATATAGATAGTGCTTACATCTTCTATATTTTCAAGTAATGGTTCAACCAAAGACAATCCAAAATAATGAGATGCAAAAACTATGATATAACTTAAAACAATTTTTCCAGCTAGTGTTGCAATGATAAATCGTTTAGGATTATATTTTGCAAGACCTAAAGGAACATAGATTAAATCATCTGGCATCGGCGTTGCTGCGGCAAAAAATGCAGCACCGCACCATATTTTTTATTAGTCTCTCAAATGGCCGCATCCGTTTTCTTGATTTTTCTCCAATTATTCGTCTCCCTCCATAACTTACTGAGAATACAATTATCTTGGCACCAGTTGCGGTGAATGCAGAAATTAATGCTATAATATGCAAGTCAAACTGATCACCAACAGACATTGTAGCAAGCAATAGAAATGATGGTAAAGGGACAAATGGAATCAAAGACCCGAAAAAGCTGACAAGGGTTAATCCGATATAGCCTACCTCAGGAGCAAACGGAAAAATTGCGGAAAAATCCACACCTCAAACTCATATTATGGATTATTTAAAAAAAGCTAAGTTTGGTTTTATTTTTACAAAAATTGATTTGTCTGAATTATAATCATTAAAATAACATATTTTTGGAACAAAATCAAATGAACAAAACAGATTTTGGTCTAATTTGCAGCAATATTGAAGCGATTAGTCCCTACATCAGGTTTGTAGGCGTAATTAGTGAGCGTGGAGAACTATTGGCGTATAAAAGAAGAGAGGACTTGGAACCACTATTAGACGCCAAAAACACACAATATCAATTCTCACATACTGCCATTAAAACCGACCTTGAGAGTTTCTTTGATGAGAACCTAGGAAAGGTAGAGTTTGTCTGGGAAGAAAGAAAGAAAGTCCAGATAATTTCATTTGCAATTGAGAAATTGCGTGTATGGATTTCAGTTGAGAAAAAAGTAATTCGAACAGAGATGCTAAGAATCATTGATGCTTGTCTTCACATTGTAAAAAAATACAACATAGACAACTAAAGTCTTAAAGTGCTCATTGTAAAATATCTACTATTGATTGCATGACTTGATCTCCTGTTTTTCCATTGCAATTAATGGCAACTTTGCATCCAGAATCATTATCTGGTGTGACAATTACAGTAACACTGCTTCTTTGACGG
>PVMK01122446.1_pt1 | contig 24970 bp, 23 predicted proteins | sample 1853481 | NCBI WGS metagenome assembly PVMK01 (sample SAMN08533507, study PRJNA380276) | Marine sediment metagenome, whole genome shotgun sequencing project.
GGCACTCCCAGGCCCCACCATTATCCTGTGTGGTCCGTACCGCTACCAGCAGTGCCCCAGAACTGTAAGCGCACAGTTAACCACGGCCTATCCGTGAGCTAATCCAAGGGTCACCCTGTCAGTCCCACACTGACAGGAGTAGCCACATGGTCAGAATGGCTAGGGCTGCCTTTTACCCATAAACCCCAACAAGACAATATCACCCATCATCCATCAGTGAATACCCGGCACTCATATATTGAAACGCGGTATAGCCCAGCCATAGTAATTGGTGCCCCGGAGGCGGATCATTTTTTCGACCCAGATAACCCCCTATTGCGGCGACCAGAAGTACGGCATCACCGAGTAGCGTTGGCGGCTTCAACCCTTTTTTTTTAGCGTAGGCGTGCAGGGTTCGTATTTCAACATCCGAGAATAGCACTTCAGCGGGAAGCTCCGGTGTTTCTCTGCCAAGGAGTGTCATCAACATAATCCGCCAGCCAATGACCAGATTAATGGCGATGGCTCGACGCAGGCGTTCTGCGGTCTCATGGGCAAGATTGTCGATAGAGCAGCCCGATTTCAGTACGCGGTGCCAGTCTTCTATGCGCCAGCGCAATGTATACCAGCGCAGACATTTCTCGATATCCGCCGCAGAATCGATGGTGATCGTGGTGAGCAAAAACCACTCCACGGCCTCGGTGTTCGCTGGTGGATTTTCCTCCACGGCATGAATCAATTCGACCGTGACGGGTGGTCTATCGGCATAAGGTGCGGGTGCAGGCAGTTGGATCTGCAGGTGACGCAAAGCGAGATCCGCCAATCGTTTTGGCCGAACCGCACGGGCTTTTTGCTTGCTTTTCTTCGTTCGGGCGCTCTGTTTCGGGAGCGGAACCTGAATCCGGCCTTGTATGGGGGACTGGCGAACGGCGGCAAATAACTTGAAGGGCTCTTCCTTGATATTACGATTATGCTTGGCACGGATCAGGAGATCAACGCTGGGAGTTTTACGTTGCTCATCAAAGAGTTCAAAAAAATCAGCTTCCCGGTCACACACGTCAACGATCTTTGTCTGTGGCATCGTGCCCGCCAGTTCCACTAGATCGCGATGATGCTCGATCCAGACAAAGGTCTTTTTTTCCTCAATCGGGATCTGCCATGATTTCCGTTCATCATCGGCTGATTTGGCTTTCGGAGCCAGGCATTGAGCCTTGAGAACGCCCAGAGGAAGTCCATTCGTCGCCACCGCAAACGTCGAATGCAAGTTGAGTCCGAGGGTCTTGGCGCCGGTCTGGTTGGCTTTGAGTTCCCCCAAGCCCGTACAGCTATCCAGGTTGGTGTAATTCAGTTCGCTACCATCCTGCAAACACAACACCACTTTTTGACCCATCATGCGTCGCGCCGTTCGCTGGCGGTGGGGAGCCAGTATATTGTCCCATGGTCACTGCCGAGGTTTCCGGTTGGTCGATCATCCGGTAGTAGGCTTTCGTGGCCGCCCAATCGCCCTTGGCGACGCCACTAAAGGCGCGGGTTGGCACCACGGCCTTGGCCGTGGCCACACTGACCAGCCTTTTACTCAACCGCTTATCACCCAGCGGCGCCCCGCCAAACTCATATTCAGCCCAATGCTCTGCATCCAACCCATCCGTAATATCCAATGCGCCCGATCCTGCGTTAGGCGATAACCCCAGGTGTTTCCTGAACTCGCTTTCCAGCGGATAAACATAAATGGCCTTGCGACTGAGTGCCGATTTGGCCAGTCTGTCCTGCCTGCCACGCCCTTTTGTTTTGCCAATTTCAATCCAGTTGGCCGCCCGATAGCATGTGCCTGAATAATGCGCTATGTCCACAAAACTCTCAACCAAATAGGGCCTGTATTGATAGCGCTGCTCAAAATCAACCGCCAGACGAGCCAGGCTCATACTTAAAACCTTCGATGCCAGATTGCGGCAGTCCACACTCGGCCGGATCAGAAAACGACTCATCCCGATCACTCGATGCAAGTGCGCTTGCTGTTGTTCCTTGTCCCACCCGATCCACTTGTCTCGAGCGGCCAGTTGCAAGGCGGCGGCGGCAAAACCAAAGCCGCCCAGCCAGCCGTGCCGGGAGCCAATCAAGTAGCGCAACTGCCGACCAACCAGCGGGCCGTCTCCTAACGGATGTTCCCTCAGCATCAACTCATTCCATAGTCGCTTCTCTTCATCTGTTTGCACCATCACCAGTTTTAGATTCTGAACATCTCCCACCTCATGGGGGACATCAACAGGCAGTGAAACCGGTTCCTGTAAGCGTCGAGGCAACTTCCTGGCCCGTTTGCGCCGGACTCCAGGCAGATTGATGTGCCCTGCCTGCTCCAATTGCCGCAATGCCTTCGCGCAACTACTGATCTGGATCTGGCCACGAGCATCATAAAACTCAAACTGCTTACAGATTCGTGTTGCTAAATCCGTTCGATGGAGAATGTCTTCGTTTTCCAGCAGCTGCCTGATAGTTTCTATGTTCGCGGGCGTCGATAGCGTCCGTTTGATTTGGTTTTGTGTGATCATGCGACAAGCATGCATTATTCAAGGCATTATGTCCAGATGATAAATATGGGTAAATGGCAGGGCTAGGGCGTGCAAAACATGCCGAAAGTCCCGCTAAACATTGTCTGAAAAATCAATGATATAGCTTCCTGGAAAAGCATATTTAATAACAATATCAATAACCTGTAGCCAAATGTTAATAGTGTTTATCCACTGACGCTTTCAAGCGGTTTCCAAGCCCCTTCGATATCAGTTCCGCCGTGCTGACTTCGCTAGCAACCGCGCCTGATATTGGCCCACCGGAACATCAATGGCCCACCGAAAGTTAACCCCTTCGAGGGTCTCTTCCGCAGGGCCACAAATAGGAACCTATATTTTTATATTTCTGGCCGACAAAGTTTGCTCTTTTGTCTGTCTGACCTCCTCCCGATCTACCGCTATAGCCCTGGGTGCATCCACACCCAGTTTCACCTGGTCGCCACTCGCTGTTAGCACTGTAATTATCGTGTGGTCGCCGACAATCGAGTAGGAGGCGGGATTGCTCCCGCCGTCCTCTCACACCACCGGGCAAACGGTTCCGTACCACGGCGGTTCATGTTAAACATTTGAGCTGATGATAATCCACCAGCGATACCAGACCAAACCGGTCAAAGAGCTTCTTCGGCAGGGCTCGATTCAGGTGCGAGGCTCCGGCATTCCACCATGATCCCCGACCATTCTGGGCGCTATTCCATGCCCGCTTTTCATCAAGCCCCAATCGCATCAGGTTCTTCGCGCGCGTATAGGGTCGTTTCCATTGAAGCCACAATATCTTGCGCAGATGGCGGCGTATCCACCCATCCAACTCCTGTAAAATACCCTTCACCCCAATGTGGCGGTAGTAATTCATCCAGCCACGCAGTTTGAGGTTCAGCTCTTCAATGACCCGCCCTAATGCTCGTCCCCGGCCCCGGCGGAACACGGCCTTCAAGTCACCCCGCAAGCGCATAAGCGCCTTCGGTGACACCTTCAGCCGGATATTGTAATTCCGGCTACATACCGTGTAACCAAGAAACTTCCGCTGCCAGGGACGACCCACCCCGCTTTTCTCCCGATTGACCCTCAATTTGAGTTTCCTCTCAAGATAGGGGAACACTAACATTTCATCCAGTTTTTGACGGTGAGAACTGTTGGGTGCGGTCGAAAATGCTGTCCCTGAGCCACTCAGAAACGATTGGCTCGTCGCACTGAGCTCAATGCATTCAGAGAAGCGCAGCGTCCTGGAATGGTTACAGGGCGAGCCGGGGAAACCCTCGCGCCAGACAATGACGCAACAGTTGGCCTACGTCGATTATTTGAAGGGATTGGCAGTCCACCACTATCCTCTCGAGATGCTACACCTCGAACATCAGAAGCAATTTGCACAGCGCATCCGAAAAAGGCGGCCGGCACGATGGCAGACATTAAAAGAACCGAGACGTACTCTGGAGGCGGTTTGCTTTTTGCGGGTGACCCTGTTGCAAAAAACGGATGGGCTGATTGCATTGATCGACCGGGACATATTAAAACTGCGGCGCCAGACCGTGGAGCAGGTCCGGACAGCGAATGCGATGTTGGGGGCTTCACTCAGAACAAAGGTGCAGGACCTGCAGACCTATGCTCAAGATCAAGGGCGCACGATTGAAGAGCTACGCCAAGGGATTGCCGATCTGCTTCCCAAACAAAACGCACCCCGGTTCAAGAGCCGAGCCGCCGAAGTCCGCTACCGAATGACCGACGATGCACGCCGGGTACGACGGCTGACGCGTGCGTTTCTCACCCTTGATTTCGAAGGGGCTCGGGGACAATCGCTGATCGAGGCCGTGGGTGTGCTGCGCGATCTTTATGAACGGCGCATTCCCCATCTGCCTGAATCGGTGGATAGTGCGTTTGCACCGCTGTGGTCGGTGACCATCGACGGTCCCGACCGGCAACGCGCGCTGAGAGGCTTTGAAACGGCGATTCTGTTTGAGCTACGGAAGGGGCTGCGTAACGGCTCGATCTGGGTACCGTACAGTTTGTCGCATCGCCACCGAGATCAGCTGCTGATCCCATCCAGCGAATGGAAACAGGCGAGGAAACGCTACTATACCCGTCTGAAACTGCCCATTGATCCCAAGAAGTACGTGGCCAAGTACACAGAAGAACTCCAATATGGCCTTGAACAAGTTGCCGAGGCGGTACGCACAGAGGTCATTGGTATAGAGGGAGACCAGCTTTCGCTGGGGAAAATGGAAGCGGAACCGTCATCACCGGAGGTTGAACCGGTGCGCGACGCACTGTTCAGTGAAGTGGGTGCGGTGCAGTTTCCGGACCTTATCATGGAAGTCGACAGCCATACACGATTCAGCTCTGCGCTCCTGGGCCGCGAACCGACTTCCAGGGAGGAACTGTTGACACTGTATGGCGCCTTGCTGGCGCACGGGACCGATATGAGCGCGGTGGCGGTTTCGTTGATGATCCCACAAATCAGCGCGACGGCAATCTCGGACTGTATGATGCGACTGGAAAACGGCACGGCGCTGCGTTTGGCCAACGATAGTTGCGTGGCGTTTCTGCGTCGCCACCCGATTACCCGAACGTGGGGAGAAGGTACAACGGCGTCCGCCGATTCAATGAGTCTGGATGCGACCCGTCACCTGTTCAGCGCACGCGTCGATCCGCGGCGGCGACGGCACGGCGTTGGTATCTATACGCATAGGGCTCTGATCTATGATCAACCGATTGTGTTGATGCAGAGACAATCGGGTGCGGTGATCGAGGGCATGTTGCGTCAGCGCTCGAGTACCGACCTCGAACGGGTGACTGTCGATACCCATGGTTTTACGGCCTTTGGCATGGGTGTCTCGAAGGCTCTGGGATTTGACCTGTGTCCGCGACTGCGGGGGAAAGGGCAACGACGATTACACGTGCCTCGAGAGGTGCGCGTGCCGGATATTCTCAAGCCGGTCATCGTCCGTGATATCTCCATGGTACAGATTCGTTCTGGGTGGGATCAGTTCGTGCGCCTCGTCGCTTCCGTCGAAGCCGGTACCGTATCCGGCACCCTGGCGCTCGAGCGATTTGGCGCTGAGTCACGTGCGGATCCTATTCACAAGTGTGGCAGTGCCATTGGCCGCCTGTTTCTCACCTTGTTTCTCTGCGACTTTGTGAGCAATCAAACATTCCGGCGGGAATTGTTACGCATCCTGGATCGTGGGGAGGCAACCCATCGGCTTCTGCGTGCGATACACAACGGAAATATCGCCGCGAACCGTGGTCGCCGGCGCGAGGAACTCGTGGCCATATCAGGTTCCCTGACGTTGCTGAGCAATGTAACCATGGCCTGGATGACACATCACATGCAACGCGTCATCGACCGATGGAAACAAGAGGAGGGGCATAACGTCGACCGGGAAATCCTGCGGCATATAGGTCCCGCTCATTTTGAAGGGGTTAATTTTCGAGGGACATTTGATTTTCCTTTGGGCCAATATCAGGAGCGATTGCTGGCGAAGTCAGCTCGGCGGAAATGATTTAGAAGGGACTTGGAAATCATTTTAGAGCACCTTATGATAAACATTATTAATATTGATCTCTAACCTATTGATAATGTGCTTTTTTAAAAAGCTAAGTCATTGATTTTTAAGACAATGCTTAGCGGGACTTTCGGCACGTTTTGCACGCCCTAGCCATTTCGGTCACTGTCTTGCTTCCCTTTCCTCTGCCTTTAACCCTTGCACTGTTCCTCATGGGACAGGCTGCTTCCAATGTTTTTCGTGGCCTTTCGTTCAGCTGTCGTGCCACTGCGTTTAAGTGTTTCTGGCTGTGCAGCGACAAATCTGTTCCCTTTGGGAATGAATATGCCCACCCGATAAACAGTTGAGTCCAAGTTTATGAAACCCTAACCAACGCAGGAGACGGCCGAGCAATGGAGGCAGCTTTGACATATTGAGAGTGAGCAAAATATCTGATGGATTTTTGGGGTGTTCTGATCAAGATATCTTTATGCTGGGAGGAGAGAGTTATCGACTAAAACAGAAGTCCGGTAGTTAAAAACCTTACATGAAGGGGGTCAATATTATTGGCCGAAAGAGGGTCAAAACTAATGGCCATTGACATCAGTACCCCCGATAGATACAGTTATTTTGAAGAAAGCAATAAATGCGACAGAACCGACGACGTACAGTGCCCGGGTTTGGAAGTGATCGAATTGGATCTGCAAGACCAACGATGCCATTAAGATTTAAGACAGCGTTGTTACCGGATCGCGATCCTGCCAGGATGAGCGTGTGGTTCACGGGAAAATATCTGCTCAGGACAACCCGATTTCTGTCTATACTTTGAAATACTATGTCTTGAAGCACCAGGTGGATCGTGGCAAAAACGCAGGGGCATCGCTATGTCTGACTTTTCCGCAGGACAGATAATGCTGACCCTCTCCCTGCTCTCAGCCAGGGGGTTCTGGAAATCCAAGAAAAAAAACCAGAAGCACCTGTCGGAAGCCATCAGCTGTGGCCTGGACGAGCTCAAACCACTCAATGGCGACTGGAAACTGGTCTGGGGGCCTGGAACTTATCGTTACCTGGGCTCCGCCTTCGACAGCTCCATGATGTTCGTCGTACAAAATAAGCGGCAAACATCGCGCTTCGCCATCGTCGTGCGCGGCACAAATCCAGTTGATGTGTACGACTGGTTGCTGGGCGACTTCCTCGCCCACCGCCAGGTGCCATGGCATCCCAGCGACAAGAACATTGCCCCCGGGGCTAAACTGTCGCTGAGCACAGCGCTGGGACTCAAAATCCTGCTCACCATGCGCGCCGAGAACGACCCCGTGCAAATTACTGAACCGGGCAAGTTTGACTATATCATGGAGCGTGGTGCCACTGCCGTGTCAACCATCCAACATGCTGGCGACACTTCGCTGGCAAAGGTGGATGACCTGCTGAACGCCTCGCTGGCAGCGCCCGCCTATGACAAGCTCCGGAAGCTTGCCCGGAAACTGCTGAAATATCAGAAGTTGTGGAACCTGGTAGAAATAGTGGACGGTAATATCGCTTTCAAAGCCGGTGAAATCCTTAACGTGGAGGATGTAGCGAAGGTTCTCAAGATTAGAAAGCGTCTGACCAAAACGCTGGATAAAACCATGGAAACCTTTACCGAGGAGCCAGTCGCCATGCTGATGCCGAGCCTGGAAGAGCTGAGCAAAAAGCAGGAATCGGGTATGAGATTGCTGGAGCTGCTGGCGAATCTTGCCAAGACCCACGGGGATAAACTCGAGCTTTTCGTAACAGGTCACAGCAAGGGTGGTGCGCTGGCTCCGGCTCTCGCCCTGTTCCTGTCCGACACCCAGCGTAACGACCAGATTCCGGTGCGGCGCCACTACCAGTGGAACCCCGCTCATCGGGCAAAGATATACTGCTATGCTTTCGCCGGCCCCACACCGGGCAACACGGCTTTTGCAAACTACTTCAATCAACAGTTGGGTAGGGAATTTTTTCGCTACTCCAATAAGTTGGACATCGTCACTCTCGCCTGGCAGAGCGAGCAGCTGCGGACCATATCGGGGATTTATGGTGAATCAGTCAGTAGCCTCCCCGGACTCGACCTGCTGTTCAGTGAGATGGCGGAGTCAGTGGAGAATATGGACTACTGTCATCCCGGAGAGGATTTCCCAGCAACTGACGCTCCGGGTAGCAAGTTGGAAAAGCATGTCATCGAGTTTTCCGGGCCCCTGCAGGAAAATACTTCTTCATATGTGCTGCAGGAATTTCACCAACATATTGCCGCCTATATCAACTTCCTGGGCCTGGACCATGTGATGGACCTCAAGGGCTTGATCGGACTTAAAAAGTAAGTGCTTCAGCTGCTACCAGCTACAGCCAAATAGAAGGCGTTCAGCGGTATTCAAATACATCGGGTCCGCGGGCATAACCAATGGGATGGACTCCTCCTCTCCTATCGGCATCTATGTGCCAGACTGGTACTAGCGTCACCAGTTAACAGAGACGAAGGAGTCCACTATGAAGATTAGTCGAGTAGGTGTTGATTTGGCAAAAAATGTTTTCCAACTGCATGGGGCTGATATCCACGGCAAAGCTGGGTTCCGTCGCAAATTTCGATTCGCGTGAACTATTACTGTTCATCAGGCGCACTTATCCTGTAGCAGCCAAGGCGTAAAACTGTTCCCATGCCGGCAGAGAATTCTTGTTTTGGCCTTTATTTAACATGCGCCAGAGTTCAATCCCCCGCCAAGGTCGCCTGTGCGGAACGGAATGATTTGAAGCCGAGCATGGGTCGAATCATTCGCTTGATGAACCGGTGATCGGAATGCCGCACCACGCTCGACAATATTGTTCAGGTATTTACATTGGCGAATCTTGATGCGCTTGTTTTCATCAATGTTGTACTGTTTGATACCGGCCGGATTGGCGCCGCTTTTGTCGATGTTGATCAAGCTTGGTTTGCCGTTGGATCCAATCGCTTTGTTCAGGAATCGTAAAGCGGCCTTTTTGTTGCGCTTAGCGGTCAGTAGGAAATCGATGGTGTTGCCTTGTTTGTCGACGGCACGATAGAGGTACTTCCACTCCCCTTTGATTTTGACGTAGGTCTCGTCAAGCCTCCAGCGGAGACCAGTCCGTCTCTTGGTTTTACGAAAGGCTTTTTCTATGCGCGGTGCACAGCGGGGGGTTGTAAATCTAACTGTGTAAATGGCCGGTTCATGTCAGACAGGCACCCTGTCTTCAAAGAGGATAATGAACTGATTCAGTGCTGCTTTCCAGTCCCGAATCGGCATCGTCCATTTTTTCGACACGTTGCGTAAGCCCAGGTAGAGCAGCTTTCTGATGGCATCGTCGTGAGGGAAGGCGCCACGGCCCTTAATTACCTTGCGCATACTGTAGTTCAGCGATTCGATGGCATTGGTGGTATACACCACTTTGCGGATCGCCGGAGGATAATCAAAAAATGGCGTCAGACGCTCCCAGTTCCGCTCCCAACTCGGTGCAATGGCCGGATACTGCTCACCCCACCGATCCGTGAATTCCGCCAGAGCGGCCTCGGCGGCCTCCAAGGTCGGCGACTTGTAGATGGCCCTCAGATCGGCGGCTACCGCCTTGCGATCCTTCCAGGTGACATACTTCAGGCTGTTGCGGACTTGGTGCACGATACACAGCTGAACCTGTGTCTGTGGATATTCGTCGACTGCATTTGTCGGATGAGCTTGCGTATTTTTTTATCAACAGGCGGTCGCCCCACGTGCTTGCGACGACTATTCCAGGTCCAGTACAGCCGAAAACCTTCTCGGTGCCAGCGCACAACCGTATCGGGGTGCAACGCGTGCAACATGGTCTGCCATCCTTCTACATATTTCGAGAATAGAATCCAAAACAAACGGTCGAGAGGCGATACCTGCGGGCGCTTCACCAATGGCTTGAGCATTGCGAGTTGCTGCCGGAGCGCCAGGTTCTCCAGTGTCAATTGACGGTGTGACATAAATAAAGACCGAACCGTTTTGAGTAGTGCAGGCAGTCGACTAAGCATGCTGGCCATGCTTCAGGAACTGCCGGGAAAAGTCAATGGTTTCAACACGATCTAATTTTCAGAAGGCACAGGCGTCAATTTACTTCGGAGTCACCATATTTGGGCAGACGCAGATCAAACAAAATGGCCAGCGCCCGCAGGGTAAACGCTCCCGCCATAGCCAGGGGCATGGCAATATTTTCGGTAGATGGAAAGGCTTGCAACACGGCGTAACCTCCCGCCCCTACCAACGCCGCAGTCACGTAGATATTAGGTTCCAACAACACAGGTGGACGCCCCAATAAGCCGTCACGAATCAAAGAACCAAAACTGGCTGTCATCATCCCCATTACGATGCTGACGATAAGAGGCGCCTGCCACTCCAGGGCCTTTATCGTGCCAAGAACGGAAAACAGCGCCAACCCCAGGGCATCAGCCCACAGCAACACCCTGCGCAGTGAATGCAACTTTCCCGCCATAAACCAGGTGAGCGATGACGCTCCAATGCAGGTCCAGAGGTAGTTTGTGTTGGCAATCCAGAAGACATGATCTGTACCCAGGAGCAAGTCGCGTGCTGTACCTCCGCCAATTCCGGTGATGGTTCCAAAAAGGATAAACCCCAGGATATCAAGGCGTTTCTCAGCCGCAGCCAATGCCCCGCTAACTGCAAAGACAGCTACGCCAATCAGGTCAAAAATGTAGATTGCTGAATCCATATTCATATAATTACACATCGGTTAATGCATAGGGAGCAAAACGTGCACGGATAGCTGGTCTGTTAGCTAAGGCTGCAGCAACCCTAGTAACGGCTCTTTCGCATAGTGTGGCAAAGACGTACAAACAGCAATCGTTGGGCGCAACTACCCCATTAGGCTTCTACTTTATTTTCTTGTACGGGACGGCGCCTTAATCGTAGCTTTCAAATCGGCGAACTCTCCACTGATCGCTTGCTCCTCGCGGTAAGATAAAACGAGATCAGCGTGCGCGGTAGTGCGTGATGGCCGAGGAAAGCGGTTTGCCACAGTTGCATGGGGCAACTCCCTCGCCGGATTGGGGCAATTCGCCTATCGGATCGGCGACATTTTGCACGCTCTATCCCCCCCCTATCTGGGCTACATGAGTCCGAATCAACTGAGGCGGAAATGGCTGAAATGAAAAAAGCCGCTTAACTGGGTTGTTAAGAAAAGCTAGACCACGTCATTGGCCAGTGGGGCTAACTCTGGCATAGCCAATTCGAGGCATAAACTATCAAATCTCTTAAGAGGTTTTGATTGATGAATTATGATAGTAGTTTTGATAGCCTTTTTCCATGGCTATCAAATAGTATACTTAATGATAGGTAGTAAACTCCAACGCTACCCGCCACGTTACGCCGTAACACAAGGGTAGCCGCTCCAGAGACCGTTTCGCCGAGAAATGCGAACGGCCAAATATCCTTCTCCTCTGTAGCCCAGTAACCACGCGGCCTGTGTAGGCAGTTAGAAATTTACGAGTGGATGGTCACAAAACCCGTAGTTCTAACTGCGGTCATTTATTTACACAAGCCCTATGGTGCTTTATCCAGGCACATTGTCTCTAAGTGCTTTGACCATGGACGTCACACTGCTATCTGGTGTTGCGGTCAAATTCTCCCAGTAATCGCGAAATTTTGGAGATAAATTGTCCTTTTTCATTTCATAGAAATGCCTCATAACCTCGTAGGACTTCATATTTGCAAACCAGTTTTCCCACCCTGTCCATACATCATCATCAATAAACCCCTTCAGGCGCTGGTATTGAATTTCCTCAATAATCTTGAACAGACTCTGTATGGCAGTATAGAACCCCATGACCTCGTCATCTGGCGCTTCAATTAAACTCGAAACACCGCCCATGAAGTGTTTTCTTAGTCCGGATTCACGAGTGTTAGTGTACATCCAGTCTATGAATCGACCCGTTATTTGATCGACTGTAGCTGCCTGAGCTGCGTGGTTTGATTGCTTGACCTGATTGGCCAGGTAAATTAATGAAACTATTACGCCAATTACCCCAATTGCCTCCGAAATTGCACCTATTGCTTCCCAATTCATTATGTGGCTCCTGTTTATTTTATTGAGTATCAGTATAGTCTGCTGGGAGGCATACAGTCGGTTGGACGCCGGACAATCGGTACCTTTGGGCCTGCGTGTGTGACGAATGGTCAGTCTGGACCGACCGCAGCGAGGTTTTGGGATTTTTCCTAAAGGTCGGCTTTGTTCTAAAAGCGGACATTTGCCGCTCCTAGATCAGGATAACAACCAAGGCCAGCACAGCCACACTCGCCACCAGGTAGACTAGGCTTTCCCGACCCCGCTTGTTAGCTGCCTGGATGGTGTGCTGGTGGAACTCCTCACGGGCCTTTTGTCGCGCACTCCGGCGCAGGGTTTCTTCTTCGTCCATCTGTAAAGCATGCCCCATTTACTCAATATCCAGCACTTCCACCACTCTATCCATCACCGGTAACTGCCCGAATTTGACCGTGTGGGGTAGTCACATTTTCACATTTTTATGTCCCCAAAATTCGTTATGTGGAATGAGGATGGGGGAGTGAAAAGTCTAGCGCCCTGCCTGTACACCAATTGGTGCGTTTTTGACGAAATACGCAAAAATGAAACGTGATTTTCCTAGTGATTATGTCACTGGTTTCAGCGCGCAATTGACCGAGAACCAGACCGCTAAATCCCTATAATCTCCGCATCCTCGCTTTCCATAGGGCGGGGGAAACTTTTATTTTATATAACCTGTTTTAGGGAGAATGCCATGTTAGTGAATACTGATCAGGTTTCAAAATCATTGATCCTTTGCATTGCGCTTTTTACGGGGCTAAACCGACTAATCCGTTCACTAAGTGTTAGGAGCCCAATCATGGTGAAGCGTACTTTACAAAGAATTGTTGTAATTGGCGCCTTGTTTCCAATGCATGGTTGCACAATCGCAACCTACGAGCTACGAGATGAACTTAAGGCAAGTGATAGGCAAGCTTCTTGTGACATTACGTTTTCGTTCAAACTTGAAAGCAGCTCACATACGAATACATATGGTACCAATCAACATGTAGATGAAGCATTGAAAGAGTTAAAAATTGACTATATCAACTCTACAATAGAGGCACTTAATAAATTGGATTGCAGTGCCAAATACTCGGAAGACGCAGATCGCTCCATTTTATCTATCTATGTTAAGCGGCAAGTTCAATTAAGTGCCTTACCCCAAGAATGGCTCACAGGTTTATCTTTCGGCTTAATACCTAGCTGGGGCACAAGATATAGTCAGTTCATATTCACGTTCGATAACAAACAAAGCGAAAAAACATTTACCTATGAGGTTGATGAAAATAGCTATAATCACCTCATTTTGTTTCCAGTATTTTGGGTTACTTTCTTCACTGCTGATGAGCAGGGGGTATATAGAAGTGCAATTGCCAACTTCATCAAAAGCAACTAACAGTCAAAGGCAGGCGGGGGCCTCGTACCGCTGCTTTGGGCGTTATGCGGAGAAAACACAACGATGAGTAGTTTTAAAGTAAATATATTCCTCATAGCGGTGATCTTTATCTCAGACAAACGCGTAGCTGAGAGGTTGCAAGAATGATTAGGCTGTTCTCGTTGTTCCTTTGGTTTGCGTCCACACTGTTCGCAGGCTGCGCTCCCAATACATACTATGACATCAGCGATCCGTATGCTTATGGCATACGCTGGTATGACCGAGGGCGCTACGACCTAGCTGCTCAATACTGGGACCCGCTAGTCGAAAAAGGTGACTGTGATGCCGAGTATTGGGTCGGGTTGCTCTATTTCCTAGGGCAGGGTAGGCCTTACGACAATGAAAAAGCGTTGGCTCTTTGGCGGAAGGCGGCCAATGGAAACCAGCCGAAAGCCCAAGGCGCGCTCGGTGATATTTACTATCAGAATGATGCGCTCATCGTCCATCGTTGCAAAGAATGCAATGTCGAGAGGGACTTGAGTCTGGCGTACATCTGGTACAAACTGCTTGAGAAGTCAGCTCGCTACGACGGTGAGAAAAAGTACGCAGCGTCGGTATTAAAGGCCGTTGGCGCGGAAATTTCGGAACAGCAAAAGACCAGAGCGGAAGCAGCAGTAGCACGCTGGAAGCCGACACCAAGAGATTGCGAACCTCGCAAGCGGTGGTAAGCGTCTCGGTCATGCATCCCAACAACAGGTTCCAGCCGAGGATCTTGCCACCGCATCGCTTCGGCCATCCCCCGGCTGAACCTAGGCGTTATTGACCGTCCGCTGACACAATAGAGACAGATTTTGGGGACGAAATTAGCACGCGATTTTGGCTGCTTTGTCGTGTAAGCAGTCATTCATGGGGTCGAAATCTACTGACCGCAAATGACTCCTTTGTGGTGTAAGCAGTCATTCATGGGGTCGAAATCTACTGACCGCGAATGACTCCTTGTTCAAGGAACGGACATTTGGGGTATTATGTGGCCAGCGTCCGCTCTTTACTCAAAGCGGACTCTGATGATTTGTGTTGTAACGGGACTTGATAGCCGACTATCGACTCAAAAGGGTCCTTCGTAAATCGAGGCTTGATGTAGTCAATAAGGAGAAACAACAATGGAAAGGAAAAGGCTAACCTCTGTCAGTATCTCACTCCTCATTGCCGTTGCAATGGCGAGTTATTTCTATGGCAATTATCAAGGTCGCAGCGGTGAAGGACTGTCTGTTCTGAGTAGTGCGGTTGCAGCCGAGACAGGCTCATCAGCTTCCCCCGTGAGGGCGCTAGCGGAGCGAGACGTATACTATCCGGGCACCGAGGACCTTGCACCGGATGAGATGCGGGTTATCGCCTGCGGCACTGGCATGCCCAACGCCCGCCCCAAACAGGCCGCAGCCTGCTGGTTAGTTGAGCTGGGAAATGGCGACAAGTTTATCTTTGATATCGGCAGTGGGTCTTCAGAGCGTATATCGGCTTTGAAAATACCCTATGACTACCTGGACAAAGTGTTTATCGGCCATTTGCATTCTGATCACTTCGGCGATCTGGGTGATCTGTGGATTGGCGGGGTGATAGGCAACCGTATCAAGCCGCTACGTGTCTGGGGGCCCAGTGGCCGCACACCAGAGTTTGGCACCAAATATGCGCTTGACCATATGCAAAAAATGTTTACTTGGGATAGTGGCAGCCGTTTAGGGAATGTCGACATAAGAGGGCAGGTGCTAGAGGTAACCGAGTTTGATTATCGGGCGGTAAATAAAGAAATTTTCAATGAAAACGGTGTATCTATCAGCACTATTCCTGCTATCCACGCACTGGATGGTCCCGTCAGTTTTATACTAAAGTGGAACGGCCTCAAGTTCGCATTCAGCAGTGACACTTTTCCCAATAAGTGGTGGATAGAACATACTAAGAATGCCGACATAGCAATACATGAGTGCTTTATAACTCCCAGCGATCTAGTTAAAAAGCAAAACTGGACGCCAGGCGCAGCGCTTAATGTAGGTACCCAAATACACACCTCACCAGCACAATTTGGAAAGGTTATGAGTCTCATCAAGCCTCGTATGGCGGTTGGTTATCACTTCTTCAATGACTTTGATACGCTACCGAATGTACTGGAGGCTGTACGCAGCACTTATGATGGTCCCTTAGCTCTTTCCACTGACCTTATGGTGTTCAACGTAACTAAAGACGATATCCGAGTACGCATGGCAGTAATCGACGAAGACATCTGGCCCCAGCCAGCAGTGGGTAAAAAGCTCCCACCAGATACCAGTAAACGGATTGGCTTCTCCGATTTCATTACCAGTGGCAGGGTCAACTTCAAAAAAGTTGTTGACGGTATTTATTCGGATATCAATGAAAAGTATGGAACCGATATTCCTGCACCCCAGTAATGGAAACATATTCACACCTAGCACGGGTGCTTGGTTTTAGAGCCGTCCTCCGGGGCGGCTTTCTGTTTTTTGCAACGGCCGTTCATGGCACACAAGGGCCGTTCAACTAGCTGAAATCGGGGCTTCTCGAACGGCCGCTTGTGGCACAAAGCGGCCCCTGAGTAGCTATAAATCCGTGCTCCCGAAGGGCCGTTGTGTGGTGAGAACGGCCCCTTAGCAGACCCCGACCTGGAGCAGTGGAATGTCCGTATATGGACTCCTCCTCGTTTGCAAGTAACCTGCTTGATGACAGTTGGCTCGACTGCATACGTATATCCGGCCTCTAAAGTTGGCATACGTTGATGCCGGGCCATAATGGGCTATTCGCGCGTCAGTTCCTAATCGCTTTGTCGTGCTTGGTGCACATGGACATTATCAGGTTTTACCGACGCCGGTTCGACCAGTTCGCCATCATTCAGCTTACTTCGCAATCGTGGTTAAGGTTCCTCTCTCTACTTACTTCTCATACTTGTGGCTTACCTACATCAGCTCGCCGCAAATTCCGGATCATAGTCTGCATCATGATTCATCATTGCCCAGGCCATACGCACGGTCTTGTTGGCCAAGGCTACCGCCGCAACATTGGGATGACGCCGCTGTGCCAATTCTGTCACCCAACGACTCAAGCGATCATCTTTATGCTTGGCGTTGGCGACCACAGAGCGAGCTCCATGGATTAAGATGCTACGCAAATAGGTATCACCGCGTTTGCTGATACCCAGCAATCGATCCTTGCCCCCCGAACTGTGTTGCCTCGGTGTGAGACCCACGGACGCGGCCATCTGGCGACCTTTACTAAACTGGTCACCGTTTCCAACGGTGGCAATCAATGCCGTCGCGACCAGGGGACCCACACCGCGTAGTTGTTGAAGGCGTTGGGCGACCGGATCGCTCTTTGCAATGGACTCGATTTCCCCGTTGAGGGTTTCAATACGCTGGTCCAATGTAAGCAGGTCTTCCCAAAGTCCGTGTAGCAGGGTGCGGAACCGATCGGTCAATCCATTCTCGGCATCCTCAAGCCAGCGGGGGATGGCTGCTCGCAGAGAAGCCATTTGCAATGGCGCTACCAGGCCATACTCCGTCACTAAGCCACGAATTTGGTTGGCCTTCGCCGTGCGATGACACATCAGCTCACTACGAATCCGGTGTGTCGCCTGAATGTCCTGTTGCTCCACCGTCTTTGCCTTTACAAAACGCATATTGGGCCCGACTCATGGCTTCGCAAATCGCTTCAGCGTCTTTTGCATCGTTCTTGTTGCTCTTGACGTAGGGGGTTACAAACTGAGGCGGAATCAGTTTGACCCGAAAACCCTTCGTCGTTAGCACGCGTGCCCAGTGATGCGCACCGCCGCAGGCCTCCATGCCGATCTCACAGTCAGGTTCAGCAGACTTTATCAAAGCGCTTATCCATTTATCGCGCGACAATCGACGCTTCAATACGGTTTTACCGTGGCGATCGACACCGTGCAGTTGAAAAACATTTTTTGCCAAATCAACACCTACTCGACTAATCTTCATAGTGGACTCCTCCGTTTTCACCGTTAACTGGTGGTGCAATTACCAGTTTGGCACATCGATGCCGATAGGTGAGGAGGAGTCCATCCCATTGCTTTGGAGAACAACAGACATTCAGCCAACCCAGCTCAGAAGAGGTTCGGAACATGGTTACCAAAACCCCTTACCCTTCTTCAATTTACTGACAAGGCACCCAGAAACACCCCACCACCAGGTTCGGGATACGTTCAGTCTTGCTTTTTGATGGGTTACTGCCGGGGAAAACTCCATACAATTCTTGGAGTTACTGGAGGAAAATCTTCGACTACGAGGTCTTACAAATCAGCTGCTCTACCTACTGAGCTACACCAGCATTGAACGAAGCGGGAGAGGCAACCACCCGTCCCGTTGGAAGGGGTGGGATTTTAGGGAAAGTATTGGGGGAAGGCAATAGGGGTGGGGGGAAATTGTTTGGGGGGGTGGGCGGTTCAGTGCTTTAGTGCCCTGCCTCCCCATTGGCTTCGATAGGCGACTCCATGCTTTGCTCGGCTACTCGCTCGCTAATACGTTCAATGGCTACACTTACAGGTTTGACCTTGCGGATTTCCACAAAGGACTGGACAAAATAACCCACGATCAGAAGCAACATCACCAGTGAAAGTGCAAAACTGAACTTGTACTGCCAGGGATTCTGCTGCTTCTTTTTCTTCTTCACCACAACGTCAATCTCCGTCACTTTTCGCAATTATGGATGCTTTAGAGGACTCGGTACCGGGTGTCGGTTTACGCTTTTTCCCGCCAAAAAATTTATTACGAATACTGCGGCGCGCCCGTACACCCTCGTTGAGGAATAGGCCCACAGGGCAAAACAGGCGGCACCAGAAACTGGGGACAAAAAACGAACCCAATAGCGCCGCCGGCAGGATATACCACTGGATACCCAGCCCCTCCAGGGAAAACATCATGGCGAAGGGCTCAAAGGAGCCCAGTGCCGGATGCGCAGACAGGAAGATCAACATCAATGCCGCCCAACTCAGCGTAAAGATCAGTGTACGGGCCTTGCGCTGTACAGCCGGCTTGATCCGCAGCTGGATGCCACTCACCTTTTGCAACAAGTCCTGAACGACCTTGAACGGACAGATCTGGTGACAATAGATATTTCGCCCGAGAATGATGACGCTGCCGAGGGCGCCAATCATCATGATCCACCACATGGGGTGTTGTCTTGGTAGCGGAATATAGCCCATCACTATGCCGGCCAGGTTACCCAGGTTCAGGGATACATTGGCATAAAAGCCGACAAAAACCAGCGCCCCGACCATAACCGCGTAGCGAACGTACTTGGCCAGTTTGTCTCGCCGATACGCCCCGATAAAAGCCAGTGCGAACAGAAAAATCAGGAAAAATTCGTCAGTACCTACATTCCAGCCCGGCTCCTGCCAGCTGGGTTTTTGTTTCAAGTGCTGAACTGCCCCCAGATGCACCGCTTCCCGGATGGCCGCGGTAAAACCTTCTGACGACACTGTCGCGCCTGATACCGCATCGATGTCGTCACCGACGATAAAGTTATCGCTTACGCTCTTACCGGCAAACTGGCCGAAGAATTTGCCTCTATTGATGCGCTCCAGAAATGAAGGTGTCTCCTTGTGACTGAGCACCAGTATTTCGTTCAAGCGTCCGCCGTCTTCCGTGCGCCTGGCCCGAATACCCACCACCAGCGGCCCGCCGTAACCCACGCCTTCAGACATGACCACCACATCGGGTGACAATTCGCCCCCGGACTCAAACCGGTAGACCACCGGAAGTTGCTTGTTTTCCTGGGATCGACTCAGTTTGGCGTCAGGCATCTGCCCCTGCAGCAAAGCCTCATAGTCTATCTGGCTGGCGATCTGGCCAACAATGAAAGCCGCCAGGAGAGACAGGTAGGCGAACACCCGGATCAACTTCTCCTGGGGAGTCAGTGCTACATTGATATCTCGTGACATGATGCTCCTGTCAGCTCTGCGGCGCTGGTTTCAAGCTATTATTCTTGCTCTTCTACTCTTGCTCTTCCAATAGGGGAGCAACCAGGAAGCGCCAGGTCAGGGTCATAAGCACAAGGCCGCCACCACTGAAAATGGCCAGTGCCATGGAACCAGACTGTGGATACCCCTCCAGGAAGGAGGCCCCTGCCCAGCCGATACCGAACAGCACAGCGACGACACCCACTATCAATCCACCCCAGGTGTACCACTGCAAGCTGACTACCACGGACAGGTAGGCCAGGGCGAAAACGCTCAGGGTGAACAGCACTCCCATAAAAAACCATTGCATCAGTTCCATTTCTACAGCCTCTCTAGCTCTTGTTCGATGTGCTGATATTGTTTTTCAACCCAGTGTTGACCCGCATGCCCTCACCACTTTTCCAGAATTTCACCGCCTTCTTCGGGTCGTTGGTATGGCCATAGCCAAATGCCGGATGGGCTTCGGCCATCGCGGCATGCAGGAAGGAAGGCGTCACGGGGTTGATCGCCATAATGAACCAGTGGTGCCAGTAATCGGGTTCGTTGAAGGTGCAACTGGCGATGCAGGCGGCACAGGCACTGCCGTTTTCCACCCAGAAGTTGTAGCATTTCTTGGCATCGCTATAGAACTTCTTGATGCCGTGGTGGTTATTCCAGGTATAATCGGGCTCCTCGCTAAACTCATAGCTGGGCTCGTAACCATAGCCACCGTTTTCATCTTCAAGCTTGGGAATGGCGTCACTCGGGCAGGCGTCGGCGCACTTGCCACAGCTCAGGCAGAATTCGGTCATACCCCAGCTATGTGGCTCGTCATACTCGACAAAATCGAAGTCTGTATAGATCTTGGCGATGCGCACGCGTGGCCCGACACCCGGTGCCAGCAGTGCACCGTTGCGACCGCCCTCACCCAGTCCGGCCATGATGGCATAGGGCACACTGCTGCCAAGATCATTGCCGGCGCCGACAGCCTGGTAACCCATGCCCTGCAGGAACGTCGCCATCTGGGTGGCTTTCACCCCCATTTGCGAATAACCGTCGGCCGCCGTTCCATCTGCGGTCCAGGCCGGAGCGGTCGAAATGCAGTCGTAATCCATGGGCGTCAGGATGACGATCACCGTTTTAGGCTCAAAGGGGAAGTCCTTCTCCCAGGAGAGTTCTTTCTCATTTTCTATGTCATACAGCGGGTCGTAGTCCCAACGCTTGTCGCGCCGGGCGATCCCACATTTGACCGCGCCAAACACCCGCGCTGCGGATTTTATCGCGTTGCTGGCATCCTTTTTGCTGTTGAACTGGTACTGTTCCTGTTCCACACCGGACTGATCCCAGCTGTTGAAGGGTGTGTCCGGTTGTAAATTGGCAGAGCCACGGCTACCGGCGATATTCAGGGGTGCCCAACCAGCTTTCTGTAATGCCCGGTCCATTTGCGTATAACCGGGCTTGCTGTTGTCCCAGGGCTTGCTGTACATGTCCTTAATGCCTTCAACCCAGTTAAACTCCTTTTTTTGCAAGCGGTTGTATTGTTCATTGCGCTCAGGGTGCTTCTGGTTGAGGGCTTTACTGGAAACAAAGTTCAATACCACGTCGCGCTGATCCTTGGGCTTGAAAATCTTCTCATCGATAGCAGGATAATCATCGACCGGCCTGCCCTGCAGGGAGTGCATAGCGGCGCCATAGGTCGCGGCACCACCGATTAGCGCGCCAGTACCACCAATCGCAGCCCGCTTGAGAAATGACCTTCGAGCGGGATCATCAAGCAGCCCGCCGGGACCGCACTCACTTCCTGCATCGGTGGCGAGCACCTCCGGGGGCGAATTCACCTGCGATTCGGAGCTGTCTTTTGAGTCAATCATAGCTTTCACCTTCGAGTACACACTTTCATTAGCCTGTATCCTCTGAATGTAGCCGAATATCTGAGAATTCGCTTGATCAACGTCAATAACTAACAACAAAAAAATGGGTATCGACAAATTAACCTTCTAACGAAGCCAGAATCAAGTTGCCGGTCTTCAGGCTATGACCTCTGCCAAAAATCCAAACGCACTTTCCCTGAGATGTCGATAGTGCCCCGCTGAAACCAGAAACCTACCCGTCACAATCTTCCTGGCCACAACAGCCCAACCCCATCCCCCGCCTCGGCGACAACTGCCCAACATCCACCCACCGCTCTGGGGACTGCTGCAAACAGGACAACTAACCCACCAATTTTTGAATCAGCTAAAAACCTCATAAGATTCATAGCCTTAGTTAAAATATTCTCCTTTTCCATCCACTTTCCCGCAGCAATTACAAAATATCAATCCAGCATTACTCCCACTAACCCCATGCAAACCATGGTATTGGCCTGTTTATGTTGCTGTTGTGCTTATAAGGGCGGCAAGGTTGGGTTGCCGATAAAGGAAACGGGTTGAGGCTGATGTCTGCTTTTATTGATAGCGGACATAACCGTGGGTGGTGGCTTATGGCTGCTTTGTCCTACTTTCGGCCATTTGTACTACAATACGTAGACCGGCTGGCGTCAGCTCTGAGCGGAACTTACTCAATTTGACGGTAGTCGATAGGGGCCAGCTACGACATTGGGCTACCGTTGAACTCACCTGATTGTAGAGAAGCGGATGGACTGTCCTAGTTAGAGATTCCAGTCCGTATTCTGCAATAAAAATGTCTAACACTAGCGGGGATCGTACAATGAGTAATGCCGATTATCCAACGTGCATCAACGAGCTTTACCAGAGTGAGGTTTTTGGCGAAGGTGCTTTTCTGGCGCTGATGGCCGTCGCAAAAAACGAGCATGAAAAACATCACTTCGGCGCCTTTTTGCAAATGGAGACAGAAACGAAGGCGCGCCTGCGACCGCTGCTGCTCAAGTATGGTCTGAAGCTGGATGAGGAGCAGGATATCAGCGAGAAAGTGGCCGGACTCGTCGCAGCTTACCAAGCGAATAGCTGGGTGGACTTTCTCAGCGGAACAAAACCTGTGTTTGAGCAATTTCTCGCCCGCTTCAAGGAAATTGCCGCAGCAGGTCCGGCAGAAGACCAGGTTATCCTGCGATCCATGATTACGCATGAGGAAGCATTTATATCCTGGGTTGATAGAGAGACCGCCGGGGAGGAAGGTTCCCTGGACGCAGTCAACAGCCAGATTCTAAACAAAATTCCTGAATCCTGATCGTACTATCGCCCGAGTCACAAGAAGCTGTATGCGCAACCGGGCGGCGCACCGAGCGCGCTTCGAGAGGATGATACTGCGCATGCTCAATGGCGAGTGCATATTATTTTGGATATCTATGTCCGCTGGCACATTCCGGCCCCCTGAGCAGCCCCAATCCACATCTCACGAATGGCAGAAAAGTGGTGTGAACGGCCGTTGTGTTCTAGAAGCGGACGTTCCAATATGCCACCTTATTGAGCTTACGATTCGTGAAGCCGAGACCGAACCTATGCCGAACCCGGGGTGGGTCGGTTTGCTGGCCCGGCTGGAGTAAGTGGAAGAATTCTAAGCGCTTTCCCGGACCGAACTTTCGAACCAGGGCCGAGCAGTTATCTCGTTGATTCCGTACGCGAATTCCGAATTCGCCATGCACACGTCGAGCCAGATCTATGCGGTTTCAACGGGTCAACTTCTCAGTACCTCAAAGATTGGTTCTGGTTAATTTGTTTAGACCTGCTGGCAGCTTATTCACAAAATTCATAGGGGCCGGCGGTTTGCGTCATAGCATCAGGCTTGTACTATGTGTCACCTGAATAATGAAAACCGAGGTAAACCACCATGTCTGAATGTCCCTTTGCAAATATCATGGAGCCCACCTACCTGGGCGATGGCTTTACCGGCGACGACGTCGCCAAAATCCGTGCCGCCGGGCCGGCGATCAAGATAGACGACCCGGCCACCGGTGTACCCTACTGGGCTGTTACCCAGCATGCGGCGATTGATTTCGTCTCCAGGAACAATGACCTGTTTTCTTCGCGCATGCGTACGGCAATCCCCATGGAGTTCGAGCAGGAGATGGTCGACAACATACATTCGCGCATGTTCATCAACCTCGACCCTCCGGAGAACATCGACTACCGCAAGCTAATTCGCGATCACTTCACGCCGGCGGCGGTGGCCACCTACGAGTCCCGGGCCAGGGAATATGCCGGCGCAGTTGTCGACCGCATCATTGACAAGGGTTCCTGCGAGTTCGTCACGGAAGTTGCGGCGGAGCTGCCGCTGCTGCTCATTATGGACTTCTTTGACATCCCCGCGGAAGACCGCCACCAGATCTTCGACTGGACTAACACCATGATGTTCGGTGACGATCCCGATGTATCCGGTGGGCGTGAGGCGGCCGATGAGGCCTCCCTGAACCTGATCGTCTACGCCAACGCGCTCGCGGCAAAATACCGCGGCTCCGATGTGAAGAATGTTAGCAGCCAGTTGCTCAACGGCATCATCAATGGCGAGCCAGTATCGGACGAAACCTTCGGCTGGATTTTCCTGATGATTATCGTCGCGGGTAACGAGAGTACCCGCACGACCATTTCCCACTCCATGCGTAACCTGATGGAGCGCCCTGAGCAGTACCGTTACCTGCAGGAGAACCCGGAAAAGATCGAGAGCGCAATTTACGAGATGTTGCGCTACAACCCGCCGTTCATCTGCATGCGTCGCACCGCTACCCAGGACATCACGGCACCGGAACTGGGCAATGCGCCGATCAAAAAGGGTGACAAGATCATAATGTACTACCCCGGCGCCAATCGCGACCCGGAAGTGTTTGATGACCCGGAGACCTTTGACGTCCATCGCGCCGAGCGCCAGGACCTCAGCCGTGACATCCGTTCCTTCGGCATCGGCTATCACAACTGCTTTGGCATGAACCTCGCCAAGATGGAAATGCGCGTGATGCTGGAGGAGATCCTGGCACGGATCGACAACCCGCAGTTCGCGGGCGAGGTGACTTACATGAAGTCCAACTTCGTGCAGGGCATCAAGGCCATGCCCATTACCTTCGAGAAGCGCGTCTGACGGTACTGGCAAATCAACTGGCCGAAATTGCTAACAATCCACCAATGGATTTGTGTAAACGCCCCCGACTCCCGGTCTATGGATCTCTCCCATAGTCGGACGCTCTCTTCTATAGAAAGCCTATAAGAATCAATAAGATGGTGGGCCCAGAAGGACTCGGACCTTCGACCTGCCGATTATGGGTCGGGTGGCCTTGCTGTGCCTGCCAGCTACCATCAGTATGGTAGAGAAGGGAACGGAAGGACTATATTGTGGTGTAAGCAGTCATTCATGGGGTCGAAATCTACTGACCGCGAATGACTCCTTTGCTCTAGCGGGCAGTAGCGAATAACCAGCCGACGCAACAAAGACCGATTGAATCAGCAGGGCGAAATAAGACAACTGTCAAAACTCTCGCAAAACGTCCTTTCATAGGACATGTTGATCAAAAAATGATCAGATCGACATCGATCCAGGGATAAGTCCGCTTTCACCACACTCCGGCCATTCAGCGCTTGTCAGGAAACTTTACACTACGAAACTG
>PVMK01147505.1_pt1 | contig 24967 bp, 22 predicted proteins | sample 1853481 | NCBI WGS metagenome assembly PVMK01 (sample SAMN08533507, study PRJNA380276) | Marine sediment metagenome, whole genome shotgun sequencing project.
GTCCTCTCATTTTTGATGAAACCATCCAGCGCTGTGCTGTTCCCAACGGGAAGCTGTTGACAAACGTCAGGTTAGAAAATATTATAAACCGATAACCCTGATAATTTAACGTCAAGAAAGGATTCAAATGCTCAGTTTAATGCGAAAACATGCCGGTAGTTGGATGATCAAAATACTATTAGGTGGGATTGCGATAACTTTTGTTACCTGGGGGCGGGGTATCAGGTAACTTCACAGCGGTCCGGCCGTATGGCCACCGTGAACGGTGAAACGATTACTGCTGAAGAGTACCGCCTGACCTATAAGCGATTAATTGAACAGGTCCAGCAGCGGTTTGGGAACAATTTGAATGACGAGATGATCAAAAATCTGCAATTGCCCAAACAGGCCGTTGACCAATTGATTGACCAGATGCTCATGCGCCAGGCAGCCGGCGATCTGGAGATACGTGTCTCAGATGAAGATCTAACCCGGTCCATTAAAAGCATCGGCGCTTTTCAGACGGCGGGCGTCTTTGACCCTCGTCGCTACCAAACTATCCTGGCACGAAATAATCTAAGCCCCGAAAGCTTTGAACTCAGTCAAAGAGATTCGCTGCTGACTGAAAAATTAAATAATTTAATTACCGGCAGCGTTAAAGTCTCCGACGACGAAGCTTTGGCCTTCTATAATTGGAACAATACCACAGTTGATCTGGAATTTGTATTATTTGAACCAGGCAGCTATCCGGATATCTCTGTCACGGCGGAGGAAATCCAGCAATTCTTTGAACGCCGGAAAGATTCCTATAAAACTGAACCGGAACTGAAAGTGCGGTACGTAAAATTTGAGGACCAAACCTACCTTGCCCGGGTTGCGATATCCGATGATGAGATTTCCGAATATTATGATGAGCACCCGGATGAATTTCAAAATCCCAAAACCGTTGAGGCCCGTCACATCTTACTTAAGGTGGGACAGGATGACGCTGGTGAGGAGGTGGCTAAAGTCCAAGAAAAAATTGAAAACATTTTGCAAAAGGCAAGAGGGGGTCAGGATTTTGCAGAACTTGCCAAGCAGTATTCCGAGGGCCCCAGTAAAGACAAAGGCGGATATCTGGGCAGCTTCAGACGGGAGTCGATGGTAAAACCTTTTGCAGACAAAGCCTTTTCAATGGAAGCAGGAGAAATCAGCGATCCGGTGCAGACCCGGTTTGGATGGCATATTATTAAGGTCGAAAAAGTGAATGCGGCAACGGTTACCGCACTTGCCGATGCCAAAGACAAGATTCGTAAAAAACTGGCAGATGTCTACGCCAAACAGCTGGCCTACGACGCAGCCGAATCCATTTTTGATGCCGCCTTTGAAGGCGATAAGCTTGAGACCGTTGCTGCTGACAACCAGCTTACCAGTTACACAACCGACTTCTTTACCCGTCAGGGCCCGACCCAGGCCATCCAGAACAAAGCGGCCTTTGCCAAGACGGCCTTTGAGCTGCCGGAAGGTGAAATCAGTGAAATTCAGGATTTTGGAGATGGCTATTATCTTATGGAAATCATTGAAAAACGTGCGGCTAAAATCCCTGAATTAAGCGCGGTTGAGAAAATAGTAAGCGCCGATCTGATTAAAGAAAAGAAAAGTGAAAAAGCAAAAAAAGATTCCGAGGCCCTGCTTTCGGCCTTAAAAGACGGTGCCGCTCTGGCGACGGCCAGTAAAGAATTCGATCTTAAGATTCAGAGCACCGGTTTTTTCAAGCGCAATGAATCCATACCCAATATCGGTTTTGAACGCGACCTTTCCCAGGCAGCCTTCGAATTATCGGAGCAGAAAAGCCTTCCGCCGGAAATAATCAAAGGACGCAAAGGGTACTATGTTATCCAATTCAGGCAGAGACAAGCGCCTTCTCTGGCTGATTTTGAAAAAGAAAAGGAGGACCTTAAAAATCAGCTGCTGCAACAAAAAAGGTTTAAAGCCTTTCAGGCCTGGCTGGACCAAAAGAAAAAAAGCAGTGAAATCGTCATGGAGGAAGGTTTTCTAAATAGCTGAGGAGGTTTCAAGAGCGCTAACGTCTCGGAATTTCTATAACCTACTGAGAATATAGAGGTTTTTTGAGTCTTCCGAATTTGTCCCAAAAATGAAATAATGGAATGGTGGAACGATGGAATATTGGTTTTCAAAAGGATATTAGCCATTTTAATTTTATCATCAATCCCGCCGGTGGCGGGACCATTAATCCAACATTGCATTATTCCAGAACCCATTATTCCACTATTCCATTGTTCCAATATTCCAATCGCACGACCCTGTCGTTAGACTCTGAGGCTCTCGAAGGGAGGCTCTCGACAGGTTGTGAGCGATACGAAATAAGTTCAATTTTCGCCCAGGAGAAGATCATGGTTAGTCGTGCAAATAAATCCGATAGCCAAAAAAAACTTAAACACGCCACGAAAAAATGTCCGGATTGTTATGTGCATCTGCCGCTGAATGCCAAAGAATGTCACGCTTGCAAAATAAAAGTTGGAGATGTGGATAAGCTGGGATTTGCGAAGAAGCCGGCAGACTGGAAGGGCTATCTCGCTGCAACGATATCTATTGGCGTATTTGTTGTTTTCATGTGGTGGGCGTTTTTTCGGGAACAACCTTAGGGTCAGGATTGAATATTGAAGATTGCAGAATGAATATTTAAGGTATTCTGTCTATTTAAAATTTGTTAGTATACTTTTCTCACGAAGGATGCGAAAGTAAAGGATCCGGTATAGGAGAGGCCGGCCCTGATTTGCCACCAGAGGCCAACTGAATTAGTTTTTTCATGTCAGCATAAAGATAGACTGAGCGAAGCGACATCCGAAAAGATTCAGATTAGATCGCATGCATAAGCCCTGCGCCGTTTCTTATTTTCCGCATTCCGCATTCCAACTTCCGAATTCCTTTCACCCCTCTATCTTGCCAGCATTGCCCGCATCATGTCACCGGCGTTTTCAGCATGGTCTGCGAGGGAGCCGATGGTTTCGGCCAGTCGGATCATGTGAAAAACGGTGACCGGATCAATTTGCATATTCAGCACCTTGGCCTTGATCCCATCTTCTACTTTATCGGCTTCATGTTCCTGCCGGTGCAGCGTATGGATAATTTCCTTGATGAGTTCGCGCTGTTTATCAGAAAAATTCGTAAAATATTTCCTGGCTTCCGACACCATGTGGCACATCTCCTCCACCGGATCCATTACGGCATCTACGAGTAAAAAAAAGTCCTTATGGAGGGCATCCGGTATTCCCGGTTCAAATCGGAAGGAAATCCAGTCAAGTGCATCCTCGATCGCATCCAGCACTTTGTCCTGCTCGTGAAGGTATCGAAACAATTCAAATTTATCCATCGGCATCAGGGTTCCCTTCGGCAGATGACCGCGAATGCGCCGCTTAATGGCATCCGCCTCACTCTCCAATCTGTCGACCTCTTTCCTGAATTCCTCAAAGCGCTCACACTGGTCGGTGATATGACACTCCATGGCCTGCTGAAAAGCCCAGGCACACTCTTTAATCTTTTCCGCATGCTCGAGCAGCCCCTCAAAGGGCGATGTCAAAAACATTGATAAAAACGGTATGCGCATAGCTTTTGGAATGACTAATGACGATTGTTGATTGTGTTTTGATATCCTTTACAATAATCGAAACAAGTCTAAACTGCAATGCTTCAAACAACCACTTGCAGTATTTTAAATATGATCATACTTGTAACGGCTGCCGCAGGTACCGTTAGAAACCAGTAGAGCATAATTTGAAAGACGACGCCGAAATTTACAGCTTCTATACCGCCCGCCAGGCCGACGCCTATGACCCCGCCTACGGCAGCATGGGTTGTGGAAACCGGCAGCCCCAGTTTGGAGGCGATCAACACCGTTGAGGCCGCTGCAAAATCAACGGCAAAACCCCGCGTGTTGGTCAGCGTGGTAATCTTGGTGCCAATGGTCTCCATTACGCGGTGACCGGCCATGCCGATACCGCAGGCAATACCGACGCCGCCGAACAAAAGAAGCCAGGCCGGCACCGGGACCTCGGCGCCGACATTGCCGCTTTTGACGAGAAAATATATGACCGCCAGGGGCCCGATGGCATTGGCAACGTCATTTGCGCCTTGGGCCAGCGCCACGTAGCAGGATGTTCCGATTTGAATTTTGCGGAAGACCTGTTCCGTGCCGTCGTCATCATCCGGGCGGGTGAAACGCCGCAGCAGTCCTTTGCCGGCATATCCAACCAACCCGCCGATGACGAGTGCCACCAGCAACGCGGTCCATGTGTCGATGGAAAGGGTTTTGCCCAGTGGTGTTTTGAACAGAAAGGACAGGACCACCACAAAGGCGGTCATACCGATAAAAACAGGCGACAGACTCAACGATCTGATAAATGCATTTTTTTTAACCAGGATTAACTTGACGATCGTTTTAAACATTAAATAGGAGATTACCAAGCTAAAAACCGGTGAAATCACCCAACTCATGACCACGGCTGCCAGTTTTGCCCAATTGATGACGGAAAAACCGCCGGCCATGATGCCGAAGCCGATCATAGCACCTACGATTGAATGGGTTGTTGATACCGGCAATGATTTCCAGGTTGCAAAACTAACCCAGAGCGCCGCGGCCAGTAGAGCGGACAGCGCACCGATTAGGGCCACGTGGGGATCTGACAAAATTTCCGTCGATACGATTCCCTTGCGGATGGTATTGGTGACATGCGAGCCGATGAAAACAGCGCCTACCACGTTTAAGATGCCGGCAATAAAAATGGCCTGACGAATAGTGATCGCTTTAGCGCCAACCGCGGAAGCCATTGAATTGGCCACATCGTTGGCACCGATGTTCCAGGCCATGTAGAAGCCGAAGATATAACCAATGATAAGAATATAATATTCAGGTGTCATTTTATCAGGGGGACATAACATGAGACCTGTTCCGGATCAACGCCTATTTTGGAATTCGGATTTGGGATTCATTCGATTTCGGATTTGGGATTGCGGAAGGCTAAAAAACAATTGTGCGTTAGGTTAGAGGTTGGAGGTTTGAGGCAAAAAGCTAAAAGTCCAAGCAACTTACTAAATTTAATCAACTCAATCAACTCAATCAACTTAATAAACTATTTGCGCCTTACACCCTATACCTTGAGCCCATTTTATCCAGTATCGAGTATCCAGCATCGAGCATCCAGTATCCAGCAACCAGCAACCAGGTCAGATCAGATAATCCGTGGGCTGTTGTTCAAGGATGCTTTCGGGCATCATATCGATAAATCGCGAGGGACGGTTTAACATCGTCCCGCTGCTGTGGTCGTAGAGCTTGCCCCGGATAGGTGAAATAAAGATTTTCCCGGGCCGGGTTGCGGCAACGTACATCAAGCGCAATTCTTCTTCAAGATCCTCATCCTTGTACAGGGATTGCGAGGAGGGAAATCGCCCGTCCAAGGCCCAGATAATGAAAACAGTGTGCCATTCCAGTCCCTTGGCCGAGTGGACCGTGGAAAGGACCAGCCGGTCCTCCGAGGGCGTTTCGGTTGAAAGCCTATTCCCAACGCTGTTGTTAGGCGGCTCCAAAGCCATATCGGTTAAAAAGTGTTCCAGATTGTCATAGCGTTCCATGATGGCGTGCAATTGTTCCAGATCTTTTTCCCGCTTAGGATAGTCATCGTGACGTTCCTTTAAGATGGGCGAATAATACTTGATGATGGCCTCTCCCATTTTTGCAACGGGCATTGGACCGCTATCGAACTGTGAAAAAAGGTCTTTAAGCCGATTGAGACCTTGGGTCGCAGCGGTCTGAAAGTTCATCGTCAGCAAACCGGTGGTGCCCGATCTTTCATTCTTAATCGCGTCAAAGATCTTTTGAGCGGTTGTTGGGCCTATCTTGTTGATAAGAAGTAAAATTCGATACCAGCTGATGCGGTCATGCGGGTTGGAAATTACCCGCAGATGGGCCAGGACGTCTTTAATATGGGCCGATTCGACAAACTTGAAACCGCCAACCTTGATGAAGGGAATTTGTTCCCGGTTCAACTCGATTTCAAGATCAAAGGAATGAAAACCTGCCCGGAACAGAACCGCAATTTTATCCAGGGCTACCCCCTTCTGGTTTAGCTCCTGTATTTTGCGAACGACAAACAGCGACTGGCTGTTTTCATCCCGGGCATTTACCAGCACCGGTGTTGATCCACCGGATTTTCGGGTAAACAGCGTTTTTGAATATTTTTCTCGCGCCTGGTCGATGATGACGTTTGTGAGGTTCAAAATAGGCTGAACACTGCGATAGTTTTCTTCCAGGGTGATGATGCGTGTTCCCGGAAACATATTGGGAAACTCCATGATGTTTTTAAAATTGGCGCCCCTGAAGGCGTATATACTCTGGGAATCATCTCCTACTACCATTATGTTTTTATGAACACCGGTCAGTAAATACAAAATTTCAGCCTGAATTTTGTTCGTATCCTGGTATTCATCGACCATTATATAATGAAAAGATGAAGATATGCGATCACGGATTTCGGGATGGTTTTTTAAAAGCTGCTGCAGATATACGAGAAGATCATCAAAATCAAGAAGTTGATGTTGGCCTTTGTGGTGTTTATAAGCCTGGAATAGGTTGACGATAGCTTCCATATCGGAGGACAAATGGGGATAGTCGTCGTAGACAACATCTTCAATCGTTGTCATTTTATTGACTGCCCGGCTGAAGATGTTGGCCAGCGTATGTTTTCGCGGAAATGACCGATGTTTCGCCGCCGCATCTATTTCCTTTCGCAGGATGCTGATCGCAGCTTCGGCATCGACGCGATCCATAATTGCAAAACTCGGGGGAAAGCCCAGATGGGAAGCATATTTTCTCAGGATCGTGTTGCCAAACGAGTGAAAGGTGCCGCCGGCCACTTGGCCACATCGGCTATCCAGCAATTGGGTGGCCCGCTGCAACATTTGCTGGGCAGCCTTGCGAGTGAATGTCAAAAGAAGAATAGACGACGGGGGCACGCCTTCTTCCACCAGTCGGGCCACCCGATAGGTCAGGGTGCGTGTTTTTCCGCTGCCGGCCCCGGCAATTACGAGTAGGGGCCCTTTCGGTGGCCGTGATTGCTTCATATTGCGCGGCATTCACCTGGGCTTTATACTGAATGCGGAAGTTTGCTGCTTTGGGAACGAGAAGATTGGCTTTGGCATTATAGGAATCTATAGAATTTATTTTCTACTTTCATTTATAGACAGGACGCCAACCTTTCATATTCTCCGCGCTTTGTCAACTGCCGTCTGACCGGAATCCTGACACCTCGTGTGAAACTACATTGAACTCGTAGGGGCGGGGTTTATCCCCGCCCGTAGCAGTAATCGCGGTGGTTTTCGGGCGGGGATAAACCCCGCCCCTACGAGTAAAGCACAAGGCCAAAGTTTCTTCTACGATCAGACTGGACGCTCGCGGCCAGAGTTATTACGGCGCTCATATGAAACCTTAAGCCGTATGTCATTTTCGTGAACTTCCACACGCTATTGCAAAGTACGGACTTCGTCCTCGATAAAATTCTGATTCCCGAGGACGAGCACGAGTACGAGGACGAAAGGAGTCAGATTAGATCGCATGCATAAGCCCTGCGCGTTTTCTTATTTTCCGCATTCCGCATTCCAACTTCCGAATTCCCTACACCCTATACCTTTTCCTTTTGCCCGGCCCCTATGGACCCGGATCTTTACTACCGGCAGTGTTGACTTTCCATATAAGCTGTCTTACTGTTCGAAAAGACCGCTTCAAGAAGAAGATAATGGAGTAAAAGTAAAAGGAGGAAATACCCATGCAGAAATTACAGAGTCAATTAAAGACAGTTTCCAAATCGCTGGCCGCCCTATCCAAACAGGTGGAGCGGATTTCAAAACAAGTCGATAAACTTCAACCTGTAAAAAAAGCAACAGCAAAACGCAAGACTGCTCCGGCACGCAAACCTGCCGTCAGAAAAGCCGCATCTACCAGCGGCAAAACCGTCCTGGATAAGGTATTCGATGCCATTAAACGAAATAAAAAAGGCGTTACCGTCGCCCAGCTGAAACAAAGTACAAAACTCGATGCCAGGCAGCTGAGCAACGCCCTTTACAAGCTGGCCAAAAAAGATCAAGTTTACGCCAAATCCCGCGGTTTGTATGTAAAAAAATAATACCTTCATCCGGATCGCCTGGAATCATCGATAAAAAAGTCTTCAGTCCGCAAATCTGACATTGGCGGTTGAAGGCTTTTTTGTTGAACCTTTAAATCTCTGAAGCCCCAAATCCGAAACCGAAACCTGCAATTCGCACCCCGCAACGCGTATCCCGCACCCCGTAACCCGTAACTCGCACCGCGCAACCCGTAGTCCCAAATCCGAAATCCCATTTCCCTGTTGCCTGTTGTCGATCTATTTGGTATGAAAATAGGCTTAATTTATTCTTGAAAGGACAACCTATGAGCAACCAGGTGATCTCTGCCGATCCCTTAAATAAAATATGGGACTTTTTCACATCGGTGCGGCTGACCATCGTTCTCCTTTTAACCCTGGCCGCGACATCGATTATCGGAACCCTGATCCCGCAAAACCAAGAACCGGCCGCTTACTTTCAGGCTTTCGGGGGATTTTTATACCGTCTGTTTGACATCTTCGGTCTTTTCGACATGTACCATTCCTGGTGGTTTCAGCTTCTGATCCTTTTGCTGACCACCAATATCATCGTCTGCTCCATCGACAGAATGTCAGCCAACCGGCGAATACTGTTTGTCAGAAAACCTTCTTTTAACCTGGCCCGATACAGAAATCTTAAATCTAAACAAAAATTCAAGGATGATCGTTCTACGGATCAGTTAAAAGAGGTTTGCCAGGCGTATGTCAAACGGCATTTTCGCCACAGCCAGGTTGAAACCACTGATCACGGATATGCCATCTACGGAGAAAAAGGCCGTTGGACCCGCTTTGGTGTCTATATGGTCCATTTAAGCGTCGTTCTTCTGTTGATCGGTGGATTGATCGGCTCAATTTTTGGCTTTGACGGGTGGGTCAATATCCCCGAGGGCGAAACCGTCAGCCGGATTCAATTGCGAAGCCGGGCACAAATGATACAACTCGATTTTGAAATCCGCTGTGATGATTTTGACGTCAGTTTTTACGATACCGGCGCACCCAAAGAATTCCGTTCGGCGCTGACCATCCTGGAGCAGGGCCGCGAGGTTTTAAAAAAAGATATCATTGTCAATGATCCTCTGCGCTACAAAGGCATCAGCCTCTATCAGGCCAGTTACGGACAACTGCCATCAGATAAATTGGTCTTGAGTTTTACCAGCGCCAAAACCGGAATGATTTACACCCGCAACGCCGCCGTAAATCAGACAGTGATCCTGCCGGAAAAACTCGGCACCTTTGTTCTCAAAGAGTTGCGGCGCGCAGCCAAATTTGGAGACCATGATATTGGAGAGGCCTATATCGGTATCCTGACGCCTCCCAACGGAGATCCGCAGGAGGTCTTCCTTCCGCTGCGGTTTCCCAGTTTTGATAAAATGCGCAAGGGCCAGGTGGTAATAGCGCTGGTGGACCAGGTTCAGCGTTATTACACCGGGTTGCAGGTGGCCAAGGATCCCGGTGTCTGGGTCGTTTACGTCGGATTTATTTTAATGATTATAGGCTGTTATATAACTTTTTTCATGCAGCACCAACAAATCTGTGTGGAACTGACTTCCGGCAGCAAAACCGAGGTTATCGTGGCCGGTACAGCCAATAAAAACAAAATGGGGATGCAGACCAAAGTTGACAGAATTGCAGAAAAACTTGCCCGGTTGGAACATGAAGCCTAAAATCGTATAGGGCAAGAGGGCATAGGGACTTGAATGCGGAAGTCGGAATGCGGATTTAAAAGAAGGATGAAAATCAATTTTTTATCTATGGAATAACAAAGGAAAAAATTATGAATAGTTCCGGGGTTTTATCTATTATTACCTTTGTATACGGTCTGGCGGGTTTTGGCTATATTTTCGCCTGGGTATTCAAAAAACCGTCCGTGAGCAAATTGGCAACCTGGGTTGCCCTCCTCGGGCTGGCCGGCAACATCATCGGTATCGGCATGCGCTGGGTGGAGTCCTACCAGATGGGCTTTGGCCATGCGCCTTTGTCCAATCTGTATGAGTCGCTGGTATTTTTTGCCGGCACCATCGTATTAATTTGTCTGGTTATCGAGCGCAAATACAGCAATCGAGTGATCGGCGCTTTTGTCACGCCCCTTGCCTTTCTGGCAATGGCTTACGCCTCCTTGTCCCCCAACATCAGTGATCGTATCCAACCGCTGATTCCCGCCTTAAAAAGCAATTGGCTGATCGCCCACGTGATCGCCTGTTTTATCGGTTACGGGGCCTTTGCCGTCGCCTTTGGCGTCAGTTTGATGTATTTAATTAAGCAGAAAAGCTCAGCGGATAGCGCTTCAATGATGAGTCATCTGCCCGCTGCCGGCGTATTGGATGAATTAAACCACCAGCTGGTCATGTTTGGTTTTCTATTTTTGTCGATCGGGATTATTACCGGCGCCGTTTGGGCCAACTCCGCCTGGGGGCGATATTGGGGCTGGGATCCTAAAGAAACCTGGTCGCTGATTACCTGGTTTGTTTACGCCACCTTGCTGCACGCCCGCATGATGCGCGGCTGGCGCGGCAGACGCACTGCGATTTTGTCAATTAGCGGATTTGCGGCGGTGATGTTTACTTATTTTGGTGTTAATTTGCTGCCCGGATTACACAGCTACGGGTCTTTCTAATCCTGATTTTTGCTTGACAAAATTTGGACCAATAAGGTACTAAACTTTTTCCGAGACTACGCTCGGAAAAAATGGCCCCTACGGGGCAGCAATGGCACAATTTTTAGGTTTCAGGTGTCAGGTTTCGGGTGTCAGTGTCCATAGGTTCAAGGTTCTGGGTTCTGGGTTCAAAGGTTTAAAAGCCTCCACCGTTAATCGTTTAAAAACGTCAACCCTGAACGGTGAACCCTGAACCTTTGAACCCATTTGCTGACACCTGAACACTGACACCTGAAACCTTTAGATTCTGACAACATGTTGTCAGATAAACACCAACTCTAGCACAACGGAGTTTCTATGAGCACAGAGGATAAAGCCAACGAGATTTCCGCAGAAGCTCAAGACCAAGAGCCCATCACCCCTCCAACCGCCCCCGAGCAGACCGAACCCGGTCAGGGTGCCGGTGGTCCCATTACCCTGTTTTTCATACTGGGGCTGGTGGCCAGCCTGGGTGCTCGGTTGGGTCATCTTTCCTCAACTTCTCTATTCCCAGAAAAAGCAACCGGTCCAATTCAATCACCTACTGCACAATGAAGAGGTTGAAGACGGCTGTCAAAGCTGCCATTTTTTCCGGGAGGACGGCACCTATTCCGGGGTCCCGAAACTGGCCCAGTGCATAGACTGTCATGAAGAGGTGCAGGGGGAAAGTGAAGAGGAGGAAAAATTCGTCAACCAGTATGTTCTCAAAGGCAGGGAAGTCCCCTGGTTGGTGTATGCCCGGCAGCCGGATTGCGTATTTTTCTCCCATGTGGCCCATGTTAAGATGGGCCAAATGGACTGCGTCACCTGCCATGGCCCCATCGGGGAGTCTGAAAGCTTAAAGCCCTATGAAGCCAATCGGATTACCGGATACAGCCGGGATATCTGGGGCCAAAACATCGCGGGGATTAAATTTAATTCGTGGGACCGTATGAAAATGGATGATTGCGCTGAATGTCACGTGCGCAACAACGTCAATCAGGGAAGCGTGCAGACGAAAAAAGGCGGTTGTTTTGTATGCCACAAGTAATTCAGGTGATAGACGCGTGAGTTGTTAAGCCCATTGACTTGGAAGCTTAACACCACAATTGAGTTAGAAACCAATTGGGAGTTATCTGTTATTCGTTAACAATTAACACCTAGTTGAGCATTTTTCGCTCAATTAGGGTAGCACCGAATAGATTAAATAACTACGGGGATGATTCCATGAAAATAGACCGAAGAAGTTTTTTGTCCTTTGCTATTGGAGGTGCCGCCGGTACGGCGCTTTCGCCGTTACCGTGGAAGTTGATCGATGATTCTGCCATTTGGTCTCAGAATTGGGCCTGGACACCGGTTCCGGAAAAAGGGGAAACCGCCTATGTCAATTCCACTTGTACTCTGTGCCCGGGGGGTTGCGGCATCAGCGTGCGACGGGTTGCCGACCGGGTTGTCAAAATAGAGGGGATGAAGAACCATCCGGTCAATGATGGCGGTGTATGCATGCTGGGCCTGGCAGGGACTCAGCTTCTGTACGGGCCGAATCGGGTGCAGACTCCCCAAAAGAAGGTTAACGGGAAATGGCGCAATATCTCCTGGGATGCCGCGCTATCCGAAATTGTCGAAAAACTGGGTGATTTAAGATCCAACGGGCATTCGCCTTCCCTGGCCTGTATTTGTGATTCGGACAGAGGGACGGTGCCGGAGCTGCTGAATAGATTTTTAGCGGTCTACGGTTCTCCCAATTTTATCCGGACACCCTCGATCCAGGACAATTATGAACTGGCCCTGTACCTGACCCAGGGCGTCCGCGCGATGCCGGGATTTGAAATCCAGGGCGCTGATTTTATTTTAAGCTTCGGCAGCGGGTTGATTGAAGGATGGGGATCCCCGGTTTACATGTTCCGGGCCAAAAGTGCTTTGAAAGAAAAGGGCGGGCGAATGGATCAAATTGAGCCCCGCCTTTCCAAAACTGCCGCCAAATCCGACAAATGGATTGTGGTCAATCCGGGAACCGAAGGCGCGCTGGCCCTGGGGATGGCCAATGTTATTATTAACGAGGGATTATTTAACCGGGATTTTGTTGACAACTACTCGGCCGGATTTGCCGAGTATAAAAAATTTATCATTGACGGATTTTCACCCAGCATCGTTTCTAAAATGACCGGGCTGGATGGTGCCGTTATTGCCGGCCTGGCCAGAGATTTTGCAGGTTCTCGCAAGCCGCTCGCCATTTGCGGAAAAGGGGCCGGGAGAAATCCAGGCAGCCTGCAGGATTTTCTGGCGGTCCATATATTAAACGCGCTGGTCGGCAGCATCAACCGGGGCGGCGGTATCGTGGCGGTACCTGAGCCCGATTACATCAACTGGCCCGAGCTTGAAATGGATGCCACCGCGTCCAGAGGAATGCAGCACCCGCGAATTGACGGTGCCGGCCGCGGGAAATATAAATCGACGCGGTACCTGTTGAATCGATTGCCGGAGGTTATTAATTCCGGCCAGGAGTCTCCGGTCCAGGTGCTTTTTGTTGCCGGGGCCAATCCGCTGTATACCATGGCTGATACCGAGGCCGTTGCCGAAGCCTTTGACAAAATACCGCTGGTGGTCAGTTTCTCATCCTATATGGATGAAACTTCCGCCAAGGCCGACCTTATACTGCCCAACCACGTCTTCCTCGAACGATTTGAGGACGTCCCTTTTGCCCGGGGATTTCCCAAACCGATCATCGGGCTGACCCAGCCGGTTGTGGAGCCGCTTTACAATACCAGACATACCGGTGACGTAATTATTCAGCTGGCCCAAAAAATGGGGGGCCCCGTGGCCGAAGCCTTCGCCTGGGATTCATACGACACCTGTCTTGAGGAATCCCTGGCGGATAAATGGGACACCCTTCTCGAAGACGGGTACTGGGTTGATTCCGAATTTTCAGCAGCCGCTCAAAACCTGGAATTTGAAACCGGTTCGTCAAAATTTGAATTCAGCAACAGCGACATCAATGCCCTGCCCGTTTATCACTCGGTGAGAATTCCGGGTGATGAGTCCTTTTACCCCTTGTTGCTGATGCCTTACGATACCATGCGGTTGGCCAGCGGCTATATTGGTTCGCCGCCCTTTCTTGTAAAGGCGCTTGAAGACACGGTTTTAAAGGCCAATGATGTGCTGGTTGAGGTGAATCCGGCGACGGCCAAAAAACTGGGTCTGTCGCACGGTAAATATGCCACGTTGGCCACGCCCGGGGGCAGCGCAAAAGTGAAAGTACATTTCTTTGATGGCATCATGCCGGGGGTTATTGCCATCCCCAGAGGGTTGGGGCACACGGCATACGATAAATTCCTGGCCGGCAAAGGTGTCAATTACAATGCACTGAGCAAACCGTTGGAAGACGCAGCCACCGGTCTGGATGCGGCCTGGGGAGTTCGGGCCAAGCTCAGCAAGGCCTAGCTTTAATGAAAATTGAAGATTGAAGATTGAAGATTGGAGGAATTCTGTCGTTTTTATTTTTTGAAACATTCAAGGATCAATCGACACTAGTAAATAGAAAATAATCAATTTAATGGGGTTCTGATGAAAGTTGAAAATGCCAAAAAGTTCGGAATGGTCATTGACCTGGATAAGTGTACCGGCTGCGGCACATGTATGGTGGCCTGTATGGCTGAAAACAATGTGCCTTTTCGAGAGGATGACACGGACAAACTGCTTAGCGTCGCTTGGCTGCAGGTTTACCGGTTAACCAACGGGAAAGCCTTTCCGGATACCGAAGAATGTTTTTTACCCCGACCCTGCCAGCATTGTGAAGCTAGCCATGGTCATTCGCCGTGCGTGTCGGTTTGCCCGGCAACGGCCACCGACTATGATATGGAGACCGGAATCGTCAGCCAGATTTACACCCGCTGTTTCGGCTGTCGATACTGCATGGCGGCCTGCCCCTATCATGTCCGTCAATTTAACTGGTGGGATCCGGTGTGGCCCGATGGGATGGAAAAATCCTTGAACCCCAATGTTTCCGTTCGTATGCGCGGGATCGTCGAAAAGTGCAGTTTTTGCATTCATCGCTACCAACTGGCCAAGGAAAAGGCCTACATGGAGGGACGGCGGGAACTGGAGGAAAGCGAGTATCAGACCGCATGTACCCAGGCCTGTCCGGCGGGAGCCATTACTTTCGGCGATCTGAATAACCCCAATCATGCCGTGCACCAAATTGCGCAGCCGGACAACCGGCACGGCGGCAGACCAAAAAATCCCCATGGCTTTCCGATTGCTGGAAAGACTGGGTGTCAATACCAAGGTGTACTATCTTTCCAGCCGTGAATGGGTCCGGCGGGCGGGGGATAATTATATAAAAAAGGAAGGCAAGATCAAACACGCCTAGGGAGTGACGAATGATCCGGTTGGCCGGTTAGCCGGTTGAGCCGGTTGAGCCGGTTAGCCCGTCCCGAGTTTGAACCGGCTCAACGGCCCAACGGCCCACACGGGCCAACGGGCTCAACGGGCCAACGGGCACACGGGCCAACGGGCACACGGGCTCAACGGACCACGGGCCACGGGCCAACGGGCCAACAGGTTCTAAACCAAATAACCTAAGAGATTTAGGAGCACTGAACTTATGGATTCTGCATTAATTCCCAAAGGAGTTAAACGCTGTCCGACCTGGCAATTTCTATTGTGGATCGGAGCCGTCAGCGGTGTGCTGTTATGGGGCGTTTTGGCCATGATATTGGTCTATTTTAAGGGACTCAATCAGACCAACATGAACAATGCCTATGGTTTCGCTTTATGGATCTGGGCCGACCTTGCAATTATTGCCCTGGGCGGCGGTGCTTTTTTCACCGGGTTTTTGAGGTATATCGTCGGCAAGGATGAATTAAAAAATATCGTCAATTTTGCCGTACTCGTCGGGTTTTACTGCTACGTGGCGGCGTTGATGATTTTGGGTTTTGATATCGGACAGCCCCTGAGGGGATGGTTTATTTTCTGGCATGCCAATGTCCATTCCATGCTCACCGAGGTGGCCTTCTGTCTTTCCGCCTACTTAGGCGTTCTTGCGATTGAGTATCTTCCGTTGATTTTAGAAAATAGGCAAATTGACAAGGTTCCCTTTTTCCACAACATGAGTCACAACATGCACGAAATCATGGCCGTTTTTGCGGCCACCGGCGCCTTTCTTTCCTTTTTCCACCAGGGCTCCCTGGGAGGGGTTCCCGGCGTACTGTTCGCCCGGCCTTTTGGGTTTCGGGAAGGCGTTTTTGTCTGGCCCTGGACCTTCTTTTTGTTCACCTGGTCGGCGGCCGCCTGCGGTCCGTGTTTTACCATTTTGATTACCAAGATTACCGAAACCGCGGCGCGCAAAAAGCTGGTCAAAGACAATGTCATTGAACTGCTGGCTAAAATTTCGGGCTGGATGCTGGCCACCTATATCACGGCCAAAATTATCGATACCATATACTGGGCCGTGGTGACAGCGCCTTCAAAAGGCTTCACTTTTTTGGACTTTTACTCAAATAACTCGGGATCCTGGTATGGGCTATGGATCCTGATCGCTGAAATCGGGCTTTGCGGTATCGTTCCGGCCGCGATTCTGATCACCGATAAGGGCCGTAAAACCCCGGCGACGTTATGGCTGGCCGTAATTCTGGCGGTTGTGGGTGTCTGCTTGAACCGCTGGGTGATGGTCCTTCAAGTGCTGGCGATCCCGGTATTGACCTTCCAAAGCTGGAACCTGTATTTTCCAAGCTGGCAGGAAGTCGCGACGACTCTTTTACCCGTGGCCCTGGGGATTATTTCAATATCTATCTCTTATCGCTATTTGTCGATATTCCCCCAGGAACTGGAGTTAAATCCGCCTGACTCACCGGTTAAAGAAGTTGCCGAACCGGAATTGCAAGAGGAGGCGGCGGAGGCTTCCGAAGGGGAGATGGAACCGGCGGAAGCCTGAAACGGAATTCGGATTGCGGAATGGGGAATGCGGAATTATAAAAGGAAGAAATCTGATTTATATTTTGACTTTGATTTTATCCTGGATTTAGTACCTATTATTAAAATCGCATCATGTTTGCGCATGATTTATGCGATAGCCAGATTGAATATTTATGCAATTCTACCCGTCGAGAGCCTCCCTTCGAGGGCCTCCCTTCGAGGACCTCAGGATCTAACGACAGGATCAAACGACAGGGTAGAACGATCGATTTAAATATAAAAGACAGAGCGAAGCGATACCACAAATCTTCAATCTTCAATCTTCAATCTTCAATTCCGGCTTGTCCGGGTTGGGAGGAAAATAATGTTTCCATTTAATTTTGAATGGATTTGGGATGCGGGACACTTGGTATTTATGGGCGGCCTGTGGTATGCCTTGACGATCCTGGGATTGGGGTTGACCTACTGCATCATCAAAGCTGCCTATGATAGTTTCAAAGGGCAAGGGGCCGATCATCATTAAATACCGAAGACCATTGGTTGGTAAAAGCGCTTATCCCCATTGCAGTACAGGGAAGGGCGCTTTTTTGTTTGCCAAAAGGCTCAGACCGAAATTAAAGTTCGGATTGACATTTAACTGCGAGAGGATTTATGGATAAAATTATCGTCGAGGGGGGGCGTACGCTTAAAGGTGAGGTGCGAATCAGCGGGGCCAAGAATGCCGCCCTGCCGATTTTAATTGCCTCTCTTCTCACCGATGGCGTCAATACCTTTTCCAATGTACCACAGCTGCAGGACATTCACAGCACCGCTTTGCTGCTGGAAAATCTTGGCGCCCGTGTTGAAACTCGGGGCGGTACCGTTCGCATCGACGCCGGTGGGCCGATTCAATATGAGGCTGAATATGACCTGGTGCGCAAGATGCGGGCCTCCGTGTTGGTCCTTGGGCCGCTGGTGGCCAGATTGGGTAAAGCCCGGGTCTCGTTGCCGGGAGGTTGCGCCATCGGCGCGCGACCGATTAATCTGCATTTAAAGGGTCTGGCGGCCCTGGGTGCGTCGATTGAATTGAAGCACGGTTATGTGGAAGCATCCGCCCCTCGTCTGAAAGGCGCTGAGATTTATTTTGATGTTGTCACCGTAACAGGGACCGAGAATCTGATGATGGCAGCCTCACTGGCCCAAGGCACCACTGTGCTGCGCAATGCAGCCTGTGAGCCTGAAATTGTTGCCCTGGCCGACACGTTGATCAAAATGGGAGCCGATATCCAGGGTGCCGGGACATCGGTTGTTACCATCCATGGCGTGTCATCGTTAAAAGCGGTTGAGGCCACGATTATTCCGGACCGTATCGAAGCGGGCACTTTTTTGATGGCCGCCGTCCTGACGAAGGGAAATATCACCCTATTCAATACGGAGCCGGATCACCTCGGAGCCCTGATAGACAAACTGCGGCTTACCGGAGCTGAAATAGACATTGACGGAAATACCATCCATATAAAAAATGCGGGGCCTATCAACAGCGTCGATATAAAAACCCAGCCATATCCAGGGTTTCCAACCGATATGCAGGCGCAGTTCATGGTGCTGATGAGCATCGCCAACGGCACCAGCATGATATCTGAAACCATTTTCGAAAACCGTTTTATTCACGTCAGCGAACTGAGACGAATGGGGGCTGATATCCAAGTATCCGGCAATTCCGCGATTGTCAAAGGGGTCCCCCATTTATCGGCGGCCCAGGTGATGGCCACCGATCTGAGGGCCAGCGCCTCTCTCATCCTTGCCGGCCTGGTTGCAGAAGGAACCACCCAAGTGAATCGTGTCTACCATTTGGATCGCGGATATGAATCGCTCGAAAAGAAGTTTGCCGCTTTGGGAGCCGCCATCCAGCGGGTAAAATAGCACATCTAGCGTTCGCGCTGAGTCTTCTAATCATCCGGTCTGGCCGAACTCGCTGACAACCCGGTTGCAAGTTCCGCTAAGAGTATGCGTCACTTTTGCAGAGGCCTTTGGCCGTGAAAGCCACTTGCTCCGCAGAGCTGCGTGGAAGATAGATTCGTCTCGTTTTCGGTTTTTCTCACCGTTGCTCTTTGGGCCTCATGTGTGCCATCGATATCGAGCTTGCGTAGCCCTGCCTTATTTTATCGACCGGCAATTCCTTTGTTGATTGCATTGATGGGCGGCCTTCTGCTGGGGAGCCATATGCCGGGATATGCCATTGGGATCGGGGTGTTGGCGGTTGTTTGTGCCGGGCTAAATTTGCTGCTCCTTTTGCGCCGCCAAGCCGGGCGTTTAATTCCAATATGGCTGTTTATCTTTTTGGGCTATCTGGCCATCCAACCGTGGTTAGATCCCCGGATTCCCGACCAATCATATTATTCATTATTCAAACACCCACCGCTGGACTATCGTCGGGCAAATTGATACCCCAGCCATGGCAGATTAAAAACCGCACCCGATTTGAATTGCGGGTTGCCTTCCTGGAAGGAGATCATGAAACCCATGGGGTTACCGGTTTGCTGCGCGTAACCGCTGCGGGTAATTTGCCTAATATCGGTATCGGAGACCAAATCCGGTTTAAAAGCCGAATGCGATCCATTGTCAATTTTAATAATCCCCGGCTGGATTCGATTACAAGCGCCATATGGCTTTCAAAGGCATTCATGCCACGGCCTACGTCAAAGGAGACAGAATCACCGTCATCGACAAATATGCGCCGGCAGTCCTTTCTGGAATGTTAAATGATATCCGCGGCACTTTTGCCCGTCTGGTTGAAAAATCAGGGTACCCTGAAGTCCAGGGCATCCTAAAAGCCCTCATTATTGGTGACCGAACCCAGATATCCGATGAAACCAGGCAGGATTTTAATCGGGCCGGGGTCGGGCACCTGCTTGCCATTTCGGGGCTTCACATCGGGATTGTGGCAACAGTGGCCTTCGCCCTGGCCCATTGGCTGATGACCTGGATAAAGCCGTTTTTGTGGCGGGCCTGGACACGCAAAGCAGCCGCGTTATTGTCTCTGCTGCCGGTGATTGCTTATGGGGTGGTGGCCGGGTTATCGCCGTCTACCCAGCGCGCCGTAATAATGGTCTCGATATTTCTAATGACCTTCTTATTCGCCAAAGAACAGGATTCTTTGAATACCCTGGCCCTGGCAGCCCTGGTAATTCTAATTGTTGACCCGCCGTCGCTTTTTTCGATTTCTTTTCAACTATCCTTTATCACCGTTTTTGCGATTATTTATGGATTCTCATGCCGGCCTAACCGTGGGTCCCGGCAAGCAGTGTTGAGCAAAGACAACTGGGCCAGGCGCCTGTTAACCCGACTGGTCTCTTTTTTTCTGGTCTCCCTTTTTGCCATCTGCGGCAGCTTACCGCTGGTGGCATACTATTTTAATCAGATATCACTGGTAGGCCTGGCCGCCAATTTCCTGGTAGTTCCGCTGGTCGGATTTGTCGCTATTCCCCTGGGGACTGGTGGCGTTATTTGTGTCGCCGCTGAGCCCCCTTTTAGGGGCCTGGTGTATTAAGGCCGGTGCCGTTACGCTGGGTTACGCCCTGGAAATCGTGCGATTTTTTGCCGAGTTACCTTTTGCCGCGGTAAAAACATTCACCCCCAGTATATTGGAAATGGCCTGCTATTATATTTTGGGCTGGGGCCCTTTTAAAACTGCTGCATGCTCAACCGGCAGCGGCGGCAGGGCTGCCGGACACTGCCGCCGAGATAGCCAACAACGATACCGGCCAGCTCAGTGGTTCGCCCTCCGCTGAAACCGGGATCTTAAGAAGGCCTTATAATTTTTTCAAAGAGTTTGCGGGCCGGGGGCTCTTGCCCGGACAATTGGCCAAAGCCGCGGTGATCCTGGTTTTGCTCGTGCTGGCCGCCGATACCTGTTATTGGTTGTATCAGCGCTTCTGGCATCCGGATCTCAGGGTTACGGTCGTTGATGTCGGCACTGGGAGCGCTTCTTTGCTGGAATATCCCGGCGGATATACAATATTGATTGATGGTGGCGGATTTGCCGACAACTCATCGTTTGATGTGGGCGCGAGCATTATTGCGCCGTTTTTGTGGAGCAAGAAAATAAGATCCGTTGATCTGCTGATTCTCTCGCACCCCAACAGTGATCATCTGAACGGCTTGATTTACATTGCCGAACATTTTAATGTAAAAACCGTGTGGACCAATAACGAACCCCACAATACGCTGGGATACAGAAAATTCATGGAGGTTTGCGCCCGGCGCAAGATTTTTTCACCGATCTATGCCCGCATGACGCGCAAACATGTGATCCGTGGTGTTCAGCTGGATCTTTTGTATCCGCCCCAGAATTTCATGGATCGGAAAAAATCCGATAAGTGGCGCAATCTCAACAATAATTCGCTGGTGGCAAAAGTGTCCTTCGGGGCAATCTCTTTTCTTTTTAGCGGTGATATCATGGCTGCGGCGGAAAGGGAACTGGTCAACCTGGCCGGGGACCAATTAAGGAGTCGGGTATTGATCGCTCCCCATCATGGCAGCCGATCGTCGAGCAGCAAGGTTTTTTTAGATGGCGTAAACCCGGAGATGGTCATTGTGTCTTGCGGCCGTAACACTCGATTCAAATTTCCCCATCCGGAGGTGTTAAAAAGATATAAGGACCTTGGGGTCACCATTTTTCGCACTGATCTCAATGGGGCGGTTCGCCTGTCGACCAATGGACAGCAGCTGGTGGTGAATTCTTTTAATCCCTAACAGTTTGAAAATATAGGGATATATTTATAATATCTTTTAAACCATGAAGAAATTTGTTATAATAATATTAATTGCGTTAATGCATTTTGCCTTGAGTGTATTGATCGTGCCGGCCACTTTGTCGGTGGGCAGGGCCGTAAGCACCGAACAACCGGAACCGGCGTTGGCGTTTAAAAGTTTAGTTGTTGCGACCCGGATATTACATTTTCCGATTATCTCTCAATCTTTGTATTCAAGGTATTGGTTTCCCGGAAGATGGATAGCCATTCCCATATTTTTCAACAGTTTTCTTTGGTCGATCGGGATTTATTTGCTGCTTTATTTTTATAACAAATTGAAAAAGAAGAAAAAAAATGGATACCGAAAACATTGAAATATTATCAGACGCCATCAAGGAATATTTTGGAAATTATGAGCTTGAAGAGCTTTGCGGTCGATTTAACATAGAAATCGAGTATCTGGGCGCCAATCCCGTTCACAAGAAACTCATCGCCGGTTTAATGGCTGATACATCCCGCGAAAACCACCGCAGATTTCTCGAGGACATCCTTTCCAAAATCTTGCGTCGCTGTGAAGATCGGATCTTGAATACCACCTGGGAAGTCAACGTCTTTGACGAACAAATGCTTCCCCAACTTAAACAGCTGCAGCATATCGTTGCCGGTAATCAGGGACCCTCGCTAAAATCCAAATCTGCCAATCGTTTTGTAAAGGATCTGGATCAGCTTACCAAACTTCTGGGCCATGCCAAAACACCGCTGACGATTTTTGACACCCAAGTAGGCCGGGCAACTTTCGATTGTCTTCGAATGGTCAAAACACCTGTTCGACTGCTTATCGGCCAGAGTCAGCCGAATATGGCGGCTAATATCGACGGTCAGCTTACCCAATTTCGCAGGCAAGGCCGGGAGATTGAAGTCCGGCACCATCTTAAGCTGAATGATCGGTTCATTATTTTCAATGGCCGCTGTTGGATGGCAAGCTGTTCTGTGACCGAAGTGGGGCAGGTAACTTTGAGTTTGATCGAGTGCGTGGACACCAAGCCTGTCGTCGTAAAGGAAATCGGACGCAAATGGCGGGAAGCGAAAGTATATATAGATTAGGGCCATGCCCCACATATAATATACAAAACTCGGATTGATCTAAGCGTACATTCTAGTCAAGTGCCGCCAGCACTTCATAACCCCGCTTTTCCAAAGCCTTCTTGATGTTAGCCGTTTTGCAGGCCGCCAGTCTGAAATAATAAACGCGTTGGCCGGTTTGTTCGGCTGTCATACCGACATTGATAATATCTGCGCCTTTATCGTTTATTATCTGTAGCGCCTTTTTGAGACTACCCGGTTGATTACCGAGCACTACATCGATACGGGAAGTGGATGAGAGGATCCCCCATCATATCGATAAATGTTCTTAGAATATCCGTGGCCGTAATAATTCCCACCAGCCGGCCGTTGTCAACCACCGGCATGCCCCCGATCTTGTGCTTATAAATGAGTTGGGCGGCAATTTCCACGTCGTCATCCGGATGTACGGTGATGGGCTCCTTTATCATCAAATCCTGTAAATTCAAATCTCCCAGCATCGAGGGGATCAGCCCTTGTTTTAAATCCGACAGCGTTAAGAACCCTTCGAGCAGATTTTTGCCCGAAATCACCGGAAGGTGGCGAATCGAATTGATCTTCATCAGTTCAATCGCCTCACTGATGGATGCCTGCGAGGTTATGGTAATGGGGTCGGATACCATCAATGCTTGGATTTTCATAACACTTCCTCTTTTGAATGACGAATGACGAATGACGAATAATTTTTGATAATTGAGAATTTACGACTGATCGCTAATGAAGGTGATATTGCACAATACAAAAGTAAGATCAATTGAAATCGTTAAATAGTCAATAGTCATTCGTCAATCTTCATGTTCCTATGCCTTGCGGGGCTGGTAGCTGCAAAGGGGTTCTTCGGTGAGGTAATCTCCCGTGGCCTCATAGGCCCGCGCGCGACAACCGCCGCACACCCGTTTAAACTCGCAGGGATTGCACTTTCCCTTTAAGCTTATCATAATCGCGCAAATTCGTTAATACTTCGGAGTGGTTCCAGATATCAGCAAAGGATTGTCGCCGCACATTTCCACAGTCAGCGGCCAGAAATCCACAAGGCTGAACATCTCCTCTATGGGAGACAAAGCAAAATCCAATGCCGCCCAGACAACCCCGTGTGACCGCATCCAATCCGTGGGTTTTAAAGGATACCGACTTACCCTCTTTTCCGGGCTCTTTGTCTGAGAATGCGGTAGTAGTGCGGCGCACAGGTGGCCTTCAGCTCCAAAGGTGTTTTGTCCCTCTGGTCATAAAACCAGTTTAAGGTTTCCTCATATTCAGCGGCATTTATTTCTTGGTCAACGATATATTTCCCGCGGCCGGTGGGAACCAGCAAAAAAATGTGATGGGCCACTGCTCCCTGTTCAACTGCCAGTTCCTGGATTTTGGGGATCTGATCGAGGTTTGTTTTGGTGATCGTCGTGTTTACCTGAAAGTCCAGCCCGACTTTGCGGGCGATTTTCATGGCATTCAAGGCCCCTTCATAGGCCCCGTCGACTTTTCTGAAACGGTCATGGCTTTCCCGGGTGGCACCATCCAGGCTGATGCTGATTCGTTTGATGCCTACATCCACCAATTTTTTCGCAATCGGTTCAGTGACCAGGGTTCCGTTGGGTGCCATCACCATTCTCAGGCCTTTGGCGGTACCATAAGCGGCAATCTCAAATATATCATCACGCAGCAACGGCTCGCCGCCCGTCAATATGATGATGGGTTTGGCGACCTCTGCAATCTGATCCAGCAGCCGAAAGGCTTCGGAAGTATCCAGTTCCCCGCTGTGAGGGCCGGTGGTGGCTGAAGCCCGGCAATGAATGCAGGCCAGATTGCAATTGCGTGTGGTTTCCCAGGCCACAAGGCGCAGGGATGATTGCCCTTCTTTTTTATCGGAATGAGACGTGTGATCAGCTGGTTTAGCGTGTGAGTGTACCATAGTGATAATGTTATTTAGAACTAGTGGCGTACTTCTTTTGATTAGTGTTAATTATGTAGGGTTTCAGGTTTCAGGTGTCAGGATAAAGGGTTCAAAGGTTCAAGGTTCAGAGGTTCAGGGTTATATCAAAATAGGTTCCAAGGTTCTGGGTTCAACGTTCAGGGTTACCCTGTCGGAATATCCTTTAGGGGTCCATTAATATTAATATGCATTTTTCTGTAAAAGCCATGGATCAACGATCTTAAACCTCTGAACCTCTTGTATGAAACTTCATGAAATCCAATGTAATTTTCGTTAAGTTCCACACGCGTTACAGAGTACGGACTTCGTCGTCGTCGTACTCGTACTCGTCCCTCGGCCCCTATATAATTCTGATTTCGAGGACGAGCACGAGGACGAGGACGAGTACGAAAAGTATCAGATTCGATCGCCTGAGAGCGCCCTTATTTGAAACTACAAAGTTTCTTTTTCGATTAGACTGGCCGTTTTTTTGGCCAGCGACGGCGCTGAACCCCTGAACTCAGAACCCTGA
>PVMK01142016.1_pt1 | contig 24966 bp, 20 predicted proteins | sample 1853481 | NCBI WGS metagenome assembly PVMK01 (sample SAMN08533507, study PRJNA380276) | Marine sediment metagenome, whole genome shotgun sequencing project.
GGCATGGTACGAACATCTTCAGTCATCGCGGGTGCGAATGCGAGTTGATTATGACCAGACGGATGACCAACGGCCGGGCAGTTTTGTGGCGGCGGATCCGGCAGGGTATTTTCTGAAATTCGTGCGCCACAACCCACATCCAAATCATGCTGCATATGTTGCCGCGTTTTCTGATGCGACACCGGTCACTGCACGCATTGAGAACTTGAATTCCGAATTAAGTATCAGGGCAGTGGCATTCTCGGCCTATTTCGACGAACTCGATGAGGTAGCACCATTCTACGAGGGCCTCTTCGATGTGAGTACTATTGGGCGACTCGACGGTGCACCGCTGTACCAGATGTCCGGCAGCGGATTTCTCTTGCTTGTCGCAGGTGGTGACGACCTGCATCAGGCAACGGCAGAGAATGGCGTTACATTGTCATTTCTCACGACCGACGTTGATGGCTGGTTCGATCGTGCGACGAACTGGACCGGGTTCGAGTTGCGTACTCCAGAAATTTTGAACGAAAGTGACCTGGTCAGAGTATTTGTTGGCTACGATCCAAGCGGTATTTTCCTCGAATGGGATACCTTTCTCGATCTGCCGGGCAACGAGGAACTCATGAAATACCTCAATCGATAAACCGGGGTCGAACCGAGGTTTTCCCAAAGAAAACCTCGGTTCGACCCCGGCTACTGTTCGACGCCGATTTTTTCTATCGCCTAATTGTTTATCCCTGAAACGTGTGAGTGTGCGATACCCCAGCTGCCTCTCTCTTTCACCAATACCAATGTGAACCAGGCACTGTTTTGCGGAAGTGGTTCCGAATTATACGGAATCACATTGAATAATCGCACGAAACTAACCACCGCCGTATCACCATATACAGCGACCTGGGGCGACTCGATTCTGACAATCATTTCCGGTTCGCCGCCGGCTGCTTTGACTCGGGCATTATGATTGGCAATCTGAACGCGGAGATTTTCTGCCTGATCTGATTGGCGACCATTACCGGTGACCTGAACCCGGTCGGCACGGATCGTCTGGGCCTGGGCAGTAAGATCGGCTTCTGTGTCAGCCCATTGCTGTACGACCGCCATTACATCATCGGCGTCATCGGCAAATGCCATTGGTGCGAATAAAACCGCTGCAGACGCTACTAATAGGCTCAAAGTTCGGCCTGTTACAAATTTCAACATATTCCTCGCTCCTGTTCTTTTTATTGAGGTGAAGAGGGCGAATGTTGGTATCTATAGTGCCCCCGTAGTTCTAAAAGTACTTAGAGAAAGGCCAACAAGCAAGAAATAGGGGTTAAATGTGTGGTGTAGATATGCGGTATCGCCCGCTGGGCGGGCTCCTACAATACCAATTAGCAACTGTAGGAGCCCGTCCTGACGGGCGATTGCGAGACCCCTGATTACTGACTACAACGGTCCTTCAATTCCGCCAATGCCCCGGAGAACCCCTCCAGATCATACTCCACAGTCACCGGACTCCCGGAATAGGGCGTAACCTCGACCAGCAACTTTTCCCCACCAAGCGCCAGATCGATCAGCTTCTGACTATCTGCCGCCGATGGGCTAAACGTCACCTTATTCGACTGATCCACTTTCCACTTCAGCCAGGTAAATCTGCCACCATCGACTTTGAAACCAAGTTCCGTGCTGAAAGAGGATATGAAGCGCTGCCAGTCTATCCGTGCCGTAATCACCGCTTCACCCGGCGTACAACGCAACTGCAGTTGTGGGTTCAAATCCTTCTTTGCGTACTCGTCTTTGATCGTTGTCAGCGATTCCTGCTGCAGCGATACGATTGTTTTGTAAGACGACGAGTCTTCACCCATCGCAATTGTCCAGTCAGCGGAATCAGCAAACACCGTGGTCGAAGGTAGCAAAAGACCCGCAACCACAAATAACTTCAATTTATTCAAACCGATTCTCTAACGGGCCTGAGCGCCCTTAATAGCGCCTTCGATAAGATTCAGTGCTGCCTGCCGGCTTACGCCGTCAGGATCCAGGTTGAATGACGGTGTGGAGGCGATGCCGAGCGCGACCGTTTTCGGATTCTCGAACATTAATGTCATTGCTGCGGCCAGTTCCTTGCTGCTGGGTCCGTCGGCTACCGTCAGGCTGTGCCCAGGCACTTCTGCCGGATCAAGTACGTCCATGTCGATGTGTACGTAAACAACATCAACCCTGTCAGCCAGGTCATCCATCTGTTTTTTCAAATTGGCGGAAAGCTCACGAACATCCTGTACCGAAAATTGCTGGGCTTCGTATTCTTTAAATCGATCGGCCTCGAGTGGATCCAGGTCGCGGACGCCACCCCAGACGATATCGCTCATTGGCAGGGCTCTTCAAGTCCGGTGGTCTTGCGAACATTGTGCAGTGCATGCCCCGCGGCAATTGCTACCGGCATACCACCGAGCATGCCGGATAAGGTGGTTTCCGGAATATTGAAATCCCCGTGCGCGTCAATAAAGACGAGTCCAACACGCCGTGAATTGCCATCGGAATCGTATTTGAGACCTGAAAGCATACCGAGCAAATCATTACAGTTCGCTTCAAGACCAATTGTGATCAGATCGTCCTGCAAGCCTTCACGGACAACATCGGCAAAGTTCGCATTCGCCAGTGCCATGCGATTCCACTCACCGTACTGGCGCTCCTGTTCCTCATTCAGCCGAATGTCCTGGATGGGTCGAATCAGTTCGCCACCCCACTCGCCAATCAGCCGTTCAAGACCTGCAGCGTGGATATAGTCAGGATTGGTCGACAATTCCGGTGAATTACGTGCGCCGCTGTACGGGTTCTTGATGACGTCGACTTTTACCGCTGCATGCACTGCAAGTGGCAAGCTGGCGCTCAATATGGCGGCCAGAAACAATTTTTTAATATTCACTATCAAATCCTCTGCAATTCCTACGAAGATATTACCGGCCCTACTCGCCGTCCGGTATCGTCAGTTGTGGATAATCGATACCCAGCTGTTCAAGATACGTATCGTATTTGTCGGGGTCGTAGTAAAACTCCCTCTGTCGTTCACGAAACTGCGCCATTATCGCAGCGTTCTTCTCGATAGCCGGCATATCCTCATCAGTGATAAATGGTGTGTAAGTGCTGTCGACCGTCTGCACTTCACGGAAATATTTCCAGGCATCGTCAAGCAGTGCTTCATTCTGGATCAGGTCCATCATCGTCGCGGCCAGCACCTTCGCTCGTTTGTCGAGCCTTTGTGTGCGATTGGCGTTGCCATCGCCATGCTGCTCGACCAGTGGTGGAACTGCAGGCCATCAACGTTCGCCGGGAATCCAAGCGTTACCGTTGGCACATTCCAGGACACGTCGCCGATGTCATCTGAGCCGCCGACACCGGTCCTCAGTAGGTTCTGCAATACCTCGATCTCTGTTGGCAGCCCGTGATTTCGTCGGCGCTCATGAGTTCCTGCAGAGCCGCGCGTAGGTCTGATCATCTTCAGACCATTCCGGCAATCCCACCGAGCGCATGTTATCCCCCATTGCCAATGCAATTGGTTTGTTGAAATGACGTGGGTATGCAGTGCCAACGATGCGCCGCGATACGGTCGTATCGGTCATCATCGCCGCGCCTTCCGCAATCCGTTGCAGTGCGTCGAAATTCTCCTGAATTTTTTCAGCAGTAATTTCGCGGATGAAATACCAGACGGTAGCCGTTGATGGCACGACATTAGGCTGATCGCCGCCATCGACAATGACGTAGTGCGAACGTTGCAAAGGATGCAAATGCTCGCGTTTGTAATTCCAGCCGACATTCATCAACTCAACGGCGTCCAGCGCACTGCGACCTTTCCACGGGTCACCGGCGCCATGCGCTGCGACCCCGTCAAATGTGTATTCCACGGAAACCAGGCCAGTGCCACGTGGCAGACCCCAACTTACGTCCAGGTTGTCGGAGACGTGGCTGAACAAAACGGCATCGACGTCATTGAAGCGCCCATCTCTCGTGAACCACGCTTTTGTCGCGACCAGCTCTTCGGCAATACCTGGCCAGAGCACGATCGTGCCAGGCAGATTTTCCCGTTCCATGATTTCTTTAACGGCCAGTGCAGCAGTGATATTCACCGCCTGCCCGGAGTTATGTCCTTCGCCGTGACCAGGTGCGCCCTCGATCATTGGCTGGCGATAGGCAACGCCCGGCATCTGCGAAGATTTCGGTATGCCGTCGACATCGGAGCCCAGCGCTATAACCGGTTTGCCACTTCCCCAGCTCGCCCACCAGGCGCTGGGAATCCCTGACACGCCGCGTTCTACGGTGAAGCCGTTTTCCTCGAGGAGTTCAGTTATATAGCGCTGCGTTTCAAATTCCTGGAAGCCCAGTTCCGAAAATGAAAACAGGCTGTCGACGATTTCCTGTGTCAGCTTTTGCTTGTCACCAACGATCTGAACGGCTTCAGCTTTAAGCCCTGTCAACTCGGGCGGCGGGCCCTCGACATCGATGGCTTCGTCCTGGGCGAATGTCAATGAGCTGACAAACAAAATGACCGAAGAAACGAATACTGGAAAACGCTGCATAATCTCCCCCTCGAAGATGATTCGCGAATTTTGTTGGAATCCGGGCATGATACCGCAGCCACTGGTCGATTGGCGCTGTGCATGCGAACTTGTAATGGCAGGCGAAACTACCTGTACGGATGCGAGCAGTCGCGGTTTGAGTTAGGCTCGAAGAAAAGAGTCCGGGGGGGCGGAATGATCGTACTCAGAAAAGCGCTGGTTCTGCTCTATCTGTTGGCACCCACATTATTGCTGGCGGCGGAAAATGGCCAGCAACTATTCGGCGCACATTGTTCGCGCTGCCACACAACTGCCGAGATCGAGAAACGGGTCCGCAACGACTGGGCCGGACGAACTGCGAACCTGTTGTTTGAGAGGACCAGGTCTACGATGCCGGGTGAGGCTCCTGGGTCGCTAGCGGATTCTGACTACCTCACATTACTCGAATACATGTTTGAAGTTGCCGGTGTACAGCGAGCGGCTGAGTCGTTGACGATTGGCTCACTTGACAGATTCGTTGTGCAGCTGAGATCAGCCTCTGCATCGCAACCAGAAGAAATTCCCTGGAGCACTACACATGGTGAGCTGAATGCAAATCGTTATTCATCCGCTGACCAGATCACTGCAGATAATGCAAAACAACTGGAGATCGCCTGGCGCTGGAAGGCTGGCAATATCGGCCCAACTGCGGAAATTCGCAATGTATCAAATCCGATTATGCGTCATGGCCAGTTGTTCCTCGGCGCCGGGACAACACGCAACATTGTTTCGTTGGACGCGCAGACGGGGCAATTGCTCTGGCTATGGCGACCTGATGAGGGTGAACGATTCCAGCAAGCTGCACGCAAGAGTTCTGGCATGGGCGTTGGCTACTGGGAAGGCGAAGACGGTCGTCGACGTGTTATCACGGTTACGCCGGGATATTTTCTCGTTTCCCTGAATGCCGCAACCGGTTTGCCGGACCCTGATTTTGGTGCGGGCGGCTGGGTCGACCTGACGCAAGGATTGCGCCGGGCTGGCAGCCGGAAACTCGATATTGGACTGAATGCGCCGCCGCTGATAGTTGGCGACGTCATTGTTGTCGGTTCCGCACATGCAGTCAGCTTCCGACCGCCGTCAATGAGAAATGTGAAAGGCGACGTGCGCGGGTTTGACGCCCGTACTGGTGAGTTGCTGTGGACGTTTCATACCATTCCGGAGCCTGACGAACCCGGTTACGAAACCTGGTATGACGACTCAGCCCGGTACACGGGAAATGCCAGCGTGTGGGCGCCGATGTCTGCGGATGAAAAACTCGGGCTCGTCTATGTGCCCATCGAATCTGCGACGGGCGATCGATATGGCGGTGACCGCCATGGTGAGAATCTTTACGCGAATAGCCTGGTTGCGCTCGATGTCAGGACCGGCAAGAAACGCTGGCACTATCAACTCATACATCACGATATCTGGGACTGGGATACGCCGACCGCACCGGTGCTGACGGATTTGCCAGATGGTCGTCAATTGGTTGTGCAACCAACCAAACAGGCCTTTGCCTATGTCTTCGATCGGCAGACGGGTGAACCGGTCTGGCCAATCGTAGAACGCCCGGTCCCGCAAACTGACGTACCTGGCGAGTGGACCTCATCGACACAGCCAATCCCGACCAGACCCGCACCTTTCGATCGACAAGGCGTGACGGCAGACGATTTAATCGATTACACGCCGGAAATTCGCAACGCGGTCGAAGCTTTGACTTCGAATATGCGCCTCGGGCCCCTATTCACACCACCCTCGCTGGCGAATGCCGACGACGGGACCGTCGGAACATTAAGTGCGCCGTTTTCGACTGGTGGGGCGAATTTTGAAGGTAGCGGATACGATCCGGAAACCGGCGTCATCTTCATACCCTCACAATCCCGGACCAATTTGCTGGCCCTTGAACATGTGCCTGAAGAATCGGATATTCGTTATATCGCCGGTGCCAATAACCAGCTGCGGATAATGGATTTACCCATTATCAAACCGCCCTGGGGCCGAATCACTGCGATCGACCTGCTAACCGGCGATCACCTGTGGTCGATTGCCAATGGTGACACCCCGGAGGAGGTCCTTAATCATCCGGCATTAACGGGCGTAGATCTGCCGCGTACCGGCAAGCAAACTCGTGCTGGAATCGTGGTAACCAAAACTCTGCTGTTTGCAGGCGAGGGCTTCGGTGGGGATCCCGTTTTTCGGGCACACAACAAGAAGACCGGTGAAATCATCGCGGAAATCGCTATTCCGGCAACACAGAGCAGTCCGCCAAGTACCTATATGGTGAATGGCCGGCAATACATCGTCATGACGATCGCCGATGGCAAGTCGCCGGCGGAACTCATCGCGCTGGCGTTGCCAAAATCCGATTAATAAGAGAACCAGGTTGAGGGAAGTATCATGAAATTGATAAAACGGACGATTGCAATCGCAATCGCGCTCGGGTTTATGGTCGCCGGCGTTAACCTCTGTATTGCGCAAGACCTTGAAGACGTGCAGATAAAAGTTCATCCCGTGTCCGGTAATGTTAGCTATCTGGAAGGCAGTGGCGGAAATATCGGCCTTTTTGTTGGCGAAGACGGTGTCTTTCTAATAGACGACCAATATGCGTTGTTAACGGAAAAAATTGTCGCTGCAATTCGAACCGTGTCCGACGAACCAATTCGATTTCTAATCAATACGCACATGCATCCCGATCACGTCGGGGGCAACGAAAATTTCGGCAAAATGGGTACGCTGATTTTCGGGCACGACAATGTGCGCAGCCAGATGGCGATCGCGGGATATGAACAGGAGCCACCGCTGGTTACGTTCAGCAAGGACATGTCATTTCACATCAATGGAGAGAGAGTGCATGTTTTCAAGACGCCGGATGCGCACACGAATGGTGACGTGTACGTGCATTTCGAGGGATCAAATGTTGTGCATACCGGTGATGTTTACCGAACGACGTCGTATCCTTACATCGATACTGCAAATGGCGGCAGTTTTCTCGGCACGATCAGGGCCTATGACATTCTGATCAATATGTCCGACGCGGATACGAAAATCGTCCCCGGGCATGGCGTTACGTCGAATGTTGCAGAGGTCAGGGCGTTTCGTGACATGTTGTTGGTAATACGCGATCGAATTCGCACGGCGATTGATGAGGGGATGACGCTGGAGCAGGTGCAGGGTGCGGGTCTGACCGCCGAATATGACGAGCGCTGGGATAGTGGTAGACGAATAGGCGGTGCGGCAGCAATGATCGAATCGGCCTATGCTGACATGGCTGAGTAGGTATTCTGCCGCTGGTTACAATAGTCATCACAGCACTTCAGGAAGTCGAATGTGAAGCTGAAAAAAATACCAATCGGACGGTCCTGCTCGATCACATTGCACAACATTTCCGCACTGGTGGCATTCGTCGCTTGCCTGACTTCCACATTAGCGATCGCGCAAACGGATTACAGTGATGAAGTGCTAGCGGTCAAAAAGCGGTTCTCCGATATTGAAGATGCTGCGCTGGCAGACCCGTTTGTCGGTGTCACAACGGAAGCAGGCAAACAAACTGAGTTGTTTCCAATTCGCGCAACGGGTGTATCAACGAAGCCCATCGTTACGGCCGCGATGAACTTTCTCTCGACCTTGACTCAGGCGCAGAAAATCAAGGCACAATTTGCAGTCGACGATCCGGAGTGGCGTAAGTGGTCAAACGTTGATAACGGAATCTACGTTCGGCAAGGAATCAGCTTCGAAGAGATGACGGACAGCCAGAAATCGGCGGCCTGGAGTCTGCTTCAGACATCGCTCAGCGCGGATGGCATTAGCCTCAGTCGCAATATAATGAAAACGGATCAGACACTAAAAGAGCTTAACGATGATGATCTAAGTTATGGAGAGGAAAAGTATTTTCTAACGGTGATGGGGATACCGTCGGACAGTCAACCATGGGGCTGGCAACTTGACGGGCATCATCTGATTATTAACTACTTCGTTTTGGGCGACCAGATCGTCGTGACTCCAATGTTCCTCGGCGCGGAACCGGCCGTGGCGAAGTCCGGTAAATATATTGGCAACGCTGTTCTGCAAGAAGAACAAAATCAGGGACTGAGATTTCTTCAGTCACTGGATGAAGAGCAGCAAAGTGTTGCTATTCTGGAGGCGGAAAAATCTCCCGTAAATATTAGTGCCGAGGCGTGGAAGGACAATCTTGTACTGAATTACGCGGGCATTGCTGCGCGGCAATTATCGTCCGAGCAAAAGGATCAGCTGGTTGATCTGATCGAATTATTCGTGCGGAATATTCGTGACGAGCATGCGCGAGTACGTATGGAGGAAGTACTTGAGCACCTGGATGACACTTACTTTGCATGGGTAGGTGAAACGTCCGATGAGGCCGTTTTTTATTTTCGTATTCACAGCCCGGTTATTCTGATCGAATTCGATCACCAGAGACCTGTCGGAAACGTCGGGCTTGCTCGTGGCGTCCCGACCCGACAACATATTCACGTGGTTGTAAGGACGCCGAATGGAAACGACTATGGCAAAGATCTGTTACGCCAACATCTTGAAGCACATCCGCACTGACGCCAGGCAATCCCGGTTTTCCCGAGAAATTTGATGCGACGACATTTATTAGTTTGTTTAATGGGCACGATGTTCGCGACGGCCGGCGTCAGTCGTGGAATTGTGAGCGAGACAGGCCCGGCGGAGGTGATTGTGTTGTCGACGCTTCACCAACTGCACGCAGAAACTGACGGTTATTCTTTCGCCGATCTGTCCGACGTTATAGAACAACTCGATCCTGACATACTGGCTGTTGAACTGACTGCGACTGATCTTGAGAGCCGCCGTGACCAGCCAACCAAACAGGAATATCAGCGATCAGTGTTTCCATTACTGGATAAGCACGAGTATGACGTGGTGCCACTTGAGCCACCGCAGCCATTATACGACGAACTCGTCAGTCTCTTTCGTCAGGCACAAAAAGATTTGAGCGAGCAGAATCCTGTTGGTGCGGAGTCCTTCGGCGTGTACATGGATTCATTATTTGAGTACCTGAGCGAACTGTGGGTGTCGCCGGCGGCAGTGAACTCGCGAGCGACAGATATTCTATTTGAGTCAAAGCACCGTTTCCAAAGCGCTCTTTTCGGTCCAGTGGACGCGCGCGCCTGGGAGCGCTGGAATCAGCATTTCCTGCAACAGATCTTGCGAACGGCAGAGGCGAGTCAGGACAAGAGAATTCTCGTATTAGTCGGTGCTGAGCACGCTTACTGGTTGCGCGCCCAACTCGTGAATAGCGAGATTAATCTGTTGGATACTCAACGCATGCTTGTTGACCGGAAAAAAGGGGCCAGGTCCGATTTCTAGCCAAGCAGAAATCGCTTACCAACGTCCTGGCTATCGAAATTTCGTGCTGGGCATGCTGACGATCGTATACGTCTTTAATTTCATCGACCGGCAGGTCATCAACATTCTCGCTGAAGCAATTATTACGGATTTAGGCCTAAGTGATGGTCAGTTTGGTGCGCTCTCAGGTATCGCGTTTGCCGCTATTTACTCAACGATGGGAATACCGATTGCGATTTGGGCGGATATTGGTGTTCGCAGAAATATTGTTGCGATTTCACTCACCGTCTGGAGTGCGATGACCGCCTTGTGTGGCACGGCCCAGGGTTTCTGGCAGTTGTTCCTGTTTCGTGCCGGCGTTGGCTTGGGTGAGGCCGGCGCCAGTCCATCGTCGCATTCCATGATTTCGGATATGTTCCCGGCCAACAAGAGGTCTACCGCGCTGTCGATTTATTCGCTTGGCGTTTACGGTGGTTCGCTGATTGGATTGGTGGCCGGCGGATACCTGGCATCGATGTTTAGCTGGCGCGTTGCTTTCATGGTAGTCGGCCTGCCCGGCATACTACTCGCCATAATTCTGCGGCTTGTCGTTCACGAACCACCAAGAGGAATGGCCGAGGCAAGAGTCGACGTTCAGCCCTCTTCGTTCAAGACAGTGATTGGAATATTGCGCTCCCGTAAATCGTTCCGTCATATTTCACTCGCGTGCGCGCTACACGCATTCGTAACTTATGGTCTCGCCAGCTTTATGCCGATTTTCCTGATCCGCGTGCATGAAATGCCGATCGAAAGAATTGGTCTGTTGTTTGGGATCTCTGTCGGTGTCGGCGGCATGCTTGGCACATTTGCTGGAGGCTATTTTTCTGACCTACTCGCCAATCGGTACAACGATATGCGCTGGCATATCTTCGTGCCGCTTATTTCCACTCTGGCTGCTATTCCGTTTTACTGGTTTATTCTGATCTTCGTTGATACTGGTCCTGTTGCCGCACTGTCGTGGATCGTTCCGGCAATTGTCGGCGGCATGTACCTGGGGCCCTGTATTTCCATGACGCACGGTATAGTGGGGCTGCGCATGCGAGCGATGGCCTCGGCTGTTTTGTTCTTCATATTGAACCTGATCGGTCTCGGCATCGGACCATGGGCGACGGGACTTCTCAGCGATCTCTTGCGGCCTGAATTCGGAAATGAGTCTATTCGCTACGCCTTGGTATGCATGGCGTTTGTCAATGTCTGGTGTGCAGCGCATTACTACTTGGCGTCGCGCACGATAAGAGAGGATCTCGCCGCTGCGCCCGCGTAAAAACAGATGTTGATCTACAACCGACTCCACACCCAGTCATACCGATCCCCGTTCGGTAATGTGAAAAACAATACCAGCAGCTCACCGTTCTCCTCAAACCCAAGCCGGGAAACAGTTCCGACTTCTTGCGGATTTTCCGATATATCCCGATACCAGATCAGCGTTTCCCCATCGACTGCGTAACGTCCGGTATGGCCATTGATATCCAGCCATTCCTGCAGGTAGGCGACCTGCTCATCCCACGACATGTCATCGAGCTTTTCATCCGCACCAAGAACCCGTCGATCAGGATTCATTGTCATCATCGAGTAGTGGCCGTGCGCTATGATAAGTAGACCTTGCCGGTTCGCAGCTTCAGGTGATTCTCCTGTACGGCTGTTGGTCAACGATACGCGCTCGTAGGCACCCTCCAGTTCAGCATATGCGCTGCTCACTAAACAAAGCAGTATCAGAAGTGTGTTAGCGATGGTTTTCTTCATGAAGCGATCCTTTGTTGGAGGACATAGGAGAGAAGACGACACCCAGGTTGGTAAATACAAGCAACTTCTGACGATTATTTTGGCATAAGCCAGGTTTGCAGGTACGCTGGTTGCCAAACGTGGACAACAAGAAGCCAATCCTTGTCAGTATTCAAAGAACTCAAACGCCGCAACGTCTTCAAGGTCGCCATCGCCTATATAATAGCCGCCTGGCTGCTGTTACAGATATCCGACACACTGGTTCCGGCGCTCCATCTCCCCGAATGGTTCCATTCTGGCGTGGCCTTTGTGCTAATTCTGGGTTTCCCCGTTGCCATCATCCTGGCCTGGGCTTTTGAACTTACACCAGAAGGCCTTAAAAGGGACACGGTCTGGACTGGAGGCGATAGCGTTTTACCGGTCACGGTTTCTGCAGAGGAAAAATCGATTGCCGTTCTGCCATTCGATAATCGAAGCGCGGATGAAGAAGATGCAGAATTCTTTGCAGCAGGTGTTCACGATGAATTATTGACGCTGCTGTCAAAACTAGGCGACCTCAGAGTGATATCGCGTACTTCGGTAGAACGCCTTGACCGTAATCTCAGTATTCCCGAGATTGGCACGCTGCTGAATATCGCGACTGTGTTGGAAGGTCAGATACAACGTGCCGGCGATCGCTTGCGCATAAATGTACAACTTATCAGTGCTATGAAAGAGGACCATCTTTGGGCCACTACCTACGATCGCGAATTAACGGCGAAAAATGTATTCGAGGTTCAAAGTGACATCGCAAGACAGATTGCGAATGCGCTGCAGGCGCAGCTTTCGAGCGGCGACGAAACATTGCTTAGTGACGTGCCAACAGAGAACACGGAGGCACTGAAGTCTTATCTGCTTGGACGGCAGCTATTGGAGCGAAGTTCGTACGAATCAATAACTCAGGCCGACCGCTACTTCAGGGAAGCAACAAAGTTCGATCCTGATTACGCACAGGCGTGGGCTGCGATCGCCGAAAACAGTTCCAGGGGCTATGGAATTGGCATGACCAACATGCAGGAATACATTACGGCCGCTGAGCCCGCGGTAAAACGTGCTCTGGCACTCAATGACCAACTGCCGGAAGCACACGCACAATTGGCTGCCCTTAGGTGGCGTCAGGGCAATGTCACTGCAGCAGAAGAGTCTTTTGCGACATCGTTGAATCTTAACCCCGGCGACGGCCGGAGTCTGTTGACCTTTGGTGAATACCTGCGCCAGACTGGACGGCCGAGCGAGGCTATTCCGATGCTGAAAAAGGCGCTTGCGGCCGATCCGTTGTCAACAAAGGTACTTTTCGAGCTCGGCAGGACGGAGTTGTACAACGGGCATCCCGAAAAGACCGAGCGATACGGACAGCAGATTCTGGAAATAGACCCCACCAGTCCACTTGGTTTTACCTGCCTTACACAGTGCAACACCTGGCACGGAAAGATCGATCTGGCCTGGCCATGGATATTGAGAGCGCTGGCGATTGATCCGGAAGACGTCGAATGGTGGTCGCATCTCGGTATGTGGGCCGACATGCTGGGCGATCCTGATCTGGCCGACCGCCATCTGGCCCGTGCCATCGCGCTGGGGCCAAACGAATCCGCGATGCTTAAGGTTCAGGCGATGGTGTTTTCGATGCGCGGCAGAGCCGATGAAGCGCTTTTGATTGCTCGTAAGTCGCTCGACGCAAAATTGGATGATCGGTGGTTCTCTAACCGGGTTTTTCTGCGCGTGGTTCGTGACGATGCGTTACAAAACGGTGATTTCAGCGAGGCGCTTGGTCGTTATCGGGCCTGTCATCCGGAGTTGTTCGATGGTATTCCTGAGATTACGGTCGACAATGTTAATGCTGCTGCTGATTTAGCGCTGTTGCTGCAGCGTTCGGGCGAAGCGGGGCTGGCAGATACGCTTATCCATGCTGGCCTTGCCTGGTATCAGGAAACGCAGGTCCCGGGCGTGCATGGCTTTCTAACCAGCATTGCCGATATCGAATTCCTGGCATTACAAGGACAAACAAGAGCATCGCTGGATGCATTACAAGCTGCCGCGAATGTGGGTTGGGGTTTCGTCTGGCGATGGGATACGAACAACCAGAATTTCGCTACCGTGAGAGATGATCCCGCTTTTCAGGCGATCATCGCGCAACTAGAGAGCAACATGGTAAAGCAACTGGAGAATATACGAGCCCTTCCCGACATGGGCGAGTTTGACCTGCGTCTTGTGTCAGATGGTTGACCACGCCGGCGAAGTAGATGCTGGAATAAAAAAGTAACCACAGACTAAGGATCGCAACAATGATAAAACGACTGGTTCTGGCATTTTCGCTGCTCATATCTACCGGCAACGTATTTGCAGACGCGACAATCCTGCCAATGCAGGAACGCGCTGCCGTCATTGATCGATGGTTAACCACGCGAGTACAAACGGTTTTGCCGGAATTGATGGAGCGTGCCGATATCGACATGTGGGTCATCATTTCCCGCGAATACAATGAGGACCCGGTTATTCGCACGATGATTCCTGCCACGTGGCATTCGGCACGACGCAGAACAATTCTGCTTATATATAACCCCGGCGATGGTCAGCCACTGGAGACCCTGGCAGTGGCGCGGTATGCGGTGGGCGATATGTTTGAGAAAGCGTGGGACAGAGAGCTCCACGGCGAACAATGGGCCAGGCTTGCAGAGGTTATCGAAGAGAGAGACCCACGCCGGATCGGTCTTAATTACTCAGAAACGTTCGCGCTCGCAGATGGTATTTCACAGACAGAGTACCGACTGTTTCATGAAGCGCTCGACCCGGATCTACATGACCGCGTGGTGTCTGCGGAAAAACTCGCCATCGGCTGGCTCGAGACGCGCACCGAAGAAGAAATGGCGACCTATCAGAACATCGTACGTATTGCGCACGAGATTCTTGCCGAAGGACTATCCGAAAAAGTAATTCAACCTGGTATTACTACGACCGGCGACGTCATCTGGTGGTATCGCGATCGTATCCGTGAGCTCAAGCTAACGACCTGGTTCCATCCTTCTGTATCAGTTGATCGTGCCGCGCAACCTGAAATTGATATGAAAGCGGCCATCTCTGCCCGACATGACGATGAAGTGATTATGCCGGGTGATCTTTTGCATGTGGATTTTGGCATCAGTTATCTGCGACTCAATACTGACACGCAACAACATGCCTACGTTTTGAAACCGGGAGAAACAGAAGCGCCGGAAGAATTACGTAAAGCACTTGCGAGGGGTAACCGGCTGCAGGACATACTGACCGATCAGTTTATAACGGGCCGTACTGGTAACGAGATCCTGGCCAGTGCCCTTGCAGTCGCGAAAGACGAGGGCATCACCGCATCAATATATACACACCCCATTGGCTATCACGGTCACGCGGCTGGACCGACCATCGGTTTGTGGGATCAGCAGGGCGGGGTACCGGGCCGTGGTGATTACCCGCTATATCCCAACACCGCTCACTCCATTGAGCTTTATGCCGAGACTGACGTTGAGAGTTGGGGTAAGGCAGTGCGCATAAGCCTTGAGGAAGACGCTTTTTTCGATGGCGAAAAAACCTACTACATTGACGGGCGGCAAAAAGAGTTCTTGTTGATACCGCGTGTTGCACCAGTTCAGTAAAAGGAAACGGGAATGAAAATTAAACTGATAATCGCAGTGGTTTTGCTATCACTTACTTTTGGCGCCAGTGCCGATATTCGTGAGTTAGTGCCCGAAGATGTGCTCAAACAAATCGCTGAAGAAACATCGGGCGAGGCCGCAAAAAGAAACCTCGATACCATAACGTTGCAACACCGCATGCGCGCCAGCAGCCAGTTTGATGAAGCGACGCAGCATATTCTGAGTCGATTGCAGCACTACGGCCTGGATGAAGTTGCGCTGCTCAAGTATCCGGCAGATGGCAAAACAATGTTCGGTACACAGAAATCACGGTATGTATGGGATGTGCGGTTTGCCGAACTGTGGGAGCTTAAGGAAGAAAATGGCGAGATGATTCGCGTTCGTCGACTGGGTGACTGGGACTCCGTTCCGCTTTCACTTTCCCAGGACAGCCTGTCTGGCGACGTTACGACGACACTGGTGGATATCGGTGCGGGAACAAGCGATGCCGATTACGCAGGCAAAGATATAATGGGCAAATTGGTGCTGACATCCAGCCAACCGGGAAGCGTAGTGGAACAAGCCGTAGGCGAGCTCGGCGCGGCCGGCATTATTTCTTATGCACCCAACCAGAAGTCGGCATGGTGGAAGGAAGACGACCGACTGGTTCGCTGGGGTCACCTCAGCAGTTTTCCAAAAACGAAATCATTCGGCTTTGTAATTTCGCTGGGCGAGGCAAGAAAATTGCAGCAGCGCCTGGCGAATGGTGAAGAGATACTATTTCACGCCAAGGTCGATGCCAGTCATGAGGTTGGCAATTACGGCTTTGCGACCGCGGCTATAAAAGGTACGGATCGTGCCGGCGAGGATATACACCTGACTTGTCACCTGGATCACCCGCGGCCAGGTGCGAACGACAATGCTTCAGGCTGTGTATCAATTCTTGAAACTGCCCGGACCCTTAATGCATTGGTCAAAAATGGCATATTGCCAAGACCGTCGCGAACAATCCGGTTTTTATGGCCGGCTGAAATCGAAGGCAGCATTATTTATCTGTCGCAGCACCCGGATGCATCAAGAATCAAGGCCAACATTCACATGGATATGGTCGGTGGTGGCCCGATAACCAAATCCATATTTCGAATTTCCGGTGGGCCAATCAGCGTACCGTCATTCATCAGTGACCTCGGCCACGAGATCGGTAAATTCGTCAATGAAGAGACCGATGGATTCGCCAGTGGTGCCACGGTCGAGTTTCCACTTAACGCGCCGGAGGGCGGCAAAGAGCCATTGGGTGCACTGATGGAAGGACTCGACATGGGCAGCGATCATGACGTCTTTTTTGAGGGCACCTGGCGAATCCCGGGTCTGTACCTGCACGACTGGCCGGATAGATACATCCATACCAACTATGATCTCGCGGCTAACATCGATCCGACCAAGCTGAAACGTGCTGCATTCATAGGCGCGGTTAGCGCCTGGTACCTGGCTAATATGTCGGATGATGATGTTCCGGCTGTTTTAACCATGCTCGAGAGGAATGCGCTGGCGCGAACTTCCGTGTTACTCGAACGCAGGCTGCAATTGAGTGCAACTGATGCAGCCGCTTCAGCCGATGTGCACTTTAATGTTGAACGACGAAAGGTTCACAGCGTCGAACAATTTACGACGCTAACCGAGGGCGATCATGAAGCAGCAATGGGTTTTCTCGCAGAACTGCAGACGCTGATCGCAGCACCGGAAGCCACTCCCGATGCTGATCGAAATGAAACTGTTTACGAGCGTAATTCTGAGATCCAGGGACCAATGGGTGCTTTCGGCTATTCCTACCTGAGCGACAAATACGGTCAGGATAAACTTGGCGATTTGCGCCTGCGGCGATACACGGGCGCACACGGAAATAGCGGACAGTACGTCTATGAAGCGCTCAATTTTGTAGACGGGCAACGAACAGTCAGCGATATACGCGACTGGTTAACGACAGAATTAGGGCCGGTGCCGCTTGAATACGTCGAAGAGTATCTTGCGGCTCTGGAATCTATTGATGTAATCCGAACCAGGAAATAACAATTCAATCGACGGTAGTCACATTGACTTGAATTGCGACAAGGAGTTGTAGGAGCCCGCCGTACGATAGATGTATTGCCCCAAATCCTGAGGGCAGCGATCTATCGGCACGGGCGAGTTCGCTTACGATAACGAACACGCAATCGAGCGGTCGCTGTGAAATGATCTCGGGTGGCGTAACCAGAAAATAGCGAACTCGCCCGCTGGGCGGGCTCCTACAGCAGGTCCGACCTAAGAGAGTTACAACAAAAATGTTATTGATTTATCTGCTAATACTTGTCGCAAGCCTGATTGGTCTGATGGCTGTGTTCCCGCAAGCAACCGCAAAACTGGCCATCAAAGCAGAGCGATCCAGAAGTGGCCTGACTTACAAAACGATCGTCATCGATGATGAAACCTGGCACTACCTGGAAGGCGGTCCGGCAGATGCTGACGTGTTGCTACTTCTGCACGGTTTTGGCGGCGATAAGGATAATTGGACGCGATTCTCGAAATATCTGACTGGTTCTTATCGGGTGATTGCTCCTGACCTGCCGGGCTTTGGCTATTCCACAAAACATGCGGATTGGGATTACTCGATGTCGCCCCAGCGTGGCCGGGTGAACGGTTTTGCGACGGCGTTGGGTCTGGAAAAGTTTCACATCGCAGGCAACTCCATGGGCGGGTATCTGGCCGCCATGTACAGTCACAAATACCCGGGGCAGGTGCGTTCACTGGCCTTGTTCAATAATGCCGGCATCAATGCTCCCAACGAGAGTGACATGCAGCGCCTGGTGGCAAAAGGGAAGAATCCGCTGATCGCAGATTCATTGGCGGGCTATGACGAGCTACTTGCATTTGTAGCTTACAAAAAGATTTTTCTTCCGTGGCCGGTAAGAGGCGTGTTTGCCCGGGGGACTATGAGGCAGGCAGAGCTGCACCGGTCTATTTTCGATTCTATTCAAAGCGATCTGTCCTCAGGCCTGGAGTCTGTTCTGGCAGATATCGAAAGTCCTGTACTGATTCTCTGGGGAGAATATGACCGCGTTCTTGACGTGAGTTCCGTCGACGTAATGAGACCACTATTACAGCAGGCAGAAGTGGTCATCATGAAGGACACCGGTCATCTGCCGATGATAGAGCGCCCGGCGGAAACTGCGGAGCATTATCTGAAGTTTATGGAGAATAACTAAACGTGCGAAAGATCATTCGGTCTTCTGTTCTTGCGTTTGCGATCGCTGTATCCAGTTCAGCTACCGGCCAGCCGACCAATTCCCAGGCAAATGCAGTTGCTTACCTGTTCCTGTCCAGAGATATCATTGCGACGCTGATCGTGGCGAATACTGATGGGCAAGTGGTTCATGTATACAACGAATCAAGGTCGATCACGCGATTCTCGCCCGCATCGACTTTCAAGATTCCGAACACCCTTATTGCGCTGGAGTCGAATATTGTCGAGTCAAAAGGCACGGTGTTCAGGTGGGACGGTGAGGACAAGGGATTGCTGCAATGGAATTCAGATCAGACGCTGGAATCAGCCCTCAAAGTTTCCTGTGTCTGGTGCTATCAGGAGATTGCGCGGCAAGTCGGCATCGAGAAATACGAATCCGTACTGGCTCAAATCGACTACGGCAATCATTTCATGGGGAGTCACGTTGACTTGTTCTGGCTCAACGGCGATTTGCGCATATCCGCAGCTGAGCAAATAGATTTCTTGCGCAGACTTTATAACTACGAGCTGCCTTTTCGCCGCGAGCACGTGGATGTACTGAAAGACATCATGCAAGTCGAGACGAACGCAGAATATTCGCTGTATGCCAAATCTGGCTGGGCTACCACGACGCCACAGGTTGGTTGGTATGTTGGATTTGTTGAAACCAGTGGCGGGACATGGCTATTTGCGATGAATATGCAGGTTGATAACAGAGCCCAGGTCGGACTGCGCAAGAAACTTACCATCGCGTCTTTGCAAGCGCTGGGAATAATCTGAGCGCCTTTTATGTATGTATCGCCATGCGCGACAATAGTTTTTTCATAAGATAAAATTATTTGCTGATACAGCATTTTTTCAATAGTATCGCGCGGCTCCGGACCGAGTTAGTCAGAGGTTTGGAGTATTTTTTGAGATAAATCAAGGTCGATTTTTGTGAAAAACACAATCTTTTTGGTCGTGCTCGTTATGTGGCTTGGGGCCTGCGCATCGAATCAATCCACTCAGTCTGCGGATGGGAAGACGGCAGATTCCGGCATGCCGGCAGGCAAAAAGAAGGTATGCAAGCATGAAAGAAATACCGGCGGCATTTCCCGCATGAAGCGCGTTTGCCGCTATGTAGACGATGTAGAGGCGATTTAGCGATCGGTGAAAAAGCTGTCCACGCGTTAGTGCCGGTCTCCACTTAAAATTACTTATTTGCCGTTAGCGGCGATCGTTTCCCAGGTTGTACGAAATACGCCTCTCGTTTTATCTTCTCATGCCACGATACGCAAGCATGAGCTCCGGCACGTCCTGAGCGACATAGGTTAGTTGCCAGTCCCCGCTGCGTTTTGCGCCGGGATAAAGGGCGCCTTCAAAAATCTTCTGTTCAGTTTTTAAAGTTAACACCATTGTATATGGCGCCTGCAGTTTGTAGGGTTTGTAGCTGCCAAGATCGCGCAATGCCGTCTCTACACCAGCTCGAATTTGTTCGCGAGCTACCTCCGGGTGCAGATTAATAGCGGCCGCTCCGATTCCTTCCTTGACGGCGACTGTCTCAACATTACCTAGCAGCTCACGTGCCTGATCGCAAACCGCCTGGTCACCGGCCACAAAAACGACGGGAACATCGAAATAGCCGGCCATCAAAGCGTTGTAGCCAGTCTCCGGCATTGACAAGCCATTTATCGAAACATCAGTGACATCACCGGATGACGTGTGGTCCAGTACCCCATCGGCCGTTCCTGCTCTTGCGTGGTAACCGACATAGATGGCCGCATCAAAACTTGCATCGATCCCTTCCATCATACTCATCGGACCGCCTGACCAGTCCCGGATAAGCCTTGCATTACGATGCAACATTTCGGGCAGCAGATTCAGTGCGGATCCGTGCGAATCCCGCACGACGATATCTGTGGCACCCGCAGCGATAGCGCCCTCGATCGCAGCGTTGGCCTCAAGCGTCATGGTTTTCCTGAAATAGTCGTAGTCTTTGCCGGTCCGCCGCGCATCATCTACGTTAACGACACCCGTTACACCTTCCATATCGACAGATATGAATACTTTTAAACCATCATCTGACTGACCGAAAGCAGTGGTAATCAGTGCGAATGACAGGGCTAATCCCTGAATTGTTGCCTTCAACATACGACCTCCAACAATTTGAATCGAGCTCGTTTATTCATTGGTACACAGGTTCGAGTACTGTTGCTCAAAACCGCGATGCGGTAATCCATACATCCATACGCGCGGAACTTGCAGCCAGGTCCTGTTCAACTGTTGCGTCAGTTTTTCCTTGTGCTTCGAGCGACGCTTGCAGCCCGTACAACGACCAGACATCGTGCGGATGGTCCTTCAATTCGACCCGATACTCCTTCTCCGCTTCTGCATATTGGCCTGCCTCAATCAGCGCCGCGCCTAGCCAGTGGCGTGCCGCAAAAGGTAGCGGCTCCGGCTCGTCGTAACCCATCTGGTCTTCAAACGCAGTTGCTTTGCGGAACGATGCGATCGCAGCGTCCAGATCGCCGTTATCGCGCTCGATTTCTCCGGCAAGAATATTCCCCAGTGTGCCAATGATCTGACCACCCGGGTGGAAGCGAAATTTCGCTTCTGTCGTTTCGGCGAGCGCTATGAGGTTTTGTGCTGTCTCGCTGGCAAATTCGGCGTCGCCTTCGCGAAGATTCGCGTATCCAACCGCGAAATCCCACATCGCTGCATGCACTTCATCTTTCGGGCGATTGGTCATGCCGACTACTTCATCGAAGCGGCCGAAACGGGTCAGTGTCAACACTTCATAAACCGCACTGTCTGCGATCTTGCGGTAGTCCTTGCCGGCTTGTGTGGCGACAGCGCCCTGGCCGTCGTAGGACGCCGCGAATAACAACATATGCAGGTTATGCGCGGGTGCGTATGAGAAGCCCTTGTTTTCTGCCGCCATCAGGTCCGAATGCCGGGCGGCCGTGTTGGCGCGTACTGACTTGCCCCAGTAACCGACCTCGTTCCAGGTATGCGATGGCATGTGTTGAATGTGACTGGAAACAGGAATTGCCGCGCCAAGATAATCTGCACATGGCAGTGCCAGACCCGGGTCCTGGCTGGACTCGGTTGCATGGATGTACAAATGGCAGGCACCCGGATGTGTGATGTCTTCTTCGAGAACATTCGTTAGCACGCCGTGTAGTCGGATCAGGTCCGGATCAGCGAGATCACGATAACCGCGGCGCTCTTCGAGCATGAATAACGAAACCGCATAAACGACGGCGACGTCGTGGTGGTCGGGGTACTTCGCGTAGACTTTCGCCATTTCACCGGCGAACGCTTCATCATCTTTGCGCCGGGTGTCTGGATTGTAATTTTCCGGATAGCGTATTTGTGCAGCCATGATCAGGTCACGCTCGACATCTGTTACGTTGGCCGCCAGTGTTGCCGCTTTTTTTATAGCAGTGTATGCGTACGGCGCTTTCTCTGCAGTCATGCCGCCATTCAGAAATGAGCCAAGGGCGAACGCTTCTCCCCAGTAACACATGGCACATTCGGGATCTGCCAGGCGTGCTTCACGAAAACTTCGCGCCGCGTCATCCACGCCATAGGCGTAGCGTAGCTGCAAACCCTGATCGAAATATCGCTGCGCCTGCACACTGTCAGTTGTTATCTTCCAGGAATGGGGACCTAACGCAGACGGGATATAGTCGATGGATTTCTGGAATGCAGGAGTTTCATCAGCAGCATCGTTTGTGTCGGCTCCGGTCGCACAGGCCGCAAGGCATGTGCAAGCGCTGATAAGCATCAGATAATTCTTCATAATTTTTTCGCTTTTAGTCTATTGATTGGTTTGTTTTTTGATCAGGTCGGTGATGATGTATTCCGGGTAGCTCAACAACCGTCCGAATCTACGCGCTATATCTTCCCGGGCTTGCCCTGAATATTTTCCCGCTGCAACCAGAGTCGCCTTGTCCGCTTTTAATGTGAGGTAATTATCAAGCGTATCGCCAACATAGATGAGTAATACATGTTTACCAACTGCTACGTCGGCTGGATAAAGGTCGGTGACGATGAGATCTGTTTCACGCCACATCTGCACCTCGTTGCGCTTTGCGATCACCATCGCGTCATCCATCATCGCATCCATTTCCGCGGGTGACATGACTTCACTCAAGGCCAGTTTTTTTACGCCCAGTCTGACGACTTCGGAGAAACCGCCAAGAATGCCGAGGTTATATGATCGCTGGTCGATATCCTGCTGGGCGAGCGCTGCGGCGGAAAGTATTACTGACAGGAATATGCTGGCAATTGCCGTTTTGATTTTACCGCCCTCGCGACTTCCGGAGGGGGCATAGACTACCTGATTGCCGCGGGCGCGTGCAGCCTTCGCCCATAATGTGTAAAGAATGTTATTCTCGCCGCGAACCGTCCAGTGGGTGTGATTTTATGACAGAGAGCATGGATAAAACGGCAGGCGTTATGGGCGGTATGGGCCCGGATGCGACCGTCGATTTCATGGCCAGGGTGATCGCACTGACGGATTCCGGACGTGACCAGGACCATGTCCACATGATCGTCGACCATGACCCTACGATACCAAACCGCCAGGCAGCCATCCGTGGAGAGGATTCTGACGTGGCCGATCGGTTGGCGGCCATGGCAAGACGTTTGCAGGATGCCGGCGCTGATTTCCTGGTCATGGTTTGCAATACAGCACACGTTTTTGTCGATGCCATACGGGCGGCGACCAGCATTCCGTTTATCAGCATCATCGATGAGTCAGTTCGAGAAATTGAGATAATATGCCCGTCTGCACAAAAGGTCGGCTTGATGGCAACTGACGGTTGCATTGACACCGGTATTTACCAGCAAGCTGTCGCAGCATCAGGTCGGCAGGCACTGGTTCCTGACGGCGATGAAATGACCAGGCTGATGGACCTGATACACGCAGTAAAAGCAGGTGATAAATCCGCTAAGATTACCCAGGGAATGGAATCTGTTGCGAACGGGCTGGTCGAAAAAGGTGCCGATGTCCTGATCGCTGGTTGTACAGAAATTCCAATCGTTTTCGAAGGCAGGAATTTCCCGGTGCCGGTCGTTGCATCGACCAATGTATTGGCACAAAGAACTGTCGAGCTTGCGAAAGGTGTTCGCCCGCTTACGTCACAAGAATCATAACCAACAAACTGAGGAACCAAAGTGCTTTTATCCCGATTTCCGCGAGTGTCACTCGCACATTTGCCAACCCCGCTCGAACTCTTGCCGCGCCTTAGCAAGCACTTGGGCGGCCCGAATATTTACGTCAAAAGAGATGACTGCACAGGTCTGGGCACGGGCGGTAACAAAACCCGCAAGCTCGAATTCCTGATGGCAGATGCCCTGCAGAAAAATGCTGACGTCGTCATCACCCAGGGTGCCGTGCAATCAAATCATGCAAGGCAGACTGCTGCCGCAGCCTGCAAACTCGGTATGGCTTGTGAGCTGGTTTTCGAGAAGCGCGTTACTGATGCAAGCGACCCGTATCTCACTTCGGGCAACGTGCTTCTGGACAGAATTTTCGGCGCGAATATCAGGGATGTTGAAAAGGGCACTGATATGGATGCCGCCATGGAGGAAGTAGCCGAAGAACTTAGTAGCAATGGCAAGACGCCTTACATCATTCCTGGTGGTGGCTCGAATCCGATCGGCGCACTCGGCTATGTCGATTGCGCGCTCGAGCTGATGTCACAGGCGAGCAGGGAAGGATTAATTGTCGATCACATTGTGCATGCGACCGGCAGCGCCGGGACCCAGGCTGGATTGGTAGTTGGGCTCAAGGCAACTCACGCTGGCATCCCGTTGCTCGGCATAGGCGTCAACGCGCCGCAGGAGTTGCAGGAAGAAAAAGTCTACAAGCTCGCAATGGAGACGGCTGATTTCGTCGGTGCGCCTGATGTCGTAAAACGTGCGGACGTAGTGGCGAATTGCGACTACGTAGGCGATGGATATGGCATCCCGACCAAAGAAATGAATGATGCCGTGATGCTGTTAGCCCGTCTCGAAGGCTTATTGTTTGACCCGGTTTACAGCGGCAAAGGGCTTGCCGGCATGATCGACCTGATTGGCAACGGCTTCTTCGCCGGCGCCGAAAATATCGTGTTTATCCATACTGGCGGCAGCGCCGGGCTGTTCGGCTACAGCGATCAGCTAATCACGGACGGTTGATACATACAGGCTTGTTTCGCAAGGCGATCCAGCCGGGCAAAATTATCCCGTAATCAAGTGCCGGTTGCGAACTGCACGTATTGATTCCTGTCTGATGCCCATTAGACTTGCAGGCCATTTTGTCGGCATTGCCGCAGTATCTGTTGCGACAGCAACTACTTGGGGAAGACTTAGTGAGAGTAGCATCGGCGCGCATTGCACGCGTACTGCGTCTTATGTATGTGGACTGGGAGTCCTGCTCCCTCGCGCACAGGGATTTGCGCAGACTGTCGACCTTGGA
>PVMK01125766.1_pt1 | contig 24962 bp, 20 predicted proteins | sample 1853481 | NCBI WGS metagenome assembly PVMK01 (sample SAMN08533507, study PRJNA380276) | Marine sediment metagenome, whole genome shotgun sequencing project.
TCATTTACCTTTGTCGTTATTGGGATTTCAGAAACGCCATTTGTATCAACTTTAAACGCATAAAACACATCCACAAAGTGCGTTAACACCCAATAAGAATTTTCATCTCCATGGATGACAGCTGAAAGTTTTTCAGAGGATTTCCATTCCCTTTGTTGTGCATCATCAGAGTTATACGTTACCAAATGTCTGTTCTTCGTTTCCGGTATGACATCACCCATTCCGTTATTGAGATTCATATCTACCTCGCTATAACTTAAACCATCTTTTGGCTCCCCAGGTAAAATTTCTGCCTGATCCATAGTAAAGACAAAGTATCTCTTTTTATTGCCCGGATGTGGTATGATGATTGCCGATTGGGTGCTGGAAAAATGTCCGTATAATTCCAAACCATTTGGCATGAATTCATGATTTCTATCCCAAATATCGCTACCATCTGTATAAAATAGAAGATCACCTCGGCTACTGGATATTGTTGCACAGCCCTCTAAGGTGACAAGTCCGCCTATTTGGCCCACTGGTATTTTATCATTGAAATTTAATCCTGCATGATCTCCGAAATACCAATTCGCCGCTTCTTTTTGTGCAAAGAGAAACGATATATTGAAGAGTAACAGTAAAACTAAAGCATTCGCTCTCATTTCAAGCAATTTAAGTGTCACAAGATAGCTAAAATATGCATATTATAATGTTAAATTTAATTATAGTTAAGTTCAAAAACCTTACCAAAAGGCATAATTTTTTAAGGATTATCTACTTTTTAGCCTCATATAAATAATTAAAATGGAAATCCATTTTTACCCAGGATAGAAAATAATTCTATAGAACACAACGAATACCCCCTCTTTCCATCTCTACCACACATTTGTTACATCTGGTACAAGCCGATTTTAAAATTTCGTTATTCTTTATTTTAATCAAAAAATTAGAGTCGTGAATCAATGCTCGTGCAATAGCTATAAAATCAAAACCGGAATTCAGAATTTCTTTAATTCCTTTTTTCGAATCCACTCCTCCCAAATAAACTAAAGGTACATCAACATGCTTACGAATTTCCTTCGCCTGATCCAGAAAGAAATTACTAGAGAATTTGTAGTGTTTTATTATTACTGGACCGAACAAGGCCAGAGTTATTTTTTCTGCAAGGGAAGCTCCATTTTTTATCATTCCAGCCAAAGGAACATCTCCTCTCATCAAATAAAACGGGGTCTTGCTGGTGAATCCTCCGCTCAAAACTATAGCTGTACAACCGGCTGCCTCCAATTTTTTACTAACATATTTACAGTCGTCCAGAGAGAAACCTTTTTTAAAGCCATCACTTAAATTAAGCTTGACCAAGACAGGAAAATTCTTTCCAACCAGATTAATAACTTTATTCAAAACTTCCAATGGAAATCGTGATCTGTTTTGAATATCCCCACCATATTCATCTTTTCTTTTGTTGGTATACGGACTTAAAAACTGACTCAACAAATACCCATGCCCCATATGTATCTCAACGGCGTCAAATCCAATTTCTTTAAGTCGATAGGCGGCATCGGCAAATTGATTGACTACTTTGTCCATATCCTTTCTGGTCATCGCTTTGGAAAACATAATGCCCGATAGGAAACCATATTCATTAAAAACTTTGCTGGGGGCAAGCGGATTTTTTATTTGGGTATTTTTAGTAAAGTATCCGCAATGTGTGAGTTGCATTGAAACTTTTCCGCCTGCCTCATGTACTTTTTGAGCTAGAATTTTTAATTCTTCCAGACTGCGATCATTGATATACATCTGATCTTTAAATGTTCTTGCATGCTCCGAGATCGCTCCGTAGGAAACAGTGGTAAGTGCTACATCTCCTCTGGCCATGGCTACATGGTGTGCTGTTAGTTTTTCTGTTGGAATGCCATTTTTATACATCCCTTCGAAAGTAGCAGATTTTATGAAGACATTGTTTAAAAGCACACTGCTAGTACCTAGATTTTTAGGTAAAAAGGCCTTATCTAATAAAACATTGTTCTCCATAAATTCGAATAATATTTAATGAATATTTTTAAAATTGTATTAATGAAACTTCTTATTCCTAAATGTAGTGATATGTTTTAGAAATGAGTGAGTTAATTTTGACAGGTACATAAATTTTTGTAAATTTATAAGGACCCGAATAATCAATAAAAAGTTACATTATACTTTTCCAGATTATCCTTTGAATTATTGAAAAGCTGATTAAAAGACAATAGCTTTTTCTATCGACCGTCTTTCAATTTTTTATACTAATAATAATATTATTACCGATAATTATGAACTCAATGATGTTTATCAGTATCCTGTTCGGGTTGTTCTTGTTAGGAGGAATCCGAATCATTTTTGAATATAAACGAGCGTTAAAATTTAGATTTGGAAAATATATTAAAATATTAAACCCCGGTTTTCGGTGGGTCATTCCATTTGTTGAAACAATTCAGGTTGTGGATATTAGAGTAATTACCATCAATGTTGTTTCTCAGGAAGTAATGACAAAAGACAATGTTCCCTGTAGCATTGATGGAGTTGTATTTTTCAAAATTGATAATCCGGAGAAAGCTGTGTTGGAAGTGGAAGAATATAAATTTGCTATAACACAATTGGCGCAAGCTGCATTAAGAGATGTTTGTGGAAAGGTAGAATTGGACACCATTTTGTCTAAAAGAGAGGAAATGGGGAAAAATATAAAAACCATTGTGGAACAGGAAACCCATGAATGGGGAATAATCATTGTTGATGTAAAGATCAAAGATATTCAACTGCCTGAAAACATGAGGCGTATGATGGCAAATCAAGCGGAAGCGGAACGTTCCAGAAGGGCCCGAATAATTCTGGCACTTGCAGAGGAGCAGGCTGCCGGGAAATTATTGGAAGCGGGTAAACTAATAGATCAATCGCCTTCAGCTATTAAATTGAGACTATATCAAACTTTGGCAAATATTGCATCTGAGAAAAACTCGACCATTGTATTTCCATTTCCTGAAGAAGTGCTTCCCAGACCAAAGAAAGATAGAAGTCGAAAGAAAAAAATTAAAAGCTAAGATTCTGATAACATGATTTTAATCATCATTAGCCTATAGTTAAATTGTGTACATTTAATGACGATTAACATTAAACAGGATTTATAATGATCAGCTTTATTTTTTTAAACACATTGGATACATTTTTTAATGGCATTGTCATAGCATTTATTGCGGTATTAGTATATATAGGAATAAGGTTAGTCTACAATAAACTGTATAGGCAACCAATAATTTCTTTAAGATTGAATAAAAGAAGGAAATGGACCAAAGAAAAACATTTCCGCGGTGAAGATCACTCTGATAGCCATCAGGAGTTTAATGAGGTGCATATATTTTTTAATATTACCTGGCATTTTGAACTGATACTTAGAAATTTGTCAAGAGCAAATGCTTATAATGTCAAATTGCTACAATTAAAAGAGAGCAAGAATTTTGAATTAGCTGCCGGAGAAATTCATGAAGATTTAGATTTTGAATTTATTCAGAAAAAGGTTTTGCCCTTTAACTACACTAAAAAGGTAAGAGTTATACGTAAAGATAAGGATAAATATTACACAGCGAAGCCGGAAGAATTTAATGAATTAACCTTGTTAATTGAATTTTCAAACGCACATAATAAGCTTTTTCATCGGAAATATTTTTTTAAAAATAATAAGACGATTGATAATCCAATGTCTGTAGAGGAGTTAGATCAATGGGATTATATCTAACTACTAGGCTATCCGATAGAATGTTATAATGTAATCCCTACCTGAAACAAGCTGGCAGACCGAGCAAAGTTGAAGAGTCAATTTTACCGTAACTTTACAGAGTTCTTCAAATCGATAACTATGTCATTTAAAAATCTCCAGTTAAATAAACCTATTTTAAGGGCTGTTTCGGCTAAGAATTATGATACACCTACTTTGGTACAAGAAAGAACCATCCCTTTGGTGTTGGCAAAGAAAGATATAATTGTCTCTGCCCAAACGGGGACTGGTAAAACTGCCGCTTTTGCCTTACCAATTCTTCAGTTATTGTATGACAGACAAGACGCTCCTAAAAAGGGAAAAAAAATCAGGGCTTTGGTGATAAGTCCTACAAGAGAACTGGCATTGCAAATTGAAGAAGATTTTAAGAACTACGGAAAATACACAAATTTAAGAACGGCGGTCGTTTTTGGTGGAATATCAATAGAACCGCAAAAAGAACTACTCAAAAAAGGTCTGGATATATTAATTGCTACGCCCGGGAGATTATTAGATCTATACAAACAAGAGTTTGTAGATTTGAGTACAATTGAAACTCTTGTTCTTGATGAAGCTGATTTGATGTTGGATATGGGATTTATTGACGATGTTAGAAAAATTGAACGAATATGTCCTGCCAAAAAGCAGATCTTACTATTCTCGGCGACCATGCCTCACAAAGTAGTAGAATTGGCAAAAGGTATACTTAGAGACCCGGAGAAAGTAGAAATTACACCAACTAGCTCTACAGCAAAGGGCATACATCAAATTTTATATTATACTCCAAAGGCGAAAAAAATAGAATTGTGTTTGCACCTTTTAAGGAATACAATAAAAGGGAACATTCTCATTTTTCGGCGTACTAAATACGGAGTAGACAAATTAGAAAAAATACTTTTAAAGAATAATTATAAAGTGGATAGTCTTCATGGCAATAAATCACAAATAGAGCGACAAGAGGCTTTGCATAGATTCAAGAGTAGGGAAGTTAATATATTGATTGCTACCGATGTAGCTTCTCGTGGAATAGACATAAATAATTTGGATGCGGTTATCAATTTTGACATACCTAATATACCTGAAACCTATGTACACAGAATAGGAAGAACAGGGCGGGCTGGGTTGACCGGTGTGGCTTATTCTTTTTGCTCAGCAGACGAGAAGGAATATATAAATACAATTCAGAAGTTGATTAACCAGCAAATAACTATTGAGGAAGATCATCCATATCCCTTGGATCCTAAAGCCAAACCTGAAGTTCACAAAAGGAAGGGCAGTAAGTATAAGAAGGGTAGAAAATCCCAGGCCTCTAAAAAGAAAAAGAAACGTTGGTATTAATATGTTAGAGAACAATAATGAGTAAAACAGCAATAATTGTGGGTGCTACAGGTTTGACGGGTAGTATTATTTTAGATAAATTACTTGAAGATGACCGGTATTCAATAATAAAGTTATTTTCTCGAAAAAGAGTAGAAAATAATAACCCGAAAATTGTTGAATACATTGGTAATCTTTTTGAGTTAGAAAAGTTTAAAAAAGATTTCACTGCCGATGAGGTCTTCTGTTGTATTGGAACGACTAGCAAGAATACTCCTGATAAAACAATTTATAGAAAAATAGATTATGGCATTCCTTTGTCAGCAGCCAAACTATGTATTGAAAATGGGATAGATAGTATTTTAGTTGTTTCATCTCTCGGAGCAGATCCTAAAAGCAGCATATTTTATAACAGAACTAAAGGAGAAATGGAACAAGCTGTTCTAAAAGAAAATATATTGAATACGTATATTTTAAGGCCATCTTTTATTCTTGGAAAAAGAAATGAAAATCGAATTGGAGAAAATATTGGAAAAGCATTATTTAATTCTTTTCAATTTCTATTAATTGGTAAATTAAGGAAATACCGGGCTGTTGAAGCTAAAAGTATTGCTGGCGCAATGATTTATCTTGCCAATACAAAAACAGATGTTCAGATTATCGAATCTGATAAAATCACAGATTTACAATAATATAAAAGTGCAGTTCTAGCCAATTAGGTTTGTTTTATTATTACCAATAGCATGGATATAATTTATTCAAAACAAAGACATTTATTATGCGAAAAACAGTTTTTATAGTTGTCATACTATTTAGTATTCTTTTTATTTCGAGCTCATCAATTTCACAGGTTTATCTGGATCAATTTGCTCATACTTTTTCTATTGTTGCCCGAGATGTCAAGACAGGAGAAATGGCCGTAGGAGTTCAAAGTCACTGGTTTTCAGTAGGTACTTTGGTCACTTGGGGAAAATCCGGCGTTGGTGTGGTGGCAACACAATCATTTGTCAACCCGGCTTACGGACCCAATGGATTGAAACTGATGGAGGAAGGGAAGAGTGCTGCGGAAGTTTTAAAATATTTAATTGCACAAGATGGAGGTAAAGATGTAAGACAGGTGGCAATGTTAGACACTAATGGAAGTGTTTCGGCATTTACGGGTGATAAATGTATTGATTATGCAAATCAGATCATTGGTGACAATTTTTCTGTTCAGGCCAATATGATGCTTAATGATATGGTAGTACCCTCAATGGCAAAAACTTATCAGGAAAATAGTAGTTTGCCATTAGCCGAAAGAGTTTTAAAAGTGTTGCAAGCCGCACAAAAAGCTGGTGGAGATATACGTGGAAAACAATCGGCAGCGCTAATTGTTGTGGGGAGTAAAAAAGTTATGGAAGCCTGGAATGATAAATCAATTGACATAAGAGTAGATGATCATCAAGAACCTATATTGGAGCTGGAAAGGTTGTTAAATGTACATTATGCTTATGAACATATGAACAAAGGAGATCTGGCAGTAGAGCATAATGATATGAAAACTGCATTAAAAGAATATGGTGCTGCTCAAAAAATGTTTCCTGAAAATTTAGAAATGAAATATTGGACAGCCGTTGCTTTGGCGAATAACAAGAATATGGAAAAGGCCTTACCAATTTTTAAAGAAGTTTTTGAAAAAGACAAAAACTGGAAGGAATTGACCACAAGATTACCCAAATCCGGATTGTTAACGGTTTCTGAAAAAGATTTGCAGAAGATCCTTTCGCAGTAGTAGCAGCTAATTCTTATTATTAAATAAGAAATTGTAATAATAGTTTCTTAAGCTTTTGTATGATTTTTATAATCAGAGCCATATAAAACAACAATGTTTTCACAAACCAAGAACAGTCCGTCTTTTGCATCTTGGCACCTTTACGAAAAACCAAATTTTAATAGAATTGATTCGGATAAAATTCAAGAAATCGACTAATAATATATTTTCAATACGAAAACGCCACCTAATGTCATTCAAAGTGGCGAAATTTCACAATATGAGGCGTCTAACCTAAAATCTATTCTTTATAAGGAAATGTCGTTATAACCTAGTCCATGTCCCAAAGATACAATGGATCCTCTGAATTATAGAATCTATCTAGTTAAGAAAGCCCTGCAATTCTTTGATCTCATCACGTAATTTAGCCGCAATCAAAAAATCTAATGCCTTGGCGGCAGCTTCCATGTTTTTTCTTTTCTCTCGTATGCGTTTTTCTATTTCAGGTATTTTTAAATATTGTAAATCCTGTTCGGCAGCTTTTGTATTTGCAGATTCATATTGGTAGGATGCAATCTCTTTTTTAGTAAGTGTATTGTCAATTGCTTTTTGAATCTGTTTTGGAGTGATATTATTTTCAGTATTATAAACTATTTGTTTTTCTCTCCTTCTGTTTGTTTCATCAATCGTAAGTTGCATGCTCTTGGTTATTTTATCTGCATACATGATTGCTTTCCCATTGATATTTCTTGCGGCTCTTCCAACAGTTTGTGTTAGTGATCTGTGGCTACGCAAAAACCCTTCTTTATCCGCATCTAAAATGGCCACTAAGGAAACCTCAGGTAGATCGAGTCCTTCTCTTAAAAGATTAACGCCTATAAGAACATCGAATAAGCCTCTCCTTAGATCGTGCATTATTTCAACTCTTTCCAAAGTGTCTACATCAGAATGGATGTATCGGCATCTAATATGTATTCTTGTCAAGTATTTTGTCAACTCTTCTGCCATACGTTTCGTTAGCGTTGTTACCAAAACCCGTTCATCTTTAGACACTCTTTTTTGAATTTCTTCAATTAGATCATCAATTTGATTCAAGCTAGGACGCACCTCAATTTCGGGATCTAAAAGCCCTGTTGGACGAATAACTTGTTCAACAAAAACACCTTCGGCCAATTTTAACTCATAATCTGCAGGCGTTGCACTTATATAAAGAACTTGATTCTGTATTACCTCAAATTCTTCAAATTTTAAAGGTCGGTTATCCATGGCTGAAGGTAATCTAAAACCATATTCTACCAGATTTTCTTTTCTTGAGCGATCACCACCGTACATTGCGTGAACCTGAGGAATGGTTACGTGACTTTCGTCAACGATCATTAAATAATCATTTGGAAAATAATCTAACAAACAAAACGGACGAGAACCGGGTGTTCTTCCATCTAAATAACGAGAATAGTTTTCAATACCACTACAATAACCTAATTCCCGCATCATTTCTAAATCGAACTCTGTTCTTTCTTTAAGTCTTTTTGCTTCCAGATGTTTTCCAATCTCTTTAAAGTAATCTACCTGCTTCATCATGTCATCTTGTATTAGATGAATGGCATTCTGCAAAATATCAGGAGAGGTTACAAATAAATTAGCAGGGTAAATTTGCAGGCTTTGATATTTTTCAATCGTTTGGTTATTTACTAAATCAAAACTCTCAATTTCCTCAATTTCCTCTCCAAAAAAATGAATACGAAAGCCATAATCTCCATAAGAAGGATAAATGGAAATAGTATCTCCCTTTACCTTAAAAGTACCGCTTTTTACTTCGGTATCTGTTCTTGAGTACAAACTTGTAACCAACTGATGTAGAAATTTTGTTCTCGGAATTACCTGATCAACTTCAATAGTAATAACATTTTTTTTAAACTCTACAGGGTTTCCAATTCCATACAAACAGGATACAGAGGCAACAACCAAAACATCTCTTCGGCCAGACATTAAGGAGGAGGTCGTACTTAATCTCAAACGTTCTATTTCTTCATTTATGGATAGATCTTTTTCAATATAAACACCTGAAGCCGGAAGATAAGCCTCCGGTTGGTAATAGTCATAATAAGAAACAAAATACTCCACTGCGTTGTGTGGGAAAAATTGTTTGAACTCTGAATATAACTGAGCGGCAAGTGTTTTGTTATGCGCCAAGACCAAAGTTGGCTTTTGAACAATGTTAACCACATTGGCTACTGTAAAGGTCTTTCCTGATCCGGTGACACCCAGAAGTACCTGGTATTTTTCATTTTCATTCAATCCATCGACCAATTGATCAATTGCCTGAGGCTGGTCTCCTGTGGGAGTAAAGTCGGATTCAAGTTTAAATTGCATTTCACAAAAATAATGTAATTTGCTATGAATATTTAAAATAATTGCCGGGAAATTAGTTCCCATTAGCATCACCGGAAATCAAATGATCAATGAAGAGGAGATTCCACAAGTTGATACTTTTCCGGTCAGTGGAAGACAGAAAGCTGTTTAAGTAAGACAATAAATTCTTATTTTTTGGACGTTCAAGTCACCAAACTTCTTGAATTGATAAATTATTTTCTTCCCTATTAGAAATAAACAGTTATTTTAGAGGTCAAAATTTAAAGTTATGGCTGACAAAAAGCATCTAAAAAAGTACTGGAAGGAGAACCTCAGATATTTACTTATTTTATTAACTATTTGGTTCATAGTATCTTACGTTTTTGGAATATTATTAGTAGATCAATTGAATGTGATCCGTCTGGGCGGTTTTAAATTAGGTTTTTGGTTTGCTCAACAAGGCGCCATGTATGTATTTGTCATTTTGATTTTTGTTTATGTCAGATGGATGAATAAGTTGGACAAAAAATATAATGTTAACGAATAAATAAAAATAAAATAGCAGTATGGGGATATTAATGTGGACATGGATTTTAGTTGGAATAACTTTTGCAATTTATATTGGAATTGCGATTTGGGCGAGGGCAGAATCGTCCAAAGAATTTTATATAGCCGGTGGAGGTGTTCATCCTGTAATTAATGGTATGGCCACTGCAGCAGACTGGATGTCTGCGGCTTCATTCATATCCTTGGCGGGAATTGTTTCATTCACGGGCTATGACGGTTCAGTCTATTTGTTAGGATGGACGGGTGGTTATGTTCTGCTGGCATTATTGTTAGCGCCCTACCTTAGAAAATTTGGGAAATTTACAGTACCGGATTTTATTGGTGATAGATATTATTCTAATGTGGCCCGTTTTGTTGCGATTATAGCTGCATTGATGGTGTCTTTTACATATGTTGCCGGTCAAATGCGAGGTGTTGGGATTGTCTTTTCCAGATATTTGGAAGTAGATATTGATACCGGTGTTTATATTGGAATGACCATAGTATTGTTCTATGCGGTACTGGGTGGAATGAAAGGAATTACTTATACCCAGGTTGCACAATACTGTGTTTTAATATTTGCATTTATGGTTCCGGCAATTTTTATTTCCATACAAATGACAGGTAATCCGATCCCACAACTAGGATTTGGAGATACAGGTCAGGATGGTGTATACCTGTTGGACAAGCTGGATGGACTCCAAAAAGAACTCGGTTTTGCTGAATATACATCAGGGAGCAAATCGATGACGGATATATTTGCAATTACGTTAGCTCTTATGGTTGGAACGGCTGGATTACCCCATGTGATCGTGCGATTTTTTACTGTACCGAAAGTTAAAGATGCACGTATTTCTGCAGGTTGGGCATTATTATTTATTGCTATTTTATATACAACCGTTCCAGCGGTTGCGGTATTTGCAAGAACCAATTTAATTGAAACGGTCAGTGAGCAGAAATATGATGAATTACCAGAATGGTTTAGCAATTGGGAAACAACAGGTCTATTAATATTTGAAGATAAAAACATGGATGGTATCGTACAATATGTTGCTGATCCGGCCACCAACGAATTAACAATAGATCGAGATATTATTGTCTTGGCAAATCCAGAAATTGCAAAATTACCAAACTGGGTCATTGCCTTGGTTGGTGCAGGAGGTCTTGCGGCCGCTCTATCAACGGCGGCAGGTTTACTTTTGGTTATTGCCTCGTCGATATCGCATGATCTGATAAAGAAGATGGTTAAACCAAATATTACGGAAAAAGGTGAATTGGTTGCAGCTCGATTGAGTGCCATTGCGGCCGTAATGGTTGCCGGTTGGTTTGGAATTAACCCGCCTGGATTTGTCGCGGCCGTTGTGGCATTGGCATTTGGATTGGCGGCGGCCTCATTTTTTCCGGCAATCGTGTTGGGTATTTTTTATAAAAGAATGAATAAGGAAGGGGCTATTGCAGGAATGGTTGTTGGACTTTTGTTTATGTCCTACTATATATTGAAATTTAAATTTGGAATTTTTGACGGAGGAAGAGAATCAGTTGCCGGACTTAAAGAAGATTGGTGGTTTGGTATTTCTCCCGAAGGATTTGGAACTATTGCTATGGGTATCAATTTCATAGTATCCTTGGTGATATGTGGAATTACTCCTGCGCCTCCACAAGAAGTTCAGGATATAGTTGAAGATATTAGAGTGCCCTCCGGAGCCGGAGGAGCAACTCATCATTAATTTATGTAATATTTTTGTTCGTCGATAATTTTAAGTTAACCGTAGAAAAAATAGCCTGGAATTCATTGTATTTATTACTTTAGAATCAAATTTCGAACATCAACATATTTTTTGTTTTATCATTAAAATTCAATAGAAATGAGTAATTACCACATAAAGAATTTAGAAGAGTATTATCAAATTTATAGAAAGTCAGTTAGAAATCCCGAAAATTTTTGGGAGGAAGTTGCAGAGGAGCATTTTATTTGGCGCAAAAGATGGGATAAAGTTCTAAGCTGGGATTTTACAAAACCCGAGATCAAATGGTTTGAAGGTGCTAAGTTGAATATAACAGAAAACTGTATTGATAGACATCTTAGGATTCGTGGTGATAAAACAGCGATATTATTTGAGCCTAATTCACCTAAAGACAAAGCAGAGCATATTACTTATATGCAGCTATATCATCGTGTAAATAAATTTGCTAATGTACTTAAGGATGAAGGAATTAAAAAAGGAGATAGAGTTTGTATCTACTTACCCATGATCCCGGAATTGGCAGTTTCTGTTTTGGCTTGTGCGAGAATTGGAGCAATTCATTCTGTAGTATTTGCTGGCTTTTCTTCCACGGCGTTGTCGACAAGAATAAATGACAGCGATTGTAAAATGGTAATTACATCTGACGGCTCTTACCGTGGATCTAAAACAATTGATTTGAAAGGTATTGTTGATGAGGCTCTGGAAAGATGCCCTACGATTGAGACTTCTTTGGTAGTTAAAAGAATTAATTCTGAAATCTTTATGAAGAAGGGCAGGGATAAATGGTTGGAACCATTATTAGAAAAAGCCGACTCCGAATGCGAACCCGAAATAATGGATGCGGAAGATCCACTTTTTATTTTATACACATCAGGCTCTACCGGAAAACCAAAAGGGATGGTGCATACCACGGCGGGATACATGATCTATTCTGCATATACATTTAAGAATGTATTTCAGTATAGAGAAAATGATATTTTTTGGTGTACCGCAGATATAGGTTGGATTACTGGCCATAGTTATATTGTTTATGGACCATTGGCTAATGGAGCAACTAGCGTTATGTTTGAGGGGGTACCTAATTATCCGGACTTTGGAAGATTTTGGGAAATAGTTGAAAAACACAAGGTTACTCAATTTTATACGGCTCCTACAGCTATTAGGGCCTTAGCAAAAGAAAAGTTAGAGTTTGTTGAAAATTACGATCTCTCCTCTATAAAGGTGCTTGGGTCCGTAGGTGAACCTATTAATGAAGAAGCCTGGCATTGGTACAATGATAATATAGGGAAGAAAAAAAGTCCAATTGTAGATACTTGGTGGCAAACAGAAACAGGGGGTATTATGATATCTCCAATCCCATTTGCTACACCAACAAAGCCAACCTACGCAACATTGCCATTACCCGGAATTCAACCTGTATTATTAGATGAAAATGGAGTGGAAATAAAAGGAAATCAAGTGGATGGACGATTGTGTATAAAATTTCCATGGCCTTCTATTGCCAGAACGATTTGGGGAAATCATGAACGATACAGAGACACTTATTTTTCGGCATATGAGAATCAATATTTTACTGGAGATGGGGCACTGAGGGATGAAGTAGGCTATTATAGAATTACCGGTAGGGTGGATGATGTAATTATTGTATCGGGTCACAATCTAGGTACAGCACCTATTGAAGACGCTGTTAATGAACACCCGGCTGTTGCTGAATCTGCAATCGTTGGTTTTCCACATGATATTAAAGGAAATGCCTTGTATGGATATGTAATTTTGAAAGAGGCAGGCGAATCAAGAGTTCATGATAATTTAAGGAAAGAAATTAATCAAATAATTACAGAACATATTGGGCCAATCGCTAAGCTTGATAAAATACAGTTTACCAGTGGCTTACCTAAAACCAGGAGTGGTAAGATCATGCGTAGAATTTTGCGTAAAATTGCATGCAATGATACCAGTAATTTAGGAGATACCTCTACTTTATTAAACCCTGAAGTTGTTCAGGAAATTATGGATAATGTACTTTAAGTAGAGATAATAGAAGAAATTATGAATTATGAGGCCGATGAGGTTTATTCTGAATTAGTATGTGCGTATCAGTAAGATCTGCGGGATCTGCGAGAACAGGTAGTAAGACAATAGAGAAAAGAGAAAGGAAAAAAGACTTGACACGTTGGAAGACCGAAGACAGGAGATTGATGAAAACCTGAAAGTATCTGAATCATCTGCGGGATCTGCGAGAACTAGGAGCAAGATAATAGAAAAATGAGAAGAGATAATAGATTTGACAGGTTGGAAGACCGAAGACGGGAGACTGATCATACGACGTGTGTTTCTTGCGATACTAATTAATTTTACGCATAGTCCTAGTTAAAACAATATGGATTCTTTGCGAAATAATAAATCAAAAAATGAAAATTCAAAAATCAACTTTAGGTTTTTTAGAAGCTCTAAAGGAAAATAATAATCGGGAATGGTTCAATGAGCATAAAATTGCATTTAAAAAGGAGCAGACACTTGCAAAGGATTTTTATAATGCCATTATGGATGATCTGAATAAACATGATGCGATAGATAAGTTTAAGTTGTTTAGAATTTATAGAGATGTGAGATTTTCTAAGGATAAAACACCTTATCAACCACATTTTGCAGGATCTTTTTCGAGAAGTGGAAAAGAACTTAGAGGAGGTTATTATTTAAGAATTAGGCCAGGAGAATCATTTTTGGCTGGTGGATTCTGGGCGCCAAACAAGGAAGATCTATTTAGAATTAGAAAAGAGTTTGAATTTGATGATACCGAAATCCGTAAAATATTAGCAGAGAAAAATTTTAATTCTGTTTTTGGAGGAAAATTGGTAGGTGAAGAATTAAAAACCGCTCCCAGAGGATTTGATAAAGAGCACCCTAACCTTGATCTAATAAGAAAAAAAGGCTTTGTCGCTGTTAGAAAATTTAGTAACAAAGAAGTATTAGCATCAAATTTTTTGGAAATTGTTGAAGATAGTTTCTTAGCCCTTCGCCCGTTTTTTGATTATATGAGTTATGTGCTCACAACAAATTTAAACGGGGAATCGATTATTGATTAGTGAAAAGAACTTTGGAAGGGTCCGTGGGATCATGCAGGTATATCAGATCAACTTTTTTTATTTCAAACTACGTGATTTGAAATTTGGCTGCGAGTCGAAGCGAAAGACTACAAATCTCTTCTTCGTAATATTCTAAGAGATGCATAAATAAAGATAAAAGTCCACGCTAGCACAATAGCTATTTGGTACCAATGTACAGAAAAATCTTTCGACAGATCCTCACCGATTTGTTTTGCAACACTTTGAACTGCATTTAGTCTTGTGAATGGTACTTTTATCAGATTGGACATAGATTCTAATGGCAAGAATTGCAAGATGCTATTTACACTATCAGAAGTAGATGGATAGTCTTTGAATTTCCAATATAAAAACCCTTTAAAAATACTTTCTCCTATAAACCATACCAGTATTGCACCTACGGCGAACGCAGATCTTTTTATTAAGATACCCATAAAAAGCCCAAATGAGAAAAACCCAACAAGTTTAATAAAGAACGCCAGCAAATAATCTAAATCAGAAAATACAATAGAGAGTTCATTATAGTCAGAATATATAAATCCTAAAATTATGGAAACCATAAAAACAAAAACAGTTGAAATAAATGCAAATACAACAACGGTATAAAACTTAGAAAGAATAAATTCTTTTTTACTTAGACCATCTATTAAGTTTTGTTTTAACGTTCTGTTGGTATACTCATTGGCCATCATGGAAACTATTACAAGAAGTAGAAAGAACTTGAAAATGGAAGCTACAAAGGTGTTAAAATGCCAAATATAAGGAAAGTTAAAGATGCCTTGTTCTGCTAAATGAAATTGTACAGGGCCGATATCAAATTTTATAGCGGCGATCAAAGCGATCGAGGTCAATAAAGCAAAGTATATAATGATCAGCACCTTACTGGCTCTACTATATTTTAATTTATGAAATTCAATATTTAATAATCGAAGCATAACTAGTTTTGGTTATTTGTTAGTGTCAGGAACTGTTGCTCTAAGCTTGGTTTACGTTTTACCAGATGAGTTAAAATAATGCCATTTTTGAACAAGTAACTATTTAGTTCATCAGCTGCAACAGGTTTGCTTAAGGTGGCTATAATTATATCATGGTCTTCTTTCACCTTATTTATGCTCTCGTGACTGGCCAATAATTCTAACAGTTTTTCTTTTTCCCCTTCAACTTTTAATTCAAAAAGGCCATGGGAGGCGGTCATTTCATCAACCCTTCCGGAATATAGTTTTTTACCTTCCTGAAGTACAACAACATGTGTGCACACTTTTTCAACTTCATCCAATAAATGCGATGCCAATAAAATGGTGGTTCCTTTGGTAGCAATGTCCTTTATTATCTTTCTTACTTCATGAATCCCCTGCGGATCAAGGCCATTGGTCGGTTCGTCTAAAATTAAAATTTCAGGATCGTTTAGTAAGGCAGATGCGATCGCAAGACGTTGTTTCATTCCTAAAGAAAATGTTTTGAATTTACTGTCTTTTCGTTTGAACAGATTTACAGTTTTTAACTTCTGCTCGATATTGTCCGCAGAAACACCTTTAATTTTACAAATTAATTTCAGGTTTTGTTCTGCGGTCATATAGGGGTAGAAATTTGGGCGTTCAATAATAGCTCCAACTTTTTTGAGTGCATCGTGTACAGTTACGTTTCCGTCGAACCAGCTAAAACTCCCGGAGGTTTTATTTACGACGTTCAGTATGACACCTAAAGTAGTTGACTTTCCACTTCCATTTGGACCTAAAATTCCATAAACATTTCCTTTTTTAATTTCAAAAGATAAATCATTTATAGCGTGTATTCTCCCAAAATTTTTATGGAGATTTTTTAAAGATAAAATTGTTTCCAACCTCTAAGATTTAATTTATTCAAATGTATGACGATTAATTGTAAAAAATGTTACTCATCAATTTAGTATCCAGATGGTTTTGGTTATATGTTTAGGAATAAGAATCAAAGTTTATTATATTCGTGAGGCCAAAGATCTATCGTAATTTTGTTATGGAAGAAAAATTAATTTCAAAGAGGAAACCTACCTTTCCAATAAATAAGAAATTGTACAATTATTTATCGGAATACAATCGAAATATAAAAATTCCCGTTTTTTATGATGATCTATTACGCTTTTCAGGATCAGTAACTGTATACGATAAAAATGATAAAGATACCTTATGGATAAGAGTGTATTATCCTGAGATTGAGCAAAAAGAAATAGATATGAGCCTGAAGCAAATGTATAATATATTGCATGGGGATGGCACCGAAGATAATTTGGATATCTTGATCGTAGATGAAATTGACTACTGTACTTTTGGAAATTCTAAACCCTTCCGAATAAAAATCAGGAACATGCTAAATGACAATTACACATACATCTATGTTAAAAAAGCAGACGCCTCCAGAGTCTATGGATTGGAGCTTGAAGACATATTATCTCCAAATAATATCAATTTTTTAATTTATAAAGAAACTTTGATAGAAGAACATGTTTTGGGGATTCCTGGAGATGTTTTTATGGAGGAAAGTTTAGAAGAACTTTCCAGATCAGAAAAACTTAGATTATCTAAAGAATTTGTCAAGTTCAACGAAAGAAATACAATAAGATTATTGGGAGACATGCGCGCCTATAATTACGTTATTGTCCCAACATTTGATTTTGATCAGGTACAATATAGAATTAGATCCATGGATTTTGACCAACAGAGTTTTGAAGGGAAATTAAAAGTGTACCGACCTCAATTCTTTAAAGACAACTATCCTTTTGTAAAGATGGTAGAAGATAATTTACAAAAAGAATCCATCGAACAATATCGCAAGGAAGAAAGATCTATTCTTGCAAAGAGATTAAAAGGATCGCATGACAGGATTAAACAATTGTTGGATTGTATGAAGAATGATGTGATCTCAACTCCAGAAAATGTTGAAAATTTAAGAATGGAATTATATTATTTTACAAAAGATAAAAATTTTAAGACCTGTTCCAATATGGGATATATTTTAGAAGTTGCTTTTGATTTTGTGGTAAGAAACTACGAAAGTGTGAATACTTATATCATTAGGTGATATATTTGATGGTTTCGTTTTATTAGTCCATAATGATAAATACTTATTAGTCAAGTGAATTAGTAGGCTGTCAGTAATAAAAAGTTGAAAATTATGAAAAAGAAAATATTGCCTTGGATAACGGTGATTGTAAGTGTGATGATATTACTACCGTCCTGTTAAAGTGATGATAATCAGGGTAATGAAAAAATGGTCTCAAGTTATAACGAAACTAAAAGTCACAAAATGGGACAGAATTGTATGAGTTGTCATAAGTCAGGAGGCGAAGGTGAAGGGTGGTTCAATTTAGCAGGAACAGTATATGAAGACGATAAATCTACAACCTATCCTAATGCAACGGTAAAAATATATGATGAGCCTAATGGTGTGGGAAGCTTAATAGGAACTATTGAAGCAGATGGACTAGGCAATTTCTATACAACTAATAATATTGATTTTGGAAATGGGTTGTATGTTTCAGTTTCATGAGATACTGAGACGATATAAATGATTGCTCCTGTAACTTCAGGTCAATGCAATAGTTGTCATGGAACAAGTACAGACAGGATTTGGACGAGATAGTAGGGAAAGAAAATAATACAAATAAAATGGTTTAAATCATTATAAACTAATGATCTGTTGTTTACCATTGTTATAGATATTTTTGGGTGACAGCTCTTTATCTCTGAATCCTATTCTTGTTTAATCGATGCACTAATTATTTCTCCTCTTGAAAATGTTAATATGATAGGAGCACAAGCTATATTAAGACCTGACACAATTTATAGTTTCTATTATTGAAGAAGTTGTTGTTAATCCAATTTTTGTTGTTATATGTCGAAAATATATGGGTATACTAGCCTAATGCACATATATTTATATTACTTTAATTCGACATTTTATTTTGAAAAACATTACTACTGTTCTATTTGTTTTTAGTGTAATTCTTCTTATCCAATGTAGTGGTAAGGATAAATTGCCTAAAGGAGATGCGGATAACGGGGGACTTTTTTTACCGGTTGATTTTGAGGCTCTGGTAGTTGTGGATAGCATAAAAGGAAAGGCTAGACACATTGCTGTTCGTGATGATGGGTCGGTGTATGTAAAACTAAAAAGATCTAAAGATAATTTTTCCATAGCAGTTTTAAAAGATACAGATAATGATGGCAGAGCAAACAGAGTTGAGAAATTTGGAGATCAACCTGGAGGGAATTACTCGACAGCAATGCGCATTTATAAAGGATATCTATATTTTAGCACAGAGTTGGTGGTTTATCGGTATAAGATAAATCAGAATACTCTGATTCCGGAAGGTGAGGCGGAGATAATATTGACAGATGATCATGAACATGGTAGACAGGAACATCATGGTAAACCTATAGCTTTTGACAATGAGGGTCATATTTATGTGCCTTTTGGAGCACCTTCAAATGCCTGCCAGAACCCTAAAAGAACTCCTGGTGCTTCCGGAATAGACCCATGTCCTCAACTAGAGAATCATGGAGGAATATGGAGGTTTGATGCCAATAAAATAGGACAAACTCAGGAGGATGGATATAGATATGCAACTGGAATTAGAAGTGTGGTTGCAATGGATTGGAATTCTATTGATGAGAATCTGTACGTAGTGATGCATGGAAGAGATGATCTATTCCGATTATTTCCTGATCTTTATTCTCCATTGGAAAGTGCTTTACTTCCTGCTGAAGAATTCATTAAAGTAACTGAAGGGTCAGATTTTGGGTGGCCTTATTGTTACTTTGATCAAATCCAAGAGAAAAAAGTACTTGCTCCTGAATATGGAGGAGATGGAAAAATTATAGGAAGATGTGGTCAGTACGATAATCCTGTAATTGGGTTTCCCGGTCATTGGGCTCCCAATGATTTGGTTTTTTATAATGGTGATCAGTTCCCGAAACGGTATAAAAATGGCGCTTTTATTGCATTTCATGGTTCTACTAATCGTGCGCCTTACCCGCAATCCGGTTATTTCGTTGGTTTTGTTCCCTTTAAAGATGGGGTACCCACCGGAGAATGGGAAGTATTTGCAGATGGTTTTGCGGGAACAGATCCAATTGTGAGCGTTGGAGATGCTGTTTTCAGACCCATGGGAATTTCCGTAGGACCAGACGGTTCTTTATATTTGGCCGAAACCGTAAAAGGGAAGGTATGGCGCATAATGTATAAAGGAAAGAAAAATAATTTTGGCGAATTACAATTGGCTGGGATGGAAGAAAGAAAATCCACGTCTAGTATCAGAACTCCTCATGAAATAAATGACAACCTGATTCCAATAGGAATGTGGAAGGGTGGGCAAAAAACATATTATACCTATTGCAGTGTTTGTCACCAGGAAAATGGCAAAGGAGCAGGAACAAGGTTTCCTCCTTTGGCCGGATCTGATTGGGTTATTGGAGATAAGGATAAACTTATAAAAGTGGTATTAAATGGATTAGAAGGGCCTGTAGAAGTTAATGGAGAATTATTTAACAGTATAATGCCACAGCATAGCTTTTTAAAAGATCAAGCAATAGCGGATGTTTTAACCTATATTAGAAGTAATTTTGGAAATGAGGCGAGTCCCGTAGACGTAAGAGAAGTGAAAAAAATTAGAAACTCGTTGAATATTAAATAATTAAGTTTTAATATTTTATGTAGAGATTATGCATTATATAAATTAATTTAGTCAAAATCATAATATAATACTAAACTCAGAACAAACTAATAACTAATTGAACATATATTCTTAACAAATAACAGTGATATGAAATCTTTTTCCGTAAATCTACTTTTTGGTATCCTCAGTCTTATCTTTTTTTCAACAAGCCTAATTGCGCAAAATTATGATCTCCTTATCAAAGGAGGAAAGGTCATTGATGCTAAAAATGATATAAATGGTATTATGGATATAGCCATTTTTGAAGGTAAAATAGCAAAGGTTGCTGAAAATATTCCCGAAAAAGATGCTAAAATAGTTATCAATGCAAGAGGATTTATTGTCGCTCCCGGTTTGATAGATATTCATAGTCATAATTTTTTTGGAACGGAGCGCAATGCCTATTTAAGCAATAGCTTTGGAAGCCTACCTCCAGACGGATTCACCTTTAGGAGTGGCGTCACAACCATTGTTGATGTTGGTGGTGCAGGTTGGAGAAATTTCGATATTTTTAAAGAACAGACAATTGACAGATCAAAAACCAGAGTATTGTCTTTTTTAAATATTATTGGATCCGGAATGAAAGGAGGAGTTATAGAGCAAAACCTGGATGACATGAACCCAAAGCTCACGGCTATGCTTGCAAAAAAATACCCCGGAATAATTGTAGGTGTAAAGCTAGCTCATTATGAAGGATTTGACTGGGAACCTGTACATAGAGTAGTTGAGGCCGGTACCCAAGGGAATATTCCTGTAATGATAGATTTTGGAGGAAGTGACCCTGAATTATCATTGGAGAAATTATTGATGGAAAAATTAAGACCAGGTGATATTTTTACACATACCTATGCACATGTGAAGGGTAGAATTCCAATTGTAGATGAGCATGGCAAAGTAAGGCCTTATGTTTTTAAAGCACAAGAAAGAGGAATTATTTTCGACGTGGGCCACGGTGGAGGTAGTTTTGTATTCGAGCAAGCAATTCCCGCAATGAAGCAAGGGTTACAACCAAAATCAATTAGTACAGACTTCCATACGGGAAGCATGAATGGAGGAATGAAAGACATCACTAATGTAATGTCTAAATTTCTCAATATGAATATGCCTATAGAAGAGGTTGTTAAGAGCACGACATGGAGTCCTGCCCAAATCATTAATCGAACTGATTTAGGGCATTTGTCGGTTGGAGCTGTTGCAGATGTTACTATATTGAATTTAAAAAAAGGAGATTTTGGATTTGTGGACACAAAAAAATTAAAAATGAAGGGAGCTCAAAAACTTGAATGCGAACTGACGATTAGAGATGGAGAAGTAGTATGGGATATGAATGGCATTTCAAACCCATTATGGGATGAATAATAATATTTTTAATCCCCATAACCTAAAGTATAAATTAAATATTATGATGTAATAATAAGAAAAAGAGAGTGTTATAAAATTAAAATAATAATTATACTATAATTCCATTGAATAAATACAAAGTTATACCCATGAAAAAAAATTACAAAATTCTGTTAATTGCTTCAATACTTTGCCTCTTAATATCTTTTGTTATGCTGATATTAGGCCTTGGAGAAAAAATTGGACCTCCTCTTGTTTTCTTTTTTCTCCTGTTAGCACTGGCATTAAGAGGACATAATACTTTTAAAGGATTTTCATTCACTGTATTGATTCTTGCTGCTGTGACGGTATCTATGTATTACCCTTCTTATTTCGTAAGCGTTGGCAGTTTTCAACTTAAGTTACTCATTGTTCCACTCCTACAAATAATTATGTTTGGAATGGGTACGGCGATGAGTTTGAAGGATTTTATAGGAGTTGTAAAAATGCCAAAAGGTGTATTGGTAGGCCTGGTATGTCAATTTACGATCATGCCAATTTTAGGGTTTACCATTGCTAACGCATTTGGTTTTTCTGCAGAAATAGCTGCAGGTGTAGTGCTGATCGGGTCATCTCCCAGTGGACTGGCATCTAATGTAATGGCCTATTTAGCCAAGGCTAACCTCGCGTTATCTGTAACTTTAACTGCAGTTTCAACTTTACTGGCACCTCTTATGACCCCTTTACTCATGAAGATCTTTGCGGGTCAGTTCGTGCCCATCGATTTTTGGTCTATGATGTTAAGCATCACAAAAATAGTTATATTACCAATAATTGCAGGTTTGATCTTTAACTGGTTTTTTCATGGTAAGGCCAAATGGCTTGATAAAGCAATGCCAATTATTTCGATGGCAGGAATTGCACTCATCATCACGATTATTACAGCAGCTGGAAGAGATAGTTTGCTCTCCATTGGGATATTTCTAATAATGGCTGCCATTATACATAATACTGCGGGATATTTCCTTGGATATTGGGGAGGGAGAGTATTTAAGATGAATGAAAGGGATTGTCGCACCATAGCATTGGAAGTAGGTATGCAAAATGGAGGGTTAGCTTCTGGAATTGCACTTGAGATGGGTAAAGTGGCCACTGTTGGATTGGCTCCGGCAGTATTTGGACCATGGATGAATATTTCCGGTTCATCACTGGCTACCTGGTGGAGAGATAGAGATCCGGAATCAAAAGAAAAAATTTTACCCAACAAAATTAAATCTAAAGAATTATAAAATATTAATTAAAATTACGATTATGAAATTAAATAAATCAATGGTTCTGATTGGTCTCTTTATTTTGGGCCTTGGCTTTTTGGAGGCCCAGACCATTTCCAAAGAACAAATGATTTTTCTTACATCTGAATGGAAAGGAGAACGGTTTTCTGATGGTAGACCGAGGGTGGCAGACGATATTGTAGAACGGTTTAAATCTGTGACCATTGAAGAGGCATGGGGTGTATTGCGAAATGAAGGGTATCACAATCAATTTGAAGGAGGCTGGAAACCTTTACACGATGATGTACCTGTAGTAGGTCGTGCACTTACTGTCCAATACGTTCCCAACCGACCAGACGTTTCTGATCAAATAAAGAAAAAGGGAAAAGAAGATGGGCGAATTGGAAATCCTAATTCATGGCCAATAGACATGCTTAAGATCGGTGATGTTTATGTTGCGGATGCATTTGGAAAAATTGTAGATGGTACATTAATTGGCGACAACCTTGGCAATGCCATTTATGCAAAATCCAAGTCTGGAGTTGTTTTTAATTCATCGAGCAGAGATATGGAGGGACTCTCAGAAATTGAAGGATTTAACGCATTTGTAAGAGATTGGCATCCGTCATTCCTTACAGAAGTGATGTTGTTGAGTATAAACACACCTATACGAATGGGAGCAGTAACGGTTTTGCCCGGAGACATAGTATTGGCAAAAAAAGAAGGAGTAATGTTCATACCGGCACACCTTGCCGAAAAAGTTGTCGTTACCTCTGAAGTTGTAAGATTGAGAGATTTATTTGGTATTACTCGTTTAAAGGAAGGTCGTTATACACCAGGACAAATTGATAATAAATGGTCAGATGAAATTGAAAAGGATTTTTCTAAGTGGTTAGAAGATCACATGGATGAATTGCCGGTGCCCAAGGAACAGGTACAAGAACTTTTAAAGAAAAGAATGTATTAAAAATAAAATGAATTTATAACTAAATATAATTAATATGGAGAATTTAACTAGCAGAAGAACATCGTTAAAAAAAATTGGAATGGCTATTATTGGAACGTTTGGATTTGGTATTGCTAATAGCATGGCCAGGGAAAATAAGCCTATGAAGGTAGTAGTTGGAGATATTGAACAGGATCAACAAACTCCATTATTCTCAGGGTCTGTAAAACATGGAAATACCTTATATGTTGCGGGTAAAGGAGCTCATTTTGAGGGAGATATAAAAGCACACACGGATCATGTATTGAAGGAGCTCGAAAAAGAATTAGTAAAAAATGAATCCTCTATGGAACAGGTATTGAAAGTAAATGTATATCTCCACGATTTGGAAGATTATAAGGGAATGAATTCAGTTTATCGAGGACGTTTTGGAAAAAATCCACCCGTAAGAACTACTGTTGCTGTTTACGGAGGTGTACCTGGTAATTCTTTGGTAGAGATGGATTGTATAGCGGCGGTGGATTAATAAATATTTAAAATTAATATTATGGTTACAAGAAGAAAATTATTAAAAACAATATCCATACTTCCTGTAGTAGGAAGTCTGTTTGGAACTGGAATGTTATCCGCACAGGTTATGGGTGAGACCATTGTCAAACCTGCTAGTCGAGACTTTTTTAAAGAGTTAGGATTAAGAACATTTATTAACGCAGCGGGAACTTATACATCTATGACAGGTTCATTAATGCACAAAGAGGTTACAGATGCAATTACTTATGGTGCAACGGAATATGTGAACCTTGATGAGCTACAGGACAAGGTAGGGGATAGGATTGCACAGCTTTTAGACTGTGAATATGCCACTGTGACATCCGGGGCATTTGGTGCTATGACTATTGGTCTTGCAGGAGTTATTTGTGGTATGGATTTAAAAAATGTTGAACAACTACCTGATCTAACAGGCTTAAAGAATGAAGTAATACTTCAGGAAGGGCATAATATTGTTTACACGCATGCTCTTAGAAATGTGGGCGTTGATATTATTACTGTAAAAACTAGTAAAGAGCTTGAAAAAGCAATAAATAAAAAAACTGCCATGATGTGGTTTTTACATGCTAACACGGACTCTGGTGAAATAAAGCATAAAGAATTTTTGGAGATA
>PVMK01141892.1_pt1 | contig 24960 bp, 20 predicted proteins | sample 1853481 | NCBI WGS metagenome assembly PVMK01 (sample SAMN08533507, study PRJNA380276) | Marine sediment metagenome, whole genome shotgun sequencing project.
AAGGCCACGTCGAGCTGGGACAACGGCGTCTGGAGCGTCACCTTCGAGCTCGATGCCTGGTCGGCGCTCACGGCGCACAAGCAAATCGCTTTGGCCGTGTGGCGGGGCGACGTGCAAGACCGCGGCGGGCTCAAGTCGGTCAGCGAAGGCTGGATCGGGCTATGACGGCGACGAGCGACAAGCATCCACCATAGGGAGGAACCGATGAGCAAGACGCGTAAGCGAGGCTTTTCAAGACGAAGGTTCTTGAAGTGGACCGGAGTTGCAGTGGCCGCCGGAGCAGCGAGTGCCGGCGGCATTTTTCTAATTCATTTCCGCCCCCACGATGTAACCAACCCCGATCCGCTGCCGCGCGCCACGCCCACGCTCGGATCCTGGCAAGACCTCTACCGCCAACGTTGGACGTGGGACGACGTGAAAAAAGGCTCTCACGGCTGGGCCAACTGTCGCAGCGCCTGTGAGTGGGACCTCTACGTCAAGAACGGCATCGTCGTTCGGGAAGAACAAACCGCGACCTACACCCAATCTGAGCCAGGCGTGCCCGACTTCAACCCTCGAGGCTGTCAGAAGGGCGCCTGTTACACGGAGGTGATGTACGGACCGAACCGAGTGACCACCCCGATGAAGCGCGTCGGTGAGCGCGGCGGCGGCCAATGGGAACAGATCAGCTGGGAGCAAGCGCTGGCCGAAATCGCCGAGCAACTCGTCGACATCGCGCAGGAGTACGGGACCGACTCGATCTATCAAGATCTCGGTCCCAACTTCGATTCCGGCGCCACCACCATCGGCCGTTTCCGCTTTCAAATGAAGGCGGGGGGAGTTTTCGCGGACAACTGGTCGGAAATCGGCGACCTCAACCTCGGCGGCTTGCTCACTTTGGGTGTGGCCCACGTCGGTGGCTCCAGCGACGAGTGGTTCCTCTCCGACTATCTCGTCGTCTGGATGATGAACCCGTCGGTCACTCAAATGCCCGATGCCCACTTCCTCTACGAGGCACGGTACAACGGCGCCGACTTGGTGGTTATCGATCCGCATTACTCGGCAACTGCCGTGCACGCCGATCAATGGGTTCCCCTGCGTACCGGCACCGACGCGGCACTCGGCCTGTGCACCGCGCGTCACATCTGGGACAGCGGCGCCATCGACCTGCCGTACGTGCGCGAGCAGACGGACTTGCCATTCCTCGTGCGGCTCGACACCGGGCGGTTCTTGCGCGAATCGGACCTGGTCGAGGGAGGTAATCCAAAGCTGTTACACATGTGGAACCCCAAGACCAAGCTGCCCGCTCCGGCCCCCGGCTGTGAAGGTAGTGAAACGGCCAAGCTGGTCCTCGAGGAGTTCGAGCCGCCGATCGAGGGCACCTTTTCGGTGACCCTCAAAGACAACGAGTCGGTGGAGGTTGCTACCGTGGGCACGATCCTGCGCGAGCAGCTCCAGCTCTGGACGGTCGAAGCCACCGCCGAGGTCACCGGCCTTGCGCCCGAGGTGATCGAGCAGTTCGCCGACGGGTTCGCGAAAGCCGAGCGCCCCATGGTCCTGTCGAGCTGGGGCTCCAACCGATTTGTCCATTCGGACCTGATGAACCGAGCCAAGCTGCTGTGCCTCTCGCTCAAGGGCGCGTTGGGAAAGAGGGGTGCTGGTTATCAGGCTACCGCCTTCATGGACTTTCAGGGCTTCCCCAGCTTGATTCAAAACGAACGCGCGGGGCTGCGCGGCCGGCTAGAAATGATGGCAGGCGCGATGTCACCCAGCGAGCTGCTCCAGGTGATCGTCGACGGGGTCAAGGAGAGACGCAGCGAGGCCGACATCACCATGGGCCTGGTGGCAGAGGGTGAAAAGGACTTGGTCTGCACGACCACCGTCACCACCATGGGTTACCACTACCAGGGCATTAAGGACGAGCTGAACCGTGAGATGAAGGACGTGTTCCCGCGCTCGCTCGATGAGTACTGGGAAGAAGCGAAGGAGAAGGGCTGGCAGCACCTGCACCCCAAGAGTGGACCCCCTCGCTTTTACATTACCGGAGGGAGCAACCTGCTGCGCCGCACCAACCAGACCCAGGCGATGCTCGACAACATGTGGCCAGAGCTGAAGTTGGTCGTCGCGCTCGACAAGCGCATGAGTTTCACCGCAATGCACGCCGACTACTTCTTGCCGGCCGCGGGCTGGTACGAAAAGCCGGGCATCAAGTACCCCATGGCCTACGCGCCCTACCTGCACTACTGCGATGCGGCGGTGCCTCCACTGGGCCAAAGCAAAGATGAGTGGGAGATTTACTGGCTGCTCACCGCGGAAATGCAGCGCATCGCCAAAGAGCGTGACCTCGAGCCCTTCCACGACTGCGGCGCAGAGCCAACGGACTGGAAAGAGCTCAACGACATCTATAGCTTTCGCGGTCAGTTTGGTCCGAAGGACGCCGAGCAAGTCACCGGTGCGGTCATCGACGGAACCCCGATCGCCGGGGGCGTGAGCATCGCGGAGCTAAAGAAGAAGGGGATCCATCCCTTCAACGGCGTGGGCGAGGCCATCGCGCCAACCGCGATCTTCAACCCCGACTGGGATGGCAAGGGCGTACTCAGCCCCCTTACCTACTTCACCAAGCACAAGTGGCGCTGGCCGACGCAAACTGGGCGCCAACAATACTACATCGACCATCCCTGGTTCATCGAAGCCCGCGAGGCCCTGCCGACCCATCGTGAATCACCCAAGGGCGGAGGCGACCGCCCCTTCCAGCTGATCTCGTGCCACTGTCGTTGGAGCATCCACGCCATCTGGCGCGACACGCCACTGTTGATGCGACTGCAGCGTGGCGAGCCCATGCTCTACTTGAACCCCAAAGACGCCGCCGAGCTCGGCATCGCGGACGACGGTTGGTCAGAGCTCGAGAACGACTACGGCAAGATCTACATGCTCGTGAAGCACTCGACCATGGTCCGCCCCGGGGTCGCCTACTACTTCCACGCCTGGGAGCCCCAGCAGTTCCCCAATCACGAGAGCTACAAATGGATCACCCCCGGCCTGACCAACCCGCTCCACTATGTCGGCGGCGAACGCCAGCTCAACATGTCGATCAACTTCCTCCAACCGGGAAGCTTCGTTCAAGACACCCACGTCGACATTCGCGCCTCGGCCGGTCCGCCGCGCGCGGACCAAGACGCTCCCGCTCCCGATACTGCCCATGAGGAGGCCCCGACATGACCAGCCCGCCCGCAAAGACTTAGCTGCGCGGGGATTTTTGTCCGAAAATACCAATTCTTTGGCCGGGGATCACGTAGTCGGGGAGCGCCCCGACGGCTACGTTCTACGGGACCTCAGGAGGTGTCGATGGAAGCCCTACTCACTAAGGAAGACCTTCGAATCGTGCTCGGCGAAGTCCAACGGTTCGCGCGCGGCGTGGTTTCCTCGAACGTCGAACGGCCAGAACACCCGCTGCCGCGACCCTCGAGGGATGCGCTGCTCGCCAAGGCCGCCAAGGCGGGTTTCATTCCCGAAACGGGCGATGAGCCAACTGGACTTTGGGCCGATCTCGATGACCCGCTCGGTCTAACCCTCTCCGCCCGAACGCTCGAGACACTGGCAGCCGTGAACCCAGGCATCGCCTGGTCCTGTCACGTTCGCTCGATGCCAGTCTGGCTGGCGCGCCGACTGAACCGGCCCGAGGCGTTGGTTGAGAAGGACGCGGTCGTCACGCTGCAGGGTTGCTACGGCCTAGGGCGTGTGGCTTTGCCCCGCTACCTGGCGGGGGCAGAGCTAGCGGTCGACGACCGCGCCATGCTCAAAGACTGGTTGATGCCGGCGCAGAAGGACACGCGAAGAGTGGTTCACGCACCGGCTGGTTTCAATGGAGTGCTGTCCCCTTACTTCGACGGCGAAGCGATCCGTTGGGTGCGGCAACCGATCGATGCCCTCGACCCGCTTCCCGTCGGGCCCACCCTAGGCCTCGATGAAGTAGACGCGGTTGCCCTTGCTTCGAGCGATGCCGGTACATCGCTCGGGCCTGAGGATCCCGAAGAGGCGCGGAACATCTTTGCCGAGGCCCTCATAATTGAGTCGACCGCTTTGGTCGCGATCGGCCTCGGCTGCCTACGTCACGCGCGCGACCTCGCCCGCGAACAAGCGACGGCTCGTAAGCAGGGCGGCCAGAGCATCGCGCACCACCCGGCGGTCCAGTCGCTCGTCGGCTCGGCCGACTCGGCGGTCACTGTTGTCGACGCACTGCTGGGTCGTATGGCGGACGGACGGCTTCGTGACAACCAGGTGGGCGACGTGTTTGCCATCCGGGCGGAGGCCCACCCCCTTCTGTGTCGAGGAGCGACCGACGCACTGCAGGTGTTCGGCGGCAGCGGGTACATGCAGGACGTGGGGATGGAAAAAGCCCTACGCGACAGCCAGCAACTTCGACTGATGGGCGGAACGCCCGGAGACCTCGCGCGTTTTGTCGCGGAATGGGAGCGTGTACGATGAACCCACAAGCGCATCTGGAGGGCTATCTTCCGGCCGAGCATCCACTGTCGCCGAGAGGGCTTTATGATGACCTTCCAGCGCCCATTCGCTCGATTGTGACTCCAAAGCTCGCGACTATCTGGGAACAAGACACCGCGACTTTGCCCCGGCCGCTAGCGCAAGCACGCCGCCGCTACCGAAGCTTCGCGGAACGGGAGCTCCGCCATCTCTCCACCGCTGTCGACTTGGCCCCGCACCCGGCGCCCGGCAAGGTCGACCCGTCGCTCGTAGATCTGCTGCAGACCGCGGGCCGTGAAGGGATCCTGACAGATCTTCTGCCCCGTCCTTTCGGTTCGGCTTCCCTGGGGAGCTATGGCTATCCGCTGGTTTGGGCGCAGGCCATACGCACCGAAGAGCTCTCCCGCGTTTGCGCCGGGCAAATGCTGTTCCTCAGCGCGCACAGCCTGGGCGTGATCCCCATTATCTTCGCGGGTGACCTGAGCGCAATGCGTCGATTCGTCTTGCCGGCGTACCGCCGGACCATGGCCGGTGACCCGCATCTGTTCGCGTACGCGATAACCGAGCCCTCCGCCGGATCGGACGCCGAGGAAGGGCACGGCGCAAGCACCAGCCGCCCCGGCGTCGTCGCGAAGCGGGTGAATGGAGGATGGTCGCTCCGGGGTCGCAAGATCTTCATCAGCGGGGGGGACATCGCCAAGAGCATCACGGTCTTTGCTGCCCTCGAGGACGAAGGGATCGAGTCCTGGACGTGCTTCTTGGTCACCAACGACATGCCCGGCTTCGAAGTCGTCCGCAACGAGCTCAAGATGGGCATGCGCGCCTCGACAGCAGCGGAGCTCGCGTTCCACGATGTGTTCGTGCCAGATGATCACGTCATCGGGAAACCCAGGCAGGGGTGGGCGATCAACCGGGCCACTCTCAATGCATCGCGTTATGCGGTGGCGGGAATGGCCGTCGGCCTGGCCCAGGCGGCCACCGAAGCCGCAATCGATTTCGCCTGCCGCAGCCAACTGGCTGGGAAATCGCTGATGGATTTCCAAGAGGTCCAGCTTCAAGTCGCGGACATGATGACCGCAACCACGGCCATCCGCAGCATGGTCTGGCAAGCAGCGCGCAAGGCCTACGTAGCAAGGCAGGACCGCTCTTCGATGTGCAAATTCCACTGCAGCGACGAGGCCGTGCGGGTCGTGGAAATAGCGCTGGAGCTCATGGGTAACCACGGAACCCTGCACGGGTCAGGTGTGGAAAAGATCTACCGCGATGCCCGGCTCACCCAAATCTTCGAAGGCACCAATCAAATCATCCGCCTCGCGGTCATCGAGGACCAGCAGGAACAGTTTCTCGCTCGCATCGAGCACGACTAGCCGAAGGTATGCCAATGTCCGACTACTCAGATCCCTTCTTTCAAGTGCCACAGACCACGCACACTACGACGCAGGGACCGATCGACCTGCCGATCCTCTACTTCGATGTCAGCACGCTACTTGCATTCTTCGTCACGAGCCGTGACGCGGTGGAGGCCAAGCTGGACGGAACCGGCCTTCGTCCCGCGCTGACGTTCGGTGGGCGCGCGCTCGTGGGGATCGCGCACTACGAGTATCGGCAGACCGGCGTGGGTTCGTACAACGAAGTGGGGCTGGCGCTTCCGGTGCTGCCCGAAGGCGCGCCCGCTCCCCGCAATCTCATCCGGTCGCTGTATGGTCCGGTCGATGAACGGCACTTGGGCTTCTACGTCCTCGACCTGCCGGTGACGACGCCGCTAGCCAACGCCGGTGGACGTGAGCTCTGGGGCTATCCCAAGTTCGTCGCGCCGATTCCGTTTCACCTCGGCCGCACGAGCTTCGCAAGCGCGGTCATGGATCCAGATAGCGATGGAGATATCTTCACTCTGTCGGGCCGACTCCTGCCCTCGCTTCCCGCGCCGCCAATGAGCTTGGTGCTCTACTCCCACCACCAGGGAAACCTCCTTCGAGCTACGGTAAACGCGCGCGGGCGACTGAACCTGCGTGCGGGCCGCGGCCTCCAACTGCACGTGGGTGAATCGACTCACCGCATGGCCCGCAACCTCCGAGACCTGGGCCTCGACGGGGCTCGCCCAGCGCTGGTGCTGGACACCCACCGCTTCCAATCACGATTGAATGCCGGAGCACCAATCAAACAGGTTGCCACGGTAAGGGGAGCGCAACCGGGCGAGAACCGGATTCACCTATGAAGAGATTCGCAAACAAAGTAGCCGCGATCACCGGCGCGAGCTCGGGCATTGGGCGGGCACTTGCTCTCGACCTCGCAAGCCGCAACTGCCATCTCGCGCTCTCCGACATCAACGAAGAGGGGCTCGAGGAGACCGCGATGCAGGCGACTGCGCGCGGCGTTCGCGTCACTTCGCACAAGGTCGATGTGGCGGACAGGCAAGCCGTACACGAGTGGGCGGATCAAGTCGTCGCAGACCAAGGGAGCGTCAACTTCATCTTCAACAATGCGGGCGTGGCGATGGGCAGCACCATCGAAGGAATGAGCTACGAAGACTTCGAATGGTTGATGAACATCAACTTGTGGGGAGTGGTCTACGGGACCAAAGCCTTCCTGCCGCATCTAAAAGACAGCGGGGACGGACACATCGTCAACGTGTCGAGCATCTTCGGCCTGGCGGGCGTTCCGACTCAGGGTGCGTACAACGCAGCGAAATTCGCGGTGCGCGGCTTCACGGAGTGCTTGCGACAAGAGCTAGACATGACGAGCTGCGGCGTCAGCGCCACGAGCGTTCATCCAGGCGGCATCAAGACCTCGATTGCGCGCTCGGCTCGAATGAGCAGCAACATCGGGGATCTCGGAATGGATACCCAATCGAGCCACGAGAAGTTCGAGAAGGTATTCATCACCAGCCCGGAGAAGGCGGCGCGAACGATCCTCCGCGCAGTCCAGAAGAATCAGCGCCGCGTCCTGGTTGGCCCAGATGCGTACGTCTACGATTGGATGGTTCGTCTGCTGCCGTCTGGGTATCAAGAGGTATCGAGACGGTTCGCAAGACTTGCTATGCGCTAGCGCCGCGCGAGCGTGTCAACATGGCAATTGCTGCGAGCGCCAAACGCCGGGCGATGCGCCTTTCCACCGCTTGAAAGCGCTGATGAACCCGGCAGTGTTGGCAAAACCCAAACGTTCCCCGACAGCGTCAACGCTCAGTCCCGCCGTCGAGAGCAACTGCTCTGCCAACGTTTCGCGGACCTCATCGACGAGCACGCGAAAGGACGTTCCTTCCTCCTTGAGCCGTCGGCGTAGACTGCGGGACGTCGTCGCGAGCTCCTTTGCGATGCGCTCCATGTCGGGTGCGCGGCCCGGTTCGTTCAGCAGCAAGTGCCTTACACGGCCGGCGGTGCCTTCGCGGGCCTGACGTGCGGCGAGGAGCTCCTCGCATTGCGCTTCTGATAGCTTCGCCGTGTGGATGTTGGCTTGCGGCATCGCCCGATCGAGAAGCGAAGCCTCATATTCCATGGCGGTGCGCTTAGCGTTGAACGAGGGACGCACGCCAAGGAGCTCTTCGTAACGCGCTACGTAGCTCGGCTCTTCGAAGCGAAGCTCCACTCCGATCAGGGGAGGAGCCTCCCCGAGAAGCTGGCCCCACATGTGATGGACCGCCGAGAGGTCCCGTTCGACGAGCGCGCGCCGCGCGGGACCGGGGACTCTCTCATCGTCCAAGACCAGGAAGAACCGTTGTCCTGCTTCCTCGATCTCGAACTGCGAGAACGCGTATGTGAGATTGAGGTAGCGAAGACCGAGCTCCACCGCGTCACGTACGGTCGGGCTGCTCATCACCGCGTATCCCCAAATCCCGTATGCGGTCACATGGTATCGGCTGCCGGACTCGAGACCGAGCTCGGGCACATCGGGCAAAGCTTTGACGATGTTGGTGACGAGAACGAGCTCCTGTCGGCCGGTGATTTCGGCGCCAGGGTCGTCGAGTGATTCGGGATCTATGCCGGTTCCCTTCAGACATACGCCGAGCGGCACGCCGTGTTGCGTGGCCAGCTCGGTCATCAGTCTCGCGCTGTAGGTTCCCCGTCGATAGTCCCAGTGCATTCCGTCGTCCCAAACTAACAGAATCTCGTCCGAAGGCGCTACACCACGCGCGAGCGCTTGAAGAACGCAGGCAGCGAGTTTATGTTGCTGCCCCAGCACTTCAAAGAGAACCTCGAAGTAGCCTGACCCAACGAACGCGGAGGAGCCGGATATGTCGACGAAAGATCATTTCGTGGCGCTCACAGAGTGCCATTTCATGAACCCCCAGACCATGAGCGAAATTGACTACTACCCTGGCGTTCAACGCTGGTGGGGCAGCGTGGATGGTGTGATGCGCGCCTGGGCAGGCCGGGATCTGACCAGTCCAGATGCCGAGTGGCCGCACCCCATCGCTTCAGAGCTCATCAAATACATGGACGAGGCTGGCGTGGATGTGGCGTTCTGCCTACGCGAGCCGATGATGGATGTGACCGGCGGCACCGTGTCCCTCTCCACCAACGGTTTCATGATGCAGCAGATCGAGCCCTATCCCGACCGCATGTTCCTCGAGGCCAATGTGGGCCCGGTGATCAAACGAGGCCTGAAGGAAGCTCTCTGGGAGCTGGAGTACTTGGTCAAAGAGCGGGGAGCGAAGCTCTGCAAGCTCTACACCCCGGAAGACGACGGGCCGTTGAACGACAAGCGCCTGTGGCCGTTCTATGAAAAGGCCACGGAGCTCGGGGTCCCTCTCACCATTCATACGGGCGTGAGCTACGTCGTTCCCCAGCCCAGCAGCCACTGCCGCGTGGGCCAGCTCGATGATGTGCTGCTCGCCTTCCCGGACCTGAAGATCATCGCCTACCACGCAGGCTGGCCGGACACCGAGGAGCTCATCGGGCTCTGCGGAAAACACCGGAACCTGTACATGAGCCTGTCCGGCGTGATCGGCTGGTTCGAGCGCTCACCCTACCGTGGCTATCACGCGATCGGTACGGCCCTACAATGGATGCCCGCCGACAAGATCGTCCTGGGCCTCGATCTTCCTTTCGACGACACCAAGCGTGTGGTCGACTGGATCCGCAACCTGGAAATGCCCGCGGAATTGAAGAAAAACTGGGGCTACCCCGAGGTGACGGACGAGGACAAGGCCAAAATTCTGGGCCTAAACCTGGCTGGGCTCACCGGCATCGAACCGACCAAGCGGGTCTGACCCCGGTCGGCCCGAAATGAGGTTTCATCGGCCATATTTGCATTGGAACCCAACTTAGCGATGACGCCATTGGATCTTAGAGTATTCGCTTAGGACTGAAGTAACTCTGAGGCGGGACGGAACATGGCAGACTTGAAAGCAGGGACGCGGTTGAAGAGCACGGTGTGCAAGACCGAAGTAATGGTCGTTGCCGCATCGGGGGGCGCTTATGGTCTCACGTGCGGCGGTGCGCCCATGGTGGGGTCTGCGGAACAGGCCCCTGAAGGTGGCGCCGTCGATGGCGCCCACGCCGAAGGCACCTTGTTGGGCAAACGCTACGTCAACGAGGCGGGTGATCTGGAGCTCCTGTGCATCAAGCCGGGCGACGGCTCTCTTGCCGTGGATGCCGTGGCGCTCGTGCTCAAAGAAGCCAAGGCCCTGCCCTCTTCCGACTAATCCCTTTGGCACGATTGGACCGGTTCCATGAATGTGATGATGTTGCTCGAGATGGCCACGCAGGGTTTTGGCGACCGTGTGGCCTTCACGAACGGTGAAGACTCCCTGACCTACCAAGAGCTGTTCGATGCCGCTGGTGTCGCGGCGGGAGCCATCCAGAAATCCGGTTGCGAATACGTGGCCATGCTGGATGTGTCGAGCCTGGCACTGCCCGTGGGCCTGTTTGCCAGCGGGTGGTCCGGCATCCCTTATGTGCCGATCAACTACCGGCTGACGCAAAGCGAAATCAACGCCCTGCTGGCACGCGTCACACCCGCCTATCTGGTGGCGGGGGATGATCAGGCGAACGTCGTGGACGCCTCCGATGAGATTCAACTGGTGGCGCGTGGCGCGTTCCTGAAAGATGCCCGCACCTCAGGGGAACCGGCCGAGCCCTGGTCCATGGACCAGGACGACGTGGCGGTGTTGCTGTTCACAAGCGGCACGACGGGAACACCCAAAGCCGCCGTGCTGCGTCAGAAACATCTGGTTTCCTACATTCTGGGGTCGGTGGAATTCATGTCCGCCGCAGAGGAAGACGCAATGCTCGTCTGCGTGCCGCCCTATCACATCGCGGGCATTTCCGCGGTCTTGAGCTCGGTCTATTCCGGGCGCCGGGTGGTGCAGCTTCCCAACTTCACAGCGGAGGCCTGGATCGATCTGGCGCGCCGGGAGAAAGTCACCAACGCCTTCGTCGTGCCCACCATGCTGGCGCGGATCGTGGAGAAGCTGGAAGGCGCCGAGACGGCAGGCATGCCGCATCTGCGGGCCATCTCCTACGGCGGAGGCAAGATGCCCCTGTCCATCATCGAACGAGCCATGAAGCTCTTCCCCGACACGGACTTCACCAACGCCTACGGGCTGACGGAAACCAGCTCCACCATTTCCGTGTTTGGCCCTCAGGATCACCGTACCGCAGCGGCCAGCAGCGATGAAGCGGTGCGTCGCCGTCTGGTGTCCGTTGGACAGGCCCTACCCAGTGTCGAGGTGGAGATCCGGGGTGAGGAAGGCGAACGCCTCGGCCCAGGTGAGCGCGGTGAGATTTACGTCCGCGGCGAACAGGTCTCGGGCGAATATGCCGGACGGGGAACGTCCCTCGACAAAGAGGGCTGGTTCCCAACCCGCGATGCCGGCTCCATGGACGCCGAGGGTTATCTGTTCCTGGAAGGCCGCGCGGACGACGTGATTGTGCGCGGTGGCGAAAACATGTCTCCCGGCGAGATTGAAGACGTGCTCCTGGAACACCCGGCCGTAGCGGACGCAGCGGTCGTCGGTATTCCGGATGAGCAGTGGGGCGAAGGCGTCGCCGCCGCGGTTGTGCTGAAGAAGGGACAATCGGTCGAGGTCACGGACCTACAGGAATGGGTCCGCAAACACATGCGCTCTTCCCGCATCCCACAAGTCATCAGCTTCCGCGACGAGCTCCCCTACAACGAAACAGGCAAGCTCCTACGTCGCGTAGTGAAGCAAGAGCTGTCCTAAGGATCCTGATATATCAAAGTTGGTGAGGCGGCACGGCCGGTGCTTTTGCGTGTGCTTTTCGCTCGATCGCACGGAAGTCCTGAACCAGCCACGCCAGGAGCTCGAGGGAAGCAGGACATGAGCGAGCCGAGCCCGCGATTCGAGGAGATATTTTTCGAGGTCTTCGAGCCCCTTCCCCGGCAAGGGCCGGGCAACCGTGCTTGCGCCGCCAAGGCCCTCGGTCTTTGCGCGGGACTGCCGCCGTTGCCCAGGGTGCTCGACCTCGGTTGCGGAGCGGGCGGACAGACGCTCCACCTCGCTGAGCTCACCTCGGGCTCCATCGTCGCCATAGATAGCCACGCTCCCGGCATCGAGCGTCTGCAGGCAACAATCGCCGAGCGTGGCCTCGCGCACCGCGTTCAGGCACTGGTCGGCGACATGGCTCATCCCAACCAGGCCGCCGGAAGCTTCGACCTCATCTGGTCGGAGGGAGCGCTCTACAACATCGGAATCGAGAACGCTCTGCGCATTTGCCAGAATCTCTTACGCTCGGGTGGCTACCTCGCCTTCACGGACGCGGTCTGGCGAAAGGAGAACCCGCCACCGGAAGTGAAGGCAAGTTTCGATGAGTATCCGAGCATGGGTCGGGTGGCCGACGTTCTGGCGGCGATCGAGAGGAGCGGCTTGTCGCTCATCGGCCACTTCACGCTCCCGGATGAGGCCTGGTGGGACGACTTCTACACACCGATGCAAGACGGAATCGAAGCGCTGCGAAGCAAGTACGGGGATGATCCCCAGGCTCTTGCTGCGCTCGACCAGCTCGCACGAGAGCCGGAAATGCACCGGCAGCACGCGGCCTACTACGGCTACGAGTTCTTCGTAGCGCGCTCTCGATAGTGGTGCAGCGCTCCAGACTCGGACACCAGATTCCGCAGAACACCTCAATAACTTAGCTCTTTGAGCCTAAGAGAGCGGGTGACGCGCTTGCGCGCGATACCAAGAATTTGCATCATGTTAATGTAACTGACTCGGTTTCTTTGGGGGTTTTCATGCGTTGGCTTTGGTGTTTCTTCGTGCTCGTCGGGATCTTCGGCGTGGCATCCTGTGGTGGTAGCGGCGACGGCGAACATCGCGGCGGCGCTGGCGGCACGGGTGGAACCGGCGGGGAGCCGATCACGTGCGAGTCGTTCAGTCCTCCTCCGGCCGGCTGCGACGAGGTGTGCCCAAGCGGCAGCGACTCGGAGTGTCAGCTCGGGACGTTCTGCCGCGATGGCGTGTGCAGCGCGCAATGCACGGCCACCGAGGGCTGTGCTGCGAACGAGGAGTGCAATGTTCGCGGCCGATGCGTGCTGATGCAGGGCGGCGGCGGCACCGGCGGTACCGGAAATACCGGCGGCAACGACAACTGCCAGTCCGTGACGGTCGCGCCCACGCGCAGCATCCCGAACGTCATGTTCCTCGTCGACCAAAGCAGCTCGATGCGGGGTAGCCGTTGGGAGGATGCCCATGCCGCAGTGACCGGCACGGTGTCGAACCTCGAGTCGATCGTGCGGTTCGGGTTGACGACCTACACGGCGGACGACGGAGGGCCTCCATGCCCCGAGCTGCCGACGCAAGTCGACTTCGCGCTCGACAACTCCAGCGCAATCAACGGGGAGTACCCAATGACGTACCCGAGGTCGGGCGATTGGGATACCCCAACGGGAGAGAGCATCGACGCCGTAGTTGCCAGCATTGAGGGCAACGCTCCGCCCGCCGAGGGGCCGACGATCATCGTGCTCGCCACCGATGGCGAACCCAACACGTGCGCGGATCCCCACAACCAAACGACCGCCGCGCAGGACCTCTCCGTCGAGGCCGCAACCCGCGCCCACGATTCGGGGTTCGACCTCTTCGTACTGAGCGTTGGCAACGGCGTTTCCGACGCCCATCTTCAAGAGATGGCCAACGTCGGTGTCGGGCTCGCGAAGACGGGCTCCGAAGGCAACGCTCCGTATTGGCGCGGCAACGACGCTCAGAGCCTCGAAGCGGCCTTCACCGCAATCATCTCCGACAGCATCTCGTGTGACATCCAGATCGACAAGCCGTTCGGCGACAAGATCAAGGCTTGCAACGATCCGGAGAGCGACGTGCGCTTGAACAGCACCCCGCTGAGCTGCCCCTCCGAGTGGGAGCCCAGCCCCGATGCCGACGATTTCATTCGCCTCAAGGGAAGCGCCTGCACCGAGTTCAAGAGCGGTCAGGCCACGTTCACGGCCGAGTTCCCGTGCGGCGCCATCGTCGTCGAATAGCGATCACCTCGAAGCCCTCAGCCGGGCGCGTGGTGCTTGCCTGTCTCGATCATGGCGCGAAAATTTTCCGGCCGAACATCGGCCGGCACACTGCATCCGCTGCTCAGGATGAAACCACCGTCGTCGCCGATGGAGTCGATGAGCTTGCGGCAATAGGCCTCCACCTCATCGACCGTCCCGATCGAGAGCAGGGCCGCAGGCACGTCCCCCTTCAGACACATGTGTCCGCGCAGCAGCTCCTTGGCCGCGACTATGTCGGTGTTGCCGTCGAGCTCGAGGATTGCGGAGCCCCGCGGAAGGTCCTTGAAATAGGGCAGGTTCTTGTCCCAGCTCGTATCGAGGTGGAAGAGGGTCACGATACCCTCGGCCCAGAAGGCCTCGACGATGCGGCGGGTGTGGGGCCACCAGAAGCGCTCGAATACCCACGGCGGGAAGAAGAAGCAGGAGGCGCGCTCTTCGGTGAGCAGCCAAACGTCGATGCCCAACTGCTTCGCAAACGGAACCTGCTTCTCGATCAGCTCGTCCGTCATCCGCTCCAGCGCCCGCTCCACCGGCTCGGGAGCGTAGTAGAGGTCCTGAGTGAAGGGGACCATGGAACGCATCAGCGAGAGAGCGAAGAAGGGATGGAGCGCGCTGGCCAGGAAGAGCGGGCGCGTGTCGCGGCGGGCGCACTCCTCGAGGAAGAGGGCGCCACCCTGCGCCATGGCGGCCTGGACCCCTGACAGCTCGTCGCGCTCCAGGCCGCCGATGCGCCACAGGAAGTCGTCGTAGTAGAAGCGCTCGAAGCCCAGCTCGGCGAGGGCCTCGTAATCTTCGGGGAGCAGAAGCTCTTTCTCGTCGAGCTGGTAGGGGATGTCGTCGGCCAGATCGACGCCGGGAATGCGCATGGGCATTGGGAAGACGCCACCCGCCTGGAGCTGGAGGGGCGTGTAGGAGGCGGGGTAGGGGTTTTCCCAGCCGCCGACTTCGTCGAACACATGGAAGACCGCTTTCACGGCCGTCTCGACATCGCCCGCGACCTCGGCCTGGGAGACACCCGCCAGGGTTGCCGCAGGCTCCGGAAGCAGACACGGGAGGACGGGCACGCGGTCCGGTTTCTCCAGGTGAATCGCCGCCCGCAGCCTCTCGTCGGGGGTCATGGTCTCGATCACGGCACTCATCTGGCTTCCGCCCTCTCGATGCACCAGGCCACGCCTTCGGACGCATCCAGGGACTGGAAGTCAGCCCCTAGCCACGTTTTTAGCTCCGGCGTGGTGACGCCCCCGCCGATCATCAGGTGCAGCGAGTCGCGGAGGCCCGCTTCTTCGAGGAGACGACGGGCCTCCTGCATGCTGGGGAAGGCGGTCGTGATCAGCACCGAGAACCCCACGAAGTCTGGCCGGACCTCGCGCACCTTATCCACCAGCACGGCCGGCTCCACGTTCACGCCCAGGTCGTGAACCTCGAAGACGTGTGCGCGCAGCAGCGTGGCGAGGATATTCTTGCCGAGGTCATGGATGTCGCCACGCATGGTGGCAAGGACCACCGTGCCGGCAGGTCGATCGTGCGCGGTGGCGGGCAGGTGAGGTTCGATTTGGGCAGCCGCCGCCTTGAAGATCTCGGCGGACAGCAGCAGCTCGGCGAGATAGTAGTCGCCATCTTGCAAGCGCTGGCCGACCCGGGTCAGTCCCTCGCGACACTCGGCCAAGATCGCGAGGGGGTCCTCGCCCGCTTCGAGCTTGCGTCCAATCATCTCGGGGACGTCGTCGCGCGCCAGCTCCAAGATGGCCATGCTCAGCTCTTCGGACATCACGGCACCTCGATCCTCTCATCATCATCATAGCGGCTTCGTGTGGAGACTCGAAGCGGGCTCCTTCTGCGGCCGCGTTCTTGATGGCCGGACCGCTTGCGGGGAAACGCGCTAGCTGCCGGAGTTTCTCCTCGTAGGCGTTCAGAAAAAGGACGGCGTAGCCAGGGCGCTCTCCTTCGAGGTACGCCGGGGATAGGCGAAACAAACGCCCCCTTTTGGTCTGGCAAAGTTAACTGATAAGACGTTCTACGCAATTGAGGGCATACACACGACCTCCACTGGGGCGTTCGCTGACACTTAGACCGTGAAAACTGAGAATTTCCAGCCACCGAGATACAACCTCGTCGTTGGCTCCCGTCCCCCCCGTGATAGCCCCGCCTTCGTAGCATCTTCCCAGCCGGTTGTACTTCTCACTCGCCCAATCGTGATAAGGCAAGAGCGATACCCGCGCGGCGCCGACCCGAACCGCGAGTTCGGCCGTGCTGTACATATTCGACTCCGAGTCGTTGAAACCCGGCAGAACGGGCACGCGAATCCAGACCGTCGTCATGTTCACGGCCTTCTCGAGATTGCTCAGAATACGTTCGTTGGGCACACCCGTCTTCTCTTTGTGCAGGTTGGAGTCGGTGTGCTTGACGTCGAATAGAACCAAGTCGGTGTGCTCGAGGACCTGCTCCATATGTCCCCACGAGCAATAGCCCGTCGTATCCAGCGCGGTGTGAAAGCCCGCCTGCTTACACTTATTGAAGAGAGCCCGAACAAACTCCCACTGCAGCAGCGGCTCTCCTCCGGATACGGTAACCCCACCGCCTGAGGTTCTGTAGAAATCCCGATCGCGTTCCACGATTCCGAATGTTTCGTCGACCGTCTTGTACTCTCCTGAGCCTGCCAACGCACCAGAGGGGCATTGGTCGGCACAGACGAGACAACCATTGCAAAGATCCCAGTCTATCTCACGCGTATTCTTTCGAAAGGAGATGGCATTTGGCGGACACGCTTGCTCACACTTCTTGCACGAAATACAATTGCGCTTACTCGGAAGGAGTTCGGGAGACCGACCCATGCCCTCGGGATTGCTGCACCAAGGGCAACGGAGCGGACAACCCTTCATGAATACGGTTGTCCGAATACCTGGACCGTCCTCGGTCGAGAACTTTTGGATATTAAATACGAGCCCTGGTCGCTCTCGCCTCCTGCTTTCCATTGCAACCTCGTGCAGGACAAGCGCAGTGGTGGCGCGGGGCGAAGCGTCCCGCGCCCACTGCCTTACTACTAACTCAGCGCCTGCTCGGTACGATCGATGATGCTGTCCTGACTATAACGAGGCAGGTCGACGAAGTGGGCACTATAACCCGCAACCCGAACGATCAGATCGGGATACTCCTCCGGCTTGACCTGCGCCTCACGGAGCGTCTCACTGCTCACCACGTTGAACTGGATATGCGGGATGTTCCCCTTCTCGTACCAGGCCTTGAGATAGGCCGCGAAGATCTCCTTCTTTTCGCCCTCCAGGAACGTCGGCATGAAGCGCTGGTTGAACAACTCGGTGTGTGAAAATGGAACCTTGGCTACCGAGTTCAACACCGCCGTCGGCCCATTGAGATCCGTCGCCGTCATCGGTGACTGCGAACCATCGGCCAACGATGCCGACATATACCTCCCATCCGGACTTGCACCGGCCGTCAGGCCGAACATCGTGTAACCGGAGGCGGTGCTGCCATCCAACGCCATCGGGTTCCCCCAGGCATCCTTGACCGATTCGACGACGTCATTCATTCCAGTAAGGAACCGCGCAGCATAATCATCGGCGAAGTCATCATCGTTGCCGTACTTCGGTGCGTTGATGAATTCCTGGCGCATGAAGTCGTAGCCTTCCCAATCGGCATCGAGCGCCGTGAGCAACTCCTCGATCGTGTACTTCTGCTCATCGAAGACGAGGTGCTGAATTGCGGCGAGCGAGTTCGACACGTTGATCCCGCCAAAGACGGAGATCGCCGGCCAGGTGTCGCCTTCTTTGTGAAGTTGCAATAGGTCGATTCCGCGATCGAGCGTCTCGTCATTCAACAACGAGCTGCATGGATCGGCTCGGTGCTCCAACAGCACCTGCTGTGCGATATTCCACGAGGTGGCGGCCACTCGCGTGTAGTACTTCAAGCGGTTGAAGTACCCCTGCATGATTTCGTCTGCCGACTCCATCTCCGTTGCCGGCTTTCCAGTTTCGAGAACCACGGGACCACACCGGTCCTCCTCATGATTGAAGCGCAAGACCTCGTCGAGCATGATCGGGCAATTCATCACCGAAGCGAGTGCCAAGCCCGTACTCTGCTGAGCCTTGCCCATCACGTTGTTGGCAGCACACGCACACACCGTAACCTTGTCGGCGTCCTCGTCACTCCAGCCTCGACTCTTTCCCCACTCCACCAAGAGCTCCTTGCTGAAGTAGGAAGGATGCCCGAGACCGGTTCGGCCGAGTTCAATCGCAGCCTCGATGATCTTGGGTGAGATCTTGGAGTGATACTGAAGCGCCACCGGTGGTTGGGACAAATGCAAGTTGCCCAGTGTCTCCAGAATGATGAAGCTGAGCTCGTTGGTGGCGTCTTCGCCATCGGGTGTCACCCCGCAGATATTCGCGGTGTACAACGTGCTGGCGCCGGAGATCCCAGCGAACTTGGGCGGCCAATCGAGCGCAGCACCGATCTCCTGAATCTTCAGAAAGAGGCATTCCATCAATTCGAGTGCGCTCTCACGCGTGATGCGCCCGGCACGGATGTCTGCGTCGTAGTACTTCCACCAGATCTGATCCATTCGCGTGCCACAACCAGTGCCCCAGCGGACCATGTGGTGAGCGACGAGCTCGACCGTCCAGTAGAATTGCAGCGCCTCGTGGTAGGTTCGGGGTGGATTCCCGGGAACGTACTCGAGAATCTCCGCCATCTCTTCGAGTTCTTGCTTTCGCTTCGCGTCGCCCTCTGCGCATGCCGCTTCGCGTGCCGCTTCTGCCAAGCGCTGGCCGTAGCGAATGATGGCCTTGCCACATCTGATCTGCGCCTGCCATTCGTAGCGCTTCGCCAGATACTCTTGTGGATGCAACTCTTCGACTTTGGCGTCCAACTCTGCGAGGCCGGCCTCGGCCCTTTCGATCCTGGCGTTCAACCCTTCGTTCAAGAGAACATCCCAATCGTAAGCCTGAATCACCAGACCCTGCTCCCACATATTGGTGAGCATTGCGCCGTAGCTGTTGATCAGGGGGCTCATGTCGTCCGGCAGCGAAGACTTGACCTGTGCGGCCGTGCTCCTCGTCTCCCAGAAGGGGCAGATCTCTTCGAGAATCTCTCGTCTCTCTTCGTCGTTGCAGAGCTTGGAGAAACCGCCTGTGGTAATGGCTTCGGGCATCCAATCGACATTCGATTCGGGATGCCAGCGGATCGTCTCCGGGGCACCGTTGGGATCCCCCACGATCAATTCCCCAGGCTTGATGAAGATCGGCATTTCTTCGCAAAGCTTCTCGACCATGCGCGCGTACTGCAGCGGCACAGGTAGACCCTCGGTCTCCTTGAAAGCCTGGGTAACGAGCCGCGCTCGGGCCATGTCGATTTTGACACCTTCGCGGAAGCGGTAGGTCGGGAGGCCGATGGCCGCGTTGTTCATCTCGGCTTCAGTGACCGCTGCTTTCCAATTCAACATATCTCTCAGCTGACACGTTCGGGCGGTGGAGCCATAACCCCAGTCGAATGGCTGAGCCCGTTTGAACCTCTCCGCCGAGGGGAGAGGAGCTTCGGTACACTCGGAAGGAAGGGGAATTGCTAATGCCATGATCACTGCCTCCTGGTTGCGTTGAGCTGCAATTGAGTCGCGTTGAATCGCTCCGAATCCTTAGGATTGTATCGTCAGCGCACCAACCGGATTTACTGACACCATATAGATTCGTAACCCGGGAGAAAAGGCACAGCATCTGTTTAAGGACCAACCGCAAAATGGCGGTACGAATAGCAGATGAATCCCGACTCGACGGACGAATCGATCCAGATGTGCAACAACTCGAGAGCGGCTAGAGCTGCGTGAGTTGCTCGCCTTTGAGCGTCGCTGACTTTGAATTTCGTGATAACTTGTCGCGATGTACGCCCTATCCTACGCGATTGCCCTGGCGCTACATCTGGCGGCAGCTTCCCTGCACGGATACCTGGCTCAACGCTTCTGGCCCGATCACAAGCGGAGCGTGCAGCAACAGGGCATGTTCTGGGTGATGGCCGGCTGTGCCGCCTTCCACGGCCTGATGGGCCTGCAGTTCATCGCGATCTTGTTGGAGCTTCCCCAATTCAAAGACCCGATCGTGCTCGCCGCCGACATCATTGGCGTTCTGATTTGCGCCGAGTGCGTGCCGAGCTTCCTCTCCGAATACACCGTACTGCCGAAGAACCCGAATCGACTGGCACGGCTCTTCCGTCGCTTTACCAGCCGTGCAACTCACTACCGAAGCGGGGTATTGGGATTGGCGGGCGCACTGGGCCTGACGATGGTGCTGCTGGAACTCGGTGGCGGACAAGAGCGCTACCCCATCTTGCAATGGCTACAACCTCACTACCTGGTCGCCCTACTGCTCGTATCGTGGTTGGCGATTCAGTGGAGCGGCTTGCGGCCGGCAGGGCATGTCCTGGCATTCATGCGCGGTTCGGTGCCCTGGTATTTGTGGGGCGTGTTTTCTTGCATGCTTCTGCTCATCCTCGCGGAGGCCTATGCGCTGCAACCCGTACTGACGACCATCGCACGTTTTGCCACGGTGCCGGTCGCTATCGTCTTTGCCTGGTACCAACACCGCTTGGAGTTGATCGACGTCGTCGCCAAGCACTTCGCTCATCTCGCGGTGGTCGTGGTAGGCGTCGCGATCGGCTGGACCTGGATCCCGAAGATTCCCGATTCATTACAGCCGGCGACCGTTCTACTGATTGCGGTGGCCGGCCTCTATCTGGTGCTTCGCATCGATACCAGGCTCTCCCGGCTATGGATGCCTGGCGAAGTCACCCGCGAAGTATTCAGCCGCACGTTTCCGCGTGAGCTTTCCCGTTGTGTCGACAAAGAGCTGTGCATCGCGTATTGCGAGGAAGCACTGAGCACCTTCTTCGAAACCGAGGTCGGTGTGAATCGCTCCATCGATGATCCGATCGAAGTCCTCGAGCTCGAGGATGAACCTCGCGTGCGCATCGAGTTGGGGCGGATCAAGGCTCTCTACCCGTGGTTTTCCGAAGCGCTGCAATTGGTTCACGACGCTGCGCAATCGTTGCGCGGTCACTTACAGGTGCTCGAGTTGCAGCAAGAGCAACACCGCCAGACGATGAACAACCAGGAATTGTCGGAGTTGGCGGCGCGCGCGGAATTGCAGGCGATGCGCGCGCAGATCCGCCCGCACTTTCTATTCAATGTATTGAATACGATCCACAGCTTTATTCGCGACAATCCGGAGCGCGCAGAGAAGACCATCGAACTCCTGGCAGACTTGATGCGGGGCGTGGTTGAGAGTTCATCCTTGGATCGTTATCCGTTACGGCGCGAGTTGGAACTCGCGGAAACATATTTGGAGATCGAGAAGATTCGCTTTGGCGATCGCCTGTCGTACGAGGTCGTCGTAGACCCGGAGTGGCTCGACGAATCAGTGCCGCCCTTTGGCATTCAACCCTTGGTAGAAAATGCCGTAAAATTCAGTGTCGATGGCCAACTCGGCAATGCAGTCGTCAAGGTCGAAGTCGTCGAGGAGAACGGTAGCATCGACATTCGCGTAACGGATAACGGCCCGGGGCCCGGGGGTGCGGAAAAGGGAACTCGCAAGGGATTGGGGATTGCATTGGAGAATATCCGCGAGCGGCTCGAGAAACTCTACGGGGATCGGGCATCCCTGTCGTTGGAAGCCATACCCGAAGGTGGCACCATGGCCATTTTGAGGATTCCAGTGCAATCGATGTGAAGGCGAGACTCAGCGTGAAGATAACGACTCTGATCATCGATGATGAACGAGCGGCACGCAATAACCTACGGCGCGGCCTCGAAGACAATCCCCTGATCGAGCTCGCGGGAGAGGCCGAAGACGGTCCGTCCGCCGTGGCGCTGATCGAAGAGAAGAAACCTCAGCTCATCTTGCTCGACATCCAAATGCCCGCAATGGACGGCTTCGACGTGCTGCGCGCGCTCGCACCCGAATGCCCGCCCGCCGTCATTTTCGTAACTGCCTATGATGAATATGCGATCGAAGCTTTCGAGGTGTCGGCGGTCGACTACTTACTGAAGCCATTCAGCGAGGAGCGCCTGCACGAAGCGATCGACAAGGTAGCCACGAGAATCGAAGGTCCGTGGTCGACGACGATTCAAGGCTTGTTGAGAAGCCTCCCCAACACCGAATATGTACGACAGCTGCCCGTACACGCCCAAAAGAGAATCATATTATTGGACGTGGATTCCATCAGCCATATCGTCTCGGAACAACGCGTGATCTATATCTACGATCAGGAAGGGAATGGCTATTGGACGAACGAAACGCTCGACCAACTGCAGAAGCGGCTCGACCCCGAGCAGTTCTTTCGAATCCATCGCAGTAGCCTGATCAACCTGAAGAGCCAATTCGAAATCGAACCCTGGGAAGATGGCCGTTTGCGCCTCCATCTGCGGGGAGGCACCACACTGACGGTCTCCCGAGAACGAGCCAAACTGCTGCGCAAGCGCGTGGGTTTCTAGCCGAAACCGAAGCCGCGTCCTGTGACGCTTCCGCGATGCGTGCTTGCCCAGCAAACCTATCTAGTGACGCGTCGGTGCCTCGGGCGCCGGTTCTTGTTGCGCCCCGACGTCTGGTTCAAGGACCATGCGCTACAAGAGGTGAGCCTTGCGCTAAGTGTACCGCCGTGCGCGTCGAACCGAGGCGGCTACCTTCAAGCACTGGAGGCACTGCTCAGAAGCCGCCTTGGTCACGTGCGTGCCGAGGTCCGTCGCCAAGGGCGGGGCTACCTTGGCCGCGTCCGTGTGCGAAAGACTCGGGTCACCGATCAGCCAGCCACGAAGAAGCCGCGTTTCGGTCGCAATCCGACCTTCTCTGCATTGACCGGTGCGGCGTGGCTCGCCGCAGCCAAGCAGCTCCGTGCCTTCCGTCTGGCCTATCGCGTGGCGTACCAAGCGTGGCGCAGTGGGGACCGGAGCGTCGAGTTCCCCACGGGCACCTGGTGGGTCGTGCGGCACGCTGGAGCGGCTGCGCCGACGTAGCGAGGAGAGACCTACATTTCCAGCTCGAGCGTCGGTCTTGTCAGACCGAGGCAGGTTGGTGCGGCCGGAGCGGTGCGATCGGTACGAGCGACGTGTTGCGGATGGCCTGTGGGCAAACCGAAGCGCCCGGCTTGCGTACAGCGGCGGGGCTCGTTGCCGTCGGTGGGGTGCCCGGCGAGAGCTTGCTTCGAGCTCGAACGTGGGAAAGTTTGCTGGTGTTTGAGGCAACATCGGTGCGATCTTTTTTGGTATGTTGGTAACCCTATGTTGTGGCCAATCCGTTTGTTCGCTGTATTTTGCGCACTCCTTTCGGCCTGTGGACTGCCCGAGGAGCCTTTGCCCGATCGCGAGCAGCCCGTGCCCAACCCTGAGCAGCAGCCCCTGCCCAATATCGTATTGATCATCAGTGACGATCATGCGTGGACGGATTATGGGTTCATGGGGCACGAGGTGATTCAAACACCTAATCTGGATGCCCTAGCCCACGAGAGCCTGCTTTACCCGCGAGGGTATGTTCCGACTTCCGTATGCCGGCCCAGCCTGGCAACTATGATTACCGGGCTCTTCCCACACGAGCATGGCATCACAGGCAACGACCCACCGGGTCGCATGGATCCGGTGCAGCGAGCAATGATGGTGGAGATTTTTGAGGAGACGAAGACGGTCACCGAATACCTGGCGGAGAAAGGATACGTCAGCCATCAGTCCGGGAAATGGTGGGAAGGCAGGCCCCAGGATCACGGCTTTACCGCTGCCATGACACACGGGGTGATAGAGGAAGGAGGCCGGCATGGCGACGAAGGGCTCACGATAGGCCGGGAAGGACTTCAACCTATCTTCGATTTCCTGGAAACAACCGGGGATAGTCCCTTTTTCGTCTGGTACGCACCTTTGCTACCTCACACCCCGCACAATCCGCCGTCCAGGTTGTTGGCGAAATATCAGATTCCTGGCCGGCCCATTGAAGTAGCCAGGTACTACGCCATGGTGGACTGGTTCGACGAGACAGTCGGTGGCTTGTTGGGGCATCTGGATAGCAAAGGCTATCGCGAAAACACGGTCGTGTTCTTTGCGAGCGACAATGGCTGGATCCAGGCGGTCGGCGATCAGAGCATGCCCGACACACGATCAAAACTGTCTCCTCACGATGCCGGCATGCGGACGCCGATGATGATTCGATGGCCGGGCGTTCTCGAACCGGATCGGGACGAAACGACGCTGATAGGCAGCATCGACCTCGCGCCCACTATTTTGGCAGCGGCCGGCATCAAGCCGCCTGCGGAGATGCACGGGTTGAACCTGCTCGAAACCGATGCGTTGGCCGATCGCAATGCGTTGTATGGCGCGTTGTTCGCGCATACGGCCGTGGATTTGAATGATCCCATCGCCAATCTCAAGTACCGGTACATGGTGCGAGAAGATGGCTGGAAATTAATTCTTCCCTACACGCCGAACGAGAGTGTCGCATTGATGATAGACGGGCAGGTAGCCGACTGGATGCACAACGACGTCGAGCTCTACAACGTATTCACCGATCCCTCTGAAACGGACAATCTGGCGTCCGCACGCCCCGAGCTAGTCGAGGAGATGACGAACACGCTCCAGGAATGGTGGGAAGTTCATGAATAGGTCCCAACGAGATCCGACCTAGGTTGGCGGCTGCTGCAACAACGAAACAGGCAAGCTCCTGCGCCGTGTGGTGAAGCAAGAGCTGTCCTAAGGATCCCGATGTATCAAAGTTGGTGAGGCCGCACGGCCGGTGTTTTTCGCCACGAAGAACTCGTAGGCGTAGTAGGCCGCGACCCGCACCCACGATCCGGAGAGCGACGTGCGCCTGAACGGCACCCCGCTGAGCTGCCCCTCCGAGTGGGAGCCCAGCCCCGATGCCGACGATTTCATTCGCCTCAACGGCAGCGCATGCACCGAGTTCAAGAGTGGCCAGGCCACGTTCACGGCCGAGTTCCCGTGCGGCGCCATCGTCGTCGAATAGCGATCACCTCGAAGCCCTCACAGTCAGCCACGGGCCTTACGAAGCGCTG
>PVMK01128619.1_pt1 | contig 24954 bp, 22 predicted proteins | sample 1853481 | NCBI WGS metagenome assembly PVMK01 (sample SAMN08533507, study PRJNA380276) | Marine sediment metagenome, whole genome shotgun sequencing project.
CGAAGGACTGGTAGTTCATGACCCGGTCAGCCCTGCCAGCTGGAGCCCGGGTTACCGCCGCTTCCAGCCTCGCCTGGCAGGAGCCGAACTGGCTGAATTGGCCCCGGATTGATCCATTCTCCCCTGTATGTTGTTAATCAAATGTGCCGCTCACTGGATTTTACCAAAAATAATGCTATCGTGGTGCTGGTCACAATTTTCATGGTCTAGTAAGTCCACGCCGCCGCTTTGCCATGCCTCGAAATTCGGCAGGAATGCGGCCGGACTGACCGCTTGCAGAAACTGCGCAAATACCCGAAGAAAGAATATAGACAACAGCCCGAGCAGGACAAGACTGTAGTTGCGGGCCCTGTTTTTCGCTTCGCTGCTTCCTCGATCCGGTTGCATTTCTTACCTCGGCTCAATTTGTTACCGGGAAAGCATGCTTGTATAGTCTGTTATATACAACTATAATGAGTGAGGTATTATAAAACAAAACCCATAGTATAGAATAGCAGTGCTTATCGATGTCAAACTCCTCGAAAATTGTCCAAACCCTGAAAAAGCAGCTTAAATCCGCCGGCATAACCTACCGTGCCCTGGGCAAGCGACTAAAACTGTCCGAATCCGCAGTGAAACAGATGTTCGCCGCTGGCAATTTTTCCCTGAAACGGCTGGACCAGATTTGCGAAGTGCTGGATATGGATATCAGTGAACTGGTGGAAGCAACCATCAGCGACGAGATTCGAATTGAAGAAATAGCAGATGACCTGGAACGGGAACTGGTACGCAACCCCAGGTTACTCCTTGTTGCCTACTGCCTGGTGAATTACTGGACAGTGGAAGACATCCTCAGGCGCTATGCCATAAACGAAGCCGCGATTATTCGAATCCTGGTAAAACTGGATCGAATGAAACTCATCGAACTGTTGCCGGGAAACCGGGTGCGTCTTTTAATTTCCAACAGCTTCAAGTGGCAGAAGAACGGGCCCATCGAGTCTTTCTTCCGCACCCAGGTCCAGGATGAATTCCTGCAGGGGGATTTCCAGACCGGCATAGCCCTGCAGCTCATCAAAAATGGCGACATCACAAAGAAGGGACAGAGACGGTTGATTGAAAGAATGGAAAGCGTCGGTACGCTGTTCGATGAAATCGGCGTAGAGGACCGAAAATTCAGCCCTGCAGAGCGCAAGGGCACGACCATGATCCTGGCAATCAGGGATTGGGAGTTTACCGCGTTCTCGAGACTCGAGCGAAAACGGCTTGCACGCTAATTAATTGCTCACATTTGGGCAACAAACAGCGATTTGAACGGGGTACGGTATCCTCTTCACCAGTCAGGGCTAAAGCTTGTCCCTTAGCGAGTAATAGGTCATTGCCAGAACCAGCAGCGGCCAGCGCAGCAATCGTCCGCCCGGAAAATTGGGCGTGGGAAGGCTGCACATGATATCCATTCGTTCAGCAATTCCGGTGATCGATTGTGCCAGTACCTGGCCGGCCAGCGTGGCGGCTGCCACGCCCTGGCCCGAATACCCGCTGGCTGTCAGGACATTCGACGACAGCCGGGCGAAATTCGGCAGCCGGTTCATGGTAATTGCGAGGGTACCGCCCCAGCTATAATCGATGCGGGTGTTGGCAAGTTGGGGATACACCTCAAGCATATGGGGGCGTACAAAGGAATTGATGTCCTCCGGGAAAGTGTATCCGTAGTTTTCACCACCCCCGAAAAGCAACCGGCGGTCTGCTGATAAACGGTAGTAATTGACCACAAACTTGCTGTCAGAAACCGCCACGTCGTCACGTATCAATTCACGCGCCTGGTTTTTCGAAAGCGGTTCGGTGGCAATGATGAAATTATTAATCGGCATGGTTCTGGTGGCGATCCGGCTTTCCAGGTCGTCGAGGTAACCATTGCAGGCTACGACAAGATAATCTGCATCGATGTTTCCCTGTTCGAGGCACACCCGGATTCGATTTCCATGCTCGTAGCTGAGAACCCTGCTGCGCTCGAAAATCCGGGCGCCAGCCCTGTCTGCCGCAGCGGCGAGTCCCAACGCATAATTAAGCGGGTGAAGATGTGCCGCCCCCATGTCAATAGTGCCACCGTGGTAGTAATCGGTTCCCAGGTGTTGTCGAATCTCCTCTCTGGACAAGGGTTGAATCAGGTCGTAGTCATACTCCTTGTTCAGTTTCTCAGCTTTCCGGTGGCTATGACCGACGTATCGGGCGCGGTGACAGCAATGAATGATGCCGGGTTTCAGGTCACATTCAATGTGGTGTTTTTTAACCAGTGACCCGACCAGTTGCTTCGCATCTTGGGCCATTGACCACAACAGCCTGGCCCGACCCAGGCCAAGCATCCGCTCGAGCTCCGACTGGTCGAGACGCTGACCGCTACTGACCTGACCACCATTTCGGCCAGAGGCGCCCCAGCCGACCCGGTGTGCATCAACCAAGATGGTATCGACGCCGCGTTCGGCCAGGTGCAGCGCACTGGACAGGCCGGTATAGCCCCCTCCGATCACGCAAACGTCACAGCGCAGATCGCCGTTAAGTGACTGAAATGGCTTAAGCGGATTGGCCGTCGCCGAATAATACGACGCCGGGTACTCTCCCGGCGTGTCATTTGCAGTTAACAATTGTCCGGTCAAACTAAACGCTCCACATGATGCGCATGTTGTCGGAAGCCGGTGTAGCTATGGCAAGGACTGTCACAAAAATCCACCTCCAGGGCGTCATGGGTGCAGCAGCAGATACTCTCGGATCAATGGGTTATTGGCCGTACTGGTTCATCCCGTTGTTGTGACGATCCTGGTTAGCCACCAAATCTAAACGCTTTTCTGCCACATCATCGTCATCCCCATGGGAGGGCGAGCTTCGGCATGCTCAAGATCTGCACAGAATTCGGAAATATTGTATCCCAGTTCTGCGAAATGCCTGAGAACAAACCCCGCTTCGATAGCAGCCATCATGGTATCAGACAAGGTGTGCTGGAAAGAATAGTGGGGGCTGGATTTGTAGTCGGTTCCTTCGTAGTAGTCCAGGCCCGTAGTTTCTTCCCAAGGGTCTTTCTTGAAGTACGAGTAACAGATATAGGACGAGGCTTCATTTTCTCCTTCTTCATACATCGTGAGTACCGGGTGTGTTTCTTCAATAAACAGATGACCGCCGGGCTTCGTCAACCGGCTGTAAATTCGGAAAAACTCCTGCAAATTTGGCATCCAGCTGATGACGCCAATGGTGCTTATTACAATGTCATAGGGGCCGGATTTTTCATCAGGGATATCATAAATATCGGTTGTGACGAATTCCACATCGTCGTTTCCCGAAACCCTGGTCAGTTCCCGGGCCTGGGAAATAAATGCGTCGGTTGCGTCGAAGCCTATGCAATATCCGGCGCCAAGATTCTTGAGGGACAACAATTCCTGGCCATTGTTACAGCATAGCTGGGCAATGGACTTGCCTTTGACCCCCACTTCCAGAAGCGGTTCCAGGCAGTGATCGTCCAGCATGTTGTAGCCGGGTTCGGCAAAAGCCTTCAGCAGCTTTGCATGGTTGACTGTTTCATGTACCACGGCAGCCTGGTCCCAGGCTTTGCGGTTTGCATCGGTAAATTCCCGGCGCTGCTTTTTGGTATAGGTTTTGTCGCTCATCATGTTTCATTCCTGATTGCTCACCCGGGGAAGAGAACAATTTCAGTTGAACTAGAGGGCGGCGAATACTAACTACTTGTTCGAATAATGTAAAACAAGGGTTAAGTTGGTATTATCTTTATACTGCGCCTTGTCTTGGAATATTTGGGCGGTTCTGATTGGTGTATCTAGATTGGGACACTACACTAGATAGCTAACAGACATCAATTTCGTTTAACCTGCTCAAAATGGACTGAGTCCATAATCTGCCAGTATGGCGTCAAATTTTCCATTTTGCTTGAACCTCTCTATCCCATCAGACAATATCTGCGCATACTCGGCCGACTTATCGATCGCAGGTGAAAAGCCAACCCATAGACCATCCGCCCCCATATCTGCTCCCAATGTAATACTATCGACTCGAAAATCCATTTTTTTCAACAAATATTCTATGACCAGCTGGTCCTCAACCATTACATCAATACGCCCTCGTTTAAGCATCTCGATCATTCTGACCTGGGGATTGTCGCCGAAAAAAAAGTTAACCTTGTCCCGGTTTCTCTTGTGCTCTGCGAGGTATCCATCAATCTCTTCTCCATACGAGTAATCCTGGATAACAGCCAACGTAATCGAATTAAACGAGTCTGCCCCTGTAAATTCCCAATCAAGCCCATTCGTTTCCCATAAAACGGATCGGGAAAGACCAATTGCATGTTCAGGGTAGAAAAAGTCTTCTGCTTCTTCCTGAAAACAGGCGGCGATCGCATTGATATTGCCTTCCCTGGTTTCAGTTATGGCCCTGCTCCAGGGCATGACTACATATTCCACTTCGTGACCGGCTTCTTTGAATATTGCCGTAGCAATATCCAGGATGTAGCCGTTTCTATCTTCCTTGTGGCCGGTATGGGGCATCCATGGATCAGACGCAATTTTGATGATGTCTGCCAGTACAAAGCCAGGTAGTGACAGGGTAAAAAATAACACCAGAACTAAACTGGTGCGAATCATCTTTTTCATATTTATACTCCGATACAAAAATGCATATGATATTGTTGACCTGAATGCCGTCGTGTTGGTTCAGTTTACTAACACCACGTGATTGAATGCTATTGGGTTGCTTTTACTAGGGTAGCCTACGCAGGCGAAATATTAACTGACTAGTCAGTCAGTTACAAGTGTAATTTGTGGGCTTGGGGGATTTGTACTATTGGCATCAATGGAGAAATGGAGCGGAGCAGGTTTTTCATGAAAACCTGGGCACGTTCAGCAGCCTGATGCAACAGGTCATTGTGTTGTGCTCTGCGCCCCTGGGTCAAGAATAGAGTAGAACTTCCTGATGTACCCGGTGGCTTTCCAGGAACATACTGTACCCATGGGTATAAAAAATGCATCACCGGCCGAAAAAGAACTGGCTGTGCCGTCTTCATCGGTGATGGTCACCTCGCCTTCGAGCAGTTGTACCATTTCATGAAATCGAAATGGCCGCATCTCGCTTTCAAATGCAGTGCTGTCCCACATCCCTGTAAACATATTTCCCGCATCGTTGGTGAATACAATGTTTTCCCGCTGCACAGGCAGGTTTTTTTTAATTTCCAACGGATCGGTGGTGTCCAGGCGAGTCATGCCGTTTTCGAGTTCCACCGGGTCGAGTATCCTGACCCCGCCATCCGCAGATGAAATTTCCGGTGTCGGTGAATCTGGATTGGAATAGGTCATGTAAATCTTGCGCAGGAATCCGACCTGTTTCCAGCTGATCGGAATCGCATTCCGAATACAGAATGTCTGGCCCTGCTTTATTATCGTCCCGTTTTCATCGCCATCCATCATGCAGGCCTGGCCTTCGAGTATCCACATGAATTCGTCTCCGGGATAGGGCCCGAACGCTTCCTGCATGGTGGTGGTATCCCAGACTCCGACTGTAAGGCCAAGTGCCGGGTCCTCAAAGTAGGTATGCCCGTGTTGTAGCGGCAGGTCAGACTGAAAATCCGCTGCATCGAGTTGCCATTCTGTCATGTCCGCTGAAGGGGGACCAGATGGCTCCAGGCGGATTACTTTAGTGTCGTTACTCATAATAGTGATCAAAAAGGTTTGATTAAATTCGATTGGATGGAAATACCGGGAATTTGACTCCTGGGTGGTACGTGCTTCCTGCCACTGGTTATCTTGGCCTGGCGTTGCTGCCGAAAATGATACGATCCTGCTTTGCGGCCTGTTCCGCTTTCTTCTGCAAACGCCTTTCAACCTGCTGCTGTTTGCGAATATCGCAAGAGCAGGGTTTATCACTGTCATTAACTACCGGCAAAACCGAATCGGTATCGGCGTTTAATGTTGGAGTATTCTGCAGGCAGTCATCATAGAGTGCAGGATATTCAATAAATACAGAACAGTTTGCTGCTTCGCTCTCACCGGCAACCGCGAGCCCTGGATACAGCAGGAATCCGGAGATCACAATAATCCATAGTTGCAGCAGTGTAAACCGGATGAAAATTCCGGCTCTGACTCGAATTCTCCGGAAAGCATTCATAGTTCGAGGTACTCCTGCAAGGGAGCCATACTATCAGGATCGCCCGCCATTTCTCTTTCGGCAAACTCAATTGCTGCCACTTCATGTTCAGTCAGGATATCCAGCGGGCCCCAGTCTTCTTCTGGCGCCATCGCCTTGAGCGCGGCAAAGTCATCGAGGTATCCGGGGTAGCGTTTAAGCATGTGTGATATGAAATCGGGCCAGGAGAATGATTCGTGTCGATCTACATGCCCTTTTCCCGTCTCCAATAGCTCGGATTCGGTCCTGGGTATCAAACCATACTTTTCCAGCAGGGGTACCACCGAGTTAGCAGCATGGCGCTCTACCCTTGCCAGCAGTTCCAATTTTTCCTGTTCTTCAAAATGATCTGCCAGACCATAAAAATAGGCTTCCCCCATTACCTCGTCTTCATAATAGGACAGAAGCGTTTTCAGGTATTTCCCTGATTCCGGCATTGTTCGATCACCCATCTTCGAAAAATACGCGGTCGTATTTGATGCGGGCGTCGACATCGACTACGGTATCAAGCTCACGGGCATATCGATGTCCGGAAAACACCGCGGCGGCGATGATTGCCGGCGCTTCGCAGTCGCCAATTCGGGTTACCGATTTGGGCGCACAATCAGAATCCCCGTTTATGTGATTGCACAGCTCATGGAACAGCCTGTCATTGGGGCGGCGAGAGGTAACGGTCACAATGGCCCCGGCATCGATGCTTTGCTCGCTACCGGTGTATTCACAGCCGATCAGCGCCCGCTGCCCGTCAAAGGCTGTAAGGCCATGACTGGTTATAATGCGTACTCCGAGTTCGATAAGTCGCCTCTGACCCCGGGACTGCTCAGAGGTCATATCGCCCCAGGCCGAAACTATAGGTTCCTGGGTGATAAAAATAACGGGCACATTATCCGCCGCCAACTTTTCCGCAATAACGCTTGCCATGTAATAATGGTCATCATCGAAGACAATGGTTGGGTCTTTGGGTATGCGCCCTGCCATGATGTCGTCCGGGGTAAATACCTGTTCAGCCGGGCCAAATTCATCAATCGGGGTATGGGTATAGACGCCCAGGCCATCCGCCCTCCAGGTTGCCCCTGTGGCAATCACGATGTGGTCAGATTCCGTGGCCAGGGCATCGTCTGCCTTCATATTACTATCCAGATACAGCTCTACGTTTGGCATCGACTGAATCTGCTGCACGCGGTAATCCCTTACCCGAGCCCATTCACTGAGGCCTGGCAATCTCGATTCCCGGGCCACACGACCGCCGGGCTCCTGTTCTTTCTCGGCCAGCAGTACCTGGTACCCGCGCTTGCCGAGCGCGCGGGCTGCTTCCAGCCCGGCAGGCCCGGCTCCGATTACCAGTACGGTAGAATCCGATCCCTTTTCCGGGATGTTTTCCGGGTGCCAGCCACGTCGCCATTCCTCGCTCATAGTGGGGTTTTGAGTGCAACGAATGGGGGTGCCCTTGCTGTCACCGGTGTAGCAGATATTGCAGCCGATACATTCCCGAATTTCATCCAGTCGACCTTCTTCAATCTTTTTGGGCAAAAACGGATCGGCGATAGAAGGCCGGGCAGCACCAATGAAATCCACAATACCGCGCTTTACCTGGGATACCATGGTATCCGGTGAAGTAAATCGCCCGACGCTGACTACCGGTTTTGTGGTGACGGATTTGACGTAAGACATGTATGCTTCGAGGGAACCTTCCTTGATGAACCTGGAAACACCCATTTCCCGAGAGTAGTCCTTGATGTTGATGTCCCAGAGGTCAGGGAGTTCGGCGAGCATTTCCAGCATCTCCCGGTGCTCACCAATCACCGGATTTCCATCACCACCACCACCCTGGTCCGCAGAGAATCGCACCGCCACTGCGCATGAATCCCCAACCGCCTCTTTGGTGTCTTCGATGATTTCGCGAACCAGTCGGGTTCGATTCTCCAGGGAGCCGCCATATTCATCGGTCCGGGTATTGGTCAGGGCCGAGAGAAAATTCGACAGCAGGTAGCCATGAGTGGCGTATACGTACACTACATCGAATCCAGCCTCTTTGGCGCGTAGCGCAGCGTTTCTATGCCACCGCCGGACCTCGCGTATATCGGATCTGTCCATGGCCCGGGTATGGTAGGGCACCCCGGTGGTGTTCGGTCGGCAATCCACCCCGAATGCGGTTTCATTGGTGAACAGGTTTGCACTCCGTGCGCCCCCGACCCACAGTTCTACCCCGGCAAGGGATCCATGTTCATGCACCTTTTCAGTCATCAATGCGTGGGACCTGATATCGCCCTGGTCCCACAGTGAGGCATAGGGATGAGGCAGGTCATCCGATGCCGGGTGAATCGAACAGTACTCGGTACAGACTACCCCCCAACCTCCTTCGGCTTTTATTCCCCGCATTTCTGCGACCATGCGTGGCCTTAGCCAGCCCAGGCCTGTGCAGTGAGGCACCTGGTAAAAACGGTTCCTGGCGGTTACCGGTCCAATTTTTACTGGTTCAAACAGTATGTCGTATCTTGGGTCACGCATGCCTGGTCCGTAATTTTTATTGTTTACTGTCTATCCAAAACCAGGATCTGATTTTTAACCAGTTCCGTCATTCGCGCACCATCGAACCAGCCATAGTGACCTCCATGGACAACACTGACCGGGAGATCAAGATATTTTCGCAGGCTGGAAATATACTGTTCCGGGTCGTCCGGCGGCCAGGCCAGGCCGTGGTCGCCGTCATACAACATGTCACTGGTGAACAGGCATCCGCTTGCCGCTTCCCAAAGTGATATGCCACCGGGACCTCGGCCGGGAGTGTGGAGGACTTCTATTTTTCGGTCACCAAGATCAATAATTTCACCGTCATTGATAACGCGGGTAGGGGCTGCCCCTGCCATTTTGTAGTCGCTGGTTTTGTATCCCGGGTAAGGAAGCGCAAACATCCTGCTGTCATCCAGATAATCCGATACCGTGTTGGCCTGCTCTGAAGGGTCAAGCAAACCCGGGGCGTCCAGTGGATGGCAGGCGCGGTTTTCAAATCCTGACCATCCACCGCAATGATCGTATGAGTCATTCAGGGCAACTGCCAGCACCGGCTTGTTACTGATTGCTTCAACCACCGGAGCCAGGGGCACGATACCGCTACAGGTATCGATAACAAGATCCATATCAGATCCGCGCACCAGCCAGCTGTCGCCGACCGAATAGTTATCTACAAAAATCTCCCGCAACCACACAATATTATTAGCCACAGGCTGAATCCCGTACCAGAACTCGGCAACGGGCTTGTCAGTCAGGGAAGTTTCCGTCGCTTCTTGCATATGCATATCAATTGCGGGTGAATGTCTGCAGCGATCGGTTCAGGACGAATTTCATGCCGGCTCTTCAATAAAAATTCTTTCGCGTCGAAACGGCATGTCCGGATTGTCCGGGGGGGCATCCATCTCCCGGGCAACCCGGTGTCCCTCATACACCGCCGCCGCTATAGTCGATGGGCTGAGGCAGTCACCGATGGAAGTTATCGATGAAATTCCTGATGTTTCCAGGTCCACACTGTCATCCGATAGCGCCACAGCCAGCTCATTGTCTGGTCGACGAGACGTGACCATCACCACATTTGCCGCCGGGACCGATCTCACCTTATCCGTATATATGCAGCTGATTTCAATTTCCATTTGATCAATACTGGAAATATTGTGTGAAGTAATTACCTCGATACCCAATTCCAGGATACGGGCCTGGATGCGATGTTGCTCCAGCGTATTGTGGGTCCAGGGCGATACTTCCGCCGCCGTGGTAATCAATGTCACCTCATATCCATCACGTTTCAGTTTTTCGGCAACTACCGCGCCCAAATAAAAATTATCGTCATCGAATACCACTACCGGACCGGCCACCGGGTCGAATGCGTGCTTTCCGTCAAAAATGTGATCAGGGGCCAGGACATGGCTCCTGTCTGCCCCGGGAATTGGCTTCCAGTTGGTGACGCCCACCCCGTCTGATCGCCAGTGGGCCCCGGTTGCCAGAATGACGCGGTTATAGCCGAATGAGAGAACATCATCGGGGGTTAATTTGCTCTCCAGGTACACTTCTACATTTGCCATCTCCTGGATTCTGCCCACACGCCAGTCCCGCACCCTGCCCCAGGCGTTAAGTCCGGGTAAGCGACTTTCCGGGCGACCCGCCCGCCAAGCTCGGTTCTTGCTTCAGCCAGGGTCACGGTATAACCCCTTTGTCCCAATGCCCGTGTGGCTTCCAGGCCGGCTGGCCCAGCCCCTACCACCAGCACCGTATCTTCAGATCCCTTCGCGGGAATCCGCTCGGCATGCCAGTTTCTTCGCCATTCTTCGCCAATGGTGGGATTCTGGGTGCAACGCATCGGGGTGAATGTCAATTGGCCCGATACACAGATGTTACAGCCGATACATTCACGAATTTCGTCGATACGGCCTTCTTCAATTTTCTTTGGCAGGAATGGGTCCGCAATTGACGGTCGGGCCGCCCCGATCATATCGAGAACGCCGCGTTTGATCTGGCTGACCATGGTATCTGGCGAGGTAAATCGGCCGACACCAACGACGGGTTTGCTGGTTACCTTTTTTACAAACGAAATGTAGGGTTCCTGGAAACCCTCTTCGCCAAAGCGCGAGGTAAGAGAATCGTTCTCCCAGTCACTGACATTAACATCCCAAAGATCAGGAATATCGGCAAACATTTCTATGATATCCCGGCCTTCACCCTCACAGGTTACTCCATCAGGTCCCAGCAACTCGTCAACCGCCAGTCTTACTGCGACGGCACATCGATCGCCTACTGCGTCCTTTGTTTCTTCGAGAACTTCCCGGAACAAGCGGGCCCGGTTTTCCAGCTTGCCGCCATATTCATCGGTGCGCTGGTTGCGCCGGGCCGACAGAAAATGCATCAGCAACGTGGTGTCGTGGCCGGCATAAACATAAACAATATCCGCGCCCGCCCGCTTCGCCCGCAGGGCGGCATCGCGATGCCAGCGGCGAAACTCCCGTATATCTTTCAGGTTCATGCCACGCCCCTGGTTGGGAACGCTGTTGACGCCTGCCTGGTCGGATGGAGCAAGTGGGGGTAACCGTGTCCACAAATTCTGTACGCCGACGCCATTGTGGGCGAGCTGAACCCCAGCGAGGGCCCCATGTTTGTGAACGGCTTCAACCATCAGTTCAAGGCATTTCACATCGTAGTCATCCCACAACCGCGCCTGGGGTTCCGGTGAATAATCCGATGTGGGGTGTATCATGCACTCCTCGGTGCAGATTACCGCCCAGCCCCCTTCGGCCTTGGCTTCACGCATGCCCGCGTGGGATTGGGGCAGGTTGAACCCCATACCGTTACAGTGCGGGACCTGGTAGAAACGATTTTTTGCGGTAACAGGGCCGATCTTTATCGGCTCAAACAGCACGTCGTATCTTTCGTCTCGGGTCATTCTGTGTGCCTTGTTTATTACACTACGCTAGCCTGTGAATTCCTGAATATTCAAAGCTTTGCATTTTCCAGGCACTTTGGTTGACGAATTATTATCTGATTCGGCCTGCCTGGGAAAAGATAAATTAGTTGTTACTGCGCCAGTAACAAGTTGGGGCTTTCTACAAATTTGTGAGGACAAAACTAAAGCGAGATCGCGGCATTCCATACTACTTTGCCGCGACCCGCTTTAGCCCCTTGGAGTTACCCGATCAAAATCCCGCTTTTATTTCCTCGTACAATGTGTTTGACGCCGTTTCGAACTCCTGCCCCTGGGGCACCATGAATTTCCCAGACCCGAGCACTTTCTGAACGTCCAGGCTCAAACCGCTTGCCTGGAGCTCTTCTTCAGTGAAAGAATTTAACGCCTTGCTATTGCTATGACCGTACCCGTCCTCGGATATGAGATTTCTGCCGCGCTCATAGCCGATCATTTCATTGATGAGGTCATGGGCTTTGTCAGGATGGGGCGCGTCTTTGTGCAGCATCAAGCCGCATACCCAGGTCAAAGCTCCTTCTTTGGGTTTTGCCCACGAAACCGGTATCCCTTCCCCCTTGAGACCCACATAAGAGCCGTTCCAGGTCATTGCAGCAACCAGTTCACCCGAGGCCAGGGCCTGGTCCAGGGTGGTGGTGTCATCGGTATAAGTCCTGATCAGCGGTCGTTGTTCACGCAACAATGCTGCAACCTTGTCGAGGTTATCCTGGGTGCTTATCTCGTTAAAATCTACACCGGCATAAATGGCGGCACACCACCATGCATCACCGGCCGAACCGAGCATGCCGATTTTTCCCTTGTAACGCTCATCCCAAAGCAGGCCCCAGGATTCATCTTCGCCCTCCCAGTCCACCAGGTCGGTGCGATATGTGATCGAAGTCTGGCCCCAGTCCCAGGGTGCAAAATAGGGCTTTCCGTCTACGATATTTCCGGGAAGGTCTACCAGTTCGGGAATCAAATCATCCCAGTTCGATAGCTTGGAGGTATCCAGCGGCTGGAACATCCCGCTTTCAATCCATCGGGGAATTTCTACATTGCACGGGTGCGCTACGTCAACCACAAAGCCCGCCCGCATCTTGGTAAACCCCTCTTCCGATCCGCCGAAGGTGGCGAAATTAGGGGGCTCGCCATGCTTTGCCGCATATTCGGGAAACAGCTCGGGTATGTCCCAGCCACCCCAGGTGAAAAATGTCGCCTGGTCGGCGGGATCGGCCATGGCCTTTCCTGACAGCATAGGTGTAGCGACCATGCTGATACCAGCCGCGCCCAGGATCTGGTTGAAACGTCGCCTGGACAATTTTCCATGCTTCAGCAAATCAATTAAATCATCATGTGAATTTTCGTTATCTTTCATGTTTATTCTCTCTACTCTTGTTTATTGATGTTCACCGCGTCAGCGAAAACCGCGGCGGTGCACTAATGTATTGATGTCCACTGGCACATATTTTGATTCCATTGACATCGGTCACATGATAGAGATACTATCTGACTGGTCAGTCAGTTTCAAGTGTCATTTGAGAATCAAAGTAATACGCTTCTTTTGGGGTTAATTTAATTGTAACTCCAGTTTTTCAGGCCGGTTCTTCGGGCGAAAATTTTGCAGTCTGTATCCATATGTAAAACAACAAGTTAATGAACAAAACCCCACCGTCAAATGACAAACGCCGGGCTCGAGGCGACGAGACTCGTTTGCGAATTCTTAAATCCACGATATCTACGATTGGGAGCCAGGGACTCAGCAATTTGACCCTGGATCGTGTTGCCGAACACGCCGGCGTATCCCGGGCACTGGTTGTTTTTCATTTTAAATCAAAACATTTACTCATTAAGGAGGGGCTCGAATATCTGGGAAGAACATACAGCGAAGGCTGGGACGCCATGGCTGCAAATACCGAAGGTACAACAATGGAGAGAATTCTTCGCTTGATTGACTATGACCTCCGATTTCCCAGCGAACATCCTGAATTCCTTTCCGCCTGGGCTGCTTTCTGGGGAGAAGCCAGGGGTAACACGCTGTATCGTGAACATGCTGTGCCTCGAGACCAGCGATATGCTAATGAACTGCGGGAATTGCTCGCCGACTTTATTAGTGACGAAGGGTATCCGCTGGACGAATTGCCTTCTATAATTTCCGGAATCAACGCGATGCAATTTGGTTTTTGGGTGGAGTCTCACCTCGATCCAAAAGTGGATGATTACCATACTGGCACTGCTGCAATTCGCCGGTTTCTCGCCAAGGTATTTCCGAACCACGAACTTTCGTCAGCGTAACCAGAAACACAAACACAAACACAAACAGTGTGATACCTAACCCTGAATAACTCAAAAATTCCCTATGACTGAAAAAACTATCGAGGCGGGGCTCATCCCGCAAAGCAGGGCCAGGGAATTGAACTGGCGGGGGCGGGCCCGTGCCCTGTTTCTCCGCAGCGAACCAATCAGGGGTTATACCCTGTTGGCCCCGACCCTGTTAGTGATGGCTCTCACCATGTGTATTCCGTTTGGAATCATGGTGATGATGAGTTTCTGGGTCCAGCAGGGTTTCGAATTTGATACCACCCTGACCCTCACCAACTACCAGGCAATCATCGAAAGGCCTGTGTTCGGGAAATTGCTGGCTCGATCGCTGTGGATTTCCGGTTTTTGCACCATTGCTACCGTGCTGCTCTCTTATCCGATGGCGTACTACGTGGCTTTTCACGTACATAAGCGCAAGCTGGTCTGGATTATCCTGATGACATTACCTTTCTGGACCAGCTACCTGCTGCGAATTTTCACCTGGAAAGTAATACTCGGGTATAAGGGGGCGATAAATTCCGGTTTTATGGCTTTGGGTTTAATCGAGGCCCCTCTCGAGTTCCTGCTGTACAGTCCCACTGCCATTGTCATTACCCTGACTCACGCCTGGGCGGCGTTTGCCATTCTGCCGATTTACGTCTCCCTTGAGAAGATTGACAAATCATTGCTGGAGGCATCGGCAGACCTTGGTGATGGACCTGTTGCGCGATTCCTGCGGGTTACCCTGCCGCTATCGCTGCCGGGTGTTATGGCGGCTACAATCCTTATATTTATCCCCACGGTTGGCGACTACGTCACACCCATCCTGGTTGGCGGCCCAGACGGGCTGATGATTGGGAACATGATCCAGATTCACTTCGGAAATGTAAATAACTGGCCAATGGGTGCTGCCCTGGCCATTTCCATGATGTTGGTGGTGGCGTTTATAGCAGCTTCTTTCGTTTTGCTGGCCAGAAGAGCAATGAGGCAAATCGCATGAAAATTGAAGTCCCCTACATTGAGCGCCCCAATCGGCCTCTCCATATTTATGCCCTGTGTTTTCTCGGCTTCCTCTACATCCCGGTCCTGTTCCTGCCCCTGTTTTCATTCAATGATTCGATCTACATTTCGTTTCCGATCAAGGGCTGGACCTTGCAATGGTACCGGGACATGTTTGCTAATGACGCGATGTTTCACGCCCTGATGAACAGCCTCAAGGTGGGGACCGCCACCTCGTTCTTTTCAACCATTCTCGGTGTGCTCGGGGCAAAAGCGGTCACCCGCTATCGTATGCCCGGCAAGGTACCGGTGATTTTCGTGATCATGGTCCCTCTAGTTATTCCAGGGATCATCATTGGGGTTGCAATCCTGATCCTGTTAAACCGCATCGGCGTCCCACTGTCGCTGTTTACCGTAGCTGCGGGTCACACCCTGATTTGCGTCCCCTTTGCCATGGCGACCCTCATTCCCCGATTCGAAGGTTTCGACAAATCAATGGAAGAAGCCTCAGCGGACCTCGGGGAAAATGCCTGGTGGACCTTCTGGCGGGTAACTATGCCCATGGTTTTTCCAGGCGTGCTGGCAAGCCTGTTGCTGTGTTTTACGGTTTCATTCGACGAATTCATCCTGGCGTTTTTCCTGGCTGGAACTGAACCCACATTGCCAATCTATATGTACGGTCAGCTCCGATTTCCGGATCGAATGCCCAGCGTTCTCGCCCTGGGAGCGTGTATCCTTGCGGTTTCGTTTGTAGTGGTCTTTTTCTCCCAGATGCTGGCGCGCCACGATAAAACCCTCATCAAAGAAGCACCAGGCTCGGCCTGAACGACCGGACCCTGGCATATGACTAAAGGGCACCTCTATTAATTGATGAACGGAAATTATGAGTCCAAAATATCCAATATCTGCGTTGCCCAGGAAGATAAAGGTGGGCTTCGCAATAGCTAGCTATTACGTGTGGCCATTTTGTATACATGGGGCGCCTTGATCTTGAAAATTTTGACTCTCAATCTTTCTCGCCCACAATTAATAGAGGGGCCCTAAACACAACCTCAAAAACCACTGTGAGTATTAAATTGAGTAGAAACGAAAGCTATATCACAATAGAAAACATCTCCAAGCATTTCGGTGATGTCGTTGCAGTCGACCAGGTTGACATGCAAATTGCCGAGGGTGAATTCTTTTCACTTCTCGGACCTTCGGGCTGCGGTAAAACAACCCTGTTGCGTATGATGGCCGGTTTGGAGTCACCTACCAAAGGTGAAATCTATATCGATGGCAACCCGATGTCGGAGGTTCCCCCCTACCAGCGGCCTACCAACATGGTGTTTCAGAACTATGCCATTTTTCCGCACCTGGATGTGCGCGGCAACATTGCCTATGGCCTACGCAAGGACAAGCTTGATAAATCCGAGGTAAACCGGCTTGTTGAAGAAGCCCTGGAGATGGTCAAGCTGCCAGGTTTCGGAAGTCGTGGTTCCAACGAACTATCCGGCGGACAGCGCCAGCGGATTGCCCTGGCGCGAGCCCTGATCAAACGCCCGAAAGTGTTACTGCTGGATGAACCCCTCGGCGCACTGGACAAGAAGTTACGTGAGGAAATGCAGCTTGAACTGCGGGCTTTGCAGGAAACGGTAGGCATTACATTTATATTTGTGACCCATGACCAGGAAGAAGCGTTGACCCTGTCTGACCGGGTGGCGGTGATGGCACGGGGCAACGTGTTACAGACCGCATCACCACAGAATCTTTATAACCGGCCTGTGAGTGTTGAAGTCGCTGATTTTATTGGCCAGATGAATTTCATTAATGCACAGGTAAGCGAGAAAGTGGGAGACAGGGTTGTGCTGGATGCTCAGGGACTCGGAAGAATTGAGACCACCACGGAAGCCAGCTTCGTTGAAAAGGGCAAGCCTGTAGTTGTTGCCATTCGACCCGAGAAACTTACACTGGCCACCGAGCCGGCCACTATTGGACGTCAATCAGTAAAAGGCGAACTGAAAACATCGGCTTACCTGGGTGATCGCAGCCATTTCTATGTCACCGTCAACGGCTGTGACTCCCCGATTGCTGTCGCTACCCATGAAGTCGAAATAGCCGCTGGTCAATCACTGGAGCGGGGGAACAAGGTGTGGTTATCCTGGGGCGATGATTCCCTGGTATTGTTGCCGGTTCCCTAGCGGATTGCCCGGGTGTTCAGGGTGCTATTATCAGATGGCATTGTTCGACTGGAAATGACACGTCACATTAATTGCCGTAAATAGTCAGTATCTCGAGGCCCTAACTTCTGCAACAGCATTTCCGAGGCACTCACTTTTATCGCGGAGGTCGCTGTCAGAGATCAAGGGTTCCCCGGTCACAGTTTTTTTGAAGGAAACTCGGCGCAACACCATGCCAGCCGCTCGATTGCTTGACAAGAATCTGGATTGTTTGATCAAGGCTTCAATGGGGCTGTCAAACCTGACCGCCTTATAATAACCACCAACCAGACCAAATGCGGTAATTGCACAGGCTTCGATATTTCCGTTGTCGCAATACCGGCTGCAAACGGCTGCAATCGGCACAGTCGCCGACGCTGAATTAATCCAGGTTGCCAGATCGCTGTAGAAAACATTGGCCTGATCGAAGTCAATGGACTGGACGCCATTCTCATAGCCAAATTCAACAAAGACGGCGGCCGCGCTGGTGACTTGTTCAGGGCCCGGAATTACGTCTCCGGTTTGCCTGGCTCCATCTCCACCCAAAATCTGTTGAAGCGCGGTATGCCCGGGGGTAAAGTTCACTACCTGGGTTTGGAGTGCTCGAAGAAAGGGTGCCAACTCTGACGTCCCCGGGAGAAATTCCGCGAGTTCTTCTTTGTCTTTTTGTGAGCCATTGGTCGCAACCTGCTTGATCAGGTCATAACTTGCCTCGGATTCGCCGATTTCATACAGCATTCGAATTGCATCGATGTTTACTTCGAGAGCCGGAGCTTCCAGAAGCGCAGACGCTAATTGATTGCCTTCCAGGGATTCTGACTTCAGCCAGGACGGACGGAACAATCCTTCGCCAGCAGGACGGAACAGGGCTATACTTTCCTTGCGCGACAGGCCGCTTACGTAATTGCTGGGAGCCCAATCAGTGTCCTGGATTCTCGCCAGCAGCAACCTGGCTGCAGTATTTCCTTCGCCAGCCAGGATAGCGAAGAGTGGAAGGCTGATCTCGTCATTGTCGTCAAGCCAAACCTCGATTGCAGCCTGGAGTGCCGGGTCGTCCGAGCCTGCCAAATCATTGGCCTGCACGCTCTGTGTAGTGAAAATACCAACACAAAGCAAAATAGCAATTATCATCTGCAAACGAAGGACGCTACTCACCATTTGCTTTTTCCATCGATCATTTCTTACTGCTTTTGAAACTAAAAATTCCCCTTGGGCCAAGCATACACTGACAGGCTCTATAATGACCAAGATTTTTAATTGAAGCAATGATTTTTTCATTGTTCCGGCCTCCGTACTACCAACAAAGCAGGGGTCAGGCCCCGGCTAATATTCAGGTTATAATCAAATCATTGCGCCGCTTGCTAGACCACTGGCCGTTTCATAGCCGGTGTGCTGATCGGCAGTGATATCTACCTGGGAATATTCCTGACCCGGAAATCGTGTTTAAGCCGTGAGTGGCCAGACTGGAAATTGTGTTGCCAGTCCCTGAATTTAGTATCTTCCAGTGCTGAAAAGTACTTTGCCTATACTTGGTTGCATGATTGATGCATAATTGATTGATGGCTTTGGTATCGTAAAGATACATCTCTGACATGGCTATAAAAATTCCAGTAAACATCAGGGTTGCGGTAAGATTTCCGCTGTGAGTATTTGGACCGCATTCGCGTTGCCGCTATACACACAGCAACTGAAATTGTTTTTGGATAGATCATAAAACAGCGTCAATCGGGCGATTCCTTCTATTCTTCAGATTCGATAGTGGAAGAAAAACCGATCGGCTATTCATAATATTTTCATCAGCATATGATGAATGTTTTTTGAGGTGAGCGATCGAAATAATGCCCAAAACATCTAAATCCTCCAATCGGTTTGGTGTTCGAGCCAGGTTGTTGCTGGCGTTCCTGGGCATCACTACCTTCGCTGTCCTCGCGGCGGTTGCGGCCGTATACGGTCTGGTAAAAATTGGCGGGGCAATCGACCTGATTACCCAAAAGCGTGTTCCGGTGGCGTTGATTGCCCAGGACCTGTCCCGTGAAGCCGAGAGATTGGTGGCGGTAGGCCCGGCAATGCTGAGTTCTACCACCCTGGATGAACAGGAGCTGCTATCAGAGGAGATGTATGCCGTCAGTGATCGTGTGGTCGAACTCCTCGACAACCTCCAACAGACCGGCATCGACGCTGCCAGTATAGATTCAATCAAGCTACTCACCGAACTCATCAGCACCCACGCTATCAGCCTCGATGGCATTTTCATGAACAACATCACCTATCTGGAGCGCAAGGAGAGTGCGTTGGTCAAACTGACTTCCCTGCAAGATGTAATTCAGGAGCTGCTTACATCAAAAGCGAAGGTTGAGCGGGAGCGGGTTTTTAAACTGCAAGATAATCTCAATCAGCGCGTACTGCCTCCTGCGGATCGGGTGTGGGCGACGCAATTAATGTTTGAGTCCATCGACACGATCCTGCTTCTGGACGAAGCGCAGTTGGCGGTGGCCACCATCGTTGCCACACTGCTGCGCGTTACCACGGCCAAGGCCACTGACACCATGGGGGTGACGTCATCGGGGCCCACCGCGGAGGACTTTCCCATGCTCACAGCAACACTTAAGGAGGCCGTAGGCACGCTTGAAGAAGTAGCGCAGAAACTGGATTCCGAGACGAAAGAAGAACTAACCGACCTCATGGAAAAGTTTAAAAAGTTCTGGACTGGCGGGAGAAGCATATTCAGGGTGCGAACACTGGAACTGGACCAAATGCTGGAGGCTAAAAGACAGCTTGGTTTTAATGCCGGCTATTCACGCCAACTCGCCCAGGCGATAGCGGTGTTAGTGGCAAGCACCCAGGATGACATCGCCAGCGCCAACCTCGAAGCCATCTCGGTACAAAAGTTCAGTACCAGCGTCCTGATCGGCATAATCTTGTTGAGCATTATCTTCTCGGCTCTTATCGTGTGGTTGTATGTCGGGCGGAATTTGCTGGCCCGTTTGGCTGCGCTCAATCACAGCATGCATGAAATCGCGCGGGGAAACCTCAAAGCCGACATACCTTTCGGCGGCAACGACGAACTGGTCGACATGGCCAACACGCTTAGCGTATTTCGGGATACCGCGATCGAGATGGAAGAGTCACGAAAGCGCGAAATCAGTGATGTCCGCCAGCGGCTGACCGAGGCCATCGAGAGTATTTCGGAGGGTTTTGTGTTGTGGGATTTGAATGACAAGCTGGTGCTGTGCAATGACAGGTTTCGAGCATTGATGGAGCACGAGACAGGGTCCAAAATTCAGGTCGGTTCGAGCTTCGAAGAGACTATTCGTGAAAGCGCAGTGCGTGGATCCATTGCAGACGCGGAGGGTAGAATCGAAGAATGGATTGCCGAGCGCATGGAAAGTCACAAAAACCCGGGCGAACCCCATTTGCAGCGCCGCCAGGACGGAAGCTGGATCCAGATCAGCGAACGGAAAACAGAAAATGACAGCACGGTTGCAATTTATACCGATATTACAGAACTGAAGCGAAAAGAAGAAGAAGCAGAGGCGGCAAACCGGGCCAAGAGTGAATTCCTCGCCACAATGAGTCACGAAATACGTACACCCATGAATGGCATCATCGGAATGTCCGGCCTGTTACTCGACACGGAGCTTGATTCAGAGCAACGCGAATTCGCCGAAATCACCCGGAGCAGCGCCGAGTCGCTGTTGACGATTATCAATTCGATTCTCGATTTTTCCAAGATTGAAGCCGGACGGCTGGAGCTCGAAGCCCAACCATTCGAGCTGCGCGACTGCATAGAGAGCGCCGTGGACTTGCTTTCCGGCGAGGCTTCTGGCAAAGGGCTCAACCTGGCCTACATTGTCGAAGGGGATTTCCCGGAATCGATCATGGGTGACGTTACCCGGGTTCGCCAGATATTGATCAATCTGATAGGCAACTCGATCAAATTTACCGAGGAGGGAGAGGTGGTGTTGATCATCAGGAGTCGCCGACTGGATCCTGTTGATGCCGGCCAGGAAGAAAAGGAAATAAGCCAGTACAATTACGAATTTCAGTTCACGGTCAAGGACACTGGAATCGGTATTTTGCCGGATCGAATGGATCGACTGTTCCAGTCGTTCAGTCAGGTAGATGCCTCTACCACCCGTCGATACGGCGGAACCGGCTTGGGTTTGGCCATCAGTAAACGGCTGTGCGAGCTGATGGGTGGCACCATGTGGGTCGAAAGCACCGGTGTGCCCGGAGAAGGGAGTCAGTTTCATTTCACCATCCATACACAGAGTATTGCCGGTGATAAAAATGAGTACCTGCACCAGGCCCAGCCCGATTTCAGCGGTAAGCAGGTGTTAATTGTGGATGACAATGAAACCAACCGACGCATCCTGTCGCTGCAAACAGAGTCATGGGGGATGGTCCCATGCGCTACCGCTTCTGCCGAAGAGGCGCTGCAGTGGGTTCGACGGGGCGACGAGTTTGCGGTAGCGTTACTGGATTATCTGATGCCCGAGATGGACGGATTGGCGCTGGCGACCGAGATTCGAACATTGACGCCAGCATCAGCCAACACCGATGGAAAAAACCAGCTTCCACTGGTCCTGTTGTCGTCTCTCAGCACTCGCGAGGCGATTCATGAAAGGGATGGACAAAATCAATTTGCAGCCCTTCTTGCCAAGCCCATTAAACCCTCGCAACTTTTTGATGTGCTGGTGGAAATTTTTTCCATCGAACCGGCAACGGTTGGTCACCACAAAACCAGGACCGATTCAATTTTTGATAATCAGATGGGGCAGAAGCTGCCGTTGCGAATCCTGCTGGCAGAAGACAACCACGTTAACCAGATACTCGGCGTTCGTTTGTTGGATCGCCTCGGTTATCGCATTGATATAGCGGCTAATGGTTTTGAAGCACTGGATGCTTTGCGTCGGCAACCTTATGATGTGGTTTTGATGGATGTTCAAATGCCAGAAATGGATGGGTTGGAGGCGACCCGGCAAATCATCGCGGAGTGGCCGATCGAGAAACGTCCTCGTATCATTGCGATGACGGCAAACGCCATGCAGGGTGACCGTGAGATGTGTTTGGAGGCCGGCATGAATGACTATATTAGCAAACCAATACAAACCGAGAAGCTGATAGCCGCATTGGGGCAATGTCGACCGCTGACCGATGTTAAATGGGACTCCAGCGTATACGGGCAGACGCCTACTGATGATATCGAACCCGATTCGACCGATGATAGTGGTGCAGATGGTGGAGCAAATGGCGTTGCTGAATCAGCAGCGGATTCACTGGAGTCTGAGGTGCGGGAAAGCATCGATCACCTTACTGGTGGGGATGCAGATTTCAAGTTGGAAATAATCAACGCGTTCCTGGACGATGCCCCCAATATGCTGGATCAAATGAAACAGGGTGTCGAAAATGACGAGCCCGCGGAACTGCGAATAGCCGCCCACAGCCTCAAATCGAATAGTGCCGATCTGGGCGCCGAAATACTTCGTAATTTGTGTAAAGACGCAGAATTAATGGGTAAACAGGGTGAGCTGGATGGTGCCGAAAAACTGGTGACGCTTGCGACAGCCGAGTACCAAAAACTTGAGGCAGTGATTAAAGCAATCCGCGGAGAGATGATTAATTGAGAGGCCCTGACAAGACACTTTTATTTACAGTTATTGGGCGGCTTCGGTTTCGTGGAACCACCGCAATTTGAAAACAACTATCTATTGGAGAAAATTATGACTGAAACCCACGGCAACATACTCCTGGTTGATGACGATCGACAAACCCGCTTGAAGTTGACTCGAATTCTCGAAGCGCAAGGTCATACAGTGAATGCGGTCGAAGGCGGTCAAACAGCGCTGAAGACACTGGCAGGTGAATTATTTGATGTGATTCTGCTTGATATTTTAATGCCCGGGATGGATGGATTCGAAGTGCTTGAGACACTCAAGGCAGATACCCGGCTAAGCAATATCCCGGTGATTGTTATATCGGCAGTTGAAGATGAGCACAGTGAGGACAAGTGTATGCAACTGGGAGCACAAGCCTATCTGTCAAAGCCCGTTGATGCGAATCTCCTCAATACCCGGATTGCGGAATGTCTCAATCAGGATAGTTAAACCGGGCCAGGCGATCTGATTAATGTGATGGCTTTGAAAAGAACTCTATTGTCAATTCTATTCAACATTGTGACTAGCTGGAAGTTAGTACAGGAGTGAAAATATTATGAATGAAAATAACTGCCGTGTGCTGGTGGTCGACGATAACAGGATCAACCGGCTGAAGTTGACTCGGGCGCTTGATAAGGAAGACTATGATCTTAGCGAGGCGTCGGGCGGCCAGGAAGCGCTGGATATGCTTCGATCCCAGGTTTTTCATCTGGTCTTGCTGGATATATTGATGCCAGACGTCGATGGATTTCAGGTGCTTGCGCAAATGCAGAGCGATGGTCAGCTGAGGGGAATTCCAGTGATCATGGTATCTGCAGTGGAAGAACAGGAGGACGTGGACAGATGTCTGAAAATGGGGGCTGTGGACTACATCTCTAAACCATTCGATGCGGAAGCACTGAAGGATCGTGTCAGGGCTAGCCTGGAAAATACATTACCCTGATGGAGCAGACCGCCCCTGATCTCGAAACAACAGAGACGCACGCTGGGGATGAACGCGGCCAGGTCCTGGTCGTCGATGACAACAAAATGAACCGGATCAAGCTGGCTCGACATCTCGAGAAGCAGGGGTACAGCGTAAGTACTGCGGAGAATGGCCAGGAGGCGCTGGTGATGTTGCGCTCCAGTCCCTTTGAACTTGTTTTGCTCGACATCATGATGCCGGTAATGGACGGCTATGAGGTTCTGCAGATTATGAAGGAAGAGCGTGAATTGCGGGATATTCCTGTTATCGTGATTTCTGCTGTGGAAGAAATGGATAGCGTGGTCAGATGTATTGAGATGGGCGCCGAAGATCATCTTCCAAAGAACTATGATCCAGTTCTGCTCAATGCGCGTATTGGGGCCAGCGTCGAGAAGAGGCGCCTGCGCAATGAGGTGGTTGAGCAACTCGACATCATTAGCGAAATATTCGGTAAGTATGTACCGAAAAGTGTCGCCAGACAGATTGTTGCAAATAAAGGCATACTCGAGCCGAAACAAACGAGTGCGACAATTATGTTCACTGATATTGAAGGTTTTACCTCCATTGCTGAAGGTATTTCTCCGAAGCAGCTTGTGCAGATGCTGAACGAATACTTCCCGGCGGTAATAGAGCCGATCACTCGATATGGAGGAGTTGTCAATCAATTCCAGGGCGACGCGATGCTGGTAACATTCAATGTTCCGGTCGAGGACCCGCAGCACGCGGACAACGCAGTTAAAGCGGCAATGGAGATTCAGGAGGTGATGAAAAATACGATGTTTGCCGGTATTACGCTACGAACCCGTATCGGAATCAGTACTGGCGAAGTTGTTGCGGGTAACGTTGGTGCCGGTGACCGAATAAATTACACCGTCTACGGTGATGCCGTTAACCTGGCAGCTCGGCTGGAGCAGCTCAACAAAGACTACGATTCGTATGTTCTTCTTTCTGGAACCACAGTTTCGGTACTCACTGAATCCTACCCATCGGAACTCATCGGTGAAACGGCGATCCGCGGGAAGAGTGAATCAGTTAAGCTGTTTAAACTTTCGAGCTGAATGGTTCGAAAAGAAGATTTGTTTTGGAAGCAGCCGGGTTCAGGTGTGCCGTCCATCCACCGATGATGATCGGTTTATAATTTTTTTAGGGCTGTGATAACGGCAAACGCATTATGTGTAATTTCCTGCTATGAGCATAGGGCAGAAGATCAAAAATTTGAAGTGAAGTTCTGCGTACGGGAAGTGA
>PVMK01140740.1_pt1 | contig 24952 bp, 25 predicted proteins | sample 1853481 | NCBI WGS metagenome assembly PVMK01 (sample SAMN08533507, study PRJNA380276) | Marine sediment metagenome, whole genome shotgun sequencing project.
GCGCTTCCTGCGATTCCGTTCGCTCCGTCATGAGCGCGCATGTTAACGAATATCCCCGTAACAAACAGGTGGCGGCGAAACCCCACAGGGTTTCGCCGCCCGCCATTGAGTCCTGACTAATGGTCGGGTTTAGTTATCCCGAATCACGGTGGGGTCGCTAATCAGAATCACTGCGCCGCCGCCCGGTAGCATCGCCGGCACATTGCCGGCAATAAAGACCACCATCTCGGTCTGCATCTCCGTCGTGGCCGCGAAGCTCGAGGTCGGGTCGAGCAGCGATCCGTGGCTGCCGGCAATAAACCGTACGGCACCCCACGGTCCGGGAGTAACTCCCGGTGTCGTCACCGAAGGCAGCTGCATGACGGCAATGAGTTGTTCCGTAACCAGGTTGGCTACGACCTGGTCCGGCAATACCATGGCGCCATCGCCGACCACCTCGTGCAGCAATACCGCGTGATTGGCAGACGCCGCAGCCCCGAAGTTGAGCGAGTCGCCAGCATCCACCGTGTTCTGGACATCCCGAATAAACTTGTTGAACAACAGGGTCCCGTAGGGAATACCGGCGGCTTCCAAACCACCGATAACTCTTGGAGCGAAGGCCTCCGAGGTCAGCGCCCACTGGGTCAAGCGCGCGGGCGGCACAGACAAGACTGCCGCACCGACATCGGTGTTCGAAGCCAGATACACGGTGGCCAGCGCGGAACCCAGCGACTGGCTGACGACGTGGATCTGCGCAGCGTCAAAATCCGCTCCCCCACCATCGATATCCATCGTCGGGATGCTGGCGGTCAGTGAAATCAAATCCGCGCTGGCTTGGCGGTTGTTGTCCCGTAACGTCAGCGGGCTCGAAAGGTTGATGAAATGCGTGCCGGATGCGTCGATCATGCCGTCCGGACCCGGACTCAGATCCGCGTTGTTGACGAGGTCGAGGTCGAAGGTGCGTTCGGTGTCGGGCAAGTACAGCGGATCCATCGTGTCGGTGATGCCGTGCAGCGGGTGATCAATCGCAACAACGGCCCAGCCCGAATTGGCGAATCCATCGGCCATGGCCAGCATGTCAGACCGGTTCCGGGTGATGCCGTGGCTATAGATAACCACCGGCCAGCCGCCCGGCGGCTTCATCCCGCCGGCCATGACATAGGCCGACTTTGGCCCTGGGGCCGTTATTAACACCGGGATCGACAAGGGCGCAGCCGGATCAGTCGAAAATGGCATTGGGTTGCTGCCGGTGCACAGGCCGGGCGTCGGCAGACAGAGCCAGAAACCTCCCAGCGGATCAGTCTTTTCCAGAAAATACGGCACCTGGACTATCCCGGCATAAATTTCTGCTGCGCCGAGCGCCGGGTTTACCACGCTGGTGTCGAGACCGGTGAAAGCGATAACGCTGATCTGCGGTGTTGCCGCGGTGTTGACCGCGTCCATGACATCGCTGACCGACAGCGTGGTAAAACTGGTGCTCGCGATGACGCTGTCCGAATCCACACCTTCGGCGTCCGCCGCATCAAGGTGACTTGCGACCAGTTCCTTCAGGAACTCCTGGCGCGGATCGGCAAAATTGCCGCCGTCCTGAATGGTCTGGCGAATCTCTGCGTATTGAGACGATTCGACCGCGGCCGACCCATTTGATCCCTGGACGCCATTGGTTACCAGTACGAGAACGCTGCTTTTTTCGTTTAGTGGGCGCAGAAACTCGATTTCCAGCAGCGTGTCGTCGCCGGTCGAGTCCGGCTCCGGAATCCCGGGACCCGATATTGCCTTGGCGAAATTTGCCAGGCCCACCGTGTAATCGACGTCGGGCACCAGCGTGCTAACCACGGCGGTAACCTCGCGGGTCACGGGGTCGGTCGTCACCTCGTAAAGAAAAACACTCTGATCTCCGACCAGGCTTGTAGCGTCCAGTGCTTCGCTGAACGGAAACAGAATCTCTGCGTTGGTCGAAAAGCCATCGAGTGTTGTAACAAATACTGCAAAGGGGTTGCCGACGTTAAATTCAACCTCCAGCGTCCCGTCGACGCTGCCGAAAAAATACACATCGTTCGGATAGGGCAGGTCCCCAAATTCGACATCGTACGCGGCAACGGCATCGGCCGGAGCAAGAGGCGCCGGATCGGAGTCCGAGTGGCAACCAGATAGTGCGGCGATGAGGACGAGGAAAAAAAGTTTCGACGAGTTTTTCATTCTTGTCTCCCGGGCATCCAATGTAGATGATGCCGGTAGCTTGTTGCCCACTATTGTACATCCGGTATACGTTTCCCTTACAGAATGCGTACAGAAAGCCTTTGAAAGGCATCTGTATCGGCTGATGATCAATGCGCCTGCATTAGAGTTGCGCTGGTTTTCCAATATGTCCGTACAATTGATGCACAAACGCCGCCGGCGGCGGCCCGAACGTGTCTCGCGCAGCGCAGGAGTCCTCTTTGGGCGAGAGTAATGACGCAAGGTAAAGATCTGAGCGATAAGTCGAAGCTTCGAATCATTGCGGGCCGGTGGAAGGGCCGGCGCGTTCGGATTGTAGCCGACGGAATTCGCCCGACGCCGGATCGCGTCAGGGAGACCGTGTTTAATTGGCTCGCGCCAGTGATCGAAGGCACGCGCGGGCTCGATCTGTTTGCGGGTACCGGGGCGCTGGGCATCGAGGCACTGTCGCGCGGCGCATCCCAGATGGTCTTTGTCGAACGGGACAAAGCCGCCGCTCAAGGTTTGCGCGAAACACTTAAAGAGTTGGGCTGCCCAGCAGTGCAAGTACTTAACAAAGATGCCGGTGAGTTTTTGCAAACTGAGCCTAGCGCCTTCGATCTGGTGTTTCTGGATCCGCCGTTCGACGGTCCGGGCCTGGAAAATTTGTGTACACTGCTCGGCAGCCGCGGTTGGCTGGCGCCTGGAGCTTTTGTTTACCTGGAAACCGGTCACCGGCAGGGTCCGCCTGCCCTGCCAGATTCCTGGGAACTGCTGCAGCAGAAATCGGCGGGCCGGGTAGTCTACGCATTGGCGCGGTGGAAAGGCTGAAGCGGCATTTTTTTAGGCGAAACGGAGTGTGTTAGTGGCGACAGGGGCCATGTATCCGGGAACATTCGATCCCTTCACCAACGGTCACGAGGAGATTGTGCGCCGGGCCGCGACCCTGTTCAGTCCGGTCATAATCGCTGTGGCCGCGAGTCCGGGTAAAACACCGATGTTTGACCTGGATGAACGCATGACGATGGCAAGGGAAGTGCTGGCCGACCTGGACCACGTCGAAGTAGAGGGGTACGACGGTTTGACCGTCAGTTTCGCACGAGCCCGCAAGCTGCAGGCCGTTATACGGGGATTGCGGGCAGCATCGGATTTTGAATATGAATTTCAGCTGGCAACGATGAACCGCCATCTTGAGCCGCAGGTTGAAACTGTCTTTCTGACTCCGACCGAAAAATTCATGTTTGTCTCCTCGTCACTGGTGCGCGAAATCGCCAGTATGGGCGGTGACGTGTCAGCCTTCGTGCACGTGTCCGTGAACAACGCACTGCGGGCTCATTGCGCACCGTGAGCACAGACGATTTAGCTTACCTGGATAGTGTCTAAAGGATCCGTTCAGTTTCCCAAGCTTCGGACGCATGTCGCCGAACGCGGAATAACTTTCCCAGCTTATTTGATGAAAACAGACCGAAAGACAGCATTTTTTGGCACATGGTTGATCGCACTTTTGCTGCCGCTGCTGGCCTGTGCAGAATCACTACCAAAACAGGCCGCCATAGCGAGCGCTGATCCGCTGGCAACAAAAGCCGGCATGGAAATTCTCGGTCAGGGAGGCAACGCGTTTGATGCCGCGGTTGCTGTCGGCGCTGCGTTAGCAGTCGTTGAGCCTGCCAGCTCGGGGCTCGGCGGCGGCGCGTTCTGGTTGCTGCATATAGAGGCGGAAGACCGGAATATTTTCGTGGATGCCCGTGAGGTAGCTCCCGGAGCCGCAACTGCGGATATGTATCTCGACAAACAGGGTGAGCCGCGTCCGCATGCTTCACTAGATGGTCCGCTTGCAGCCGGGATACCGGGCCAGCCGGCGGGACTGGTTTTTCTTGCTGACCGTTACGGGCGTTTGCCGCTGGCCCAAAGCCTGGCGCCGGCGATCCGCTACGCTGAGAACGGTTTTTCCGCGTCCAGGCGCACTTTAATGGGACTGCGTTTTCGCAGTCGTGCCTACGAGCAATGGCCCGCGTTTGCAAAGGTTTTTCTACCCGATGGAGAAATACCCGAGACTGGCACAGTTATTCGGCAGCCGGACCTGGCGCGAACCCTGCAACGCTTAGCGGACAATGGCTTTGACGGTTACTACCGCGGTGAGACCAGCAAACTTCTTGTCGATGGAGTGCGCGATGCTGGTGGAATCTGGACCGCCGACGATCTTGCGAACTACAAGGTAATCGAGCGTGAGCCGATAGTCGCTGAAAATCGAGGCGTGCGAATTATTTCTGCACCGCCCCCATCATCCGGGGGTATCGCGTTGGCAAACATGCTGCACGTGCTGGCAGGTTTCGATTTGCAGGCGATGGATTCGGCAACCCGCAAGCACCTGATCATAGAAGCCATGCGCCGGGCCTATCGTGATCGAGCGAAATACCTCGGCGACCCGGACTTCGTTGACATACCGGTGGCACGCCTGACGCATCCGTATTACGCGGCCGGCCAGCGTGGATCGATTCGTACAGACCAAGCTACGCGTAGCACAAGTCTTGCTGGTATTTGGCCGAAACAATCCGGGGGCACGCAAACCACGCATTTCTCAGTACTCGATAGCGAGGGCAATAGGGTAGCCGCGACACTGTCCATAAATACCTGGTACGGCTCCGGCTTTATGCCGCCAGGTACTGGCGTGATCCTCAATAATGAAATGGACGACTTCGTAATCAAGCCGGCAACACCCAATGAATACGAGTTGATTGGCACCACCGCCAATGAGATCGCCCCGGGTAAACGGATGCTTTCAAGTATGTCCCCGACGTTTCTCGAGTCCGACCGCGGCGTAGCGATTCTTGGTACACCAGGCGGAAGTAGAATTATTACGATGGTTTTTCTGGCGGGACTCGAGTGGATGGGCGGGGCAAACGCCTCCGAGATGGTTGGCCTCAAGCGATACCATCACCAGTTTTTTCCCGATGAAGTGGTGTTCGAAAAAGGCGCCCTGTCCCCGGACGAACAGCAGGGCCTGACAGAAATGGGCCATCAACTAAAAGAATCACGCCGTGCATTCGGCAATATGAACGTCGTTACCTGGGACTATGAAACCGGTAAAGTCGAAGCAGTGACCGATCCCCGGGGCCGGGGTGAGGACGAGGTTCGGGTGTACTAGCCGGGTGTCTGCGACAAACCCGATGACCGTTTAAGCGACGCTTAGCGCTGACAACCGACACAATAATAAGTGGATCTTTGGCCGATGACGGCCTGTCGAATAGGTTCTCCGCACAAGCGACACGGCATTCCGGCTCGGTCATACACCATGAGCTCGGCTTTGAAATATCCTGGTTTGCCATCTCCGCCATAAAAATCACGCAGTGTTGTTCCACCGAGTCGAATAGCCTCGGTCAAAACCGCACGAACCTGCTGCGCCAAATCATTCATTCTTTTCTGCGAAATACGCCCCGCCGCGCGGAGCGGGTGGATACCCGATCGAAACAGCGATTCACTTGCATAAATATTGCCAACGCCCGCTACTATGTTGCTGTTCATCAGGTACTGCTTGATGGTGACGCGCCGATTTTTCGCGGTTGAATACAAATACTCCCCGTTGAAATCTGCCCCGAGCGGTTCCGGGCCAAGGCGCGCCAATAATGGATGAATTGCCGGGTTGTCGTCGGTCCACAGTAGACAGCCGAAGCGGCGGGGATCATTGAACCGCAACGCCGTTCCACTATCCATGACGATGTCATAGTGGTCATGCGGAGTCGGATCGGTTTCTGATGCGACGATACGCATGCTACCCGACATACCGAGGTGTGCCATCGCGGTGCCGCGCGCGGTTCGAAACAGCAGGTATTTGGCGCGTCGCTCCACGCTGGACACGACAGCGCCGGTCAACCGTTCTTCGATGTGCTCGGGAATCGGCCAGCGAAGCCGCCGTTCCCGAATCACGACACCTGCAATGGAGTGACCAGAAAGGCTGGGACTGATCCCCAAGCGGGTTGTTTCAACTTCGGGCAATTCAGGCATGGAGTGGCTCTATCGCAAGCATAACCGAGGTCCCGGGGACCCGCTACGCCCCGTTCAGACTTCGCTGGGCAGGGGTCTGTTGTACCGAAATATCCGCTGGTATACCTTTTAAAACAGACGCTTATCGGCACTTCGCAGCGGATCGCCGCTGAAACCTAAAACAGCCTGCAGGTCGCGAAGCGAGAGCCATTCGCTTGGAGTCGTTGCCCGGTTCGGCTATAGTCACGGCCGTTTTTACCTCTTCGGAGGGCGCGGTTATATGTTGGACTATGCTTACGGGCTGTTTTCTGGCCTGACGTTTTGGGGTTACGTGGCGATTACCTTCGTCATGGTCCAGGTTTCGATGATGGCGGTAACGCTGTACCTGCACCGGGATCAGGCGCACAGGGCGATTGACCTGCACCCTGCGCTGCGCATCTTCTTCCGTATCTGGATCTGGCTGAGTTCCGGCATGCAGACTCGCGCATGGGTTGCTATACATCGCAAGCATCATGCTCATTGCGAGCGCGAAGGAGACCCACACAGTCCGGTCGTATTCGGTCTGCGCAAGGTCCTGCTGGAAGGTGCGGAACTGTATAAGGTCGAAGCGAAAAACGCCAAGACCTTGGACGAGTTTGGGCGCGGAACTCCGGATGACTGGCTTGAGAGAAATGTCATCGCACGTTACTCGAGTTTGGGTATCGTGCTGATGCTCACCATTGATCTGCTGTTGTTCGGGGTGGTTGGCATCACAATCCTGGCAATTCAGATGCTTTCAATGCCGGTGTTCGCCGCTGGCGGAATCAACGGACTTGGCCATCATTCCGGTTATCGGAATTTCGAGACTGACGATGCTTCGACAAACATGCTACCGATCGCGCTCTTGATTGGTGGTGAAGAATTGCATAACAACCACCATGCGTTCCCTACGTCGGCGAAGTTTTCGGTGCGTTGGTGGGAATTCGATATCGGTTGGTTCTACATTTGTACCCTGCGGGCCTTGGGTATGTGCAAGATCCGCCGCGTGGCGCCCAAGCCCAATTTCGCGGACGAGCCGCGTCACGTGGACCTGGAGACGCTGCAGGTAATCCTGGTAAATCGTATGCATGTACTTCGGGATTACACGCGCAAAGTTACGTTGCCTGTGCTTCGGATCGAGCGGCGTGCAAATCGAAGCAACAGCTTATTGCGAAAAGCACGGAAACTGGTGGTGCGCCGCCCCGGTCGACTCGACGATGTAGCCCGGACGCGCTTAGCCGCTTTGCTTGCCGATCATCAGACAATCCGCGTCGTTCACGAGTACCGCGAGCGCCTGACCGAATTATGGGAGCAGGCAAACGTTAGTAATGAACATCTGGTTACGCAATTGAAGGAATGGTGCGCAATGGCCGAGGCCAGCGGAATTCAAGTGCTGGAAGATTTCGCTACCAGGCTTCGGGGTTACGCGCTGCAGGCTGCCTGATAGTGAGTCAAGTCGGCGCTTGTGGCCGCAGCAACGAAAAAACCCGCCGTTGGCGGGTTTTTTAATGCAAGCAAAAACCGATCTCACTTACTTGATCTTGCCTTCCTTGTAGATCACGTGTTTGCGTATCGTCGGGTCGAACTTGCGGACCTCGACTTTCTCCGGGTGGAGCCGCTTGTTCTTGGTCGTCGTGTAGAAGTGCCCGGTTCCTGCCGATGATACTAGCCGAATTTTTTCTCTCATTTCTCAGTCTCCGGCGAACTACCGCGCCACCGTTTGTCAGACTTTTACGCCACGGGTACGCAAGTCACTTAAAACTTTGTCGATACCGTGCTTATCGATGATTCTGAGGCCTTTCCTGGACACCGTTAACTTGACGTAGCGCTGCTCGCTATCCACCCAAAAGCGATGTGGATGAATGTTGGGCAAAAACCGGCGTCTGGTCTTGTTATTAGCGTGCGAAACGTTATTTCCCGACATCGGGCGCTTGCCTGTTACCTGACATACTCGGGACATGACGAGCCTTCAATAAATCAATAAGTTAGTGCCGTATTGGGCGGCGCAAAGGAGGCGTTTTATACCAGCCCGGGCCTCAATTGGCAAGCTGACCGGCCTTCCCAAGCCCGGCGCGGGCAGCCCCTGTATGTCCGACTTCTCGTGTCGGGCTCAAATCTCTCCGCGCCCTGCCAACGACACGCAATCGCCGTCTCCGACAATAAAATGGTCAAGCAACCGGATGTCGACAAGATCCAGCGCATCGCGTATCCGGCGGGTGATGAGTCGGTCCGCCTGGCTGGGCTCGGCAATTCCCGAAGGGTGATTATGGGCAAGTATTACTGCGGCAGCGTTGCGGTACAGCGCCTGTTTGACCACTTCTCTCGGATAAACCGTCGTGGCATCGATCGTCCCCCGAAACAGTTCGTCGAATGCCAACACGCGATGCCGGTTGTCCAGGAACATACAACAGAAGACTTCGTGTGGCCGGTCCCGTAGCCGCGCCACCAGGTAACGTCGGCTATCGTCCGGAGACCGGATGGCTTTGCCCGGAGTCATCTTTTCTTGCAAGTTGCGGCATCCGCATTCCCGCGCAGCAATCAATCGAGCCGTTTTGCTGGCGCCCATACCTCTAACCTTGACGAGCTCAGGTGGACTGGCATTGAGGATGCCGCGGATACTTCCGAATCGTTTGAGTAGCATTCGTGCGGTTGCCACGGCAGACTGCCCGGAAGTTCCGTGACCGACCAAGATCGCGATCAACTCGGCATCGGTGATCTGTTCGGGACCGAATTGCAGCAGGCGTTCCCGCGGCCTTTGGGTGGTTGGCCAGTCTTTTATCCTTTGTTCTCTCATCATTGGATTCTGCTCTTCCGGCGCACTTGACAATAGTCGAGAAACTGCAGCGTGTGCTGACAAAGCACAGCACTACCAGAGGGTTTGCGGTACCCTTTGGCGGTTGTGAACGAGCATGAAACAGCGAGCCGTAATGGCTGACCTTCGGGGACAGCATGTCGTGCTAGGCGTCACCGGCGGCATAGCGGCTTACAAAAGCCCCGACCTGGTAAGGCGCCTGCGGGAGCAAGGCGCCGAGGTGACGGTGATCATGACAGCCAGTGCTGAGCGGCTGGTATCGCCGACCGTGTTCCAGGCCGTATCGGGCGAGCCGGTTCGTGGCGATCTCTGGGATGAAAAAGCCGAATCGGGTATGGGCCACATCGAGCTTGCCCGCTGGGCCGACTTGATATTGATCGCGCCTGCCACGGCGAACCTGATGGCGCAGCTGGCGGGTGGATCAGCAGAAAACCTGTTGACCACCGTTTGCCTGGCAAGTGATGCCCCGGTCGTGCTGGCACCTGCAATGAACCAGGCGATGTGGCGCAATGCGTCAACACAGGCGAACCGGAAAAAGCTCGAAGACAGAAATGTCCGGTTTATCGGTCCCGAAGAAGGTGAACAGGCCTGCGGCGACGAAGGCCCCGGCCGCATGACCGAACCAGTCGATATTGTGGCCCGACTCGGTATGGGCAAGGTTGCCGGAATTCTTCGCGGCTTACAGGTCATGGTAACCGCCGGCCCGACTCGTGAAGCCATTGATCCAGTGCGGTTCGTCAGCAACAAAAGCTCCGGGAAAATGGGCTTCGCGATCGCGCGCGCAGCGGCTGATGCCGGCGCGCTGGTTACGTTGATCGCCGGGCCGGTGAGTTTGACGACGCCCAAGGGGGTCGAACGCGTCGACGTTGAAAGTGCCATTGATATGTATGATGCGGCGATGGACAGAATCAGCGGCACCGACATTTATATTGGAGCCGCCGCTATTTCAGATTATCGTCCCGCCCAGGTGGTTGCCAAAAAAATCAAGAAAATTGCAGAGACCTTTTCGCTGGAAATGGTCAAGTCACCGGATCTGCTCACCGCTGTGGCGGCGCTGGACAGCGGTCCGTTTACTGTCGGCTTCGCCGCAGAAACGGACGAACTCGAAAAACATGCGTTGACTAAACTCGAAGCTAAAAAGCTGGACATGATTGTCGCGAACCTGGTCGGCGACGGTGTAGGTTTTGACCGCGATGACAATTCGGCCATCATTATGTGGGAGGGAAGCCGTCACGCGATTCCAAACATGCCTAAAACCGAACTTGCCCGGCAGCTTGTTGCGATGATTGCGAGCCAGTACAGAGCTACGGTGAGCGCTGAAGCAGGTCAGTCAAGACCGGTGGCATCCTGAGGCCCGCCTCGCCTTGGCAGCACGAAAGATCCAGCTACGGGTCCTAGACGAGCGGCTCGGCCGCGATTATCCATTGCCTGACTACGCCACGAAGGGGTCAGCTGGAATCGATCTCCGCGCTTGCATCGATCAGCCGCTCCTCGTTGAACCAGGGCAGACGGAGTTGATACCCACCGGCATTGCCATTCACATCAAAGACCCGGAACTGGCGGCAGTCATTCTTCCGCGCTCTGGGCTCGGCCACAAACATGGGATCGTTCTCGGGAACCTGGTTGGACTCATTGATTCCGATTATCAGGGACAGGTGCTGGTTTCCTGCTGGAACCGCGGCTACCAGCCCTTTACGATCGACCCGGGCCTGCGCTTAGCGCAGATGGTCATCGTCCCGGTCGTGCAGGTTGAATTTGACGTTGTCAGTGATTTTGATTCCAGCACGCGCGGTGATGGTGGCTTTGGCCATACAGGACAATCCTGACAGCACGGCGTAAGCCTCAGGTGTTTTCCGGTAGCGCGAGTAAACGAACTGCTTGGGTTTGCCGCGAGGCAGGCGGCTTCTAGTTCATAGCCTTGAGTTCTCTAAAGCGCTGGATGTCGCCATCAAATTTCGCCAACAGCTGGGTCTGTACTGACCGGGACATATTCAGGCTCTGCTCGTAGCGAAGAATCGAGTCCAGTGTATCCGCCAGTTCCCTGGCAAGTTTCTCATCGATTGGCGGCGCTGATTCGTCTGGATTATAAGGGCGGAATCGCTGCGCATCCTTTTGGAGCTTCGCCAGTTTGCTGCGCAGGTTGTCCAGATATATTTCGGTCACGCGGATCTGATCGGCCAGCAATTCGGCCCGCCGGTCGCGCAGGTCCGCAATCTCGTCTACCGTCAGGTAGGTGCTGAGCAAAATCCTGTCGCGCAACGCTGCTTCTTCGCGTTCCAGTTGCAGCTGGGCTTTTATTGCGGCCTGGCGCAGGATCTCGGCCAATTCATCGGCCGTTTTCTCCCCGCCTACGACATCCACCGCGACGCCGTGGGAGTTCAGTATGTAGTGGCCGAGCTCGGAGTATTCCGGTGGAACATGATCGGAGTAATGGATGTTACCCTCGTTATCGACCCACCGATATAGCTTTCCTTCGCCGGCGCCAGAGTGAGGCGCGATAAAAAATGAAACGACGGCTGCCGCCAGAATTAGCCGCAATCTTCCCATGGTACGGTCCCGTGAATTTAACCAAAGCCAGATAACAGGCTGATTATCCCGTGGGACCGGTGTGCAAACAGTGACGTAGTTCTATGATTTTTGGACTGATCCAGACAGCTCGCTGCCTTACACGCCATAGCGCTGGCGGTATTCGGCCACGGCTTCGAGGTTTCCGACATAATCCTCGGAAGTTTCAAGATAGGCAATGAGATCATCGAGGCGAATAATGCTGGCCACCTCGATTCCAAGCGATTGCTTGGTCTCCTGAACAGCAGAAAGATCGCCCGTACCTTTTTCCTGCCGGTCCAGCGCGATCAAGGCGCCGGTGGGTTCACCGCCGGCTTGCCGAATCGCCGCTATAGCTTCCCTCATAGCGGTGCCGGCGGTAATCACATCGTCGATGATCAACACCCGGCCTTCAACCGGTGAACCGACGATCTCGCCACCATCCCCATAAAGCTTTGCCTCTTTCCGGTTGAAGCAAAACGGGAGGTCAACGCCATGTTGCTCGGCCAGCGCCGCAGCCGTGATTGTCACCAGGGGTATGCCCTTGTATGCCGGGCCAAACAGCATATCGAACTCAATGTCTGAGGCCATAGCAGCGTCAGCGTAGTATCGTCCGAGCTTCGCGGCCGCGTAGCCAGTGCCGAACTTGCCCGAGTTAAAGAAGTACGGACTGATACGCCCGGACTTCAATTTAAATTCGCCGAACTGGAGCGCTCCGACTTCCAGCGCCAGTTCGATGAATTCTGTCCTGTAAGCGCGCACTTCGTGTTCGACGCCAGATTGGCTAAAAATTCCCGCGATGCATGGGCCAGATGAGGCACATCGCCCCTTCTGGTAGAGTATCGCACACCCCACCGTCCTTTAAAGTACGAGTGCCCGTTGTACCGGGCGATTGCTGTTATTTGTATGCGAATAATCAGCCTGAATGCTAACGGAATTCGTGCTGCCTCCCGCAAGGGTTTCTTCAAATGGCTTTCGCGGCAGTCGGCCGACGTGGTGTGTATCCAGGAAACCAAGGCCCAGATTCACCAGCTCGATGCGCCGGAATTCAGCCCGCGTCGTTACCACAGCTTCTACGAGGATGCGGAAAAAAAGGGTTACAGCGGTGTTGCTTTATATTGCCGTCGCGAGCCTGATGAAATTATACGTGGGTTCGGATCAGCTGAATTCGATCCCGAAGGGCGTTACCTTGAGGCACGATTCGGCGATTTAAGCGTCGTATCTCTCTATCTGCCGTCGGGTTCTTCCAGCGATGTGCGACAGCAGGCGAAGTTTCGCTGCCTCGATGAATTTGGCGACTACCTCGATCGGATTCGTGACAACGGTCGAACCTACGTTATATGCGGCGACTGGAATATCGCGCACAAACAAATCGATCTGAAAAATTGGCGTTCGAATCAGAAGAATTCGGGCTTTCTGCCCGAAGAACGTGCTTGGATGACAGAGTTATTTGACGATCGCGGATTCGTGGACGCATTCCGCGAAGTTAATGCCGAGGCTGACCAGTACACATGGTGGTCAAATCGCGGCAGGGCCTGGGAAAAAAATGTTGGGTGGCGTATCGATTACCAGGTGGTATCACCGACGCTGAAAAACCGGGTGCAACGTGCATCTATCTACAAGCGCAAACGGTTTTCGGATCACGCTCCGTTGATCATCGATTATGAACTCGCTTGAGCCCGAGTCTGGCCGGCAATGGGGGGCGGCCCTGCGCGTCTATCTCCATCCACGCGTGCTTGCGATGTTATTTCTGGGATTTTCGGCCGGACTCCCGTTCATGCTTGTCGCCGGGACTCTGACAGCGTGGCTCACCGTCGATGGTGTGGGCATGGCCGAGGTCGGCATGTTTGCCTGGGTCGGCATCATGTACTCGGTCAAATTTGTCTGGGCGCCTGTGGTCGACCGCATGCGGTTGCCATTGCTGGCTCGATGGCTCGGCCGTCGCCGCAGCTGGATGTTGGTGGCGCAGATTGGAGTTGGCCTGGCGCTGATGGGCCTGGCCTATAGCGAACCCGCTACAGACCTTGGCCGTTTCGCGTGGCTTGCAGTGCTGGTTTCATTCGCGTCCGCAACCCAGGATATCGTCATTGATGCGTATCGCATCGAGGCGGTTGAGATGAAAGTACAGGGCGCGATGGCGGCCAGTTATCAGCTCGGTTACCGTATCGCCTTGCTCATTGCTGGTGCTGGCGTCCTTTACATGGCGCAGTTTGCGTCATGGCAGATCGCCTATCAAACGATGGCGTTATTAATGAGTGTCGGGATCATAACCGTATTGCTAATCGATGAACCGGAATCATCCGACGGCGGCACTCCACTCAAGCAGTCGCAGCCATTGTTTGTGTGGTTTGCCGAAGCTGTGATCGGACCGTTCGCCGAATTTTTCAGCCGCAACGGGCGCTGGGCATTCGTATTGCTGGCTTTTATCGGCCTGTACCGCGTCAGTGACATGGTGCTTGGTGTCATGGCGAATCCGTTTTATATCGCCATCGGGTTCTCACTTGCCGAAATTGCCACGGTAACCAAGGTGTTTGGATTCGGTGTAACGATAGCCGGCGCGGCAATCGGGGGAGTTGCTGTAGCCCGCTATGGGGTTGCGGGTCCACTTGTAATCGGAGCCATACTACTAGCAGTTACTAACCTGTTTTTTGCCGGGTTGGCGATTTACGGCAAGGCCATATGGTTTCTGTTTATCACCATCGGTGCTGACAACCTTGCTGCAGGGCTTACCGGCACTGTATTTATCGCTTACTTGTCCGGCCTGACCAACGTCGCTTACACGGCGACGCAGTACGCACTGTTTTCGTCGTTAATGACTTTGCCCGGCAAAATCATCGCCGGATTCTCCGGCCAAATCGTTGAAGCAGTCGACTGGTTCGTCTTTTTTATATATGCCTCGGCCATGGGTCTTCCGGCCATTTTGTTGGCATTTATCGTGACGCGGCACGATCAACAATCGGGCGGCTGAGCTTCGGGGAATTGCGCGGCAGCGCTATTCGTAACGATCGAGAAAGTCGAGTGGGTCCCGCCATTCCGGCAAAGGGTAGGTGTCCATCTGCTGCAGGTCTTCGAGATCAACATCGACTGATCCGGACCAGTCTTCGGGCGCCTCGGCAGGTTCCGCGCTCAATTCAAGCCACCCATCGAACTCCACTTCTTCGATGGTGCCATCGAAGTGCTGAAGTTCTATCGTGGCATCATCCTCGTCGACGGCAACCACCTCAAACAGGTTGCCATTTAATCGGCGATACCAATTCCCAATTTCCGGGATAACTACCCCATTTCTGGGTACCTATTTCAGCATCAGTTGCGAGGATCGTCGTCGCGCGTGCGCAGCCTCATTTATACTCCTTTTCACCAGCCTTGGGTATATCCAACATGCGTTGGTATACCTGCTCAAAAACATCGTGCCCCAGCGCCTCTCCCCGGGCCTCGAACCGCGTTGTCGATCGCTTAGGGTGGGGGGTCGTAATCGGGGCCAGCAGCGGATTGTTGTCGACCACTGCGGTGATCTGTTCAGCGTAGTCCGGCCAGTCGGTGACGGTGTGAAACCGGCCACCTGGCTCCAGCGACGTTGCCACCAGCGCCACGAATTCCGGCTGGACCAGCCGCCGCTTTCGGTGCCGCTTTTTCGGCCAGGGGTCAGGGTAGAAAAGATTGATCGACCGCAGGCTGCCATTGGGAATTTGATCCCGAATGACATCGACGGCATCGTGTTGGATCAGACGCAGGTTCTCAACGCCCTGCCGGTTGGCCTCGAGCAGACAATGCCCAATGCCCGGATCGTGGACCTCGATTCCCAGGTAATCCAGGTCGGGATTCTGCTGGGCCTGCGTGAGGAGCGCGTCACCGTTGCCAAAGCCGATCTCCAGAATGCACGGTGCATCGCGGCCGAACAGGTCTTGCAGATCGAGTGGGGCCGGCGCATAGGCGACCCCATACTTCGGCCAGAGGTCGCTAAGGGCGCGCCGCTGCGCTTCTGTCATCCTGCCCCGGCGGCGCACGAAGCTGCGAATCGCAGGCGAGCCCTGCGAACCGCTCGGATTTTTCGCCGCCCGAACGGCTTGTTGCTTGTCTAAAGTTCCGCTCATTACTCAATATAAACCTATTTGGCGTGGGCCAATTTGGAAGTTGTTATAGTTTGCTCCCAATTGAATTGAGAGATCGAAATGCAAGAAGAGGCGATCGACGAGATCTTGCGGTTTTGGTTTGACGATATCGATAATTCTCGTTGGTTTGTTAAAGATCCTGATTTCGATCGGGAAATTGAGCAGCGTTTTGGAAATCTCCTGGAGCAGGCCACGAATAATCAGTTGGACGAATGGTCTGATGCACCACGTGGCTGCCTGGCACTTGTCGTGTTACTCGACCAGTTTTCGAGAAACATATATCGCGGTACACCTCGCTCATTCGAGGCGGACCCAAAGGCACTCCAGTTCACATTGCGAGGCATCGAGGCTCAATTCGATGAGGAACTTTCACTGGAGCAGCGATCCGTATTCTATATGCCAATGCGGCATGCCGAGAGTTTGGAGATTCAGAAACTCGGGCTGGCAAAAACCAGAGAGATGAATAACCAAGGGTACGGCACCGACAAGTATGCCCTGAACCACTTGGCGATAATTGAAAAGTTCGGGCGATTTCCGCACCGGAATATCATCCTGGGCCGCCACAATACTCCCGATGAGGAGGAATATCTCAAAGACAACAAAGCTGGTTTTTGAATCGACGGCTGATTGTCACAAATCTATACCACTTTGAGATCGGACCTTCTAACTGATCGCTTTTTCGGGGACGTTAGAGGTACGTAAACAAAAAACACCATATCAATTCGCCGGATGGCTCTCTATAATGCGTGCCGTTTTCGTCCTCACCTTCGCATCCATGTCGAGCCCCACACATCTCAGAAATATCGCCATCATCGCGCATGTCGATCATGGCAAAACCACCCTGGTGGACCAGCTGCTGCAACAGTCGGGTACCCTGGGACCGCGTGCGATTGTGCCCGACCGGGTAATGGATTCGAATGAGCTTGAACGCGAACGCGGTATTACGATTCTGGCCAAGAATACTGCGATTCGGTGGAACGATTACCGGATTAACATCGTCGATACACCGGGACACGCGGATTTCGGTGGCGAAGTGGAGCGTGTCTTATCCATGGTCGATAGCGTTCTGCTACTCGTCGACGCTGTCGAAGGACCGATGCCACAAACGCGCTTTGTCACGCAAAAAGCATTTGCCGGCGGCCTCAAGCCCGTTGTGATCATCAACAAGATCGACCGTGATGGAGCGCGGCCAGACTGGGTGCTGAATCAAACGTTCGATCTGTTCGATCGCCTGGGCGCAACCGACGAACAGCTCGACTTCCCGGTCATTTATGCATCCGCTCTCCAGGGCTACGCGTCACTGGACTCAGCGGACCGTCAGGGAAACATGACCCCCTTGTTTCGGGCGATTATCGAACACGTACCTCCGCCGCAGGTAAACGGCGACGGACCGCTGCAACTTCAAGTTTCCAGCCTCGACTATGACGCTTACGTGGGCGTCCTGGGCATTGGGCGGGTGCAGCGGGGCAGCATTCAAAGCAACTCCCCTGTGTGCGTGGCGGCTCCAGACGGGGCGGTTCGAAAAGCTCGCATTCTTGAGCTGTACGGCTTCCATGGCCTCGAACGCAAGCAAATTCCGCGTGCGGACGCCGGCGACATCATAGTCTTTAGCGGTATCGACCAACTCAATATCTCCGACACCTTGTGTCCCGTAGATCATCCTGATCCGCTCCCCGCACTGTCGGTTGACGAGCCGACCATTAGCATGACGTTCCAGGTCAACAAATCACCGTTTGCCGGACAGGACGGCAAATTTCTTACCAGTCGGCAGATCGGGGAGCGGCTTGACCGGGAACTCAAACACAATGTGGCGTTGCACGTTGCGGAAACCGATGACCCTGACAAGTTTCGCGTGTCCGGTCGCGGCGAACTGCATTTGTCGGTACTCATCGAAACCATGCGCCGGGAAGGCTATGAACTGGCGGTGTCGAGACCGGAGGTCATTGTTCACGAAAAGGATGGTATCCGACTGGAGCCGTGGGAGATTCTAACCGTTGACTTTGAGGAGGCTTACCAGGGTGCTGTCATGACCCGCCTCGCGGACCGCAAGGGTGAGCTGCGTAGCGTGAACCCGGACGGTAAAGGGCGCGTACGCCTTGAATACCGTATTCCGACGCGCGGGTTGATCGGTTTCCGAACCGAATATCTAACTGCAACGTCGGGGACAGGACTGATCTACCATCTTTTCAACGGCTATGATCGACAGGTCCCGGGGGAACTCGGCCAACGCAACAACGGCGTGTTGGTTTCAATGGTCGCCGGTAAGGCACTGGCCTATGCACTATACAATCTTCAGCAACGTGGGCGCCTGTTTGTCGCTCACGGTGCCGCAATTTATGAAGGCATGATTGTGGGTATCCACAGCCGTGGCAACGATCTGGTTGTGAACCCGACAAAAGCGAAGCAGTTGACGAACATCCGCGCAGCTGGAAGTGACGAGAATATCGTGCTTACGCCAGCGGTCCATTTTTCCCTGGAGCAAGCACTGGAGTTTATCGATGACGATGAGCTACTTGAGGTAACGCCAACGACAATGCGGTTACGAAAAAAACTATTGAAAGAGTCCGAACGCAAACGAGCATCCAGAAAACCGGCTTAGTCATAACTGCCGGCACTGTTGGATTGCAGGCGCAGACCGGCAACTCAATTCTGTCCGTATTCTCTGGTCGGTTTTGTTTCTCGAGGTTCGCCATCCTCGAACCAGCTCCCCGTTCCTGCTTTGATGAGATCAGTTCGCTTCAGATCAACTGACTTACCATTCGCTATCCGTATAGAACAGACTGCTCAGATCGGTTGTCTTTAACCTGATTCGTTCGATTTCTTCGCGGCTCAAGCGATTTTTCCAATTAGTTACGTTTTTTCTACTATCTCTTTTGAATTGCTTCTGCGGTATTTGCTCCACCGGATTATGACTTCCGCTACTTTCCTCGATCGCATTCTTTGCCTTTTGCGTAAATCTTAAATTCAGCTTGTCGTACAGCAATCTGAATTGATCGCAAGGATCCAATGAGAGGTCCTCATGCCTGATAAATATCCAGTCGGTGTTCCTTTCCTGGTATTTCTTTACCGTAAAGTGGAAGCAATTCCACAACAAAATGCCTTGGTCTATGATGTCCTTCTCGTTACTTTCGAACTCCATCATTTCTTTTTCATAGGGATAAAGGTATTTCTCCATAAGCAGCGGTTGCCTGAGGAAATTTTTGAAAGGAAATCCCCGATTCAGGATTTTTAAGCTGGAGCAGAATGCGGCCGGGTGCCTTATTAAGACTAGTACCTGCATGTCAAACTGGCTTGCCAACCATTCGCTGGAGAAAAATGCTATCGGATCTTTTACGAGCGGACGAGCATTTCTGATCCTATGAAACGCGGATAATCCTTGATCTCTAAGTAACTTAGCGAGATTTCTTGGCGTTCTTACCTGAGATGCATTGTGAGCGAGCGGATATTTAAATTCCACGATGTCACGAAAAGTCTCACAGAAAGTTTCAGCATTTGTGTTGTCAAGGTATGTAAACCAAAACTCAAATGGCTTGGGATTAATTCCCATGTGTATATCCAGATTGAAAGGCTCATGGATATAAGCTACGTCGCTGGCCACCGAAATCATTTTTCCTGTCCATGTGGTCCCTGATCGGAGGGAACCGGTGACGAGAATTGGCCTTTGAGTTTTCATGGATCGCTTTTTAGCTTATCGAATCGGGCAATGCTGATTTGCATCTAATATCGCCCCGGGTTTTGAGTGTCAGAACTCACCCTTCGTGATTTGTCTCGGAGCATTATTGCCATTCAGTTAGGCGACTTTAGCAGGGTCAACATCGAGCGCAAATATATACAGCATTCCTCTACCGTGAGACCGTGACTCTCGTAACCATCCGACTGTAGAATCAGTCGGTATTTGACCGATCGTGGGTGTTGTTCAAAATCAGCGCGAGGAGAGCGAAGTGAAACGATTCATGTTGCTGCATTTCGGATTCGAAAAGCCCACCCCGGAGATCATGGCGGCCTGGGGCAAATGGTTTGATTCGATCGCAGACAAGTCCGTGGAAAACGGGGGATTCCACGGCGGTGCACGAGAAATCTCGGACGGCGGAACCAAGGACCTACCCATGGGGATGGAATCCATCACGGGCTACTCGATCATCAATGCCGAGAGCCTTGATGGTGCAGAAAAGGTTGCTCAGGACAGTCCATTCATTGCGAGCATCCGGGTCTACGAAATTATGACAATGTAAGTCTATCGACTAGCAACATCGATCTTGCGCCATTGCTCTACAGTGAGAGCGTGACTCGTCACACCATCTGACTGTAGAATCTCCGGAAACCAAGCACACGCGGGTGTTGTTCAATGGTAGAACCTCAGCTTCCCAATTATCGTAGCCAGGTTAACCAATAAGAAAAACCGCATAGTTCCGCGGACTTCTGACCACCCGAATCAATCAGTTACATCACCCCAAAGTAACCAACTGATTCCACCCAGCATTCTCAGTAACCTCACTTTTAAGCTCACTTTTTCGCGCGGTCGTCCGCGGGGCCAGCGCTCGATCTCCTTTTGACCGCATCAAACATTTGAGTTGGATATTATTCACCGTAGGCCAGATTATGCGGGTGTCCGCTTTCGAATCGAAAGCGGACCTACCATCATGTCTAGAATTGACTTAAACAAGTCGCGCTAAGTTTGAACGTGTAAATTTGATGCGATGTCTGCTTTCGACCCAAAGCGGACACCCCCCGGATTTAGATATCCTTCATGAATGAAGTCGATTTTTCAGTTGTTTTTAAGTTCGCAGACTCGGAGGACGAATCATGGATGCGGATTTAAAGGAGATGTATCGCGAGCAACTCATCAACGAAGTCGTGAAGTTGCGAGCTTGAAATACTCTCGCTTGGCCTCAATTGGTCGCTTACATCAGCGCTTGTGCTGGGTGTCAATTACCGGCATATCTCTACCGACCGAGCCGGTATTGCTTGGGATAGCGATGGGTTTAACACGCGCCTGATCCTGTTGTTGGAGTGAAATGGGTGCTTGCGAGATGACACCGTTCGGTCGGGGCCTAGAAATGGCCAAATCGGTCCGATCAAGCTATTTCAGGCGAACGCGTGTGGCAACTGTAGAAACAGTGCAAATTCTGCCCCCGCTACCAGGAAAAACGAAAACCCGGCCATGTGCCGGGTTTTTTTGTACCCGTCAGTCGGTCGTTCGATGTCCGCTATACGCCTGAAATCGGCCGTTGGGATGGTAGAGTCCTGAGGGGCCGCCAATGAAACCCAAAGCGGCAATTGAACGATCGGTACATTCTTGAAGGAATAAGAGTTGTAGTTTCGCAATAAGTCGACGGTCTTTAAGCCCAAGACGAGACGATCAGGCTGTCCGTGCTAATCCAACGTCAGGCTTCAATGAAAAATTTGGAAAGGAGTGAGCGATGAAATGGGCAGGACTGATACTTCTAATTATTACGATCGCATTAGCGTTGTACGTCGTCTGGTTTGTTGGCGGCATGCCGGGTCGCGTTGCTGCTGACCGCGGTCACCCGAAAGCCGATGCGATCCGTGTAGGCGGATGGGCAACCCTGATTTTCGGCATCGTTGGTTGGCCCTGGGTCCTTATGTGGGCTTATTCACACCCCGCACCCGAGGTGCCAGCTGACTCGTTAGCGGAACCCGCCGCAGAAACAGAAGGAGACGCCGAATGATTCTCCTGATGACAATGGCATACGCAGGGCTTCTTCTAATACTGATCAAGATTGGTGTCTTCAAACGTTGGTTGGGCTGGATGACGCCGTCGATCGCAGCTGTATTTCTCGCCTTCTTACTCGTTTTCTTTATCCCAATGGATTTTGGTGCGCCAAGCGGCCCGGCCATCGTGCTCAAGAACTCAGTGCAAATCAGTCCCAACGTGGCCGGTCCCGTAACTGAGGTGTCTGTGCAGTCGAACAAGATCGTGCAGAAAGGCGAAGTCCTGTACCAGATTGACTCCACACCTTACGAGGCCTCGGTGGATGCCTTGAGCGCAAGACTTTCTCTGGCGCGCCTGCGACTTGAACAGTCAACCAAACTGGCCACCTCTCAGGCGGGTAGTCAGTATGATGTGCAGCAATACGATGCTGAGGCCCGCGGCCTGGAAGCCGACCTTGCGGCTGCGCGCTGGAATCTGGAGCAGACAACGGTCAAGGCACCAACCGTCGGCTGGGTCCCGAATGTCATATTACGACCCGGTGTCCGGGTCTCGCCCGGACAAGCCACGATGCCGTTTATCGATGAATCCGCAACAATTATTGCCGTGCAGGTGAAACAAATACACACGCGTCACATCAAGCCCGGCGACGAGGCAGAAGTAATTTTCCGAATGTACCCGGGGCAAACGTTTGTTGCGGTGGTCGCAAAAGTGATTCAGGCGAACGCATCCGGCCAGGTGACCCCAAGCGGCACTGTCATGTCGGTTGGCAACATCGAGCCCGGTCCCTTCATCGTGCATCTGGAGCTCAAAGATGCAGATGTCAGAGTACCCGCTGGCGCGGTTGGGACTGGAGCAATCTACACCGATGAGTTCACGGGTTTGTCACAGCTGTTCCGCAAGCTCATGCTGCAGCAACAGATCTGGAAGAACTATGTTGGCATGTAGTAGCAAGCGAATTGCGATGGCCTTTTGATTTGCGCAGCATTGGCTCGGCTACCAGTGCTTTGAGCTGCTTGGAGGCAATTTACGTCCGCTATTGGCCGAAAGCAGCCTTTCGTTTAGCCTGATTCTCGGCAATTTGAATGACCGCTATTGGGGAAAGCGGTCGTTCAAGACACTATCCCGTCGGACACTGTCTGTAAGATCGGATACCGACTATCACAGCTATTGTCATTCCGGCAGAATCTATATCCCCTGTTGTTCCATTCGGCGACCCCAAACACCGATATCACCTGAGAACACCATTCTTGAGCCATCTCGCACAAAGATTCTAAATACACCGCCATCATAGGTCTCACGGAGCGTTTCAAATATCTCAGAATCGGACTCAATCATGCCTGAACTGCGGAACAAGTAAGGCTTAATGAGTGCTCCAGATTCCGTAAGCCGATAGGCGTACGTTGTTTGGCGCCAGTTTCTTTCCTCGTCTTGATACGCTTGAAACAGCCTGTCGAACACATCGCTCATGGGTTTCCTCCGAACACAAATTGCCTACAAGACCCAACACACCTGCCACCACATTCCATACACACAGCCTGTGTCAGTCTGTGTTCAGCATTTCGATCTCAACGGAACGACCAATGGTTCGTTGGCAGCGAATCAGACCGGCGTTTTCTAGTTGTCGCAAGGCTCTTGCTTTTGAGTCCTTGTCGAGGCCGAACTGACGAGCAAGAACATTGGAAAGTTTAAAGCTTGGTGATCTGTTCAAGCCCATTTGATACCAGCACGCTAGCCCGGCATTCAAGGTCTTGCCAGGTAAGCAAGCTGCCTTCGAAATCCAGGTCAACGGAATTGGACCTTTCACGAAGCGACCATTGATACGTTGCGTACTTTTGGATCGATAATCACGTATAGATAGCGAATCGAGAGTGGTTGGTCGAGTCGTAATCATTACTTAAATACAGTATAGGGACCAGATTCGCGCTGTTGCGAAGCTTGCGTCGCGCTAGCGCGAAAGGACACGTTGGATCGTCGCCCAGATTTCGCTACTGTCCGAGTCGCTGAGTACGGCTGGGTATTGAATCGTCGTGATATCAGTCTTTAATGTGAAGCCACCAAGTACAACGCGACTTGCCTTAGCGAGTATTCGTTGGACGTCGCTAATCGTTGCGTCAATATCCTCGATGGGGCACTCGACCAATACTGCGTCGTGGACCGGTGCCGCAACTCGAATGCCGGCTTCAGTGAGGTAACAACAAGCCACTCGCAAGATCTCAGCACCATTGGCCTGCATCGGGAAATTCTGAATCGTGCGCGGTGTGGTGGACGGTGTCGTTAGCAACCGCCAACCAAAAACGGTTTCGATTTTCCCGAATAAGCTCGCATAACTGACAGCGCCTTCGGACCATGCCCAGTACCGTTCGTACAAGCGCTTGTGAGTATCAAGCAGAGTTTGTGCTTCGAGTTGACTCTTTCCGATTCTGAGTGCCAAGGACTGTGCGCCCATCCCGTACTGGGTCGCGAGCGTGCATTGTTTGAAGCAGTTGCGAACATCGCCATGCGTCGCTTTCGTGCACCTTGCGGTGCGGCGCCTGCCTGGATGGCAAACGATAAGTAAGGATCCTCCGCGTAGTAGGCTTTTTGCATTGCGTCATCCTTAGATAAGGCGGCGGCAATACCAAATTCCTGTTGTGCATAGTCGACGTACAACAGCGCATAGCCTGGCATTGGCCTCACCAAACGACGAAACCACTTCGCCCGCCCAAAAATAAAGTTGCTACTACTTGGCTGATTTCTTCCCGTTTTTGAGCTGAACGGTGACAGAAGGCACCGATTTCTGCCATCGGGACCAATTGGTAGTGGGCTCAACTGCAACTGGCCCAGGTGACAACGTAACGTCTTGAGCTTCTTCAGGAACGGGTACCGCAAGGCCATCGTCGAAAAGGTCTTTTCCTGAAGGTTAAGGGCGCCACTTGCCAGCGTTGGCCACTCGATCCGATGTCGAGCCAGAAGCTCCTCAAACAGAACTCTGCGAAACGAACCATTTTCGTAAACGCCGTATTGCGAATCCAGATCGCGAATCAATGACGCGTGTATCGCGCCGGCATTTTCAACCAGGCGATTGTGCCAGTTGACGTCAATCGGAATGCCGTTGGCTTCAATTGCGGCAACCGCTTTGACATACCGGCCGCGCAGCAAGGCTCGCGGAAGATCGAGCTTCGGAACAAGGCGATGTAATAGTTTCTCAAGCGCGAGCACGTCGCTTTCGCAATAGTCCAGCAATGATTGTCGTTCAGCGCTAGTCCATGGACCACCGCGAATTGCCAAGTCACGCATGTCAGACTTTTCCTCATGCGAAGCATTGCTAATACCATGGTGAAAAAGAACACCCAATAAACCGTTGCCTCGAAGCAACTGCAACCCGTTGGTGAGGTTTCGATTCTCCGCATACAGGTCCAAAACATTTGCGGGCAGTGGCCAGCACAGCGCGAGGTGACAGGAAAACTCGGCGCTGGCATAGAACGCCACGTACAGACAATCGTCGCCTATCGAAAAAGGGGGGCGCTGGTAGGCCACCAATTCGTCTTGCCATAGTCGAATGACCTGCCCAGTACGCCACTCCTTGGCAACCATACAGACAACGCTGGGGATTCCACCGGGGGGGGCAGAGAACTCAAAATCGACCAGCCAAATTTGGCG
>PVMK01149224.1_pt1 | contig 24942 bp, 26 predicted proteins | sample 1853481 | NCBI WGS metagenome assembly PVMK01 (sample SAMN08533507, study PRJNA380276) | Marine sediment metagenome, whole genome shotgun sequencing project.
AAAATCACCCATTGGTATTGGGAATTTGGGGACGGCTTTAAAAGTAGAAGACGCCGTCCAGTTCACGAATATCTTAAGGCAGGACAATATTCTGTATCTCTTACCGTAAAGGGTCCAGCCGGGATCTCTGAACTCGTCAAAGTGGATTACATAAAAGTCATGGCTAAACCGTAGTTACATACTGTTACTGTCCCTAACTAGCCTCTTATTCATTCACTCTCGTTTTTGTTGAAAAATGCCCCAACCTCCTCGTAATCCCAAGCCGGAATGAACTCTGCACGAAATGGTTCTTCATAAGGGAACTTGATGCTGTGTTCTCCTGTCCAACTTGAGATTCTGACAAAATTAAACCTAAATGGTTAGCATGCACACTCTCCTAGCCTTTACCTGGGAATGTGAATTACATACTCCACACTTTTGCTTTTGAGCACCAGCAACCATATCTAGCGTAGGGTTGAACTATTCATTTTCCAAAGAACACTGCGGAGTTTCGGCTCCGCTTTTCTTATTGGCACAAAGCCTCTCCATTTCCCTTGAAAACACCCCTGACACGCCCAAATAGCCCGCTGAAGCCACGATCTCTATCAGGATGATAAGGTAAGTCCTCGCCAAGATAACCCTCCCAGGGGCCAGAATAGCCTTCGTCGCTTATTACTATCTCAACTTTCCTTGGTTTTGGCTTGGCCTTTTTCCTCTTCTTCGGCTTGGCTTTGACCTTCTGCTTCTTCTGCCTTATGGCTTCCTGCGGTCAACCAAATTGGTTTTCTGTGGTGGTCAGTGGGGGTTTTTTGTTGCATCTTTACCCCTCATTCTTGTAGTTTGAAAGCAGCTCAAGACCTTCAGAAGAAGTACAAGAGAAACCGCCCAAAAAATAGTCCCTTATAGCGAGGGCTACCGATGGAAGAAGAGCGCCGCCAACATCAAAGAGGCAAAGTCAGTTGGTCTGTCACAATTCAGACCGAAGAAGGCACTATTGAACGGGCTACATACAACATAAGTCCCGAAGGAGTCTTCATCCGTGGTTTGTCTCCCCTTGAGCTGCATGAAGTCGTTGATATGACGATTAGTGGCCCTGACCATCCCATAACCGTCAAAGCAAGAGTGGTCTGGTCGAGTAGCCAAGTTCCCCCTAAAGAGGATATGCCACGTGGTGTGGGTGTCGAGTTCATCAATATTTCTGATGAAGACCGAGAAATCATCTCCTCTTTCGTTGCAGGTCTTGATTTTGCCATGTACTTGGAATCTCCAGGCTCGGATGAAGATGATAAGAGCATAATAAAGGAACAGACCTCGATAGGGGAGCAGAGCTTAATAGCGAAACAGCCAGTAGAGGAAGAGAAAGAAGACATGAATAAACCTACTCTAGGGCCACCCAAGAAGTGTCCAGACGGTCACAGGCATATTTCCTGGTCTATGGGCGATGACCATATTTTCTGTTGGGACTGCAACCAGAGATACCCACTACTTGCTTGTTTCCAACCACCAGAGAGCAGTCTTCTGAATCTGAGGAACCTAATGACTAGCCTAGACCATGACGAAATAAAACGAATTAAACTCCATCCTGTCAAATGCCCCACGTGCAAGCTCACTGTAAGGGTAAAGCTAGACGATAAAGTGTGTCCTGCCTGTGAGGGGTCGCTGCCAAAACCACCGAAGCGTTGACTGACTCTCAACATATTGTGCCAGATTAAAACCCAGCAAAGTGTGAATTAAGGGATGTAATCTCTACTTTATTCCATTTCCAGCCAGCCGATTAGTTTAAAGTTGGTAAAATTGGTTATATTATGTGAACATTTATACACATACTGTCGATGTAGTTCCAGGTTCGTATTCAGTTAAATATTAAAGATCATTGAATAATTTATGCCCACGATACTGGGCACGCTTTTTGCCTCACTATCCTAGGTATTATTCGGCGAAATGTTCAATGAAGGGGGGTCGTTCATGAAGACAAGTCTTTCTTTTGTCGTATTTTCGGGAATAATCCTTATGCTGTTTTTCGGATGTGGAGGGGGTGGAGATTCAGGTGCTGGTTCAGGAACCCTATCAATAGATATTACAGATGCCATGTCAATGTTGCCCGATGGAACTACAGAGGTAAATGTCACGATCGAAGCAGTATTCGTCCACAAGAAGGGAGGAGGATGGGTAGAGTGTGATTTGATAGAGCAACCCTTCACTGTAAATCTCCTCGATTGGCAATCAGGCAATACTACCGTACTGGTTCCAGACTGCCAACTTGAACCTGGTGATTACACCAAAGTTCGATTTTTAACAAGCAATGCAAATATAGTAATCAATGATGATACTGTTCACTGTGTTAAAGTTCCATCAGACTCCTTAAAGACAGACAAGAATTTCTACTTCCAGGTGGAAAATGGCGGGTTCGTAGCTCTTACTGCTGATTTTGATCCAGGCCAATCCATTGTAGATGCGGGACAGCCAGGGGGCTGTTCTTACCTAATCAAACCTGTGATTCACTTACTTCTCACTCATAAGGCTGCAACGATTTGTGGAAGGATTGCTGAAGATACATTCGTTGGTAAGTCTCCTCAAGAAGGGGTCGTTACCGTGACGTGGGATGAGAACTCAGATCGGACAATTGACGTTGATGAGATATATACGCAGGTTAAAGTGGTGAATATTAATGAACCGACAACTGATTTCTGTATCTTTTGGGTTGACCCTGATGAGGATTTTAATGTTGTGGTTGAGGTAGATGATGGAATTGAGCTAATAGAGGTATTAGATGAACCAGTTGATTCCCTAGACGACCTGTCTGCGGGTGAAACATTTTGGCTGAATGAACGCGATCCAATATAACAATAAAGCTGGAGCCAGTGAGTACAGCGGAAAATAACAACGCTTTTCAGTTTACTATTTATTTCTTAGTTGAACAGGTTATTTATAGTTGTTCGAAATTAGTGGCGCCACGAGTTGTTCCCACCATATTTTCCTCCCTCTCAGAATTTTATATCTCTTTCTGCCACCACTAACTGAGGCATGCGCCTTGCATTAAGATTCGACGAAGTAGATAAAGCAATATCCTTTTACCATTACATGCGATGGAGGTCTGTCAAGATGAAGCCGAATACTAAAACGAAAACATTAGCTTGTAGCGTTTTTACGATTTTTCTCTTGTCCCTCGGTGCGTGCCAAATCAGGAGCTTGGGCGTTCAGATCGGTGATGAACCAGAGCCCGTGGTTGTTGCGAAGTCAAAACCAAAAGGCGGCCCGCCCCCACATGCCCCAGCTCATGGTTACCGTGCCAAACATTCCTATCGCTACTATCCCTCGTGCTACGTATATTTCGATGTTTCCAGAAAGTTCTACTTTTACCTGGCTGGGGATGGTTGGAAGGTGTCGGCATCGATTCCGGCAAGCATGCGCGTACAACTCGGTGACTATGTGAGTATCGAAATGGATACCGATAGGCCGTACACCAAATTTAAAGAGCATAAAAAGAAGTATCCTCCTGGTCAGTTAAAGAAGAAGAAAAAGAAGAAGGAAAAATGGTCATAGTTGGGGAGATTCACATTAAAGAGTGCAACACCAAGGCAGTAAGGCTTCGCTTCTTTCTCCAAAGATCGTGGAGAGTGAAGTATATGAAGCATTATCTTACTTTATGCGGGCTTTTTTTAACTTTCATGGCAACCGGGTGTGCCCCAGCACTTATTGGAGTTGGAGCCGCCGGTGGCTATAAGGTCGCTACAGACGAACGAAATGCAGACGGGATGTGGGATGATTCTGCGATTACCACCAAAGTCAAAACCGAACTGTTAAAAGATCCTATGACCACAGCCTTTCAGATTGACGTCGATACCTTAGAAGGGAAAGTTTTCCTAACAGGTGTGGTCGAAACAGAACAAGAGTCCGAACGGGCAGTTGAAATCGCTAAGAGTGTTCAGGGCGCAAAAAAAGTTACAAATAATCTTCAGATAGGCGAAAGAACTTTTGGGCAATCCGTAGATGACACGGTTACAGGGAGTAGGATCAAAGCCAAACTCATTGTGGAGCCTGGGATTAGGTCACTGAACATTGATGTTGACGTTTACAATGGCGTTGTCACCCTGACAGGAATCGTAGATTCCAGTGACCAGAGGAAAAGGGCTATTGAGATTGCTCGGAGCACCTCCGGAGCGGTAAGGATTGTTGCTTACATAAAGGTCAAGAACCACTAAAACATGCAAGGCCTGCACCTGTCTCCTAGAACTTCACATTACATACTTTAATCCACACTTTTGATCTTGAGATAGACCTACCATATATAGTAGCGACCTCCACATGTATAACCGTCCCGAAACGTCAAGTAAAACAAGCCCTCCACTAATCTGCTCGGAGTTAGGTTGGCATCATCTCAAGGGTTTGAGTTCTTGAAAGAAAGAGGGAGGACAAAGATCTGAACCAATCCTGTCCTCCCCTTTTTCTGATGGTTTTTATCCTTATTACCCAATCACGATCTTGCGCCGCGGCCGTTCAAATATATCAGCCATGGCACTCTCCACTTCTTCCATTCTTGACCTAATCCGCTCTTTGACATGATCATTTGAACGAATCTTTTCAGCCAACTCACCACCAAGTATTGACTTGGCCTGCTCCACAAGCTCAGCCAGCTCAGCATCCCTGAAGATGTTTCGCTCTTTGAACGTCTCAAAGAACTCGTAGAAACCAGTCACTGTGGTATTCTTAAATACCTTAGGTTTGCCGTCCGGACCGTTGCCAAATCGCTCTGTGATCCGGTCCACCATACTGGCAAACTCCTCTCTAAGCGACAGTACCGCCAATTCCCGGGCCTCTTCCATGGTCTTCACGAACTTCTCCTTCTCTCGCTCGTATACCTCGGGTGAGAGCACACCCATCTGCCCGTCCGGCACGTCCAGGATGACGAACCGCCACGAGAAAGAGAACTTCCGCCTTATATCGACAGGGTAGTCCAACTCGTTGAACAGCTCTCCTAGGTAGATCCTGGCGAGGCTGCGCAGGTAGTGGTAGTCTCCAAGGAAGGTTTCAACCTCACGGTCGAACCGGTCCTTAAAATCTTGTAGCCTCTCGTCGACCCTGGAGATCAGATCCTTTGGGATGAAGACCAGACCCTTGATGGGAAAGGGCAGGCTTACCCCGGTGAGATACGAGCGCGCCTCGTTGGTGATCTTGCTGACGGGTTTCAGGGATTCCGGGTCCACCAGTTTCTTTGTGGCCCGGACCCAATCCGGTGATGATACCATTTCAGCGAGCTTGCTCTTGTCAATCTTTCGAGCAGCTCCCCACTGGCTGACCGACAATTGAACCAAACAGCCCTTCTCAAAGATGTTTTCCATGGTACACTCCTCCTATTTGGCGGCCGCACCGTGCACACCGTTGCACAGCGCGGCCACCGTTGTGATGGTTTACGTCTTGTGGTTATGGGAAATCAGTTGGTTGGACTTAGGTAGGTTGTTTAGCCGCACAGAGGCAGGTACTTTTTGACATTCTGTTTTTCTTCCTGATAGTAGGCAGGGGTAAGCTGGCGCGACGTCTCTTTGCCCAGCAAGTCTTTCAGGAACTCAGATTCCGCCAGGCAGCTCTTTCCCTTAAAGCCTCTGGTCTCTATTCGGACCTCGCCATCATCAGATACGTCGATAATTATCTCCTTCATAAAACACCTCCTTTGCCTTAGGACATCCGAACGTGGAGCCGGACGCCGGTTTCGGTTCTCTTTTCAAGGACAGAGTATCCCTTCCTTCTGGCCTCTATCTTGGTCTTCTCAACCGCATAGGCCTGTTTCAAAAGCCCTCCTTTCCGGCCGATGGCCTTTTCGATCTTCCGGTCGTAGAAGTCGCACTGAAGCTCATAGCGGCCATCCTTTTTGAGCACGCCAATTTCATACTCAGCTCCTGGTACCCTAATGGCATGGTCGCACTGCTGTGAATCCCTTCCGTACCACACGTAGGTTTTCTGGTTCTTGACCAGGTTCAGCCCCAGCCGGGCGCACGCCTGACTGAGAATACCCAGGTCCCTCACTTCAAGCTCTATCTTGCTGATATGTGACATTACCTTATCCTCCTCACTGTTCGGGTTGACTGATCCTGCTCAGACCTGTTGGCTTTTCGCGCCCTGGTCCTTGCCCATTCCTGAAGGGCAGTGATCTCCTCTTTCATTGTCTTTGAGAGAGGAACGATGCTCTCGAAGGCCGCCTCTAGACCGTCAAACAGGCTATCCTTGGCGAGCTGCTCTATCTCGGCACCGGTCCACCCCTTAAGCTTTTCGCCATACTCAGTGGGGATTTCAGAGCTGTAGCGCTTGTTCATGATGTCAATGATCTGTCCTCTCTCCTCTATGGTGGGAACGTCAACGAAGAACATCGCATCGAATCGTCCGGCTCGAAGGAACTCCGGGGGAAGTTCCTGGATGTTGTTCGCGGTAGCCATCACCAGAATCGGGCTTTTAGTCTCCTGCAGCCAGGTGAGAAAGTGACCGAACATAGCAGATGTGGTTCCGCCGTCAGTTCGGCCTGATGACTTCACTCCTGAGAAGGTCTTTTCGATCTCATCTAGCCAGACGACAGCTTTCCCAAATGCGTCTATGGTAGCGGTCGCTTGCCGTATCCTTTGCTCGCTCTCACCCACCAGGGAGCCTTTGAGGGCAGAGATGTCCAGCCGGATGAGTGGCCAACCCAGGATCGAAGCGGCTGCTTTGCAGGAGAGGGATTTCCCTGTTCCAGGGATTCCCACTAGGAGCAGTGCCTTCGGTTTGGGCAAGTGTTCGTTGGCGGGTTCGAACGCTTTCTTGCGGTTCGCGAGATACTGCTTGAACGTGTCCAGTCCTCCTACCTGATCGACAGGCACAGGAGGCCAGAACTCCATCAGACCAGTGCGTTTGATCATTTGTTTCTTCTGCTCTGTGACAACCTCTGGGCAGAAGGCCTTCCTGGTCACGAGGCTCAAAGCGAAGGCCGTCTCTGCTTCGAACTCAGTGAGCCCAAGTGCGGCCTCGACCGCAGTGTCGTCGACCTCGACGCCAACGGTTTCTGCCAACTCCTGCTGGATAACTCGCATTTCATCTAACGTGGGCAGCTGGAAATCAAACATGGTGAAGAAGCTTGCGATTTCCACGGGTAGCTCCACCTGCTGCCCCACGATGACGAAACAACATCCTGAAGCCTTCCAGATTGGAAGGCTGTTCTGGATCTCTTGGATGATCTCGACCGAGCCCATGAAGTGGTGGAAGTTCTGCACAAGGAGCACCGTGTCATTCTTGTTTCCTAGCCATCTGACCGCGCTCAAAGGATCAACTACGTCCTCAACCGCTCTCCCTGTAGCGGGCTCTGTGATCCCTCGCAGGCAGTCCCAGGAAAAGGACTCCCAGTCATCTGCTCTGAGCGCACTAATAGCCCTCAGAGGTTCCTGAGTTACAACGTGGATCGCCGGATAGCCGGCTTTGAGGTAACTGGTCAAATCCATGGCATCCTCCTTTCGTTTGTTTAAGGAATTAATCGCCAATGTTTAGCCACCCGTGAGGTATCCTGATCTTCTCAATCTCTGACGATTTCTGTGCGGGGAAATACTCTTCAAGCTCGCAATCAATCTCGATACCGCGGTGGTTGATGCTCTTCAGTTCTGAGAAGCTGATGTATCCCCATTCAGACATTTCGTAGTCGTTGTTCAAGATGGCAAAGCCCCAGAAGATATCTTCTCCGTCAAACTCGGCTATGTACCAGTCACAGCCGCCGATGTAGAAGTGCAGATAGATAAGCTTGTCCTGCAGAGGCACATCTTCTGTCTCATAGAGCCGAGGTATCTTTGAAAGTCTTGTTTCTGTAGGAATGTTCCACATAGTCATCACCTCCTTTCTTGGTTCTGAGGTTTCTCGTTTGGACTTCTTCGAGCGCCTTGTCCTTACACTTCTTGCAGATCCCATGGCTCACCGCGCTCTCGCTGGACTCACAATAAACCTCTTTGACCTCTGTGGTTTTCTTGCACCAGGCACAGATAACCTTGATCTTCATGTCAAAGCTCCTTTCAATAAAGAAAAAGAGGGACAGGGCTCTGATGATTGAGCTCCGTCCCCCTTACGTGTTTATTTGCGTTGCTCGTTGGGCTGAACGTTCAGAGAAAAACGCTTGCTAGCTCAATGACAGCTTTTTGAATTCCTCCTTGATTTCTTTGATCAATCCACGATCAGCCATACTGTGGTATCCATCCCCGATGATGAGGTGGTCGAGCAGCTGCACATCAATCGTCGCTAAAGCCATGGCTATCATCTTGGTGATACGTCTATCGTCATTTGAGGGATCTGTGGAGCCGGATGGGTGGTTGTGTGCCATGACTACAGCGCAGGCTTTCAGAGCAATGACTCGCTTGACTATCTCACGAGGGTAAATGGCGGCGCTGGATATGCTTCCAGAGAACATCTTCTCGATGGAAATGATTCTATTTCTGCCATCCAGGAAAACACAGTAGACAGTTTCAACGTCATGATTTTCAGCAAACAGGGGCTTCATGACGTGGTAGGCCTCCCTGGAGTTATTCAATTCCCTTCCTTTGGATTCTTCTCTCACCATTCGCGCGAATCTCCCAGAGACCAGGTCGCACCAGAATTCGATCTCGTTCATTGTCTGTCCTCCTTTTTGGTACAAACAGAAAGAGCCGCCCTGCCTGTTGACAGAGCGGCTCTATTGCTTGAAAGCGGGAATCTGCTGAGGAAAGTTCCCGTTGTCTGAAGACTTCTCAGACTGTTATCTGGGGAAAAACAGCTAGCTTACAGCTGGGTGTTCAGTGAACAACTCAGACTGTTAAGTGACACCCTCCTTGTGTCACCTAGTGTGCAGTAGATGTTAAGTGTAAAGCCCCATTCGTTGAGTGAAAGGACTGGGCCTCTCTCACTTCACACTGGTAGCGTTAAGCGGTGTCAATTACGCGCTCCACTTAACACAGGCCTGTGCGTACTGACAGTCGGAACACATCCATGAAGGGTTAGGGAAGAACACTCCAGCTTCAATTCCTTTAAGAACTTGACTGATGAGCTTCGCTAGCCGCTTGCGATCTACTGCTGTACGTGTCGTATGGTAGATGTCAAGCCGAGGTTCCTTCTTTAGCTTCAGCAAGACATCGAATCTGTGTAATGTCTCAGACTTGGCAGAAACCAGCTTGCTAGCAGCGGCTAGATACGAATACACTGTCATTTGCAGGTCCTGTTCGATTTTGTTCTGGCTGTAAGCTCGGTTGGCAGTCTTGTTGTCGATGATTATCAGATTGCCGTCTTTATCCCGCTGGATGCAGTCTACGATCCCAATTAGCTTGAAGTCCGTTGGGTTTCCTTCCTCGTCATACAGGACAGATGAATACGGCTCCTCAACTCCAATAACCTCCATGGGCTTCGCGCTCTCGTAGAAGATCTTCACGAGGAGCTGTCCCTCATTGAGCATGCTGTCTTTGTTTTGCCCGCCCTTGTAAGCTATGGGGATTCCGGTATCCTCAGTTTCCCAGTTCCAATGATCGTGGAAAAGGTCCTGGTGTAGGGAAAGCGGTTCAGGCTTGCCCTTCTTTTGAACACCCTTGTAGTAGCGGGCGATGGCCGCGTGGATGGCACTGCCGAAAAGCATAGCGGCCGGCCTGTGCTCAGGCATTCTCCCCTCCACATACGAGAAGCAGTACTTGAGTGAGCAGTTGAGGTACGTGAAGATCTGACTGTGGCTGATGTGGAGATCTGCCCTGAAATCCTCTAGTTTCTTTGCTTGTTCTGATGTCATGATGTACTCCTTTCATTTTCCTAAGTTTCAAAACTAAAAAGGGGAGTTCCCTGCCCAGCGGCAGGGAGCTCCCCCTCGTCACTGCTTAGCCTCTGGCTTAGACGGCTTCCTGGGTCAGAAGCTGATCGATAAGCTCAGATGCCTCTTTCTTGGACAGATACTCCGGCTGCTTTTTGTAGGCCTCCATTGTCTTTGTGCGCAGTTCCTTGTCGGTCATCAGCCTGTCGCGAGCGAGCCTCTTCAGGTAGTTTAGCTGCTTGGACGTCAGGCGAGCATCCTGTGGGTTCTGCCCGTCATTTTCGCCTTCTTTTGCCGGCTTCTCTGAGCCCTTGTCGTCAGGGTCTTGAACGGGGCTGCCGCTTTCACCGGTCTGCTCGATAAGACCTCCGTTTTCCAGGTGAGAGACCTCTTCTGCTGAGCAATACTCCACTCCGTAGCCAGCGAACCTCAGAGACCGGGCAATGGCTCGGGTCTCAGCGAGCTCGAGAATGGCTGGAGCTATCCGCTGGTCTCTTTCGAGGGAAGCCATGCCAAGGCCATTGAAAGTGCCCTTCATTGTCGTAGCCTGGGCCTTCACCACCGCAACAGTCTCCTCGTAGCGAATGATCTCAGTGGAGATGCTCAGGCTGCCGTTTTCCTCATGTGCCAGCCGAAGCCTGCCACCGACTTTTGGATAGGGCCTATTGACGATTTCGCCTGTCCTTTTGTCGACATGACTCATGATTACGATCTCGTCTCCACGGAATTGGTTGTTGTTCTTTTCAGTTCTCATGATTTTTCTCCTTCTTTTGATTGAAGTGTTGGCAAAAAAGGAAAAGCCCCGGCACTGAGACCGGGGCTTTCCTGCGACAAAGCATTAAGGTCAGAAATTGGACACACCTGTAATGCTATGTCACGGTACAAATAATCAGAGAGTTGGTTTCTTGGACACTGGATGTGTGTCCATGGGAAGGTCTTATGGGTGAGGAATGTGCTGCTTCAGGGTGCTAGCGGCAGGGGGGAAGGTCAGTAATTGTCACCTCCTTTCTTCGATGAGGGTTCCTTCAACGTATAGAGTACGTTTGTTGGATTAGGTAGACTCCACCTCAATGGCGAGGTGAGCTGGCTGCCGCATAGCCCTGAAGACTGCGATTCCAATAGCTACAAGCAGGACCATAGCTATTTTCGGAAACCACTTGATGAGCAGAAGGGCTAAAACGAGCGCCAGCAAAGGTTTGTGGCGTACCCAATCTGCAATGGGTTCAAAAGTGTCCGAAATGATTCTTTCGATTCTATGTTTCATGATACTACCTCCTGTCTAATTGTTAAGGCCATCTTTTACACCCTTCCAGAACTCCACGCAGGGGTTCTTGACAATGCATGCGGCCCTGCCGATAACATATCCGGCATTCCGCAAAGTGATCGCTGCTTTGTGAGCCACAACCAATGAGATAACCGTCTCTTTGGCTAGCTGGGTGCGGCTCTTGAGCAAAACAGAAGGATCACCACCCAAGTCCTTAACTTGCTTCTTCCAGAATTTCCTCATGGCTATCTTCCTCCTTTCTATATATTCTTTGTTGCAGTGCCTGATCTGCGGGTCTTCTGACCTGATCAGATCCCTTAGTCGCTCGCCACCGCTGGAGACTTTTGTAGAGCATCCACGCAGTCAGCCCGCCGGCTGCCAGGCTGAAGCCGGTTAGAGTGCACATACCTGCGTACTTCACAAGACCTCCGATTACTGTGAGCAAGCCAAGTTTGTTTTGATCCATGGACTCCTCCTTTCTCTTAGGTTTCTCACCAGGATCAGATTGTTTTTGACCCTAGTGCTGCTTAGGATCGCATTCCGAAGAAGCTCGTTGATCTCCGGGATGACCACCGCGTCCTTCAGCGGGCATCGTTCGAACTGCCCGCTTCTTGCAGCCATGAACAGAGCTCCTGCTCGCCCATAAGTGGGTGTGTAAGACTTCACAGGTTTCATGACGTACCTCCTTTCAAACGCAAAAAAGGCCCGAGCCAAAGCCCGGGCCTTCCTGTTGAATGAGTGATTCTTTGTCCTCACAACATCATGAAGATGTTGCTCAGAGCTTCAAATTAGTTGTCTCTTTGTCTGCAACAGCCTGTTTGAACATCACCTCCTTTCTATCGGTAAGCCCTTGGATTGGACCCTCCCCCCTCGAAACAAGCCAGTTGGGGCCCCTATCCTTAAGTCCATCTAGGTATCCGGACGGAGAATTGGATTTTGCATGCTGAATGGGGCCGCATGTATTTACGAACCGTTGCACTCAGATTACATGGCTAACGTGTGCAGCGGATGGCTAGTTTGGCAATGTAGTGGTGTGGAGACTAATTGAGAGCTTGCAGCGGCGCTGATAGGTTTGTTGGACTAAGTGCACTGGGAAGGTAAGGAATATTGCCGGATATTTACACTGGTATTTGATCGAATTGCTTCATTCATTAAGGACGCGCTGGAACTCGTTCCCTTTTTGCTTTGCGCTTGTACTCAATGGGAGGATATTCGCGCTGTCGATGTGAACTGAAAATAACCCAATTTTTAGTTAGGTGTCTTATAATCCGTTCATAATCTGATTCATTGTCCGGTACTACTCTCGGCTGTTTCTCTCTTGCATATATAGAAATAAAATGTTGTGCTGATTCTTTTTCTTTAACAACTTTCAAATTCGGATATTTTGTTAACAGTTCCTTTGCGTCACGAAAACGCCGGGCATAGCATAATGCCTTGAAGTGATATTCTGGTGCGACTTTCTCCACGCCTTTTTCTCTTTTTCTCAGATGTTTTATTAATGTCGCGACCATGTTAGCGTGATTTATGTCATCTTTGGGTTTGAAGATAGTCATTATGTCCTTGAAATGAGACTCATTAAGTCTATTAGATGTTGCGATATTCGTCTGAACTATTAGAGAACTCATGAATTCAATCAGTTCAGACATACGGGATATGCGCGATGAGGCTTCTATTAGTTTGTCATTGGACAGTGTTTCAATAACCTCAGATAATTTATCGTAAAAGTCCTCCTGCTGAAGTAATAGCTCTAGATATTCTTCTGCTATTTTGATTCGTGGTGGATCCAAATTCAAACATGAACATAGATATGCTGGTATCTCGTTCGGCCAAATCGAACACAGTCTTAGCCATGCTGGATGTGCAACATCTCTTAATCCGGATTGTTTTAACAACTCTGAAACGATACTCCTCAACGCTGTACGAAGACTTTGGTAATCATTCTGCAATTCATCTGGGGCCAAATCGCTGAAGTGTTCGATCGCAAACTCTATCAAATCTGATGCAAATGCAGATTTAGATGCAATAGTACTTGACGAAAAACACTCAAACCAACGGGATAGGGCTGGCAGAGAGCTTGGTTGATAATGCTGTGAGACCAAATCGTGTATTGTTTGTGCGGACCTGAGATCGCAGAGGTAATTTCCCCTCACTGCCTCAAAAGCGTTCGACGAGAGTTGCTCACAAAGAGCTTGGCCACTTTTTCGGGCCACTTTCTTAGAAACGGGCTTTCCCTTTAGCACAATAGACATTGCCAGTCTTACGAAGGCTTCGTGGTTGTCAGCAGATTTCAGTATCTCAGCCTCAGCGTTTAGAAACCAGCCTGCCACTTCCGGGAATTGCTCCAACACTTCGATTGGTATCTCCTTCAGAATATTCAGGACTAAATCAGGGGACCAGGATCGGTACCTTTTTTTCTTTTTCAAGCTTCTGCAGGCGAAATGGAGGTTTTCGTCAGTAGGGCTGCTTTCTACCCATTGTCTGAGTAGCTTGGGCGCAACCTCGGGAATCTGAACTTTTTCCTCAACCAAAGATATCTCTTGTTCAAGGCGAGACCAATCCCAAATCTCGACCAGGATCTGGTAGTAATCACATGCTTTTTTCAACTCTGGTGCAGTTCGTGCGGCCCGTAACGAGTGAATGCGATGGTGCTCAGCATTACTTAAGTGACCATCGGGTGCGTAAAGTTCGGATAGGGCCGCGTTTGCTTCATGTAAGAACTCTCTTTCTGCTGATTTATTGTTGAGCAAGCGCAACAGTGTATTCTTTTCCTCGTCGTAATAACCAAGACGGTGGCAAATTCTTGATTGATGTAAGAGAATTTCTGATGTGTTGCGTAGATATCGAGGGACTGTTTTTAGTAAAGACAAAACTTGTTCCGAATCTTTTCGAGATAGATGCTTCCGGCTGATAAGTCGGCGTGCACAATCGATGAATTCCTCTCGTCCCAGTTGGATGTGACCGCGAGCTATTCCTATCATTCGTAACCATAGGGAAGCTTGGTGACTAAGATTTTCTGTTGATAGCTTCCCGGTCCATCCCTCTACGTACGCAAAAGCGGAGCGGCCATTTTTCTCCTCTTTGATAACTTCCTGCCAGAATCTCTCGGTCACACGAGTCGGGGGAAGTTTGTCTGTATAAAACTCTAACTTGTCACGTAACCTCAGCACTTCATTGCTGAGGGTAACAACTCTGTCCTTACGCTTATTCATATCCTGTTCAAAATCACCATCTTCCACACAACGACTACAACTGAGACAATTATCACCTATAACGACTTCGTTTGTTCTTAGATAGCCCAATGTTGCCGCGCGTAGACAACCTCCATTTTCTTGGCCCGTTTTTTTTACACCTCCATTCCGTCCGACATAATTTGAAAGGAGGTAATCATAAGCCTTCCGATCACTTTTTTCCCGAAAATCGTGCAAATCTATGAAAGCCTCAAGGTATTGATTAAAATGTTCGTCCAGTTTGAAGGCACGACCTGGGAGAACTTCCCAACCCTTCGAATCATTAAGTTCCGACCACGAAAACCAATCATTTAGGGTAGGATTCTTTCTGCCTTTTGTTCTCGCACGACGGTCAGCCTCTTCTTTACTTGCCCGTGTTCGCGCGCCAGCGTAATCTCGCCATTGGTCGATAGAACCTTTACCAGCCGCGGGTCCATATTTCGGTGCTGCTACGCTACGAAAATCCATGAGGCCCGGTTTCCAGGTTCCATCAGGCCTGCATCCGCCACTCGCATATTTTATGTCTTTAAAGAGTGCTACGGTCTCACTGAGGGATAGGCCCAAATGACGCGCAAATTCAAGGAAGTCGGAATTTGCGCATTTCTGTACCCAGCGCCGAAACTTCTCGACGTTTAATCCAGATCTTTGCAGAATTTCGCCAAAATAATAATTTGACTCGAGGATTTGCTCCGCATTTTTGACATTCGGTTTGATGAGAACAGCTCCTGTTTCTGTTTTGCGCTCAAGAAAGGCTATTCGACTTCCTTGTCCATTCAGATCTGGCCTGATTCGATACAGAGCTGACAAGATTCGATCTATGTGTCTAGTTTCTTGTTCATACAAGTATCCCAGCTCAAGAAGGCTTTTATGCTTACCAAACTCTTTCATTTTAGGTACCCGAGGAGAAAAGTCAGGCCACTCATATGGCGCATCGAGTCCTGCTTGACCGGGACCAGTGGTACACTGATCGAAGTAAGCCATTGCTTCATCATTTGTGAAATAAAGATAGTCACCAACACTGCGTTTCACCGTCCTCAGGAAAGCCCGCATCACGATAATATCCTGCCGCCGAATGTACTTATCCTCTAGGAAAAGCTCTTGTATTTCCTGGTCTGACCTAATTCGATTCCCATCGAGATCGCTCGGACTGTCATTGCTGTAGTAAAGTATGACGTCGGATGGTTCGCCGTCACGGCCGGCCCGGCCTGCCTCCTGTAAGTATGCCTCCAAATTGGCTGGTGGGGTACGATGGATTATCAAACGGATGTTTGGCTTGTCGATTCCCATCCCAAAACCCTTGGTCGCCACCATTACGGAACACTTGTCACTGATGAATCGTTCTTGTTCGTTGCCACGCGTCCTTCCACTCAAATCACCTAAAGGCGAAGGAGCTTTGTCCTCCGTCTTGCTTTCACGTGGTTTATTTCCATTATCGGCCTTCATTTTGCCATGGTAGATGGCAACTCGTGTTCGCAAAGTTCTCTCGAGATAAGAGGCAAAATGCGTAACCCTGGGGTTCAGCCGCCCTCGTTTGGACTTCTTGAGCTCATTTTGCGGGAGATAGAGATCAGTATTGTCGGGGTCGCCGCCCGTGTAAGGCATGAACACAATTGCGGCACTTGGATTCTGGCTTTTTTTGTTTTCCCTGAGAATGCGCCTTAAATCCTTTTGAATCCCGGTAGTTTTCCGCCCGGTGTTTTTGCACTTACGGACGATCAGATTGAGTTCGGGACGATTTGACGAGTGTATATAAACGTCCCCGCCTTCCTCAAGGGCCGCTGGATTCAGTTCGAGTTCTTCACAAAGATCTCGACGTACATCCTCACTAGCCGTGGCAGTTAAGGCGATACGCACGGGGTTTATGCCGCGCTCACGCAACTTGTGAACCAAATTCAAGTAACTTGGGCGAAAGTCGTGCCCCCATTGGCTGATACAATGGGCTTCATCCAAAGCCAGATACCGAATGCCGATCTTCTCATTGGCATTTTTAAGACAATCCAGAACGTATCCGCGTTCAAGCTGTTCTGGCGTAAAGTAGACTAATTTGTAATGACCCAATTCCATACGCTTGAGTCGTGCCTCTCTCACTCTGAAGGGAACATCGCCATTTATGATTGTTGATAAGTGCTTCAGACCGTACCGTTTACATAGCCGCTGATCGTATTGATCCTGCATCAAGGCTTTCAGTGGAGAAACAACAATCGTAATGCCGGGCAAAAGCATTGCCGGCAGAATAAAGCATTCGCTTTTCCCGCCACCTGTGGCGGCAATTGCAAGGATATTTCCACCTTGGAGAACCCGTTCTAGTATTCTGTGTTGAAATGGTCGTAGTGCTTCAAAACCAAAGAGACGGTAGGCTATTTCGTCTAGAGCCTGCCGAGTTCTAGCTGAGTAGACAGAAAGGAACGTCTCATTAATGCCGATTCTGGGGCCTTTTGGTTTTACTTTTGTATTCTTACGGGTGATGAATGACACCTTATTGTTCTCGCGGTGTTCCTCTACATTTTCGAGAGTCACCCACTCGCCATGAGTTAGGGGTGGAACTTCGATTCCGGGTCTACGCTCCAAAACTGCTTCTATTCCTCCTGTCATGCCTGGACAGAACTTAATGAATTTCATCCAATTTTTCTTCTTAGGGGAATCGAAATCATCCTGATCGTGAGTTGCTAAGCCATTCTTGCTGAACGAGCCAATGTATCGCATCTTTTTAGATAATGGTTGGAGATCTGAGATGCCGTTCGGAATCTGTTGAGATTCTTGGTTGCCGCTGTCAGAGCGCAAAAAGCAAGCATAGCTCCATGAGAGATCACGGTTTTCAAATTCTTCATATTCAAAGCCTTCCGAATTGTTGAAGTTAGTTGCTGCACGAAAGGCTTTGTACAAAGATGATCGATGTAATGACTCACGTCGGGCATTCCAGCATTTATTACACTGCCAGGGTTGTGAGCCACGGTACTCTTCGCCGCAGGGAGCTATAGCAATTAAATATTGTGAGTCTTGCAATAAATCTCTTCGCCACCTATTCAAATTCTCTGTTGTCTCCCGCTCGCCAGGTTCGATGACGATCGCTATGCTCTCTGGCTGCATCGAAATTATAGTGCGTTCGAGATTCTTTGGTCCTTCCCCCTGGAGCTCATTTAATACATTTGAGGCTACGAGAAGAGTTCTCTCGTTTGGCAGCCCTAATGGATTCTTATTAAGGTCGCACTTTTTCCACTCTGAACTGTTCGCCCACTCCCGTGCCCTTTCTATGATATCGAAGCTGGATGGTTTTTTTGCTCGAGATCTTAATCGCTCTTCCAAAGCGTCTGAAAAAGCCTGCAATGTCTTTTCCGCGAAGCCCAGGCACCGTTCATTGCTGTCGTAGCCTCGCAAATGTACAGTGCTTATCGGAAACCGTGCGCCATAACAGTCGCATGTGTTAGCCCATGCTATCAAGAAATCTATAAGAGCTATTGCGGTTGTCCCGGTTCCAACTCCGACGTCTACTATGGTAAGGTCTTTCGCGAGTCTTTGCTGTTTAACAAGTTCGATTAGGATCAGCTGTAGTTTGCAGACGTTTGTGGTGAAATAATGTGCTAAATATGCATTGAGGAAATCTTCCCGATAGATACCAGATTTGAATTGTTTAGCACCATCTTTAAATCCCACCCACGTCTTGGCCAACTTTTTGATTTTCTTGCGATTATCTTCGCGAATCAGGCGAGCATGTTCGTGCCGCCTATCAGGATCAGGCCTCTGGCCGAACAAGACTTGGTATTGAGCTGACTCGACAAGAGGTGATAGTCTAACACGACATCCTGGTGCGATGATGGCTTCCAATGTATTTGCTATTGGAGGAGAGAATGCTGTGATGTTATTTTGATAATAGCTATCTGATGGTGCCATAGTAAGAACCGTGTTCGCGAAGATCAGATCGTCTTGCGTTCAACAATGGGGCATCTACATATAATTCTTTAAGCTTTTGATTCTGATGGCTGAGCATCATACCAACCAACTAGGGAAGGAGAGTCAGTCTGATGCTGTGCGTAATTTGTTCTTGCTTGGCTAAAATCACGTGTTGCATAGCAGTATAGACAACCGAACAAACACGTATCATACATTCCGATGTCACGACTCACGACGCAACCGCACGCTTTACGTTGTCCCGCATCTTTTTTCCCTGTAACCTTTAGTCCAAAGACCGCTTTGATATAGGCATCGTCAACACATTTGCCGGGCTGAATACCGTACGCACTCAAGTTCATTTTTTCTGCGCAACTGACAACTTCCATGCCGTTATTATTGGCACTGCGGACAATTCCGCGCATGAGCTTGTCAAACTCTGGATCTTTATGACCCTCGTAAGTCTCCAGATCAATGCCTTCTTTGGACAACTCACGCAGACGTTTATCAGCCTTGGCATAAAGGTCGACTAGGCTAATTACTGAACGATAGGTGAATCCCTTCAATTCAGCGGCAATTCTCTCGTAGGTTTCCTGATGAAACTGTGCTGTTGTCACATTGCTGAATAATATTGGGTCGTAACGCCAAATAACCCTCTGGGGACCGATACGCTGCGCCAACTCTTTAAAGTTTCTCAGGGCAATCGTCAGAGGAGGAGTATTTGAATCCAAGGAAGACGGGTTGTTTAAAATGGTGAACTGACAATAAAAGCGATAGTCACGTGCTTCAAGCTCGGTCAGGTGCTGAAATAAAGGCTGAGGATTACGAGTCCAAAAGACAATGACATCGACGTCTTTCGGCTTGAGGGAAACATATGAAACTTGTTTGAGATTAAACGGGTTGGGCACTGTACAATAGCCAGCGCGAATGCGATTCATAAACCAGTTAGAGTAGAACGCAGGAATATCCGTGCGGCGGCTAGCACTAATTATCATTTCAGCTCATCCAGCCATATGTGGCATTTTGCCATCCGCTAAAATGGGAAAAGCGGCCACTGGACTATAAGTGTGCGGTTTGTAGCCATCAGCATTTTAGCACCATTAACTGACGACTCAGTGATATTGCATATTTAGTGCCAGTAGCATCGCATCAGGCTTTTTCCTGATGCGCTTATACTGGCCTTCCTAGACATGAGTGAGGGGTTGTTAAAGGGTGGGGGCTCGAAACACCAAATGGGGCCCCATATCACCATAATCAACCAGGGGATTCCTATGGAAATCTTCATTTCATGGCCATTAGGGAAACTCTGAAGATCTGTGAAAACTCGGCTTTAGACGTAAGGAGGCCGCCAGACTTGGTCAAAGTAACCAAGCTAACTGATGTTCTCTTTCGCGATAGAGATTCCCTGTAGCATTTGCTTGAACAAAAGCGCTGCTTCCGTCGTTTGGCCTTAGAAGCTGCTCTGCCTGTCAGAGCTACATATTTCTGACACCACTCACACGTGAATTGATGGGTTGTTGTAGCCATGTATCTGTAAATCCTCCTGTAAGACAATTGATTCTTAGCTTTGCCGTGGAATACCGGTGGCCTTGGTGTGATGGATTCATTTTTTTGCCGCGCAGGAATGCCACCTCAGTTGGCCGGGAAAAATGCCTACTTACTCTCGGAATAAAGAGGTAGGGCTAATAGAGGAGAAGTGAATACAAAGTGCGGGATTAAGATGTGAAAAGTCAGCTATTCGGATTTTTGATTTTCCACGTCAATGATTTCTTCGGAGACAGGCTCAGCGGCGGCTGCAGCTTTAGCCCTGGCCTCATCAAGCTTTCTTTTGAGTTCTGCAGCCTGTGTGGAGGGATCATCCTCGGAGCGCTTCTTGAGAGCAGCATCTCGCTTATACTTCTCTTTGCGAGTGCCAACTAGAGCCTCCAGGATCTTATCTTTCCGTCTTTTGACACGCTCTTTGAGCTCGAAGGCCTTGTGGATATCTTCGTTGTAGATGGGCCGGCCGTCAGCATCGACTCCCACTACGATGTGCTGGGTAAGCTCTGCATTTTCTGCTCTGGAGAGGATCATGGAGCAGCGGTAGTCGTAGATATCTAGCTCTGCGACCTCGGTAATAAGGCTAAGCTCAGACTGGTTGTCCGGGTCGACGTCAAACTCCTCCATATACCTTGCGGTCCAGTAGGCAATGAGCTCCACCTCTATGGGGCACTTCCTTCCGACTGGAATCTTGCCAATCTCAACAAAGGGACAGTCGTTCTTGAAAGGACAGATTTCTTCTCCGCCGCAGTACAAGGGCACTTTTGCAGCAGCGCCGCCCCATTTGACACCTATAAGTCTCCCGTGAACCCTGCGGGCGTCCTCTGCAGTAAGGACAATATCTCCGTACTCCTCCGGGTCCAGCTGAAGGAACTTGAACATATCAGACTTAATCAGCTGTCCTTCTGCGGTAATTGATATACCGCAGAGGCTGAAAAACTCTTTCTTCTTGTAGTGTTTGACGTTCCTGGTATTCTCTTCCTTAATTTCCTGCTCTGCGACTTCGATCTCTTTCATGAGTGCCCTTTCTTGGGGAATTCTTCCAATAGTTCCAGAGTTCCTAGGTCAAGTGACATTTGTGCTCCTTTTGGTACACTACAGAACTGGAAGCCTAGATCTATCCAGTCACTTGTATAATAAAGGCAAGTGTTAATTTATTAGGAAGAGGCTCGGGAATATTCGGATTTTCAAGGCAGGCTGTATAGGTAGTGAGCGGCAGGCGGATGGTATTTTCTCTTTTATCTCACTGCCAAGTATTGCAGGAAACGACTAGGATAGAGAATTTTGGCTCGTTAAACACATCGAGAGCAAGAGCCTAAACGTAGCCAACACCACATGTAGTAGCAAGCATTTCACCTCATGGTACTGAAGGAATGATGTTAAATGAAGTCATAGCGGGTGGGTAGGAGACTTCACATCATAACGCTGAAACTTGAATCCAAGGCAAGCGACCAACGTAGATGTGCGCACTATATCCAAATTTCTAATGATTTCCCAAACGTTACATCATCACAGACCTGGAACTCACTGTGCTGTGTTGAAGACTTATGTCAACATTTAGAGCTGCACATCAGTTAGGGGTGTAAACAGGCAGACTGAAGCCCAATAATACCAATTACCCTTTCACTTGACTATCCTCGTCACTCAAATCATCAAATAAATCTTCTGGTAGAGGCTCCACTTCATTTTCTTGTATGGCTTCCCTATCTATAGTTGACAAACCTATTTCTTCCAAATCAGAAAATAAAGTGTCAGGTAAATCCTCTGCTGGCTCCGCTACTAAGCGTTCTTCTTCGAAAATTGGACCGGCTATTGCTTTAAAGATAACATTTAAAGTCTCATTCATTCTGAGTCTTTTATGCTCTAATATATTATTTTCCTTCGAATCATTCGAAGTGGTATCCAGCAAATCTTCGGTTGTTGTCTTCTTGTAACCGTTTTTGAAAACTCTATCTGCCACCTTTTGGTCGTGGGTATAAAATATGAAACTTTGGGATTTCCCTGAGTTTTCTTCTCTAGCAATAAACTCTACATTTGCATCTCTCAAAGCTTTCATTTCTGTCAATAATGTTTCCACCTTCGAAATAACAGTATTTAGGTTCTTTGATTCTAAATTCATATGCCTTGCCAAGTAGCAGTAGTCTAAAAGTGTGTAATAGACGTTCTCCACCATTTTTCTCACCTCTTTTTGCGTCAACGAATTTTCAGACCAAGACACCCTTCTATAATCCAGCCTTTATACTAGTTCCGTTTTGCATAATTAGTCAGGGCGATTTGCATCCAGTTCATCCATATAGGTCATTAGTCTTTGCACCGGATCGCTAAGGTGCCCAATACGTAGCAAAGACTTTACACGCACGGCAAGGTCAGTCAGATTGAATGGTTTGTTGATAAGATCATCAGCTCCCGCATCAGTCGCTTCTGTCTCGGTGGTTCCGAACGCTGTTACCATAATGACTGGGATATATCGGGTTTGCTCCTCTGCTCTCAATCTTCTGCAAGTCTCAACTCCATCAATACCGGGCATCTTGCGTATTCCAGTCCAAATCGGCCACCCATTCCATTCCAAGCCAGCCACCCATTCCAGTCGAATCCGGCCGGTGATTCCAGAGCAAGCCGGCCACCCTGTTATGAAGCATAGCGACGCGGGATAACCACTGGTAATCTGTACTTTCCTTAAAATCCAAGCAAGGAGGGTACAGGTGGCAGCAAAGAGGTTATCCATGCGAAAGATCAAAGAGGTTCTTCGTCTGAAATGGGAACATGGTCTCAGTAACCGAAAGATTGCCAGAAGTTGCTCTATTAGCCGTTTTACGGTAGCCGACTACCTCCGCCGGGTTGAAGATGTGGGGCTGAGTTGGCCTTTGCCTCCGGAGCTGGATGAGGCTGAGTTGGAAAAGCGGCTCTTTCCTCTACCCCAGGTACTTCCCCCGGGATCTCGACCATGGCCGGACTGGTCTGAGATCCACCGAGAACTCAGGCGCAAGGGAGTGACTCTGTTCCTCCTTTGGGAGGAGTACAAGCAAGCCCATCCTCAAGGCTACCAGTACAGCTGGTTCTGTCACCAATACCGAGAGTGGGCTGGCAAACTGGACCTAGTCATGCGCCAGGAGCATCGGGCTGGAGAGAAGGTGTTCGTCGACTACGCCGGCCAGACCGCCCCCGTGGTGGACAGAACCACCGGAGAGATCCGCGAAGCTCAGATCTTTATCGCTGTCCTCGGAGCCAGCAACTACACCTATGCCGAGGCCACCTGGAGCCAGTCTCTTCCCGACTGGATCAGCTCCCACGTGCGAGCCTTTCAGTATTTTGGTGGTGTAGCCGAGCTAGTGGTGCCTGACAATCTTAAAAGCGGTGTTACCAAGGCTTGTTTGTACGAGCCGGACCTCAATCCAACCTATCAAGATATGGCCAACCATTACGGCTGTGCAGTCATTCCCACCCGAGTTCGCAAACCCAGAGATAAGGCCAAAGTGGAAGTGGGTGTGCAGGTGGTGGAGCGCTGGATCCTTGCCAGGCTCCGTAACGTGACCTTTTTCAGCCTTGCTGAACTCAACGCCGCAATCCAGGAACTGCTGATAAAACTCAACGATCGCCCCTTCAAGAAGCTTCCTGGCTCACGACGGTCTCTGTTCGAGACTCTGGACAAACCGGCGCTCAAACCCCTGCCGGTGCAATCCTACGTCTATGCCGAATGGAAAAAGGCCCGCGTCCACATTGACTACCATATTGAAGTTGATAGCCATTATTACTCGGTGCCCTATCAACTGGTCAAAGGCGAGATCGATGTGCGCATAACCATAAACACCATCGAGGCTTTCCATAAAGGCCGCCGCCTTGCAAGCCACAGGCGCTCATATCGGAAAGGCGGCTTCACCACCCTCAAAGAACATATGCCCAAAGCTCACCAGAAATACGCCGAATGGACACCAGACAGACTCATTCGCTGGGCCAGCAAGACCGGAAGCGCCACTGCCAAGCTCATAGAGGCCATCCTGACCTCCCGGCTCCATCCTCAGCAGGGCTTTCGCTCCTGTTTGGGCATCATGCGCCTTGGCAAACAATACGGCCAGGAGCGCCTGGAGGCTGCCTGTGCACGTGCCCTGGCTATCGGATCTTTAAGTTTTAAAAGTGTCCAGGCCATTCTCAAAAACGGCCTGGACAAAAGACCACTGCCCACAGCTCATCCGAAAACTCCAGCCATCCAACACGAAAACATCCGTGGACCCAACTACTACCACTAACGGAGAAGGAGAAAACCGATGCTGACATATCCCACTCTGGACAAACTCAAAGCCATGAGATTCACCGGCATGGCCCGTGCCCTTGAGGAACAGATGCAAATGGCGGAGATCGATTCCCTGAGCTTCGAGGAAAGGTTGGGCCTTTTGATAGATCGCGAGACGACAGAGAGAGAAAACCGTCGCCTTACCACACGCCTCAGAAAAGCAAAACTCCGGCAAAACGCCGCCATTGAAGATATCGACTATCGGCACCCCAGGGGATTGGATAGGTCCCTGATGGCAAAGCTCTCATCCTGCCAGTGGATCAGCCAGCACCTCAACGTGCTCATCACCGGCCCAACGGGATGTGGTAAAACCTACATCGCTTGCGCCCTGGCACATAAAGCTTGCAGGGAAGGATATACCGCCAACTACACCAGACTGCCACGACTCCTGCAAGAACTGCACATCGCCAAAGGAGACGGCCGCTATGGAAAACTCCTTGCCAGCTTCGCCAAAACCCATCTGCTCATCTTAGATGACTGGGGCTTGGCCAAACTTACCGACGAACAACGCCATGATCTTTTAGAAATCCTAGAGGACCGCCACGGCCTGCGCTCCACTGTCGTGGCCGCTCAGCTCCCCGTGGACAACTGGCATGAAATCATCGGTGATCCAACACTGGCCGACGCTATCATGGATCGCTTGATCCACAATGCCTATAAAATCAACCTGAAAGGAGAATCTATGAGAAAACGAAAATCAAAGTTGACTCAGACAGAGGATTCAGAGTAACCATGAATGTGCCCGCGTCGCTTCGCTCCGACCAGGTGGCCGTAATGCCCTGGATTGGGTGGCCGCTTTGCACTGGATTAGACGGCCGGAATGGCGTGGATCAGGTGGCCGGAATCACTGGAATGCGCATTCAGTTCAGCTTCAACCATATCCCAAAGTACAGCCTTAGTAACCTCTCCAAACCAGAACTTTCGGAGTGCCGTTAATATCTCATCGACACTGATCTCTCCTGTGCAGACATGGATGGTGAGATCTTTAGATCGG
>PVMK01115559.1_pt1 | contig 24933 bp, 26 predicted proteins | sample 1853481 | NCBI WGS metagenome assembly PVMK01 (sample SAMN08533507, study PRJNA380276) | Marine sediment metagenome, whole genome shotgun sequencing project.
GTAGAGCGATTGTTATTTGACCTGTTTGGGCATCAACGTACCCGGGACCTGATGCAGCAGCTCGACCTGCAAGGTGGTTACCAGCTAGATGCCGATGAAACTGCACAACTTCAGACCATTTTTGCGGCAGATTATTGCCTCGACGACGAAGGTAAAAATTATATCCGACAGGCATTTGATGACGGCTACCTGATAGACCCCCATACCGCTACCTGCCTAAAGTCGTGGGAATCGCTTTCCTTAAAATCGCTGGCTACTATCATTTACTCGACCGCGGAGTGGACCAAGTTTTCGCCGGTAATCGATGCGGCAATATCCGGCAATTCAGGCAGCTCAGATCAACAGGCGCTCGATTCAATTGCGCGGACAGCGAATATCGAAATTCCCGAAGTTATCAGCGCTCTGTTCGACAAACCGATCTGCCATGGGACGGTTATCGATAAGAGCGATATCGAAGAGGAAGTGATCCGGTTTGTTAGCTAGCCCGGCAATCACCTGATCAGGAGTCGAGCAAAGTTTCAATCGAGAATTTCTCGGTCCAGTGCATCGTCATCAAACAGGCGATACTCAGCAGCGCAAATCCGGCCACCAGCGGTAATACTGTGCCATCATAAGCGCCGGCAACGATTATTCCGAGTACTACCGACAGGAGTGTCGAAATTGAACCAACCACTGCCGCGCCGAGGCCGGCAATATGACCCAGCGGTTCCATTGCCAACGCGTTCAGGTTTCCAAACAGAATGCCGATAAAGAAAAAAACACCGAGTAAATAAGCCATCAGCATCGGTAACGGCGGATGCCCCTGAAATTGCAGCGCGAGCAGGAGAAAGGGGGCCGAAAGCAACGCGATAATGATCACTGCAATACGCGATAAACGGCGCATGCCGAAGCGCATGACCATTTGTGCATTGAGCAGGGACGCCAACCCGATCGACGCGGCCAATGCACCAAAATAAAGCGGGAACTGGTTACCGAGTGCATATTGCACCTGGAAAATTAGCTGCGAGCTGCTGAGATAACCGATAAAGGCTCCGAATATCAATCCCATGGTAATGGTATATCCCAGCGCTACCGGTATCGAACAAATCGCTTTAATGTCCCGCAAAATCTGGCGCATCGAAAACCCGATTCGACGCTCCGGTGGTAGGGTTTCAGGTTGTCGAATACTAAACCAGGTGAGGGCAATAAGGGTCAATACCAAAAACAGGATAAATATCGAACGCCAGTCAGAATATGCGATGATCAATTGTCCTATCGATGGCGCTATCACCGGTACGAGGATGAATATGGTCATTACAAAGGACATCACCCTGGCCATAATACGACCCTCATATCGGTCCCGCACCAGCGCGATCGATACAATACGCGGACCCGCCGCCCCGAGTCCCTGTAAAAAACGCCCGATCATCATATCATTGAAATCCTGCGCGAATATCGACAGCAGGCAACCCAGAATGAAAATGATGAAACCGAGATTAATCGCAGGCTTACGACCGATACTGTCAGACAGTGGGCCGAAAATTATCTGTCCGAATCCCATGCCGATAAATAGCATGGATATGACAAACTGCGCATCTTTAGCCTGCTCAAATCCAAGATCGGCCGCTATTTCCGGTAACGCGGGTAACATCGCGTCGATAGATAGTGCGACCAGGGAAATTATCAATGCGACGAGAACAACGAACTCGCCAAATCCGGGTTGATTTGAGGGTAAATCTGCAGACATTAATGGATCCTGTAGTGGCCCTAAGCTCAAACCAGGTGGTTGTTTACAATATCAGGCGCATCGCCTGTGCACTGGCTGGACACAGTGACTCGAACTGCCGGGTAGATTGAACATAAGCCGGCACTGAATTTCGTTCGATCGCCTGAAATCCAAAACGGGTAAAATAATGTTCAGCGGATTCGGTGAGCAGATAAATATCTCGCACCCCGTTGGTTCGCGCTACTTCGAGTAGGTGTTGGGTCATCTTGACAGCCAGGCCCGTTCCCCTGTTTCCTTCCAGCACTGCAACCGAACGCAAAAGTGCGATTCGACCCTTGATTTGCAGCGCACCAATGGCAATTAAAACGTTGCCGTTGGTGATTCCATAGAAATTATCCAGCTGCTCTTTACAGTCTTCGAATGGCAATTCGCATTTTTGCAGCAGCGTTTCGATATCCGATAAATGTGACGCATTCAGGCGAATAATCGTCTGATCATTCCTAATCATCACCCAGGGATTCCACCCGGATGCGGTGGATCGTTCCATGCACAGTTGCCAGTTTAGTTATTTTATCGATGGCATGGTTCATCTGTGCCTCGCGAATTTTCTGTGTCAGCATAATGATGGTTGCCTGCGCCACGCCTGTCTCGGGCTCCTTTTGCAAAATGGCTTCGATAGAGATATCGCTTTCACCCATTATTCGCGTAATTTCAGCCATCACGCCTGGAATATCGTCGACACGCAAGCGTAAATAGTATGCGGTAGAAACCTCGGTGATCGGCAGTACTGGAATATTAGCAATTTGATCGGCCTGAAACGCCAGATGTGGTACGCGATTCTGGGGATCGGTGGTGATGGTGCGTGCGACGTCGATGATATCGGCGACAACCGCGGAAGCCGTCGGATCTGCACCGGCGCCGGCCCCGTAATACAAAGAGGGCCCGAGTTTGTCAGCCATCACCACCACCGCATTCATCACCCCGTCAACACTGGCGAGTAAACGCTTATCCGGTATCAGGGTCGGATGAACTCGCATATCGATACCATTTTTTGTACGCCGGGCGATTCCCAGGTGCTTGATGCGATATCCAAGCTCGCTTGCATATACCATATCTTCGGTTGAGATTTGAGTAATGCCCTCGGTATAGACCGCGTCGAATTGTAACGGTATGCCAAATGCCAGTGACGACAGTATGCAGAGTTTATGGGCGGCATCGACTCCCTCAACATCAAATGTCGGGTCGTCCTCGGCATATCCGAGTGCCTGGGCTTCCTGCAGAATATCCTCGAAATCCCGTCCCTTGTCGTGCATTTCGGTCAGAATATAATTACCCGTGCCATTAATAATTCCGGCCAACCACTCAATATGGTTGGCGCTCAGACCCTCGCGAAGTATTTTAATGATTGGAATACCGCCGGCGACCGCGGCTTCGAATGCCACATTGACACCTTTGGCCTGAGCAGCGGCAAAAATCTCGTTGCCGTGCATTGCTATTAGAGCCTTATTAGCGGTCACTACATGTTTGCCATTTTCGATAGCACGCAGCACCAGCTCCCTGGCAGGTTCGTAGCCGCCGATAAGTTCCACAACAATGTCTACCTGCGGATTGTCCACCACCTCGAAAGCTGCAGCGGTCAACTTGATATCACCGCAATTATCCGGCATGCCTTTAGCGACATTTTTGCGTGCAGCATGGACTATCTGGATAGCGCGCCCTGCTCTACGAGCAATTTCAATTGCGTTATTTTTTAACACTAATGCCGTACTGGCGCCAACCGTACCAACACCAATCAGACCTAGTTTCACCGGTTTCAATTTAAATCTCCAGGCTCAGGGCTATGGGATATTTTCGAACGCGCAACGATAAGTAATGCGCCTGCGACTGTCAATCGGATCTAGCCGAATAATGGTTCCGAAGTCACCTACTACCGGCATAGCCGGTAGTTTGAATTTAGACCCCACTGGGGGCTTTAATAAACTTCTAATACTTTCACCTGAAGCTATAACTCGGTTCTCCATGCTTTCGAATACGCTTCTATCCCTTCTCCCCTTTGGGGAGAAGGTTAGGATGAGGGGTGTGCAACGAAGTAACATAAATTCCTACTTTTACACTAACTTTTTAACCCTCACCCTAACCCTCTCCCAAAATTGGGAGAGGGGACAAGTACTCCATTTCAGTACGCCAATACTTACTCGGCGATTCCCTTGTTATTCACATTGGCATAGCGGGTGGTTTCGGGCATTAAATGACAGTCCAAATTGATCGGCGCTGGCTTTTCAATTATTCTTCTTAAATGCCACTTGCTGAAGACAAAATTATCAACCGATACAGTATATCGGCCTATAACCCCGGTGAAATAATAGTCAATCAAACGGCCTACCGCGACAGCCTGATACTGTCGCCGCAATCGATACATTGTCCGTGGCCGGTGTTATCGGTTGACGAACTCGATGAATCTAACTTGCAACCAGTACTGGATATGAATCCGCATGTGGTGTTACTCGGCACCGGCGAGCATCAGATATTTCCTGAAACCAGAATTCTCGCTTTGTTTGGCCAATCAGGAATTGGTCTTGAAGTGATGAATAATGGTGCGCTCTGCCGTACTTTTAATATTCTCGTTGCTGAAGACCGGGAGGTCGTCGCGGTGATTATTCAATAGTGTATCGACCAGGAATGACAGAACGCTAACCGATGGTATTGTCCTTCGAGCAACCACTGTGTTCCAGAATACGCCGTAATTTACGTAACGCATCCATTTGAATTTGACGCACTCGTTCGCGTGTAACGCCTAGCTCCCGTCCTACTTCTTCGAGTGTACCCCGAGGGTGATTTCGTAAACCGAATCGCCTCACCACTACATCACGCTGCTTTTCATCGAGTTCATCCAGCCATTTATCGAGGTGCTGAATCACCGACTCATCCTGCAAAATACTGGATGGATCGGGATTATTATCATCTGGAATGATAACCAGCAACGGTCTGTCCCCTTCGCCACCCATGGGTATATCGAAGGAGGATACCCGGTCCGCCAGGCGAAACATTTTTTCGACACTTTTCACCGGTTTTTGCAGCAGCTCGGCTACATCTTCAGCGGTTGCTTCACGATTGTATTCCTGGGTTAATTTGCGTGCGGCTCGGAGATAGGTATTGAGCTCCTTAATGACATGAATCGGCAGACGAATCGTTCGCGTCTGGTTCATCAGTCCGCGTTCGATGGTTTGTCTGATCCACCAGGTTGCATAGGTCGAGAAGCGAAAACCTCGTTCAGGGTCGAACTTTTCAACCGCACGAATCAGGCCGAGATTACCTTCCTCGATCAGGTCGAGCAAGGCCAGGCCCCTGTTCATATAGCGCCTGGCGATCTTGACGACGAGGCGCAAATTGCACTCGATCATCTTGTCACGGGCTTTCGTATCGCCTTTCAGGGAAAGACGCGAGTAATAAACTTCTTCCTCGGCAGTCAGCAGCGGTGAAACTTCGATTTCTTTCAAATACAGCCGCGTCGGGTCAGAATCTGAAGCGCGGCGGGACACGGACTTGCGACGATTTTCGGTTTTACGACGGTCGACCTGCGCTGCCGCTTCGGTGCCACCCACTTCCGTGACTTCTTCTGCGTCGTCTTCGTCGGACTCTACGATAGTGGCGTGATCCCCTGACTCTTTGCTGTTAGTGAGGTCAGTTTTTTCTCGATCTTCGACCAGATCTTCTACCAGTTCTTCCGCTGGTATTTCTGTATCCTCGATGAGTGCCTTGTCAGTCGATTTTGTCATTTAGAATTCCCATAATTCAATCATCATGCTCACAACCTGGGCATATACCTTAGAGGATCAACCGGTTTACCATTTTTTCTAATCTCAAAATGCAATCTGGTTGTGCCGTCAGGGTGCTGTCCCATTTTTGAGATTACCGTCCCACCCTTGACCGTCATCCCCTCTTTTACAAGTCTCTGCTGGTTATAAGCGTAGGCACTCAGGTAGGTATCATTGTGTTTAATGATGATCAGATTACCATAACCGACCAAACCATTACCACTATATACTACCTTGCCATTTGCCACAGCGCGGACAGCTTGCCCGAGCTTACCGGCTATATCAATACCTTTGCGATCGAGTTCATTGGCAGCAAAGGTATTCATTATTTTACCGCTGGTGGGCCACCGCCATTTAATTTTCATTTTTTCGGTCTTAATCGCTTCACTGGATTTGTTCTGGCCCGTCGAAGTAGTCTTTTTTGCCGACCTGGCCTGATTCGAATTCGCTGCCAGCGAGGTGAGATTTTCAGGCTTGTTCAGTCTTAGACGTTGCCCCGGGTGAATAATAAAATCCGCTGCGATCTGATTCCAGCGTGCCAATTCCTGGTAGTCCAGTCCATAACGCCAGGCAATTGCGTATATTGTGTCGCTCTTTTGAACCGTATACCAACTAGTATCGGTTTTTCCTGGTACGTAATCATTCAAACCCGCACAGGACGATAAGCCAATGACGATAATCAGGGAATAAAGCGCCCGCCGATAGAGCGTCATGGTGAAGCGTAGTAAAAAACAATACAATGATTAAGACTATTACGATACCCCAGCCAATTCGTTCGATATAGCGCATCAATTTATGTTCTATCGCCGCACCGAATTTTGCCAGGCACCATGCGACCAGATAAAAACGCGCACCTCGACCGATCAATGAGGCGATGATGAAGGGAATAAAGCTCAACCCCAACGCTCCGGCAGACAGGGTGAAAATCTTGTATGGCACCGGGGAGAATCCGGCGATCAGTACCGACCAGAAGCCCCAGCGATCAAACCAGAGGGTCACTGTTTCAAACTCGTCCTGATATCCCCACTCCAGAATAAATGGATGCACCTGCTCGAACATGAAAGCGCCGATCAGGTAGCCGACTACCCCGCCAGCTACCGAGGCTATTAAAGTCAGGCTCGCGAGAAATATAGCTTTTGCTGGAGTAGCCAGTGACATTGGTGCCAACATTACATCGGGAGGAGGGAAAGGCAGGATGAAAGATTCGAAGAAGCTCAATATTGACAGGTATAGCGGTGCACGTTTGTGTTTCGCCGCTCGAATGACACCATGATAAAGGTTTTCGAATAATTGCATTAACTGGTACTCATTCAAAGCGAAATCAAACAAGTCCCGGCAACAAGGGTACGAAGGACACTTTTTCCAGGGCTTCGCTTTCCATACCCTGCGATGTTTTGGTGATTAGTGTCAACGTCTGATCAATTCCATCATCAAACGGGAATATCATCACGCCCTGGTCAGATAGTTGCCGGGTCAAGGCTTCAGGCAGCTCGGTGCAGGCCGCTGTCATTATTATCCGATCAAAATGATAGTTAGGATTAGGCCAACCGCCATTGCCATCAGTATGACGAAACTGGACATTAAATAGCTCTAGTTCGGCTAGCCTTTGTTTTGCTATTTTATACAGCGATTCTATGCGTTCGACGGTGTATACCTGTGGAAAAATACTGGCCAGTATGGCGGTCTGGTAACCGCACCCTGTGCCGATTTCGAGCACCGAGTATGGCGTACCCGTATCGAGCAGGCGTTGCGTCATCAGCGCCACAATATAGGGTTGAGAAATGGTCTGGCCAAAACCTATCGGCAGGGCAGTATCTTCATAGGCCCGGTGCGCCAGCGCTTCATCGACGAACAGGTGGCGCGGGGTTCGGCGCATAACGTCAAGCACTACCTGATTGTCAATACCCTGGTCTACCAGGCGCTGAATTAATCGATCCCGGGTTCGCTGCGAGGTCATGCCAATACCCTGGTGATTCCTGATATCTGAATTCATGCCAGGGCCGTAAGCCATTGTTGTAACGGATCGATGCCCTGGTGTAGTGTCAGGTCAATGTGTAAGGGTGTTACCGACACCTGTTGGTGTTCCACAGTATAAAAATCGGTACCCGGTCCTGCATCCTGTGCCGATCCGGGCGGGCCCACCCAATAAACCGGCCTGCCCTGGGGATCGCACTGTGTCACCATCGCTTCAGCCTTATGACGAAATCCCAGTCGCGTGGCCAGAATAGCGTCAATTTTATCCAGCTCCAGATCAGGCACGTTAATATTTAAAATGGTATCGTCCGGTAGCGTGTTTCTGACCAGGTTTTCAATGATTCGCCGCGTAATCTCAGCTGCGGTTTCATAATGCTGGTGGTTACTACCCGCCAGAGAAACCGCAATGGCGGGCAGCCCGAGAAACCTGCCTTCAATTGCGGCAGCCACAGTACCAGAATATAAAACATCGTCCCCCAGGTTTGCACCCGCGTTAATACCAGACACCACCATGTCTGGACGCGGGTCCAATAATCCCGATATTGCCAGGTGCACACAATCGGTCGGCGTACCATCTACATAGTAGTAGCCATCGTCAGACTGGAGTGCTCTTAGTGGACGCGTTAAGGTCAGTGAGTTACTCGCACCACTTTTATTTCTATCAGGTGCTACTATCGTAATTTTAGCAATCGATGATAAATACTCGGCCAGAACCCGTATTCCGGGTGCAAGGTATCCATCGTCGTTGGTTATAAGAATATACATCACTTGATTTGTAACGAAAATATGCGGAATAATAAACCAAATTAATAGACACCTGCGACTTATTTGCACCCCAATCGAAAGTGAATACCTAAATCCATGACAAACGATGATTCCAGTGACGATTCAAGCTTTGCCGAGTTGATGGCGGGTGTGAAGAAAATATCCGATGACCGCATCAATATATATAGAGACCGGGTAAAAAATACAACCCGGCCCAAATCAAGGACTCGAGCTCCAGAGTCGAATCTGGATTTCGTCAATATCAGCTTCGATCAGCAGACTAATATCAAGGATTCCCAGTTCGATGCCGGGATTCAAAAAAAACTGGAGCGTAAAATACGCCGCGGACAACTAGCCATTGAGGATCATATTGACCTGCACGGCTATAGGCAAAAAGAAGCCTTCGCCGCACTCGATGATTTTCTTCATCGGGCAGTTACGGCGAAATCAAGGTTAGTTGTGATTGTTCACGGCAAGGGTAGTCGCTCAGGAAGCGAGGCTGTACTCAGGCCACTGGTACGATACTGGCTATCGCAACAGGCTTCGGTGCTTGGCTGGTGCCCCGCACAACCAGCGCACGGGGGGGGATGGCGCCAGCTATGTTTATTTGCGCGTTCATCGATAAGCCCGTGCTTTGCAATCTCAGCGACCCTGGAAGTGGTTACTATTGCCTGTACCAGTTTAGTTCTGCGGCCGTAAACGCACCCACAACGGCCTGGCCGAGGTTATCGGGAATAATAGCCTGCGTGGCGGATAGTGGAATCCTGCCCCCCATGATTTCGGCCTGTTGCTGCGGAAACAGGGGCTCCTGAAACGGTGCCGCAAATCCACCGGGGTGGGCAGGCTGGTCAGACTCGTTGTACTTGTCCGTGGCGCCGAGTGTGTGCATTAACTCGTGGGCGACGACGAAATTGTTCGAGCCCTGATAATCTTTATCAGCAAAACCGTTAATCAGGGCGATCAAACCACCCTTTAGCCCTACCGAATGACGTAGTGCCTGTGTGGTAGCAGTATCATAATAATTAATAAACAAATTGATATCCGCTGATCCTTTCCTGGCGCGATAAGATTGATACAAAGCCCAGCCGCGAAAATGCAGGCTCCATAATATATTTCGCAGTGCGCTATTTTCCAGCGGAAACTGGGGGGGAATTGATTGCAATTCACCCGCGTAACTGAGGGTGATTGCTTTGATCGTAATACCGTAGTCTTCCGCCTCGCGATTGACAAAACGTTCGACAGCTCTGAAATTTTCAAGTTGTAAAGAATCGATATATTTACTGGTGGCCCGCCGCCCATCACCATTGATCGCAAACAGGCGAACTTGCAGGGTCTTATCCCAGCCCGAAATTTTGGCCTTGACTATAATCTCATGTGCAGCCACCGCAAAAAGAATTAGCAACAAAATCAGGTAGCGGATGTAGCGTCTTTTCTTGCTCATCTATTAAACAGTTTACCAGGACCCAGTTGAGTCAGGTTAATCGTATCGAAATGCCCAGTATGTATTGTAGTAGAACATCAGCATTAGGTTCGCTCAGGTAACAAGTTAGATGCGATCAGGTGATGGTGTAATGCCGGGGTCAATCCTTAACCCGGCAGACGGGTCAGCCGAGCAAACGCTCCGCCTCGTATAGGGTATGCATATCGGCCGATTTTTGGAAAACATTTTCGCTCAGGTAACGCCGCCATCGCCTGGCATTCGGCTCTCCATGGAACAAGCCGAGAATATGACGCACCATTTTGGTAAGCGGCAAATCCTCTGCCAGATGGCGTTCTATATAGGGGTAAATCTCTTCTAACAGGGCCTGGCGGGATTTTACTGGTGATTCGGGCTCGCCAAATATAACGCGGTCGACATTAGCCAATAGATAGGGATTTTGATACGGCTCGCGACCCAGCATGACGCCATCTACCCGCTGTAAATGGTCCAGTGACGCGTCGAGCGTTTTAATTCCGCCGTTAATAATAATTTCAGTATCGTTGAAATCCTGCTTCAATCGGTATACCCAGTCATATTTCAACGGTGGGATATCTCGATTTTGTTTCGGGCTGATACCTTTTAACCAGGCGTTTCGCGCATGTACAATCAGAGCGGCTGCACCAGCATCAACCTGTATGTCAATAAAGTCACGGAACAGGTCGTAATTATCCTGCTGGTCAATGCCGGTACGGTGTTTTACCGTAACGGGTAGCCCGCATCCAGCCCTCAGTGCCTGGACGCATTCGCGAACCAATCCCGGATCGGCCATCAAACAGGCGCCAAAGCTACCCGACTGTACCCGGTCACTGGGACAGCCACAGTTTAAATTAATTTCATCGTAGCCAAAATCGGCGCAAATTTTTGCTACCTGATACAGTTGCTCGGGGTCTGATCCACCGAGTTGAACCGCAATCGGATGCTCTTCATCGCTAAAACCAAGTAGATAGTCACGATCACCGTGTATGATTGCCGCGGTGGTTACCATTTCGGTATATAGCAGGATGTTTTTCGAAAACAGTCGTAAAAAATACCGACTATGCCGGTCAGAGCGATCCATCATTGGAGCGATACAAAATCTTCGCTTAAGTCTGGCCATCGGTCAGGCGATTCGTTTGACGTCTTGCACGTTCGGTAACTGGCTTAATTTATCTATTATTACTACCAGTTGGTCGACCTTTTGAATTTCTATGGTGAGTCTGGTATAGACCATTTGCTCAGCCTTGTTAGTGTTCGAATTTATATTTAACAGGTTAATTTTCTGATTCGCCAATACGGTGCTGACATCCTGCATCAATCCGGTACGCTGGAAAGCGGTGAGCGAGATCTCGACCGGATAAACCGAATCTGCATCCTGTCCCCATTCTACCTCAATCAGACGTTGGCGTTTTTGTTCCGGCAAGGCCAGCATATTGGAGCAATCGTGCTTGTGAATCGTGATGCCCGAATTAATCGTAATAAATCCGATGATTGAATCGCCGGGTACGGGCTTGCAGCATCGTCCAATTTGTGTCAACAGATTACCTACACCATGGATACTGATCTCGTCTCTCGACCTGGCGGTCTTTTCCCCGGATTTCTTGATTTTCTTAAATGGATCAATAGGTTCAGGCTCGGCCTGCAGATAGCCGATTATCTGTGCCGAGGTTATCAGTCCCCTCCCGATGTCGGCAAAAAACTGATCGCTGTCCTTACGTTTAAAATGTTCGCAAAGGTCCTTCAGGTTTGCATTGTGAATCGCATACTTGCTCAACACCCGGTCATACAGTGCTTTGCCATCGAGTAAATTGTGCTCAAAATTCTGGTGGTTAAACCAGCTTCTCACCTTCGAACGGGTTCCCGCGGACTTGATAAATCCGAGGTTTTTATTCATCCAGTCACGACTTGGTCTGGCTTCCTTGGTGGTCAGTATTTCTACCTCATCACCGGTCTCCAGTTTGGTCGTCAAGTTGACGATGCGTCGATTGACTTTCGCACCACGACAGCGGTGTCCGACTTCTGAATGAACTGCATAGGCAAAATCCAGTGGCGTACCTCCGCGCGGAATATCGACAACCTGGCCCTGCGGGGTAAATACATAAACCCGGTCACTGGAAATTTCAGTGGAAATCTCTGAAATGACCTCTGATACTTCTTCGGCTGAGCCTTCGAGCATATCGCGCATCGCCGAAATACCATTTTCCATCCGCTGGTCCAGTTTGACCCCTTCCTTGTAGCGCCAATGCGAGGCGACACCGAACTCGGATTTTTCATGCATTTCGAAGCTGCGAATTTGCACCTCGACTATTTGCCCGCTGTCTGACACCACCGCGGTATGCAAAGACTGGTAGCCGTTGTCCTTGGGATTGGCAATATAGTCATCAAATTCGTTCGGGATATGCTGCCAGGTGGTATGCACAATACCGAGTACGACATAACAATCAGCTACCGAATCAACCAGAATTCGTACCGCACGCACATCAAACAGTTCGTCAAATTCCAGGTTTTTCTTTTGCATTTTGCGCCAGATACTGACGATATGCTTGACCCGCCCACTCACATGGGACTTGATATCCTGTGCCACTAACAGTTGTTCAAGTTGAGTACTAAACTGCCGGATAAAGGCCTCACGTTCGCTGCGTTTTTGTTCCAGCAGGGTTGCTATTTTTTTAAACGCCAACGGTTCCAATGCCCTGAATGCGAGGTCTTCCATTTCCCATTTGATCAGGCCCATACCCAGTCGATTGGCCAGGGGCGCGAAGATATCGAGGGTTTCCTGCGCGATACAGCGTCGTTCCTCGTAACTGGCGTGTTTAAGCAGCTTCAGACGCTCGACGCGGTAACACAATTTAATCAGCATAACCCGAACATCCGAGATGATCGCCATCAACAGCCGGCGTAGTTTTTCGGCCTGTTCGGGGGATTTAAAGCGCGATTGATTGCAATCCTGCAAGGTATTCAGGCGGTTGACGTCCTGGGTCAGGAGCGCTACTTTTTTGCCGAATTCCTGCTCGATTTGTTTTGTGTCGAGTATACCTCGAAGCTCCGGATCGCTCAGCAGCGTCGCAATCACGGTATTTCTATCGGTTCCCATTTCAAGCACGCGCTTAACCACGTCGATACTGCGAGGCCTGCTCTTATCTGTATATTCTATATCGAGTGCGTAATCGAGTGCATTTGACAGGTCGTCATCCCAGTCTGTTTTTTCACTGATGAGTTCAACTAGCTGTTCTCTTTCGGTAGACATTCGGTGACAGGCAGAATCAGGACCTGAGAATTCTCATGGGTGATATATTATAGACCTTCCGACCTACCAGGGTGCCTGCAATTGTCAACACGATGGTCGCTGAAAGCAGACTGTAGGCCCAAAGTACGGGGGAAAAATGATAATCGATCTGGAAAAAATAAACACTGATAATCCAGCCGGAAATACTGGCGAACAGGGCTGAAAACAGTCCGATCAGGGCACCCATCAGGGTAAATTCAAACACGTTTATCTGGTATAAACTAGTGGTCCTGGCCGACAGGGCTCGCAGCAGTGCGGTTTCAGCCTGGCGTTCATGCCTGCCGGTCTGTACCGCTGCAATCAGCACGATAAAGGCCGAAGCCATAGCAAACAGAAAGAAAAATTCGAGCGCGATCGAAGCCCGTTCCATGATGCCTCGTACACGCGCCATCAATACGCTAATATCGAGCAATGTCAGCGATGGAAACCGTGCCAACAACTGTTTGAGTTCAGGTTTTTGAGTGTCTTTTATGAGAGCGCTCAGTAGCCAGGTCTGGGGTAGGTCTTCGATCAACTGACGATTTGTGATGAGGTAGAAATTCGGCTTGAAGTTTTCCCAAAGTACCGACCGAATACTGGTAACGAGCGCTTTAATCACTTCGCTACCGATGCTGAATGAAAGGGTATCGCCAACCCCTATATGCAGGGACTCTGCCATACCTTTCTCAACAGATATCTGTGCCGATTTACTATTAGGATCGATCCATTCACCCTCGACAACCTCATTGTCATCGGGCAGTTGTTCGGCAAAGCTAATATTAAAAGTATGGTGTAGCAGATGCTCTGTATCAGGGCTGGCACTTTCAATCTCTTTGGTCGACCTGTCGTTTATATGTGTAAGACGGGCTCGAACCAGTGGATAGGCAACCGATGATGGCACTTGCCGTGCTTCCAGGAATTGCCTGATAGCGGGTACGTCACCGGTCGGAATATTAATCAGAAAATAGTTGGGAATATCATCCGCCAGTTGTGTCTGCCAGGATGATAACAATTCGTCTTTCACTACAGCTATCAACAATATTGCCAGCAGCGCCAGGCAAAATCCGGACATCACAAAAACAGCACCTCGCGTGCTCGTTTTCAATCGGCTAAGCAAATATTGTCGCATCCAGAAGCCAGGTGTAGGGGAATACAAAAGCAGGTTGATGAATAATTTAAAAATGGTCGGTAATAACAGTGCCGTGACCAGTATGAGAGCAAGCGTCGCAATAGCGAGTTTTGAACTTTGCATCAAAATTATTAGCACCAGGAAGACAGTCACTATCGCCGAGCCGGATACCAGCAAATTGCGCCGCATGGATTGCGGGCTATTGATATGGCGAAACACCTGCATCGGCGGTGTTGCAATGACGCTGACGAGATATGGAAAACTGAAACCAGCCAGGCTGATTAATCCAACCACTGCGGCAACCAGGTATGGCCTTAGCGCGGTAACCGGTGGTAGCTCCTTTCCGAACCAGCCATCCAGGGCCCATTGCAACGGGAACTGTGAAAACCATCCAACACCGATACCTACTAGTGTTGCTATGAACCAGATCTTGCCCAGTTGCCAGGCATAAAACCGGAATAGCCGGGACTGTGAGATGCCAAACGCTCTTAGCATGGCCACTTTTGGTGCCTCACGGCTGGCTGTATAGCGTGCAGTAATGGCAATGGCTACCATCGCGATTACCAGCGTCAGTACTATCGACAGGGCAAAAAACTGGCGCGTGCGCTCCAGCGCCCGCCGCATCTCGGGCCGGGCATTCTCGAGATCCTGAATCGTCTCTCCGTCGCGGAGTCGGGTTTCCAACCAGTTTGATAGTGCCGCAACCTGGCCGGGCTCGCCGGAAAAAAGCAGCCGGTGCCTGACCCGGCTCCCGGGCACAACCAGGCCGGTTGCGGCCAGGTCTTCCAGGTTCATCAATATTCGGGGCGCGAGGTTGAACAGGGTTCCACCACGATCCGGTTCATAGGTTAGTAGCCAGTTAGCGGCAAAACGACCCTTTCCGAGTTCAACATCGCCGCCAAGCAATCCCAGTAGCTTGGAATCGAGCCAGATCTCCCCGGCATTCGGGCCAAGCTGTGCTCGCACAGTGTCGTTGCCTAGATCGACTGATTTCTCGAGATAACCACGTAGCGGGTAAAGCGCGTCAACCGCCTTCAATTCGACCAGTTGTACATCGTTATCAATAAATACAGCGGTCCTCAGGCTGATCGTCCTGGATATTCGTAAACCCAGATTACGCGCCTGCCGGGCGTATTCATCCACAAAAGGATTACCCGATGCGAGTACCAGATCGGCGGCGAGTAATTCACTCGCCTGGCGGTCCAGTAACAGGCTGATACGCTGTGTAATCAACTGACTGGTGTTGACGATTGCAACCGTAATAACAGTGGCAATCAACATCAGCCAGTAGGACTGGATTTTAGGTAATCCTGACATATTTTCCGGTTATCATGTTTTTCGTGCCTGATTATTTGAATTTATTGATAAAAGTCATAGGTTATCACCGCCTCTATGCAATATACGGGCTAGTCCTGCAAGCGACCCGACTCTAATAATACCTGGCGGTCTCCGCGCTTTGCCAGTTCCGCCTCGTGGGTCACCAGTATCAACGTGGTCCCGGACTGGTCGCGCAAATGGAACATCAGGTCTGCGATTTGATGGCCTGTTTTAGCATCCAGATTTCCGGTAGGCTCATCGGCGAATAAAATCTGCGGCCTGACCGCATAAGCACGGGCGATCGAAACGCGTTGCTGTTCGCCGCCGGACAATAGATCGACCAGTACATCTTTTTTGGATTCCAGCCCGACCTGCTGCAAACTGGTCGATGCTATTTCGGCGGCGTCCGCCTCACCACCTAGTTCAAGCGGTAGCATGACGTTCTGTAAAGCGGTGGCACCCTGAACCAGTTGAAACGACTGGAATACAAAGCCTACCTTACCGGCCCGAATACCCGAGCGCTGCTCTTCGGTTTTGTCTGCAATAGGCTGACCCAGTAAAATTATTTCACCCGAGGAGATATTATCCAGGCCCGCCATTAACCCAAGTAAGGTAGTTTTACCCGATCCGGAAGCGCCCTTGATAACCAGCGCTTCCTGATACCTAACCTTCAATGATATATTCTGCAGGATGTCCAGCGCACCATCGGGGGTTTCAACGGTTTTGGTCACTTCCTCTACCGAGATACAAAGATTATTTTCAGTCATTGGCTTCGTCTTTTTATTGCTGGTTCAGACCCAGGTTCGCGCTGACAATTCAGTCCCTAAAATTTTGATTCTCGGTGACAGCTTAAGCGCCGCGTATAATATACCGATTGAAAGCAGTTGGCCTGCATTGTTTGACTCCAATATAAGGTCAAGTTATCCGCATGCAAGCGTGATCAATGCCAGCATCAGTGGCGAAACAACTTCAGGTGGGGCTCAACGCCTGGAAAAACTGCTGGCCAAACACAAACCCACGCATCTGATTATCGAACTCGGTGGAAACGATGGACTAAGAGGATTTAATTTCAGTACCACCACCCGTAATCTCGACACCATGATCAGCACGGCGAATCAACAGGGTATTTCTGTCATGCTGATCGGGGTGCGTCTGCCACCCAATCTAGGAGCCGCCTACAATCTGCAATTTCAGAAAATATTCGATTCGGTATCGACCCGGCACGATATCTACTATTTAGCAAATTTTCTCGAAGGAGTGGCAGCCAGTGATGCCGGACTAATGCAAAACGATGCTATCCACCCAACCGCCAAAGCGCAACCGATCCTGGCTGATAAAGTATTGAGTGCCTTGTTAATTATGTTAGTTCAGCAATAGTTCGAGTTCGTGCAGGTTTGATATCTGATATTTTGGCCTGGGCAAATGTTCAGGCCAGGCAAATTTGCCACGATTGATCCAGATCGCCTGTAGACCCGCATTCTGCGGACCGATGACATCAAATACGGGGTCGTCTCCAACGTACAAAACGCGGCTCGCGGGGACGCCGAATCGCTCGACCAGGTGGTGGAAAATTAACCTGTCGGGCTTCGCGATTTTCAATTCCGAGGCGCTGACCGAATGCTCCATCAAATGACCCAGTCCAACCCTGCCTATGTTGGCATTACCATTACTGATTGCGCCAAGCCGATAACATTTGTGCAATCGCTCAAGGCAGGGCAATACATCTTCATAGAATTCAACCTGCTGGCGAGCCTCGTAAAAGATATCAAAACCGGCTTCTGAAACAACCTTCGAGTCGTAACCCGCCTCGCGCGCTAACTGCTGCAAAAACTCGTATCGTAACAATGACAGGTCAATCGCGAAGCGCTCATCCCGCAGCATAAACTGTCTCCGGATTTCAATCATTTCCCCGGGGTTGTAGCGATCAGTGATCCGCGGGAAATTCTGTTCCAGCCACTGGTAGAGAATTTTCTCGGCATAATGAATGGTCGGCATACAGGGCCATAAGGTATCGTCAAGATCGAATACGATGATGTCAATGTCGTCGCGCAACGGAATCTCTGATAATTGCGGGGCTGTCATTCTAACAGCCAGCCTGGTTAAGAAGAAATATAGTGCATCTTCAGAGAGTTTAATTACCTGTACAGTCGACATACTGTGGTCAGTATGGAGTGTGGTCGCCTAATACTGGCTGCGTTGCTATACAGCGTAACGGCTGCTTAAAAAAATCAAACTAACTGGAAAAGCTGACATTCAGAATCGAAACGCGGGGGGCTGCAAAGTGGCCGATCCATCGAAAATGATTTCATTCAGTGACATCCGATCACCTGGCGTTTCACCAGCTTTTAAATTGCCTGGTAGTGTATTTGCATCACCCCGTTTACCGATAGCGATGGCACAAATAGCGTTAAATTCTTCTGAATCCATACCAGTGACGGCAAAGGCTTTTCCAGGGTCAAAACCGCCCATGCCATGAGTATGGAGGCCAAGTTTGTTGGCCTGAAGACTTAAGGCCATCCATGCAGCGCCTGTATCAAAATCAGCCCAACGGTTAGGTTTACCATTTTGGGTAAAAGATTTTTTACTAAATGCTAAAACCAGTAACGGTGCCTTGCCTGCCCAAATTTGATTAGATTCCACCAGTACTGAGCGAAATTTTTGCAAGTCTTGCGGCTGGTGGGCATAAACAAAGCGCCAGGGTTGTTCGTTGAAACAAGACGGACTCCAGCGGGCTGCCTCGAAAAGTGTTTTTATATCTTCATCGGCTATTGGGTCAGGCAAAAAAGCACGAGGCGACCAACGCTCGATAAACATGTTATGCAAATTTTTATAGTCTGTTTTACGCATTATTTGGTTCCATTATTAATTGCTACCTTCTTTTACATCGACGGCATAGGATGAGTTCTGTGGGCTTACTGGCTGAGACATTTTTTCTCCTTTCAGATAGGATTTTAATAATACATTTTAAGAAATACTGTCGCGCCCATGCGGCTGCATGAAATCAATTTCCGGCCCTTTTGGCACAATGCCGGTCGGATTGATCGAGCGATGACTGGCGAAGTAGTGATACTTGATGTGGTCCATGTTCACCGTTTCTGCGACACCCGGCACTTGATAAAGCTCGCGCGTATATGCCCACAGATTCGGATAATCCATCAAGCGCTTCTTATTGGTTTTAAAATGGTTGTAATACACCGCGTCAAAACGTACCAGCGTGGTAAACAGTCGCCAGTCTGCTTCGGTTATTTGCTCACCGGCCAGGTAACGTTGTTTCGACAGCTTTACCTCAAGCTCATCCAGGGTATTGAACAAACTATCATAAGCTTTGTTATAGGCTTCCTGGGTCCTGGCGAAGCCAGCCCGGTAGACGCCATTGTTTACGTTGTCGTAAACAGGCTGGTTAATCGCATCGATTTCTTCGCGTAAGGCTTGCGGATAAAATTCGACATCGGCATCGCCAAACTCGTCGAATGCCGAATCCAGCATACGTATGATTTCGGAAGACTCGTTATTGACGATGGTCTGGCGTTTTTTGTCCCACAGTACCGGTACCGTAACCAGGCCATTAAAACCAGGGTCCGCCTTTAAATAGTTTTCATATAGATAGCTGGCCTGGTTCACATGGTCCTCTGTGGCGCCAGGGTATTCGCCGAATACCCAGCTTTCTGCCGGCATCAATGGATGCACTACGGATACCGAGATCGCATTTTCCAGGCCTTTTAGCACACGATAAATCAGGGTGCGGTGCGCCCAGGGACAGGCGTAGGAAACATAAAGATGATAACGACCCGCCTCGGCGATGAAGCCACCTTCACCGCTTGGGCCTGCACTGCCATTTTTAGTGACCCAGTTTCTAAAACCCGATACCGAGCGAATAAATTCGCCTTTCACTATTTTTAATTCTGCACTCATGATTTTGCCTCTCTGTTAAATTGGCTGTTTAAAGTTAAGGCGTGATCGATACCCACCTTAGCCGTGTAGATCATTAATTCGACTGACTTAAATCTCGATAAACCGCAGGCACATTCAGACCAGGGTGTACTCAGTCAAACAAGGCGTATTCACCATCATCAAGTTTTTCTGACGCCAGTTCCACTTTATTACCGTCCCATACCGGCTCCTGTGCGTAAACAGTGCTGAAGGATAATACCGCTGCGGTGGCAAAGGCTATGCCCATACGTTTTTTAATATACCTTTTGATCTCCAATTGAATAGCTCATATACATCTCTATTAGAAAAACACGGGGCCATATGACCCCGTGTTGCGTGTTTATGAATGACTTACAGTGACTTTGGCGGTAGTGCGAAGATTGTCGACACTGAATGCCCCTGCGCCCTGGTATGCAAGCAACAGGAAACCACCGGCGATAGAAATATTCTTCATGAACATAATCATCTGAGTTTGGTCGCCAAAATTATTGTGGAAGATAAGCGCGGACACTATCGAGAAGGCAGCCAACGCATAAGATGCCCACCGGGTCTGCCACCCGGCAATAATTGCCAGACCGCCACCGACTTCGAGCAGGATGACCAATGGCAATAACATGCCTGGTACACCCATTGCATCCATATATCCCTGGGTACCTTCGTAGGCTCCAATCTTGCTCAAACCGGCCAGTAGGAATATATGGCCAAGGAATACACGTGCTACTACTTGATTTACTTTTTTCACTTTCGAATCTCCTCTAATAAAGAGTTGGTTAAAAATCAGGTCTTACATTTACTGACAAGGCATTAACTGTTTTGCTGTTGGGAGTATTATTAACGTTGCGAAAAAAGGGATAAACAGCAATAATATGAAATAACTGTTCTCTAAATCGCAACTGTTGGAGGCACGTATGAACCGATTTGAAAATATGGACACCTTTATCCGGGTTGTGGAAGCTGGCAGTATTAGTGGCGCGGCTGATCGTCTTGATGTGGCAAAGTCCGCCGTTAGCAGACGCCTGAAAGAGTTAGAAGGGCATCTGGGTGTAGAGTTGTTTCACCGCACCACCCGGAAAATGAATTTGACCGACACCGGGAGTGCTTTTTATCAACAGTCGGTGCGCATACTGGATGACGTCCTCGAGACTGAACTGGCAACATCGAAGGCCCATGGCACGTTAAAAGGGAGCCTAAAGGTCGCCTTACCAACCAGTTTTGGCCTCATGCATCTGGGCCCCGCCATCAACGAGTTCTTAAAGGCCCATCCAAAAATCGAGTTTGACCTGGATTTTAATGACCGCGAAGTGGATTTAATGCAGGAAGGATTTGACCTGGCTATTCGTATCGCCAGGTTGCCCGATTCGAGTTTGATCGCTCGGCGTCTAGCGTCGATGCAGACCGTGATGTGCGCGAGTCCAGCCTATCTCGAGCGCATGGGTACCCCACAGTCACCAGATGAATTGATAGATCATCGATGCCTTGTTTACAACTTGATCCGTGATTTTGAATACTGGCAGCTGGTTGATGCACAGAACAAATTGTACAAGGTGAAAATACACTCTTTTCTAAAAGCAAGTAATGGCGAATTTCTGCGCGATGCAGCAGTTGCAGGCCTCGGTATCACTCTCATGCCAGCCTTCATTGTGTATAAGGAGATGGAGCGTGGTGTTTTGGTGTCATTGTTAACCGAGTATAAGCGCCCGCAGATTGACGCCTATGCGATTTACCCGCAAACCCGCCACCTTTCTCAACGTGTCAGGGCTTTTGTTAATTTTCTTGTTAAGCGATTTGAAGGAACTCCCAATTGGGACTTATGCGCTCAAGAGCCAAAATAGACCTCCCTTTCTATCATAAATGGGGCCAGACTGAACCTCCCCCAGTTTAACGGGTACTTTAAATCGGCGACCTAGCTTGCCCCGAACCGGTGGAAGGCCAGACCCCTGCTTATTTTTGACTGGGCGCCTCCTTTGGAGAAAACAGGTGTTCAATCGAGGCCTGCTATTGAGAAGCCAATAAACGACTGAACTAACACTCCTTGCAAATTTATGAGTACCTGTTACGCATCCAGTTCATATTGTTGACCCTGTAACGACTGCTTTAAAGGCAGCACGGGAACATCCTCCCAATGACCTTGTGTGAATCGGAATCCAAGGGACACCTGCCGTGCATTACGTATTGTGTCCCCGAAACTACCGAGGATCTCCTCCCCCTTCACGTCGGTTTATTCGGAGGACTACCAGCGCGGCTGCCAGTCCCACCATCGAACAAAATAACATCATGCCCAGAAGCTGGTAAGCCCCGCCCTCATCACTTAGAACTATACCGGCGATCGAAGTTAATAATGCCCCTCCCCCAAGCGTCATCGCTCCAGTAAACCCCGAGGCGCTTCCAGCCAACCCGGGGCGAACAGACATAGCGCCGGCACTAGCACTCGGCGTGGTCAATCCGTTGCCCATGCCAACAAACACGGTTGCACCGAACAGCGATAAAACGTTTACGGATCCGAAGTAAAATAAAGCGAGTCCCAAAACCAACCCCGTACAGGCGGTTATCCTTCCAGCGATCATCATCGTGGTCAATGTGTAACGCTTCGAGTACCGTCCCGAAAGGAAGCTGCCAAAGGCAAAACCCATGGTAATAGTCCCTATATAAAAACCAAGTTCTGCAGGTGATAAGGTTAGCAGCGTTCCCGCTATCAACGGCACACCGGTAATAAAGATATAAAATGCACCGACCGAAAACGTAACGCATAGCGCGTAACCCCAGTAACGCCTGGACTGAAGGAGCTCCGGGTAAGCCTGGAACTGTTTCCTGAAAGTCTCTGACGGATTATTGTTGGTCTCGCCCAGGTCGATCCAGCATAGGACAAATGCTAAAAATCCAAGGATTGCAAAAAACACGAAGCTTGATCTCCAGCCAAACAACTCGTCTAGCATCCCACCAAACATGGGCCCTACCATCGGCGCAATTGACATCGCCATTGCGACATAACCAATTCGGCTTGCAGCTTCCCGCTCGTGGGCTGTATCCCTGATTACCGCGTACGATAGCACCGACCCCGAAATAATAGCTCCCTGCATCACACGAAATACCAGGAATACCCATATATTTTCAGCCGACATACAGCCCAGTGAGGCGAGGACGAATATCGCCAATCCGGCCAGGAGAACCGGACGGCGCCCGATTCGGTCGGACAATGGTCCTATGATTAGCTGAAATACCGCCGTTATTCCCAGGTATCCGGCCACTGACAGGCTCACAATCGAATAATCGGTATTAAACTCTTCGGCGATATTCGGCAGAGAGGGCAAAAACATGTTCAGTGACAGCACCGAAAGCCCAGTGAGAAATATTAGTGTAAACAACCTTGGTGGCGAGGTTGCAGCGTAGCTCATCATTATTACCTTTATTTCGTAGACATAAAAAACCCCTTTGGATTATCACCAAAGGGGGTTTTTGTGATTCGAATTAGAAATTTCCCACTAGGGCGACGGCTTTAGCCTCTTCAGAACGAATCTGACGATCAACCACCCCACGCCAGAAAGTATCGGGCGGTGCAAATCGATTTTGTGCCTTAGGATCGACCCGAGAATTACCAGCCTATCCTTTACCCAGGTAGGGGATCGCCCCTGCGACATCGGTGTCGTCGATTATGTTAAAACGGCTAACACTTCCATCCCGGCGAGCCTGGCCATAACTGGCATAATCCGGGTCGTTTGCAAATGCCTGGGCCGATTCTAATGACGGAAATTCAATCAGGGCAATCAACGTGGTATCCAGTGGCTCACCTTCCATGTTGGTAATATTGGCACTGCGTGAAAGGTATTTTCCACCATGCTTGTGTACGATATCGTGCACATTAGCGGCATAATCCGGTATCCAGGAATCGTCTGTAACTTTAACGTCTGCGATTAAATATACGGACATAATAATCCTCCTATGTGGTTATAGTAGTTCTTGCTTGTCACTGAGAACTCCTGAGAAAGAGATCTCGTGACACAAGTATACATGTTTATTAAGGATCAATTGAGCCAGGAATCAACCGGTGACCTCAATTACTTTTTATCACAACGAACTTATCACTGGCAAAGGACTGTGTTTCAATTGACAGAGGTATTAAACCGGGGGATTTAGATTATGTGGCCGAATACACTTTTATCCGATTTACTGGGCATCGAGCACCCTATAATTCAGGCACCAATGGCAGGTTCTACAACAGTGGAGCTAGTAACCGCTGTGAGCATTTCCGGCGGAATCGGGTCTATGGGTTATGCAGAAACACCGTTGGAGAGCATAAGGCAAGATGCAAAGCAAATCCGTGAATTGACGGACAAACCTTTCAACCTGAATTTTTTTGCGCACCACACGCCCCGTAACAAGGCTGACGTAATAGGGTCGACGCAGGAAAGAATCAAGCCATTTTACTCGCAGGCTGGACTTAAGGATATTCCCCAGGATGTCAGCAAACCTCTGCTTACTTTCACCGAGGAAAAACTTGAATTATTACTCGAAATAAAACCGGTGCTGGTTAGTTTTCATTTTGGATTACCTCGAGTCGAAGCGATAAAGGCGTTAAAACAAGCGGGATGTCGAATCCTCTGTTCTGCGACTACCGTAGCCGAGGCCATAGCGCTGGAACAATCTGGCGTGGATATAATAGTCGCCCAGGGATGGGAGGCAGGAGGTCATCGCGGGAGTTTTGAAGTAAATCATGAAGATCACGGCATCGGTACCATGGCACTGGTTCCGCAAATTGTTGATGCAGTAAATTTACCGGTAGTTGCCGCGGGAGGCATAGCAGACGGGAGGGGAATCGCAGCGGCATTCATGTTGGGTGCAAGTGGTGTGCAGATCGGAACCGCCTTCCTCTCATGTCCGGAGACGAATATCAGTGAAGACCATCGTAAAGCCGTACGGAATGCAACGGATGATGATACCCGACTGACCAGGGCGTTTTCCGGAAGGCCCGCACGCGCGAGGAAAAATGACTATATCGAATCCATGGCTGCTCACCGTCTTCCGTTACCGGATTTCCCAACCATGTATGCGTTAAGCAATCCACTGAGGGAGTCATCCAACGATTCCATGGATTTCAGATTTCTTCTTTACGGACAGGCTGCGGCACTTAACAGGGAAATGCCAGCCGCTAAACTTATGCAAACACTGGTGCAAGAAGCACAGGATCTGATCTGACCGGATGCCGACAAGTTGCCGTAATCTGCCAGTTTATATCACCACCAGCATCTGCAAACCGAATCAGGGGCGATGAAATAACATCAAAATTGGGTATAACGGACCCGGAACGGGTATAAATCGGGTTATTTCTTTTACCCGGCGCCATTGTTCACTATCATAACCAGTAATTACTTCTTTAGTTGCTATTGTATGACCCAGATAAACCGCCATATCACTCAACCAGTGTCGATTGGAAATGTAGCACTCGGAGGCGGTGCGGCGATCGTTGTGCAATCGATGACGAATACCGATACTGCCGACATAGGCGCCACTGTAACCAGATCAAATTATTATCTGATGCCGGTTCCGAGCTTGTTCGAGTGATATGGCGGTTTATCTGGGTCA
>PVMK01124098.1_pt1 | contig 24932 bp, 25 predicted proteins | sample 1853481 | NCBI WGS metagenome assembly PVMK01 (sample SAMN08533507, study PRJNA380276) | Marine sediment metagenome, whole genome shotgun sequencing project.
TAGCAGATGGCAATTCTATAGATCTGCCCCCTTTCTTTCCCCGACTCAGTTTCTTTCATACTGTCGCCTGTTCGACCTCGGCGATAACTTTAGCACCTATATTTTGCTCAACTACGGCCAAATCATATCTTGATTGAAGATTAATCCAAAATTGGGCGCTATTGCCAAAATAGCGGCCAAGCCGCAGAGCGGTTTCGGCAGAGATACCGCGCTTGCCGTTAAGGATTTGAGTTATGCGACCCGAAGGCACGCGCAATGCCAATGCCAGCTTGTTGGCCGAAATACCGCGTTCCGACAATTCACGTTTTAAAATACGTCCAGGGTGGATTGGTTTCATAGTGCTTACCCCTTATAGTAATTAATAATTTCAACATCGTATGCGTTCCCGTTTTTAAACCGAAAACAGATACGCCATGGGCCATTAACTGCCATCGCCCATTGACCGGCCCTGTCACCAGATAGCTTATGCAAACCGACACTTTTCAAAGGGCTTAAATCGGCTAAAGATATGGCAGCATCAAGGGCTGTGAGTAATTCGTCGGCCGCATTAATATTAAGGCTTCGAAATTTTGAAATTTTCCCCTCTTCATAAAAACGGCGAGATCGACTATTGGCCCACGATTTGATCATACGAATAACATACTACGCACATCATAGTATGGCAAGCGAAATTTTTTACCAGCCATTTAATTTATTCTAAATTAATCTGACTCAGATTATATGGATCGGGCATCTGATGCCTAAAAAAAGATTTCATTCTTTCACCATCGCCCTGGGCTTTCTTAAAAATAAGGTTGACATGTTAAACCAGTCGTATTACTTTATATAAAATAGTTAAACTTATAAAAGGATTGTTTAATGAATACTGTAAAGGTTTTAGCTAAAGGTCAGATTGTAATACCTGTAGGTATTAGAAAAAAATACGAAATAACCCCAGGAACAACGATTCAGGTATTCGAATATGACAACCTGATATATCTGGTTCCACCCGCCAAGGATGCACTTAAATCAGCTATGGGGTGCCTAGCTGATCGCCCTTCCCTTTCCGATGAACTTTTGACTGAAAGAAAAAAGGACTTTGCTGAATAATGCCTGGATTTCTTTTTGACAGCTATGCCTTATTGGCCTTTTTTCAAAAAGAAAGAGGGGCTGAGACGGTCCTAAAATTTCTAAAAGAATCCAAAAATAATAGCATCGAGCCGCTTATCTGTGTAATAAATCTGGGGGAGATACTATACCTGACAAAAAGGCGTTTTGGTGATGCAAAAAAAATAGAAATACTGGGACGCATTTATCAGTTATCATTCAACATAATTCCCGCCACGAATGATCTCGTCTTCGAGGCTGCAGAAATTAAGGCCGACTACCCAATTTCATATGCCGACAGCTTTGTAGTCGCCTGCGCAATAGACCAATCCGCAGAGATTGTTACCGGCAGGCTGTATTCAACTGAAGCGGTGCTGACCGAAGTCCTTTATATCTTGAATTTCTCCATAACAGCTCAATCTGCGGCATTAGATTTTGTTTTGCAATCTGTCGTTGAAATTGTGCCTTCCAACCCGGAGAGTCTGAAGAAAATCAAAAACCTGATGAAGAAATACGCAGACTTGCCGATGGATTTTGCTGACGCCACTATAGTCTGCCTTGCCACGCAAACAGGCATGCAAAACATTGTTACTTTTGATAAAAGGGATTTTGCAATCTACAAGTTACCGAAAAAGAAAAGCTTCATAATAATGCCATAAAAATATACCTGCCCAAAGGGGCCCATAACCGCTAAACGCAACGCGGCGAAGGCCCCACGCCTGCAGCCAGCCTGCGACGAGCCCCTTTCGCTTTCAACCTTTCGATGACCTTTCGTGCGGTTTTACGGAACCTGATTCAAAAAGAGGTCGATTGGGGAATTATGCCGTATTAACCCACTTTGATCTATCCGGTGAGCGGAACGCAATACATCGTGGCCATCATCTCTCAATGCCTGCGCCACCTCAAGTCTCAACATTTGATCCAAATAAAGCCTGTGGGTTTCAGGCATTGGCTGCCCTTACCTCCGTGTGATCAATAGACGCCCTTGCATAAAGCACTGCAGCCTTAATGTCCTCTTTCTCCAGCTCTGGATAGCCTTTAAGCAGATCATCCCAAGATTCGCCTTGCGCTATCTGCTCCAGGATTACAGAGACAGGTATGCGAGTTCCTTTGATTACAGGTTTCCCATTGCAGACTTTTGGATTAAGTTCAATTCGATCCATATTTGTCATAAATTGCGCTCCCCTTAAATCTCAGGTCATAATGCTGAATAGTAATACAGATGTCAATTGAGCTCAACTATAATGCGGCATTGTCTTTTGTATATCCTGCTTATTCTTTTAGATTTACATTATTAATAGCACAGAGGATTTATGCGCCTGGCGCATTCCACCAGAGCGAATTCTGAATTCCGCATTCCCAATTCCGAATTTTAATATTGCCCCATTCCCTTTGCCATTCCTAAGCGCGTACTATTCTCTGCAAACTAAAAGGAAAGCGGGAATTGTTCTGATATTGGAAACGGTCAAAGACAGAAAATATTGGATTCGGCTCAACAGCACTATACATCACTTTAACCTACCGATAGATACTTGGACCGTCGGAAATGCATCATTCTATTCTGCTACGTATTAAATATGGGGATGCGACGGATGTCCCCATCTTTTCCATAAAAAGTTGGGGCTGTAATCGGCTGAAGAGCTTATAAAGTATTACGCATCCGGCCGTTATGTACTGATATCCTTGAAATTTAGAAAATTTGAAAGTGAGTCCAATAATTTCTTGAAATCATCGAGGCGGGTTTGAAGAATTTCATAAACCAGCTGATCTTCTACTTCCCAGTAAAGATGAACTAATCGGTTTCGAAATTTTGCCATGTTTACAAGTTCATCCGAAAAATCCGGCTTGAATGCGCCTTCCTCGCTCATGACTCTGAAAGTATCACCGTAGTCTTCCGGAGCCCGAAAACCATTACGCGCGATGATGTGATTGCACATGTCAATGCAGCATTCGATTGCAACAATAAAATGATACTTCGCACTTCCGATCTTATCGGGGTCTTTGAGAAAATCAGCTTCGCCAAGCTTGGAAAGATTCCTGAGTCGGGCAACGCTTTTACGAATCTCCGTGACCAGTCGAACCATGATTTCCTGATCAAACAGGGGCATTTGCAACCTCTTGCAGATATTGCCTTTGAAAATATGCAACATCAAAGTATTGTTTCAAAATCTGTCCTTCAAAATCAGCGCGCAGGTTAGGGTCTTTATCCAAGATAACTTTCCTTTGCCGGATGACATTCTGACTAAAGGACAGAGGCGCTCGATTGAGTACTCGCACATCCACGGAATATTTAACAATCTTTTCAAGCTTGTTTTCCAGGTCGAGTTCGAAATTCAAGGTCCTTTCGAAATCATTTTTGGTTAAAATCCCAAGATCGATATCCGAAAAAAACAGGTTAGTTACAAAAGAGCCATACAGGTATACTGCCACAATCTCCTTAAAATTTTTCTCTAAATAGAAAGAAATTTCAGTAACCAGTTTCTCTTTTTCATCTGTTTGCAGGCTGTGTTTGTGCTTTCTCATGATCGGCGATATGGTTGTAATAACAAGTAATTTTTTGATATCATTAAATATTCAATATCACGAAATATCAAGCAAGGCAAGTATGTTCATTTCAAAATAGCTCGCGAAAGCGCTCAAAGGACAAGGATTTTGTGGATGTCTTCCAGGCGGTTCCGGGCGATGGGGATACGGCGGTTTACCGGTGGGTCTAAACGTAATTCGAAGTCCCGGGGGCTCCGCGGGGTGATTGAGCGCACCCAGTTCAAATTGACAATGTATTTCCGGTGACAGCGCACAAACGCCGGTGTCGGTACCTTTTTGCCAAGCTCGCCCAAGCGCTGCACGGACACATACGGTTTCTTCCGCTTCGTGCGGACCAGTGTATCGTCCTCCTGGGCTTCAAGATAAAGATCCCGTCTATCTCAATCAGATCAATCGAACCATCCGCACCTTTCACCGGTGGCTTTCGTATGATTCCGTCTATCATCTTCCTGAGTAATCTTTCATGTGGCTGATCTTCCCCATGAGCCGTCGTTTTCCGCCATGAATGGTCCTCCTGGGACCATGAACTGTCGTTTTCCGGCTTAATCTGGCAAGGGCTGCTCTCCCCTCTTCTTGAGATTGCTTCGGTTATTTCTTAAATGGAAAAATAGAAGGGACGTCCCTGTTTTCCATTGAGCTTCTAGTTCTCTTAACCTTTTTGTTTTAAAATCTGTGTAATCTGCGTAATCTGCGGATTGATTTTGAGCTTGTGCCTTGAGATTGATTCGATTATTTCTCAAATGGAAATATATAACGGACGTCCCTGTTTTCCCATCATTGTTATTAGCGAAACGTGAGCATACCGAAAAATGGTACCAGGAAAAGTGGTGCGAGGCGCATAAAGGTCAGGTTGAAATTGCTATGCCTGACAGCACCCGTTGCGATTGTGTCACTGATACCCATGCGATTGAATTTGATTTTGGTGGTACCTGAATTTTGTTCGAGTGGGAGGCTTCCATATGCAAGGAGGCGCACCTTAACTTAAAAAGATCAGATGCGTCATCCAACGGAACGGGACATTTAAGGGTGATGACGTACTTCTGCTACTTCGAGCCCTTAATAACACAGCATATGGGAGCCTCCGGCTCGCCCTTTGGGTGAAAATTAATGAGAAAAATAGATTATCATCCGAATAATTTGTAAAACAAGCCTCTCATTAATTTTCATACAAGATTTAGGTAATAATTGGGCAGAGGTGATCGGACAAAGCGCGTATTATTCACTGCAAACCAAAAAGAAACCGGGAATTGTCGTGATACTGGAAACCATAAAAGAGAGGAAATACTGGCTAAGGCTTAACAGCACTATTCAGCACTTCAATATGCCGATTGATACTTGGAGTGTCGGGAATGCAGCATATTAGCAATATAATAGTCCGGTTTCAAATATGCCAGGCGAACTCAATCAACAATGTCCACTCGTTTTCCCTTAGCCCATTAGGTGTCCTTTTCCGCCATGAGCTGTCCTCCTGGGACCATGAGTCGTCGTTTTCAGCCATGAGCTGGCAAGGGCTTTTCTCTCCGCTCCTTGAGATTGATTCGATTATTTCTCAAATAGAAATATAGAACGGACGTCCCCATTTCCCCATTTCCACATCTATGAACTTCGCCAAAAGTTGCCGGGAGATATCAAAAACTGGACTGCAGCAAGCATGGCGCGAAAGCTTTTTAATGGAATCGATGGTGATCTCAGGGTCAAGGATGATACCATCATTGTAACCTTTTATAATGCGCCCCAGGCAGATACTTTAAAAGACCATTATATCAATTTACCTCAAAAACAAAAACTTGAAACTGAAGGCATTGATCCCAGAGTGCCTTGGTTATACAATTTTAAAGTCGATTTTCGCTTCAAATGAAACACGTTAAGTCAAATAAATAACCCCGTGAAAATCGCTGCATATTGCGGGGTTGAATACAAAAATATATTAAAGCAAGATATGAAATCCCGCATATTGCGGGGGAACCTTGCGCCATGCGCCTTGAATCCTTGAACCCTGGCCTTGACTCTCTCACTTTTTCTATAAAATACCATTAATTTTGTTGCATTTTGGTATAAAATCACTATAATATTTATACGATGGAATTCGAATGGGATGAAAAGAAAAGCCGGGCAAACAAATCAAAGCACGGTGTCGATTTCAATACCGCCACAGAATTATGGAACGATCAAAATCGAATCGAAATTCAAACGAACTTCCCGGCTGAAAATAGAAATGCTCTTATTGGGAAAATCGGAGATAAACTTTGGACTGCAATTTTCACCCGACGGATGGATGCCATTCGCATAATATCGGTGAGGTGTGCAAGGAAAAAGGAGACTAAATTATATGAGCACAAATAAATTCGCAAAAAGCACTGAGGAATTTGATCGTCGATTCGACGAAGGTGAAGATATTCATGACCTGATTGATATGACCAAAGCTAAGATTATCCGCCACGGAAGGAAGGTCCGTATCACCCTTGATATCGCAGAGCAGCTGGTTCAGGAAATTGACCAAATCCGGCAGAGCATCGGTGTCGACCGCGCAGCCCTGATAAAAATATGGTTACATGAAAGAGTGCAGCAGGAAAAAGCAGGTATATCCAAGCAATAGCCGGCAAGGCCGACTTGCCTGCCGACTACGGCATGACTTGTCGTTTTCCGGCCCGAAGTGTCGCCCTGGGGCCTTGAGTTGCATGCCGCGGCGTAGCTCGCCAGAGCGAAGACGGGTCGGTTTCCGGCTTAATCCGCCAGGGGAATTAGCCACAGCCCAGTCTTCGCTCTGGCGAGTCGATCCGTGGCAGGCCCCATGCAGGCTTAACGCCTTACGCGCGCCTTGCCTATTATAATTGTTTGCCCCCTTTTTCCCTCCGAATGTCCCCATTTTCCCGCCAGGTAAGTTTTAAAAAGGAAAGGCATAAAATCATAGACGTTCCGTACTTTTCTTAAAAAATCGGCTTGACAAAAGAGTTCATTTTCATATACAAAAAGTATACGATCATATACAAAAAGTATATGGAAATCTAAAATGACCGATTTGCGAACCTTAATATCTTCAAAAATTCGTATCGAGCTTTTAAAAATCCTGGCCTTAAATCCCGAGAGCACATTTAACATAAATGAATTGAGCAGACGAACGGGATTTTCCATAAGAGGCGTTGAAAAAGAGCTCAAAAATCTCCTTACTGGCGGAATATTGAGGAGGGAAGTATCAGGAAATCAGCATCTTTATCAGCTTGACCTGCGCTGTCCGATTTATCAAGAAATTAAAGCAATAATCACCAAAACGGTGGGGCTCACCGCATTGGTCAAACAGGCACTAATATCAGTCGAAAAAAAAATCGAACGTGCTTTCATTTATGGATCATTTGCATCCGGGGACTATGGAAATGAGAGTGACGTCGATCTTTTTATCGTCAGCGAACTGTCAGGGCTCAAACTCGCTGAACTATTAGGAGAAGTGCAGAACGAGATTGGCCGGTCTATAAATGTTTCTCAGTTTACTGCAGACGAATTCAACCAAAGAAAAGAACAGAACGACCATTTTTTAAAACGGGTACTTGAAGGTCCTCAAATTAACATTTTCGGGCATATAGATGAGTCTTGAGCTTTGGAAAACAAATGGATGGCTGCGCGAATACGAGACGAGCGCCCAAGAGGTAGCCAGCATTTTGGCTTTGGTTGAACGGGACCTCGGGGATGCTGCAAAGAAGGAAATATCAACTGATTGGCGTTTTAACATAGCATATAATGCAGGTTTGCAGCTTGCTACAGTCGTATTATATGCAGCAGGCTATCGAGCCGGCAGAGGCGAAAGCAAACATTATCGAGTAATCCAAGCATTACCATTAGCAATGGGACAACAATTTTCCAACATACGAAATTATTTGGACAATTGCCGGCGAAAAAGAAACGTTAGTGAATATGATGCCGCGGGTACTATATCAAAAAAAGAGGCAGAAGATCTCCTTCAAACAGTTGGAGAATTTAAGATCGAGGTTGTGCGCTGGCTTAAGAAAAATCGACCTCATTTTTGGCTCTTTTCCTAAATTATCAACCATTTACCGTGGCCCGCCCCTCCTTTCTCCCTCTATTTTGGCCAATGACCGGCCAAACCTCGCTGAAATGGCCGAATGAATCAAATTTAACTGGATAAGTGCGATTCAGTTAAAGAAGAGGAATTTTGTAGGATAACAAAGATTTATAACCTGAACCGATTTTAAAACAATATGCCGAAATAATTGAAAAAAACTCTTGCAATCTTTCCGGCAATATGAAATGACTAGTTTTTATTGGGTTAAGATCGGGCATTGGGGAGAATGTGCATTGTTGCGTCTAAAATCTGTTATTCATAATACACTGAAATCTATCTGCCTATCGCGCAGACCGCAGTCCTCAGCCTGCCCAGTGGAATTAGAAGACCATTCCACCGGGGCCTCCTCAGCACTCAGCACTTTAGAATTATCCTTTTTTTCCTTATACCCTGCACCCTATATCTTATACCTGCAATGTTACCTGCCGCATCTGCGGCTACGGCAACATTGGGCTGGTCACCCAATGACGAGCCCGACCTCGAAGGCTACGTCGTTTATCGTAATCGGGAAGAACCCGGACCTCCTTATAAATATTCTGATGATGTACAGGAAGATGAACTCGAGGATCCGCTCAATCCCCGACTAAAGCTTACCGGTCTGAAGAATGATACGAAATACTACGTAGCGCTGACGGCCTACAATAACGAAGGCATCGAAAGCTCTTTTTCAAATGAAGTCTGCATTGAGGTCATAGAAAATGCAATCCAGGCGTGCAGCGAGGCTGTCAGCCCGAGCACAAATAGCAGCTCAGATAAAGGCGGCAGCGGAGGTGGTGGCGCCAGCTGTTTCATCACCAGCGTATCCGATAAACCATCAACCTTTACACAATTTGTCGCCAAACCCGTTATTCGAAGCCAGATGCTGGCAATGTTTTTTTTGCTGCTGGTTTTGATCGCCGCCGTCAAGCTTGGATTCAATAAAGCCAATCCAGCCAATTAAACCAATCTAACGAATGAAACTGAACTCTTCTTACCTTTATGCTTTGTTCAGCATGAATTAAAAACCGGAAAACTAAAACAGCTGCCCTCAGCGCCTGGTATGTTCAATTACACTAGCAGCCTTAAGAGGCTACTCGCCGTTTATTTCTTCAAATATATTAGCGGTCGTAATTGTAATAGCTGCCAGCATCTATGGTGGAGTGATTTATATATTGCAATTAGCGGCTATCCGGCGCTTATAATTTAATAATCGTGGCCTATCACTTTAATGACAATTTTGGATTATCGGACAGTTTACCCGTTTTTGGTTCATTGGTTATCATCCCGACCCATCCTCCCGCACCTTCATCCGCCCTTTCAAAATCATCGTAAGTCCAAATCATAATCTGTTTGTATTTGGCTTTTTGAGCTTTAAGCTCTGTTCTCATTATTTTTTCATAGCTCAATAGCAGAGTTCTAATCTGGGCTTTTGCGAGCCCCCGGGGAACCAACAAGACCCTTCTGCGTTTTATATAAACCGGGGGATTGTTATCATCTTCATTTATGATCACCTTGAATGAAGGTAGGCCGGCATATTCAGATACGACTGCTTTTTTTGCTTTTTCTTTTTTAGGAATCGACACTGCTTTTTTGGGGGTCACAGTTTGTTTGTTAGGGATTGCTGCTTCCTTTTTCGGTCTTGCCGTATCTTTTTTTTGGATGGCCATTTCTTTTTGGGGAATGACGGTCACTTCTTTATGGACTTTTAGTATAGGAGCCGCTGCTTTATTATCCCTTAGCCGGCCCGTCTCGATTCGCTCCACTTCGTCTTTAGGATACCCAAAAACGATATCGCCGATTTTGCATTTAACCTCACCGTTTTTCTCCCAGGCTTCCGACACTTCCACACGCATTCCGTCTCTGAAAATGATGGTATCAGCGGAGGCCGGCCAAGAAAATGCCAGAAAAATTAGGCTTAAAGTAAGTATCTTCTTCATGTCGCACTCCATTTATTTTGGATAGCGTCTAAACTTGATGAACTCGTAAAAAGGCTTCTTTTCTGACTTTTTACGAGATTATCAATATTTATCTTTAAAAAAAACTTTGAAGTTAACACCGAGGCCCTCGGATGATACTCTGACGATTTCGCCGGTTACCATATGTCTCTCCCCCGTAGATGGAAAGGTGATTGTCATGGCAACTTCCTGCCCGACTGAGAAGTATCCGTCGGTTTTAATAAAAGCGCCGCTAGAACTGATATCACAAACCGGTGCGTTGAAGTCACAATCTCTGGTCTTACAGTTTGCGGTCGGCAGGATTTCGTTGAACCGCTTCCGGCCGTACTTTCTTCCCTCTATCTTATTTATAATATGCCAATTTTTTGAATAAGATTTGAACATATCGAAAACCCCTGTGGCATAGTCAAACATCAACCGGACCGTTTCAAGCTTTTCTGTGAAATTCCTTGAAACCGTTGAACCGTTTTCACAAACTCAAATTAAATGCGGACAATTTTCCTGAAATGGACTGTCGGTATCGTTCATAAAGGGAGGGGGCGTATGAAACCGCTAATACTGCTCACAGCACTGTGCGCGAAATTGCCCGACAGATTGTATTTTGCTGAATTTTTATGATATTTTAATTGAAAGTTGCTCCCAATACAATACGGCAACCGGATGATTTTTCATCATACTTTAAGTGGGCCGACCTAGAAAAGTATTATCAATATTTAGCCGGTAGGATTAGATTAGACTAATACCAGAGTATTAGACTTTCGAGATCCGATGTGGGGTCAGATGCAACAGGTCAGTTAAAAATGAGCCGGCTTTAGGATCAACGCTATTGCCTTAATAGCCCTTTTCTAAACAGACAATCCAGTGGTTGGCAAAAAATGGCAGGAATTTAAAAATCTTCATGCGGGCCATCTTCTCGAAACGGCGGGATAACCTGATCGACCGCTTAATTCCGAGCAATTCCTTGCGCCAGAAAGTCAGGGGGCCGTATCCGAGAGAAATCGTCTTTTTAACATAGTGCCCATGCATTTTGAGCACTTTATTAAGCTGATTGAAAAAATATTTCCGGATATGAAAGAAATTGTTTAACTCAAATTTGCGAAACGCCGTCTGCTTTTTAGAAGCTTTGAATAATTTATACTTTTATGGCTGTTGGCCGCTCTTGCTGACCTGGATTTCAACCCGGCGGTTCTTTTGTCGCCCCTCAAATGTTTTATTGCTTTGTAACGGATTATCCGGCCCCCTTCCGGAGGTTTTTATTTTAGAGGGGGAAATGCCCTGACCGATGAGATAGTTTTTCACGATATCGGCCCGATATTTTGAAAGCTGTTTATTGTAAACAGGATCCCCGCGTGAATCCGTATAACCTTCAACGGTAATTTTTAAATCAGGACGCTGCGAGGTAAATTTGACGATGTTGATGAGAGTTTCATAAGCTATTTGCGGAAGCTCATTTGAATCGTGTTCAAAATAAATTATCGACTTTTGATCGGCAACTAAAACGGGCGCCTGTACACCGGCTAAATCACTTTTCCGATTGTGATCTTTATTCATTTCCGCATTTTTACTTATCTCTATTGTCTGAAAAGTTTCTGCAATTTTTTGAGTTTCCTCTTTATCCAGCGCGGTGTTGGACTCAACCGTCTGCTCCTTCTCGGCCTTTTCTTCTTTTTCAATTTCAGCCTGAAATGCTTCGCTCTGTTTTTCTAAAAGCCAGTTCTCTTTTTTGGGTGCAAATTCCCCCACCTCCCAGCGGGGAGCGCTCTCCCTGAAGGAGCCGTATATCTGATATCCGCCAAAAATGAACAATAACAGCATAGTGACGACTAGTCCGTACCGCATACCGCTTTGCGGTTTGGGCGGGGGAGGCGCAACGTCCAGCGGTCTTACCTGTTGATAAAGATTGGATTGTTCTTTTCGGGTTTTATCGATGCCGATTGAAATATGAAGTTTCTGGCCGCATCCTTTAATCACGCCCGCATCGATTATCTGTAATCCGGACGAATAACCGGTCATCAGGGCATAATCGCATATGATGTTGATGAGTCGAGGATAACCGTTGGAAAGGGAAAAAACTTCACGCATCGCAGCAGGTTTGAAAATGCCTCCGTTGGAGCCGGCCAGCTTAAGCCGGTGATCGATGTAGTCTGCAGTTTCCTTCTCCGTCAAAGGTTCGAGCTGGAAGCTGACGGCGATGCGTTGTCGAACGGCTCTGTTTTTCTCTTTCATCAGCGTTTGATTAAATTCGTTCTGCCCGACAAAGAAAACATTGATCAGCTTGCGGTGGTCCATTTCGATGTTGGACAACAGCCGTATTTGCTCGAGCAGCTCATGGTTCAGCCGCTGGGCTTCATCAATAATCAGCAGGACTTTTTTATCCGAATCATAGGATTCAAGCAGAAATTGTTTGAACTGGATCAAAAAATCTCCTTTGCTGGCAAAAACTTGATTCATTTTAAATTCGTAAGCAAGGAGATTAAAAAAGTCCATGATTTGCAGGTCCGGATCCGGAATGGAGGCGATAAGCGTTTCGATGCCGGACATTTTGGTAAAGGCTTTGATCAGAAGGGTCTTTCCGGTACCGATATCGCCGGTCAGAAGCAAAAAACCCTTTTCTTCAAGAATTCCGTATTTCAGAGTGGCAAGGCCTTCCTTGTGCTCTTCGCTCAGCCAAAGAAATCTGGAATCCGGGCTGATGTTAAAGGGCTTTTCTCTCAATTTGAAATGGTTTAGGTACATTGTTCGATATAATTCCTGATTATGGCAGTTGGGTTTAAATTGTGAATCAGCAGGGAGACACGTTTTTTCCCTACATCCCTCCTGTTTCGATTGTGATTGCGAGACTGAAACAAGACTAAAGTTGCAAGTTATATACCACCTGTATGGAAGCAGCGTTAATTGAACCGGCGAATGCCGAAAAGAAAGGATAAATGATTGTATCTTGCTGAAATTTAAAATATTTTTGATGAAGTGCTATGTTTTGACTGGTACAAAAATTCTTTTTTGGGAAGTCAAAGTAACAGGGTCAGGCTAAAAAAAATGAGAAACAATTTTCATATATATGTGAACTGCACGCCGCAGCTTTTTTAAGCGTACCTCAAATCCCTGATGTGATTGCGCGTGGACCCTAGCGCCTTTATCAATTAAACTAATCAAACCAATAAAACAGGCCTGCAGGCCTAACCAATTCAACTAATGGCACCGTGCATTTAGCACCTTTACCCTTTAACCTTCCCGTAAGCCCGCCTGTTAAAAAATCTGTAGATGATTGCACCGGTCAAACTTCCGAGGGTATTTGAGAATAGATCCAACATATGGGAGCTTCGTGATGGCATCCAGGCCTGGAAGATTTCAAGGGCAAAACTAACTAAAAAACATAACGCTACTACGATTAAGACATCATGTTTCTCAAAGATACCGCCGAGTCTGATCAAAAGTGCGATTAGGACAAAACCAAAAGGTATAAAACCGATTAAATTTACAATTATATCTGTAATAAAACTTCTGTTGAACTTAAAATTGTTCCATGGGAGAGCGAGGATTCTTTTTTCTAAAACCTGCATTCTCGATGGTATTTCAAGATGGAGGTTTCCGCCGGAATGGTCAAGCGCCCTTGTGCCTCCCATTTCATCAAAAAGATACAGTACCAAAGGGTTATCATCCCTGGCAAACGAGAAGCTCTGATCTTTTGACCATCGATTAAAGTGAAGCGCAGCTTCCTGGGAAGTAATCGTATGTCTGTAAAGCGCCAAACCGTATATATCACCCCGCCAGGGATGCTTGCCTTATACGGAATTGCCTGCAAGAAGCCTGGCCTTCCCATTGATCGGGATTTTAAGCGTTAAATCTTTTTGGGTACTCACAAGTTCGCCATCAAAATAAATCTTTGTGCCTTCCTTCCCGGTGGTTATGGTAACCAATCGTGTTTGGGGAGATTGTGAAGCCCCATCAGCTGCATCCGCCGCTATTCTTTTTGTTTTTCTCCTGTAAGCATAATCATCGCCGTTCATCACAATAAACCATGAACGCCACTGCCCCATTACCAGCTGCTCGCTATCTGTACCGTCATGAATTGACCAGACAAATTTAAATCTCTGTCCATGATAACTTGCCGGCTTCAGCGCTATTTCTAAAGAAAAATCATCAGTGCCGGAAATATTCGCTTCAATCAAGTCATTAAAAGGATTCGTATAGGCGATGCCATATCTGCTGAATCGAATGCCGGACTGCTCCATAATCCAACTGACCTTGTTTGAAAAGCGAAACCCTCTGGGTTTTAATCCAACCGCCAGAATAATTAACAGAAAAGCAACTGACAGGCTTATCAGCCATTTTAGAGGGATTTGTTTTCGATTGTGTAGGCTATCCACGAGTAATTTCAATATTCGGTTTTTGCGACGGGATGATTAATTAATGCCATGGTCAAATCATACCCGAGTTCCGGCAATAATGCCTACCACTCTTTCATCTTATTAACTCAGTCCTTAGCCCTTCTTTTTTCTTTACACTTGAATTTTATGCCAGACACCTGAAACCCGACACCTGCCTGCCCCGCCTGCCCAATTAAATTTTTATCCCGCTTACCGTTTTAAACCACGGAACGTTTATCAGGAATGGCTCCGATGATTATTCCACTAGGGTGAAAACCATTTAATCGGGGTTAAATATTTAGCCTGTGGAACGCCGTTCCGCGGCCCTCCTGTGGAGGATTCCACCGGGGCTAATCAACGAAAACTTACTATTAGCACTATGATCGACCGATTATGGAGATTTCAGGTCAACTCAGTCAACAACCCCTAAATTTCCCAACGGGATTTACCATTTTATGCTTTTTCGCTATTATAGACAAAACAATTTTTGGAAACGTTCAAATTCCAGCGACAAAAATGGACCGCAATCAAAAAAATATAGATCAATTAGTAAAAAGCGTTGTCGAAGCTGTTCGGCCGTTGAAAATAATTCTGTTCGGATCAGCCGCCCGTGACAACACAACAGCCGACAGCGACGTTGATCTTTTAGTTGTCATGCCGGAAGGCATACACCGGCGCGAGACCGCCAGGTATCTGTATAAACATCTGGGGGAAACTGGAATTCCGGTTGACATTTTGGTGGCCACCCCAGATGATCTCAAGCGGCATAAAAACAACATTGGGCTGATTTATCGAACCGTTCTGCAAGAGGAAAAAGAAGTATATGCCGCCTGAGCAAATCCGGAAAGGAAGTCCTCACGATTGGCTGCTGCACGCCAACAGCGATTTTAATCCCCTTTTGTCCTTCTTAATGACACCTGAAGCATTGCGCCGTGTGCTGCCCGTTTCAATTTATAAGTATACTTAGTCAACCACGTACCCTTTCCCCAAGACCTTTAAACTGGGATCTTGAGAATAATTTATTGACAATGAATCTAAAAAAGATTACATTGTCGTCTATTAGATTACAATAAAGGGGCTCATAAAGCAATGCAACAACTAACAATCAGAATGCCTGAAGAATATTTTTCTAAGATCGAACAAATCGCAAAAGCAAGCGGATTAAAAAAATCGGATGTAACCCGGATGGCGATTCGAAAATTCCTCGAAGAATACAGCAGTGAAGAAGAGGCAGATCTTTACAGCAAAGCAAAGCGTCTTATCGGTGTGGTTGAAAGCGGTATTTCGGATCTCGGCCAAAATCATCGTAAATATTTAATTAAAAAAATTAAAGCCGCATAATGATAGCGATTCTTGATACCGGTCCGTGGGTGGCATTAATCGATCGCAGTGAATCAAGACATACTGAATGCGTCCAATGGCTCAAAAATTTTTCCGGCAGGCTGTATTCAACTGAAGCGGTGCTGACCGAAGTCCTTTATATCTTGAATTTCTCCATAACAGCTCAATCTGCGGCATTAGATTTTGTTTTGCAATCTGTCGTTGAAATTGTGCCTTCCAACCCGGAGAGTCTGAAGAAAATCAAAAACCTGATGAAGAAATACGCAGACTTGCCGATGGATTTTGCTGACGCCACTATAGTCTGCCTTGCCACGCAAACAGGCATGCAAAACATTGTTACTTTTGATAAAAGGGATTTTGCAATCTACAAGTTACCGAAAAAGAAAAGCTTCATAATAATGCCATAAAAATATACCTGCCCAAAGGGGCCCATAACCGCTAAACGCAACGCGGCGAAGGCCCCACGCCTGCAGCCAGCCTGCGACGAGCCCCTTTCGCTTTCGACCTTTCGATGACCTTTCGTGCGGTTTTACGGAACCTGATTCAAAAAGAGGTCGATTGGGGAATTATGCCGTATTAACCCACTTTGATCTATCCGGTGAGCGGAACGCAATACATCGTGGCCATCATCTCTCAATGCCTGCGCCACCTCAAGTCTCAACATTTGATCCAAATAAAGCCTGTGGGTTTCAGGCATTGGCTGCCCTTACCTCCGTGTGATCAATAGACGCCCTTGCATAAAGCACTGCAGCCTTAATGTCCTCTTTCTCCAGCTCTGGATAGCCTTTAAGCAGATCATCCCAAGATTCGCCTTGCGCTATCTGCTCCAGGATTACAGAGACAGGTATGCGAGTTCCTTTGATTACAGGTTTCCCATTGCAGACTTTTGGATTAAGTTCAATTCGATCCATATTTGTCATAAATTGCGCTCCCCTTAAATCTCAGGTCATAATGCTGAATAGTAATACAGATGTCAATTGAGCTCAACTATAATGCGGCATTGTCTTTTGTATATCCTGCTTATTCTTTTAGATTTACATTATTAATAGCACAGAGGATTTATGCGCCTGGCGCATTCCACCAGAGCGAATTCTGAATTCCGCATTCCCAATTCCGAATTTTAATATTGCCCCATTCCCTTTGCCATTCCTAAGCGCGTACTATTCTCTGCAAACTAAAAGGAAAGCGGGAATTGTTCTGATATTGGAAACGGTCAAAGACAGAAAATATTGGATTCGGCTCAACAGCACTATACATCACTTTAACCTACCGATAGATACTTGGACCGTCGGAAATGCATCATTCTATTCTGCTACGTATTAAATATGGGGATGCGACGGATGTCCCCATCTTTTCCATAAAAAGTTGGGGCTGTAATCGGCTGAAGAGCTTATAAAGTATTACGCATCCGGCCGTTATGTACTGATATCCTTGAAATTTAGAAAATTTGAAAGTGAGTCCAATAATTTCTTGAAATCATCGAGGCGGGTTTGAAGAATTTCATAAACCAGCTGATCTTCTACTTCCCAGTAAAGATGAACTAATCGGTTTCGAAATTTTGCCATGTTTACAAGTCCATCCGAAAAATCCGGCTTGAATGCGCCTTCCTCGCTCATGACTCTGAAAGTATCACCGTAGTCTTCCGGAGCCCGAAAACCATTACGCGCGATGATGTGATTGCACATGTCAATGCAGCATTCGATTGCAACAATAAAATGATACTTCGCACTTCCGATCTTATCGGGGTCTTTGAGAAAATCAGCTTCGCCAAGCTTGGAAAGATTCCTGAGTCGGGCAACGCTTTTACGAATCTCCGTGACCAGTCGAACCATGATTTCCTGATCAAACAGGGGCATTTGCAACCTCTTGCAGATATTGCCTTTGAAAATATGCAACATCAAAGTATTGTTTCAAAATCTGTCCTTCAAAATCAGCGCGCAGGTTAGGGTCTTTATCCAAGATAACTTTCCTTTGCCGGATGACATTCTGACAAAAGGACAGAGGCGCTCGATTGAGTACTCGCACATCCACGGAATATTTAACAATCTTTTCAAGCTTGTTTTCCAGGTCGAGTTCGAAATTCAAGGTCCTTTCGAAATCATTTTTGGTTAAAATCCCAAGATCGATATCCGAAAAAAACAGGTTAGTTACAAAAGAGCCATACAGGTATACTGCCACAATCTCCTTAAAATTTTTCTCTAAATAGAAAGAAATTTCAGTAACCAGTTTCTCTTTTCCATCTGTTTGCAGGCTGTGTTTGTGCTTTCTCATGATCGGCGATATGGTTGTAATAACAAGTAATTTTTTGATATCATTAAATATTCAATATCACGAAATATCAAGCAAGGCAAGTATGTTCATTTCAAAATAGCTCGCGAAAGCGCTCAAAGGACAAGGATTTTGTGGATGTCTTCCAGGCGGTTCCGGGCGATGGGGATTCTGAGTTTGTGTTTGTCCGTGTGCGTCTGCCTGCCCAGTGGAATTTTTATCCAGTGAAATAATAAACCATTTCACCGTGATCGCTCTGCAAACCCATTTACAATAGGATTCCACCGGGGTGGCTAATTAAAATTCCCCAATCCGAAATCGATTTGCCTAACGCCTTTAACCCGGTGCCTGAGTCGTTTATTTCTTTAATGGAAAAATAGAACGGATGTCCCCATTTCCATTCAAGGTTTGGCACCATTATTCCTGGCGGATGAGCCGGCGTATCTGACCCACCATGTAGAGGGGAAGCGACAGCAGGCGATAGGATATATTGGAAACGCCGGGCAGAGCCGTCTGTGACTCGAGCACGGAGGGAGTGTGACTATTGAACCGAACGCCAAATGAGCGGTGTTTTTCACGCAAGAACAGGTGAAGCGATTTGAGGGTTCCGCTTTTGCCTGCTTTGACCTCAATAGGTACAATAAGGGCACCTTCGGAAATCACATAGTCAACTTCAGCCGAAGAATTTTTCTTTTCGCGAAGCCAATAGCACACCTCGGGTTCACAATAGGGCTGCTGGGAAAATAGCAGATGCTGTCCAATGAATTCCTCGCAAATGGCCCCGGCATTCACTCTCATAACGTCCTCGGCCTTTTCAAAGTCGAGCAGATTCAGGCCGGTTGCCGTTGACATAAGGCCTACATCGAGAAAAAGAACCTTAAATTTTTTGGTATTCATTACAGCCCCGAGAGGGATGCCGCCACATGCTGAATGATAGACCGGTGATGCGACCCGGGCATGAAACAGAAGATTCAATGCCTTTGCCAGATCACCCGACCGCTCATTACGATCCACGTTAACATATTTGAACTTTGAGCCTACAAGAAGCGGGATTTTCCTGAACAGGAGCTGGATGCGCTGGTGCTTAACCCTTTTTCCGTATTTGTTGAAATCATCCTGAAAGGTTGCAATAAGCGAATGCTTTGTCGATTCGCACTCCTGCCATGAATGGCTGTTGAGGTATACTGCAACGGCTTCGGGCATGCCGCCGGTAACCAGAAAGGTTCGGAGCTGATCCATAAACAGATTGTGAAGCGGCTCAGGCATGCTAGCGCCTAAGGAATACTCATTCAAAAATGTTACCAGCCTGTCCTTCCCGGCCGCCAGCAGAAACTCTTCCAGCTGCATAGGTCCAAGGTGCAGGTACTCGATACGCCCCACCGGCATGGAGAAAGATGGATCTTCAAGGGCAAATTCCAGCAGGGAGCCGGCGGCGATAACATGCAGTTCGGGCAATTCTTCATAAAAATACCGCAGCGAGGCAAGTAACTCCGGTACTGCCTGAATTTCATCGAGAAACAGAAGCGTAACACCCGGCCGTATGGTGATATTGTACTGCAATTCAAGCAGCTGAACAATTTTGCGTGGATCTTTGGCGGCAAATAGCGATGCGATCTCAGGATTACGTTCTAAATCGATTTCCAGGCCTTCAAGTATTCAAGGGCAAATCGATACATAGCGGTTCCTGATTTTTTCATGGGCGATTAAATTATTAAAGATGATATTTTCATGGGTAATATTATTCTAAATTAAGATAAAAAACAATCTTTTTCGTCACATTCCTGCTACCGGGCCGGTTGTGGGAAAACATTTCCAATCCTGAATGTCAACAAAGACGGACTCGCCCATCTCAAAACCGGGCGGTATGCCCAAATCGAATCAAAAAAAGGCGGTTCGTATATCCGAATTTCTGATTCACATCCTATACAGCATCCTTGATTGACTCTCTGAGCGCCTGAATTCCGTCTTTCACGGCATCTTTATCGATAACTAAGGGAGGGCAAATCTTGATCGTAGCACCGCCAAACCCCACAGGAGCGAACAGCATCAGGCCCTTGCGAATTGCTTCCTCAACGATTCGAAAAGCTAATTGACCATCAGGCTCTAAAGAACCTTTCTTTATCATATGCATCCCATAGACCATACCTCTACCATGGACTGCGCCAATGACATCGGAAAATTCTTCTTTCAAACCCTCAAGTTCATTCCCGATAACTTCACCGACCCGGGCTGCATTTTCCACCAATCCATGCTCTTGAATTACATCTATATTCGCCAGAGCGGCGGCACAACAAATTGGGTTGCCTGAATGCGTACTGGTCATGGCCCCCGGCTCATATAGATCCATGACCCCGGGGGTCCAAGGACTGCGGATAAGGGCATCGCGCTCGTGATGCCCTTTCCCAGGACTGCCAAATCAGGAACAATCCCATAATGCTCGAAGCCAAACATCTTGCCGGTTCTTCCGAAGGCCGCCTGAATCTCGTCCAAAATCAAAAGAGCCTTATGAGTTTCACACCATCTCTTTAACTTCTTGATATAGTCCTGCGGAAAGAAACTGGCTCCACCGCCCTGGTAAGTCTCGCTGATAACGGCAGCGACAGTGTCGCCGTCGATACCTTTCATTTCAATCAGCTTTTCAAAAAGCGAGAAGGAACGATCCTCAAGTCGGAAATCCCCAGGAAAGGGCACTTGATGTATGTCCGGATCTGGATGTACTATCCACGCTTTTAATCCCGGACTCCCTCCGACCATCTGTGATCCTAATGAGCGACCATGAAAAGACTTCTCAAAAGAAATAATCACGTTTTTTTTCTTTCCGCCTACCGCTTGCCCATATGTCCGAGCTAATTTTATAGAACATTCCACGGCCTCAGAACCGGTTGATAGTAAAAATACTTTATCCAAGCCTGGTGGAGAAATATCAGCTAACCGCTTAACAAGCTTTGCGCGAATTTCACTCGGAAAGCAATAGTTATGAAACAAAGGCTTCTTAATCTCATTTATCATAGCCTCCTGGATTTCTTTTCTTCCATGGCCGGCATTGGCGACCAGTACGCCGGAGCTCAAGTCAAGCCACTTATTACCGTAACGATCGTAAATGTTAACGCCCTCAGCCTTGTCCCAGATCACCAAGGGCTGGCCACTCATTGATCGAGGTTCATATTGTTGGAGTTCCTTCAGGATTGGTATGGACTCCGGTACGGGGATCTGAGTTATGATTTTTCGATACGTTGTTTCAAAAGTTTCAACAACCTCAGGTTGCATGCTGAATAATTCAGCCATTCATTACCTCCTTTAGGATCTTAGTCCGCCTCAGGCGGTGCGGCGTTCCATACCGCGGCAGTGATGTGATTAAAGGACCCTGGGAGCATCTATACGCGTTTTTCTTTGCATGACAATGGATTTATCACATATATAAGAAAATATGTAACGCAATATAACAACACCGCCGCTTTTGGCCCCCTAAGGTCAATCGGAGACTTGACCCCCAATTTCTAAACTTTAAAACTTTGGAACATCCCTAAATTTCCCAGAGATCGCAGCCGGCAAAAACTGGGAATATGACCAAAAATAGGGATGTCCGTCTTGTTTCCGAAAATCCCTGCCGCCACGCTGACCCCAATTCTCAAAGAAACTTATAAATTAAGGTGAATTCAAGTTCAAAGTGCACCATATAAGCCGAAATGCGCCATTTGATTTGGCGTAAATACTTAATTGCGCCATAAAAAGGAGTTTTATATGGCGCAATTAACGAAATTGTGCCACAATAGTCAAATCATGCCAAAACAAATCCCGCAAGACGAACTTGATGCCATATTAGAGGCAGTTACCCAGTTTCCAGAAGGTGCCTCTGTCGGGGACCTCAGTGAAACCTTGGGAAAAAAGCTGCCGCGCCGTACTTTACAGCGTCGCCTGGCACGACTCGTCGAGCAGGAACGGTTGGCTATTGAGGGTCGGGGCAGGGGCAGCCGCTATCGGTTCTCAAAGATTACAGGTGAATCACATGTTGCCATTCCTGGCTTTGAAATAAAAGCACGTGGCGAAGTTTATATTCCGATCTCACCGGAAGGAAAAACCATCAAGGAAGCCGTCCGCTTGCCGATTCAGGATCGGCAGCCAGTCGGATACAACCGGGCGTTCCTTGACACTTACCGGCCTAACGAGTCTTGCTACCTGCCGGAGGAAACCCGGCGTCATTTAATGAAATTGGGCCGTTCGACTGAGAATGAGCGACCGGCCGGAACGTATGTACAACAGATATTTAACCGTTTGTTGATTGATCTGTCTTGGAACTCCAGCCGTTTGGAGGGAAACACATATTCATTGCTTGAGACGGAACGTTTGCTGGAACTGGGAGAGCGTGCCGAAGGTAAAGATGCAATAGAAGCGCAAATGATTCTGAATCACAAGGCCGCGATTGAATTACTGGTGGAGCAGGCTGCCGAAATTGGCTTCAATCGTTACACTATCTTGAATTTGCATGCCTTGTTGTCGGACAACCTTCTTGGCGATCCGCAGGCCTGCGGAAGGTTGCGAAACAGGCCGGTAGGAATCGACGGGACGGTCTATCATCCTCTGGAAGTACCACAATTAGTAGACGAATGTTTTCAACAGATTTGCGATACTGCTACGGCAATTCAGGATCCATTTGAGCAGGCCCTTTTTGCCATGGTGCACCTGCCTTATTTGCAACCTTTTGAAGATGTGAACAAGCGTGTTTCCCGTCTCTCTGCAAATATTTCGCTCATTCGCCAGGACCTGTGTCCACTGTCATTTGTTGATGTACCTGGCCGTGCTTATATCGACGGGATTCTCGGGGTATATGAATTAAATCGTGTTGAATTACTGCGTGATGTGTTTGTCTGGGCCTATGAGCGTTCATGTGCTCGCTACTCAGCCGTTCGCCAGTCGCTGGGGGAACCTGACCCGTTTCGTTTGAGATATCGGAAGAGAATTTATGAGTTTGTGGCTGCAGTGGTACAAGGCCAGATGACTAAACGCGAGGCCATACGGTGGATCGCCAGGGAATCAGAAAAAAAAATCTCCGTAGAGGACAGAGCGCGATTCATCGAGGTGGTCGAAACCGAACTGAGCAGCCTACATGAAGGCAACATCGCGCGTTATAGACTCAGACCTTCCGAATTCGAAGCCTGGTATAAGAACTGGAAGTAGCGACGCTCAAACTGTTCCTTCTACTCTGCCTCCAACCTCAAACCCCGAGCCTCAATCTGCGTAGCGCCTGCCTCAAACCTTTAGCGTAGCGATCCTCTAACCTCCAACATTAATGTGCCAGGCAATGAGCCCTTTGACCTTTTACCCCAAGTCACTTTTTTAGGAGAGGCGTTGACGCCGTGAGTTCAGTATTTCACGGACCATAATTTCCAGGCTGTTCTTTTCCCTTATTGCCTCCGAGGCTTCTTTTGCTCTCTTTCGAATCTGTCGATTAGATAGACATTCCCGGATTGCAGCTGCAAGTTTTTTTGAAGTCAATTGGGACCGCCAGATTGGTTTGGGACCGAGTTTGGATTGATAGATCTGATGGCCCCAATAATATTGATCCAGGATGTGAGGCACAATAATCTGGGGCACGCCACTGGCGGCACTGGATGCAGTGGTCCCCGCACCCCCGTGATGGATCACGGCGGCCATATGCGGGAAAAGTTTTAAGTGTGGATATTTTGTAATAAAAAAAATATCATCCGAATTTGAAAATTCGGATGGCTCGTCCCAGAATTTGCTGATAACCGCCCGCTGTCCGGATAATCGTACGGCTTCCACAATCACTGAAACGTTGCGGATTTGATCGCGGATAGGCATGCTGCCGAATCCTGCATATAGCGGAGGTGAGCCGGCCTCCAGAAAAGTATCCAGCTCCGCTAGATGTTGATCCGGCTGATTTAAATGCATATAGCCGGTTTGCGTAAATGTTTGATCAACGATGTCCGGCGGAATTTTGGAAATCACGCTGTCGGAAGCTACGAGGACAGGTTGACCCATAATATGGCGCCAGGCGTCCTGGATTAACTTTAAGCCGAGTTGTCGCCGGTGATTGTTAATCAGCCGGGCTATATTGAATTGATCAAGTATTACGGCAATTCGCCAGGTCATGCGATTATACCATTTTGGAAACCGTTGATGCTTGAAAGCCGGGAAGGGATGATAGCCTGAAGGCAACAGCTGGGGTGTAAATGCGATATAGCGATATGCAATTCCCATGGACTCGGCCAGGGTCGACAAAGCGAAGGTTAAAGATGAACCGATTACCAGATCGGCTCCGGCCATGATTTTTGGTAAAAGGTCGAACTGGGCATTTATTTCATGTCGCAAAAAGGATACAAAGCGAATGGCAGAACGCAACGAATGAGCGTTTTCCATATCATCGATGAATGCGGTCACATCGCTTCCAAGAGGAAGAAATGGACATCCCAGCTGTTTTGCCCAGGCCGCCTTTTCAGGTGGTGCCGCTAAAAGAACATCATGCCCTTTTGATTTCAGGGCCAGGGAAAGGGCCAACATCGGTTGGACATCACCACGTGATCCAAAGGTTGCCAGGACGATTTTCATGGGCTGAAGGTAGTTACCAATGTAAGTTTGATCGGGGTTGGTTGATCAAAAGGCTTTTTGACAAAGGCTCGACAAAGCAATATAACAACACCGTCCCTCCTATCCTTAGTAGGCTTCAAAATTAGTTCGAGATTGTTGGAAACTCTTTTGCAATGGGGAGGTGCCATTTAGATGATTATCAAGGTATAACAGGTTTTGACAAGCCATATTTTTAACAGCCAATCTCATTATACCCTGGTTCGTATGCAGAGGTGAAAAAGTAAGCAATACTTTAAAGGAGTAGAAATGAATACAAAGACAAAGATAGGAATCATCATTTGCGATCGCTACCGCCGCTGTGCGGGCGGGAAGTGTCTACGAGCGATGAAGAACAAGGAAGGGGCTTTCAGCAAATACACGGACACCGAGGTTGAATTGGTTGGTTTTACAACTTGCGATGGTTGTCCTGGCGGCAACATAGAATATGCAGGCGAAGAGATGGTGAAGAATGGGGCAGAAGTTATTCATTTAGCTACCGGCTTAGTCGTTGGTTATCCCCCCTGTCCATACATAAATACGTTCAAAGCCTTTCTTGAAAAACGCTATGGCGTGAAGGTCGTGGTAGGCACACACCCTATACCCAAAAAGTATCTCGAAATGCACACTCATCTTGGAACATGGGAGGACCCTGCCTGGAAGCCACTTCTCGAGCCCACCCTAGCGGATGGAGCGACCCGTGCAAGGTACGATTGAGCCTGTTGGGGATACCCC
>PVMK01182467.1_pt1 | contig 24925 bp, 19 predicted proteins | sample 1853481 | NCBI WGS metagenome assembly PVMK01 (sample SAMN08533507, study PRJNA380276) | Marine sediment metagenome, whole genome shotgun sequencing project.
CCAGACCGTGGACCTGAACGACCAGCCGGCGCTGCAGGCGCGCAACCGGCGCATCTCACGAATCGAGGGCGCTGTTCGCATGTTGAAGCACACCATGCAGCTCCGTCGCCAGGGCCGGATTTAACCCGTATGCCCCGACGCTTCATGAGGGCTCGGTCCAATACTGATCGACTGACGTCGGCATGTGCAGCCGTCTCGGCTGCATATCTGAATGAGCAGTATCGGGGCTGAGTCTGTGGCCGTCACGCACGCCTGGGAGTCCCTGCGCGGCGACCCCATGCCCTGGTTGCTCGACGAATCCCGGCCGAATCTCCACTGGCAAGTCCTGGTGGAATTGGTACAGCGCCCACCCTCGAGTCCGGCGGTCATTCGTTCCCGCGGAGGCGTCGATGCCGCCGAGCCGATTTCCTCGCTCCTCGCCGATTTGAATCCGGATGGGACCTGGGCGACCGACGTTGGGTACTGGAAGCCCTGCTCCGGTCCCGGCTGGCGGATCGTGGCGGCGGTCCAGTGGGGCGCCGACCCGACCGATCCGCGATTGCAGGTGGCGGCGGAGCGGTTTCTCGAGACCGCGGCGGGCGAGGGCGGCTTCGCCCGCGGCGAAGGAGGCGATCCGGTGCCGTGGCTGACCGCCCGGATGTTGCACGCTCTCGCCGAGCTCGGGTGGTGCCGCCATACCCGCTTCCAGGAGGGGCTGGCGTGGCTGGAGGAAGAGGCCGGCTTTGACGACCGCGTCGCGCGCGGGGTAACCGCAGCTGCGCTGCTCGGCACCCTCTCGGCGTGCCCCGACCAGCGGCGGCCCGCCCTCCGTTCCCGAGCTGTGAGTTCCATCCTACGGACTTTGGTGGAGGGGAGGCGGAGCCTGTCCCGTCTGGGTCACCCCTGCCTCGGACGCACGGATCTGGCCGAGATGCTGTGGGCGCTGGCGCGCGCCGATGTTCCTTTTGCCTCGGAGATGGGGCCGGCGCTGGCGCGCCTCCAGAGACGGCAGATCGAGGGCGGGCGGTGGCGGCGCGACGTTCCGGTGCCGGAGTCCCTACCGATCAGGGTCGACATCGTTGCCGGAAAGCCGTCACAGTGGGTGACCCTGAGGTGCGTCACCGCGCTGATGCGCTACGCGGTTGATGCGAAGCTCCCACGCATGTACCCGCAGAAACCCAATTGAGAGTTCAGAGTTAAGAGTTGAGAGTTCACGCCCTTCGGGGGGGGCGTGCGATTTCCTAACTCTTAACTCTTAACTCTCAACTCTCAACTCCTCATTTTTGCCGTTAGTCGGCGCCATCGTGATCCGCAGGATCGCACCGACCAGGAGCGCGCCGCCAACCCATTGCCAGGGGCCGAGAACGGTGTCGTTGACGACGTAGTCGAGGAGGACCGCAGTCAATGGCAGGCACAGCTCGCAAATCGTAGCGACGCTGGCTCGCACCCGGGTCAGCCCGAAGTAGTAAAGGAAGATGGCGCCCGAGCCGGTGGTCAGCGCGATGATCATGATCACGACCCAGTTGGCGCCGGTGACCGAGGCGAACGGCAGGCCGATGCCTCTGACGCCGAGGTAGACGAAGGCCATGGCGGCGGTCATGCCGTAACGGGCGAAGGTCGCGTCTTTGAAATCGAGGGAGCTCAGCAGCATCTTGCTCAGTACCGTCGCTGCGCCGAACGCGGCGGCGGCGACGATCGCGAGCAGCGCGGCCTTGAGTGAAATGGCATTTGCCGTCGCGTCCGGTGTCGAGAGTCCGAAGGTGAGGAGATATGCCCCGGCGAGTGCCACTACGGCGGCCGTCAGAAAGCGGGCGGAGACCCTTTCGCCGAGCAGGATGGCTGCCAGTACCAGGGCGAAGACCGGCTGCAGCTTCTGCAGAAGCACAACGACGCTGAGCTGGTTGAAGTCGACCAGGAAAAGCGCCTTGACGATGGCCATGGTGCCGAGGAAACCGCCGGTGAACGCCACCAGAGCGAGGGCCGACCACCCTTTGGCGGTCATCCGGCGAAGGCGTCGGTATGCGCCGTGGAGGAAGGGCTGCATGAGCACAAAGGGGATGGCGTGGAGGAGAAAGACCACCAAGGGAACCTGAAGGTTGGAGAGGCGCGGCGTGAGGACGACCCCGTCTAGGCCCCACAGGGCCGCGGAGACACAAATCAGAGCCGCGCCGAGGGTGGCGGAGCGAATCTTCATCTCAACCCGCGTCCGAGTCCGAGTCCGCGCCCGTGCCCGAAAAACCTGGTTCCGGCGGACGCGGGCACGGACGCGGGCGCGGACTCGGGATACGGCTGTACGGGTTCTTGAAGAGTGACCTCAGAGCTCGACCCCCATAGGTTTGCGGAGAACCAACGCCACCACCATCGTCAGCACGAAGAAGACGACCATCCACGCCCATTGCCACTCGAAATCCCAGCCGAGGATCCCCATGGTGGCGTCCGGATAGGCGAGGGTGATGGAGCGCACCGGTCCGTCTCGGTCCAGCGGCTTCTCGGAGGGCCACTCCAGTTGGTCGATGAAGGACCGGGGCGGCCGCTCCGGCGACAGCCGTTCGATCCGGTCGGTGGCCCGCACCCGTTTCGTGACCTCGGTGTTGTCGACGCCGATCAGGAGCTCGTAGTCGCCCGGCTCATCGACGCCGATTAGCCAGCTGATCTGAGCGAGCGAGGGCACCCAGACTGCCGCCGTCTCCGCGTGCAGGCCGGCGGGAGTCTCGAGCGAAATCGCGGGTCGCCGGTCGGGCTCCACCGCATTCGGGGCGAGCTGGACTGTGAGGAGGACGCTGTCGCCGGGTTGAAGCCCGCGGAACCCGTAGAACTGGTGGAGCTGGACCATGACCAGTACCAGCGGTGGAAGGATGAAGATCATCGGTTTGAGCGCCAGGGCCTGGTAATGGAGCACGTGCCCGAAGATCTCCCACTGGGCCCGCATGATGGCCCGGAGATCGTCGTTGAAGAGACGGATCTCGAACAACCCGCCGTAGATGCGCCGCTTGACCTCGGCGATGCGATCCTGGTTCGAGGTCTTGCCGAAGACCCAGAGGGCAAACACGCCGACCGGGATCGACCAGATGAGGATTCCGACGAATGACGGCAATCCGCGAAGCGGGTATTGCAGCCAGTCGAAGATCGGGCGCAGGAGATCGTTGAGGATCGTCATCGGTGAAGCGGCAGCTCAGCCTAGGACATGTAGCCGAGGCCCTGGAGACGCTTCTTGATCTCCTCCTCGGAGTCGGCGTCCTCGAGCTGGGCGAGTTCCTTCTCGAGCGCATGGGTGATGAACTCCTCGGGCGACGAGTAGCCGGCGATCTCGGCGTAGCGCTTGATCTTGTCGACCATGCTTGTTTCGAGCTTGACCTTTGTGTATCCGAACATGGCGTTTACTCCTTGAACCTGTTCATTTCCACGACCGGGCGGCCTTCCATGTGAGCCGGCGGCCGAAGTCCGAAAAGTGTCAACGCGGTGGGGGCGAGGTCGATGATCCCAGGATCATCGGCGTCGATCGGGTGGTTGGCGAGGAACACGCCCGGGACCAGCCGCGGATCGACGATGTGGTCTCCGCTCCACGCCTTGGTGTTGTCCTCGAAGACGGATCCCGCTGCGACCCCGCTCGCGCAGTCCCACGAGATCCGGTAGCCGTGGTTGTATCCGATCAGGAGGTCGGGCGCATTGCCCTTGTAGGGGCCGCGATAGAGCCGGTCCGTGTCGAACGCCTCGTTGATCGCAATCGCGTCCTTTTCCTCGTCCCGGAGTCCGTCGAACTGCGCTTTGAGCTCGGCCTTCAACGCCTCGGCCTCCTCACCCGATTCGACGATCCCCTCCTCCTCGCGCCCCTTGATGTTGAGGAATATCCCGACCAACCCGACCGCGTAGGCCTTTGTTCGCGACCAGTCGACCGATCTCAACCACTCCTCGGAGCCGTCGGCGCCGTCCTTGAGGAAGAGGTAGCCGTGCTCGAGGAACCAGGCGTTGAGGTTGACCCCGCGCCGGAAGGAGGTGCAGCCGTGGTCCGACATCACCCACAGCACGTCGCCGTCGCCGAGACGTTTCATCAGCTTGCCGACGATCTCGTCGTTGCGTAGGTATTGCTCCTCGATGGCGTTCGCGTACTCGGGATCGTCGATTCCCGCGGCGGCCGGGTGGCCGTCCTCGGTGTATCGCCAGAACATGTGGTTGATCCGGTCGGAGGCATCGAAGACGGTCACGAGGACGCCCTTGCGCAGCCGGTCGAGCGCGGTGAAGAGCATGACCTCACGTTCGTCGTCGATGTCGTTGGTCTGGGTCATGAAGGTTCGATCGTCGGTGACCTTCTCGTTCAGCGCCCAGGTGTCCTCGGCAAGCCCGAGGGTGGCGTAGGAGCCGAGCTTCTTCTCGAGATAGGAGGAGTAGTAGCTGGGGTGCGAAATGGGCATGACGGGCTTGTCGGGCTCGATGTTGATTGGGGAAACGTAGAGCGAGAGGTGCTCGTCCATCTCGGTGATCATCATCCGGCAGATGCCGTTGACCTTAATGCCCGGGATGGCCTTGAAGCTGAGCTTCACCCAGTCCGAGAGCTCGCCGGGTTCGAGGTCCACGGACTCGCCGTTCACCGAGACCAGCGCGCGATTCGCCGCCCGGTCGAGGTCGATCTTCAGGGGCAACGTCATCGGCGGATTGTCCTTGAAAAATGTGTTCTCGGGGCCCTCGATCGTGCCCTCGAAGCTGTCTTTCGACCCGTTTGCGCTGAGCTCGAACCGCCGCCCGCCCTCCTGGAATGATTCGCCGCCCGATCTCGTGGTGAAGAGCAGGAAGGTGCCCTGGGTGCCGAGGAGATCCGGGATGCACATGGCGCCGAGCTGGGCGCCGTAGAACTCGTCCGGGGGAAAGGTGATCGGAACCCGGATGATTGTGCTCCAGATGTTGTGCTCGCCGAGGATAGTCCAGAAGGGTTTCGACTTGCGGAGCAGGCGGATCGAGGGCTTGGCGAGAGGGATCCGCAGCTTGCCGAGCTTGAGCACCCTGGTCACCGAGCCGATCTCGGTCGAGGACAGCCGCGGCAGGTAGGTGCGGGGGTCACGGTCGAGAAAATCGAAGATGTTGTGCTTACCGGGGTTGGTCCCGGTGGTGAACGACGACCAGGCAACTGGCGTGATCGAGGGAAAGGTCGAGCGCAACCGGCTGTAGCCGCCGCTCTCGGCCAGGGCCGAGAAATTCGGAAGCCGGCCTTCGGCCATGAGTCGTTCGGTGATTCGCGGCTCCTGGCCGTCAAAGCCGACCACGATCAGGCGCTTGATCAGCGGCTTGCTCCTTGTACGCCGGCGAATCATCCGCCATGCCATGCGAAACGGCCAGATCAGCAGCGACACTCCGGCGAGGACCATGGTGACGAGGATGACGGCGAACGAACCGAGTACTGCAAAGCCGGCGCCGGGGCCGATGTAGGCGTCGGCGGTTGCCGGAAACGCGAACACGGCGATAAATACAAGCGCCGCAAGGGCCGGGCGGATGCACCGCGTCCTGAGTTGTGTGGGCATGCTTGCCAAATGAACTCCCGTGATATCGAAAAAAACCGCGAGCTTCCACCCCGGAATGAGGCTCCCGGCCGCGGCATTGTAGTATACCCACGATGCGGGGAACACGTAATCAACCAAACGGGGTTGGCTTCGATTCCCACGCAGAAATCACGGGGAGACCATAATATGACGTCGATGTTGCGGAATCTCCTGCAGAAGCTGAAGTACGGAAAGCCGGTTGTGATCGTGTCCGGGCTGCCGCGATCCGGCACCTCGATGGCGATGAAGATGCTCGAAGCGGGCGGTATGGAGATTATCGTCGACCATATCCGAACCGCCGACGAGGACAATCCAAAGGGCTACTACGAGGACGAGCGGGTCAAGGATCTTGCCGAGATGGAAGATAAGGTCTGGCTCAAGGACGCCCGCGGCAAGGTCATCAAGGTGGTGTCCTCTCTGCTCAACCACCTGCCGGATGACAATTGCTACAAGGTTGTCTTCATGCGGCGCAACCTGCACGAGGTCCTCGCGTCGCAGACCAAGATGCTCGTTCGTCGTGATGAGTCGTCGCACACCGAGGACGATCAGCTGCTCGAGATGTACGAGGCGCATCTCGGCAAGGTCGAGTTTCAGCTTCGATTCCGGCCCAACTTCGAGGCGTTCTATTTCGATTTCGCCGACGTCGTGCAGAACCCCACCGCCGGGGCGGAGCGTATGGCGGATTTTGTCGGCGGAGGTCTCGACGTGAAACGCATGGCCGGGGCCGTGGACGGTTCGTTGTACCGAAACCGCCAAACCGCGGACGGCACGGTCGCAAGTTAGGAATGTCGTTGATGAGGTTTTCGCTATCGTGGCGGTGGGCCGTCGTCGCGGTCGTCGTGCTGGCGGCCACCGTTGCGCTCGTGGGCAGGGCGGACGAGGGGCAGGGAAGTGAACCTGCCGCCGTTTCGGCCATCCCCGTCGACTCTCGGCTGGCGTACAAGGTGGAATACATCGGTATCACCTGCGGTCACATGACCCTCGAAAGCCGGCTCGAGGAGTACCAGGGGAAGCCCGCGTTCCACATGATCATGACCGCTCGAAATTCCAGATTTTTCAACAAGATCTACAAGGTTGACGGGCGGATTGATTCATGGGTGGACGTCGAGACCATGAGCACCCTGGCGTACATCAGCGATATCACCGAAAAAGGCAAGAGGAAGATCAGGCGGTACCACATCGATCGCGAGGCCGGAATTATCCGGGCCGAAAAGCACGGAGAGAAGAAGACGGTTTCCTACGACGGCGTCCCGGCGCTCGACCCCCTCGCCTTTGTTTTCCGCGGCCGAGCCCTCGCAGGGAAGACGGGAACGACATTCACTCAGCCCATTTTCACCGATCGTGGTGCGGTCGAGACGATCTCAGAGGTCGGTGAGCTCAAGCGATTCGATACTGTCGACGGCGAGCGCGAGCTGCTGCCGGTTCAGCCCATGCCAGCCGACAAGGTACTGTTCTCGAAGAAGGACGAGGTCGTCTATTGGATCGATCCCGGCCCCGGGCGGAAGCTGTACCGGCTCGAATTCAAGCTCGGATGGGGCCGCCTGCTGTGCAAGCTCACCGGACCGGCGGAAGAGCCGGCCGATCGTCGAGGCATCGAGGACGCCGGCGAATGACCGAGCAGCAGCCGAAGAAGCTGCCCGAGCGACCGGCCGACCCGGTGAAGACCAGGTAGGATTCGCACCGACTGCCGGGAGGGTAGGGGAAACGTTTGAACGTTAAACGTTCAACGTTCAACGTTCAAACGTTTAACTTCACTCCACGTCGAGAAAGTCGAGAACCACAGCCCTGAAGGCCTCGGTCTCCTCGGCCAGTGCGAAGTGGCCGCTCAACGGGAAGACCACGAATTTTGCGTCTGCAATGCCATCCGCCAACTCGCGGACCTTCTCAGGTGTCATGGTGTCGTGCGCGCCGGCAATCACCAGGCTGTGCGCTGTGATCAAAGGCAGCCGGTCACGGAAGTCGAATGACGGGTTCTCACGGTTGGCGTGGTCGGCATGCGGCCAGCTGAACTCCGCCTCCCCGAAAATACGTTCGAACATGGCGGCGGCGTTCTCCGGGTCACCCGTCGCCATCGGGAACCACTCGTCGATCCACAACGAGCGCATCATCGCCGTTCGCTCGTCATCGGTGAGGTCGGGATTCTGGACGTCCTGCATGAACTGTGCGTACATCCCCATCAACTCGGGGTATTGCGCCATCATCTCGGCGGAATCTTCCTCCGTAAAGCTTGCCGCACCGTGGACGAAAATAGCGTTGTCGATGGTGCTCGGGTTCTCGGCGGCGAGCAGGATCAGGTTCATCGCGCCGTTGGACCAGCCGATGGCATTGACAGAGTCGAGATCGAGGTGTTCCCGTAGTGCCTGAAAGTCGGCGCGAACCGCCGCCATTCCCATGTCGGCGTCCTCGACGATCGGCGACGACTCACCCATGCCCCGGGGGTCGAAGTAGACCATCTTCAGTTCGTTTTCGAGCGGTTCGTAGAGCGCGCGCAGACCCTCCAGGGAAAGACCCCAGGACTGCGGCAACACCATCAGGACCGGCCCCTGCCCGTGCACCTCGTAGTGGATGTCGAAACCGTTGAGGTTCGCGGTGAACGAACCGTCTTCGAGCCTGCCCGCTGGTGACTCGTCCATCGGCGGCGGTGGTGCGGGCGCGCACGCGATCAGAGAGATCGACGCAACAAGAGCGATAAGACAAGCCACGATCTTCATGACACACCTCCGGCGGCATTGTAGTAGGTATTCAGAGTTGAGAGTTGAGAGTTATGAGTTCCAGATGGATCGGGGGGCCGGAACTCTCAACTTTTGACTCTCAACTCTCAACTCATCCGAATGGGTGGGCGGTTGCCCTACAGCAGTCGGTCGAGCCAGTCGGCCTGTTCCATGCGGGCGAGGATTCGCGCAACGCTTCGGTTGTAGCCGCGGCTCGAAACTCCCGGGTACCAGGTCGAGGGACGGGGGAGGGAGGCTGCGAGCCGCGCCGCCTGTTCTCGATCGAGCTCGCTTGGCGGGATGTTGAAGTAGTGCCGGGAGGCGGCCTCCGCGCCGTAGATGCCGGGCCCGAACTGGACCACGTTGAGATAGATCTCGAGGATTCGGCGCTTGGAAAGATTGCGTTCGAGCTGCCTGGTGAGGATCAGCTCCTTGAGCTTGCGGAATGGTGATCGAGAGGGTGAGAGCCAGAGGTTCTTGGCAAGCTGTTGAGTGATGGTGGAGGCGCCACGCACCCGCTTGCCCTGCACCGCCTCGCGGGCCGCGATCTTTATCTCGTGGGTGTCGAACCCGTTGTGGGAGAAAAAGCTGAAGTCCTCAGCCACCAACACGGATTTCTTGAGCTCCGGTGAGATGCGGTCGTAAGGGACCCACCGCCAGTCAACATCGACCCCGCGCGACCTCGCTCGCTCGATGAAGGCGGTGGTCTCGGGCGTACTCTCCGCGAGAGCGGTGACGTCCGGCCACGTAAGGACCACGTACAGCGCGAACGAAGAAAATACAGTCAGCCCGAGGACCAGCAGCCGCCGCATCCACCGCCGTCGTCTCTTGCGCCTAATGCTCACCACGGCGCAAGTCTACCCTCAACATCCTTTTTGTCGCGAGCCGGATGGACAGCGTCGACTAAGTCTTCGAGCGGACCTTCTCGGGCGGTTCAGGTAGCGGAGGAGCGGCGCCAGAGCTCCCAGAATCCCAGGGCGGTAAATAGGACGAGAGGGACCAGGCTCAGTAATCCCCTGAGCCCGAGGAGCAGCCCGGCATTCGTCGGTCGCCACATCGGAGCATCGTCGATTCTGAGAAACATCAGCTTCCTGATCTCCCCGGCCGCCAGCTTCCCGCTCCAGAACTGGAGGTAGGTGTAGCCGTACAACGAGTCATAGAACAGCGGGTGCTGGGGTGACGGACCTGGGTTCACTACGTGTTCACCCTCGGAGGCCTGCGCTTCGCCCGGTGTCCAGAATGGGTTGATGTACTGTGGAGAGGTCGCCGGGTCGCTCCAGTCGGGGCTCCAAGGAAGGCTCATCGGAGACACGGCTGCCACGGCCAACATATTGAACGTGGAAACACCCACCAGGACGATTGCTGCCGGACGCCAGATTCCCCGCCACGGCACCTCTTTCAGACACAGCACCCAGAAGGGGAGGGCGAGGATCTGGTAGCGAGCGCTGACCACTGTGCCGCCGTGCCACCCGTTGAATGATGCGTTGAGTGCGAGAAGCCCGCCGATGGTGAAGAGGCACAGCCACACAAGCCTGTCGGCGGGGCGTCGCCGCAACCAGCTCACGAGCCCGACCATCGAAAGCAGGAGGATCGGCATGTGCAGCAGGATGCCGCGGTATCGGCTGGTCAGGAGGGCGAGAAGGTGGCCGATCGAAAGCGAACCGAAGAGACCGAGAAAGTCCCCCTCAATGAGGAACTCATCCTGAGTGAAATTCGTCGCCACGGCGAAGGGCGAGCCAAAGCACATCCAGTGGTAAACGCCGAACACCACAAGGGGGAGAGCCCCGCCGAGAAGATACCAGCCGATTCGGCGCGGTTGGGAGGAGATGGCCCAAACACCGAATGCGAGCACGATGATGATCGCAAGGTAGTCCGAGAGAACAGCCATGCCAGCGAAAAGCCCGCGAGGGCCAGCCCTTGAGGCGTTTTCTGAAGCAACCCATAAAGCCCCATGATCGCGAATGCGGCTGCCGTCGGGTGCCCCCACAGCTGCGTGCTGTATGGGAACAGCAGGGTGCAGAAGGCGAGAATCAGGGCTATGAAAAGAGCACGCCGCTCGCTCGCACCCACGAACACCAGGAGCCGTCGAAAGACTACGATTCCGACCGCCACGATGACGACGGATAGCAAGAAATTGACGAGGTAGAGGTTGAGTTCCAACGGCGTAGCCGCGCGCGGATCGACCCCGAGCAGTCGCTCGGTGTGGAATAACACAGCATAGACGGCGGCGCCGAGGACGATGGTCCCGGGAGCCTTGTTGGAGTAGTAATGGCCCTGGGTCTCCCCCGCCGCGAGATCCGGATAAGCGCGCCCCTCTGGCGGATACCAGGACCAGTCCATGGTGTTGCCGCCGCGCCTGGTCGGATCGATCAGCCCGCCCGATCCGTCGCGCATGAATCGATCGATTCGAAAGGTCCCGAAATCGGGCGTGCCTGGTTCCACAAACGCGACCATGGCGTCAAAGCGCGAGTTCTGATTGTGCCAGCCCCCACCGTGGAAAAACCCGTAGATCAGGACGACCAGGCAGAAAAGGACGGTGTCAACTCTCAGCCAACGGGTTGGAACGGGTCCTTCCTCCATGTAATCAGGTTATCAGGCTGACCCGGCAACGCCGTATCCTAGAAGGATCCGGCGTTGCCGGGAGCTGTTAGGTATTAGCTGTTGGGTATTAGCTCATCGCAGGATTCACCCAAACCCCCGGGTGGGCGGGGGAGCTGATACCTAATACCTAGTACCTCTAACGGATCCCCGGCAAATACCAGCACACCACTTTCGGCTCGGTCATTTCTGCGAGCGAGAAGCGGATCCCCTCCTTGCCGAGGCCGGAGCTCTTGACGCCGCCGAAGGGCATCGAGTCGAGGCGGTAATCGGTGGAATCGTTGATGATGACCGAGCCCGAATCGAGACCTTCGGCCATCCGGTGGCAGATGGTCAGGTCGTTGGAGAAGCCCGCGGAGTGGAGGCCGAAATCGACGCTGTTGGCCTTGGTGATGGCCTCGTCGAGGTCGTCCACCGGATAGAGGTTGACCGCCGGGCCGAAGACCTCGGAGTGGTGAATGGTGGCGTTCTCGGGAACGTTTTCGAGTACGGTGGGCTCCATCAGTGCGCCCGTGCGGCCTCCGCCCGCGAGGACGGTGGCGCCGAGCTCGACGGCTTCGGCGATCCAGCTCTCCACGCGCTCGGCCTCGGCCTCGGTGATCATCGGGCCCATGTTGGTGGCTTCGTCCATCTTGTTGCCTATCGTGTATGCCTTCGTGCGGGCCACGAAGTCGTCGCGGAAGCGATTGTAGACGTCGCGGTGGATGTAGATTCGCTGCACGCCGATGCAATTTTGTCCGGCGGCCCAAAAGGCGCCCGAGACACAGGTTTCGGCGGCCCACTCGAGATCGGCGTCTTTCCACACGATGACCGGGGAGTTGGAGCCGAGCTCCATGCCGATCTTCTTGAGTCCGGCGCGGTTGGCGATGTGTTCGCCGGCTTCGAGGCCGCCGGTGAAGCTGACCATGCGGACCCGCTTGTCCGACACCAGGGCGTCGCCGAGGACCGCGCCGTGGCCGGTGAGGCACTGGAGCACCCCCGCCGGGAGACCCGCCTCGATGAAGGCCTCGGTCAGTTTGAGGGCCGAGAGTGGGGTGACGGTGGCCGGTTTGAGGATCACCGAGTTGCCGCCGGCGATCGCCGGGCCGAGCTTGTGGGCGACCAGGTTGAGGGGGTCGTTGAAGGGGGTGATGGCGAGTACGACGCCGATCGGCACGCGCTCGAAGTAGCCGCGGCGGACTTCACCGCCAGGGAAAGAGTCGAATGGGATGGTCTCTCCGGTCAGGCGCTTGGCCTCCTCGCCGGAGATCGTGAGGGTGTTGACGGTGCGACCAGCCTCACCGCGCGCCTCGTTGATGGTCTTCGAGCCCTCGCGGGCGATCGTTTGTGCGAAGTCCTCGATGTTGTCGGCGACGATGGAAGCGGTCTTGAGCAACACCTGGGAGCGCTCGTAGGTGGTCATCTTGCGCGCCGTTTCACGCGCCGCGTAGGCGGTGGCCAACGTTGTTTGAACGTCCTCGGCGTTCGCCGAGGGCACGGTGTCGATGAGAGAGTTGTCGAAGGGATCGCGGACGTCGATGGTGTCGGAGCGATCCACCCACTCGTGGCCAAGCAGCATCTTCATGATGGGTTCCCCGCGGCAATGGTGATCAGGTCGATGAGGAGGGCGAATCCGGTTTCGCGTCGGCCCGCGCCGGGGCCGACGATGGTGACCTCGCCCAGCGTGTCGGTGGTGATTGTCATGGCGTTGGTGGCGCCGCCGACCCCTGCGAGCGGGTGGTCGAGGTCCATCAGCTGCGGGGCGACCGAGGCGCGCACCTCGCCGCCGTCGCGCCACACCCGGCCGATGAGCTTGTAGCGCTTGCCGTCGGCGGCCGCGGCCTCGATCTGCGCCGGAGTGATCTCGGTGATCCCGGTGCACGGCGTGTCGTCGGGAGCGAGCGAGGCGCCAAATACGGTGTTGGCCAGGATGGTCACCTTGGCGAGCGCGTCCCAACCGAGGACATCGGCATCGGGCACCGCCTCCGCGTAGCCTAGCTCCTGTGCCTGCTCGAGGGCGGCCTCGTAGTCCATCCCACCCTCCATCTCGGTGAGGATGTAGTTGGTGGTGCCGTTGAGGATGCCCTGCATCTCGGAGATCTCGGATCCGGCGAGGGTCTCGCGCAAGAGGTTGAGCAGGGGAGTGCCGGCCATCACCGTGCCCTCGCAGAGGAAATCGACGTCGTTGGCCGCTGCGAGCTCCGCCAGCTCGTTGGAGAATAGCGCCAGGGGGCCCTTGTTGGTGGTGGTTACGGCCATCCCGCGCTCGAGAGCGGCGCGGATGTGGTCGGTGGCCGGTTGCCCGGTCTTGATGTCGGTGTAGGTGACCTCGAGCATGACGTCGGCGTCGGCCTTTGAAATCATCTCCAGGGCATCCCAATCGCAGCCGCCGTCGGGGTAGTCGGAGATCGAACGGCCCTCGGCCGCCATCGTCAGGATTTCCTCGAGGTCGAGGCCGTCGGGGTTGTAGGCCGAGCCCTTGAGCATGTCGACGATTCCAACGGCCTTCCATGAAAAACCGTACTCCTCCTCGAGCTGCTCTTTCTTTTCAATCAGCAGCTCTGATAGGCCCTGAGCCACGGTGCCGAATCCTACGAATAACAAGCGCATTTTTTTATCCTTTCGGGGGTGCCAGGTTCCAAGTTCCTAAGAAGTGTAGGTGGAATGTTGATCATTACTTCTTCTATTGACTGACAATTCTTAGGAACTTGGAACCTGGCACCCTCATAGTCGTTTATCAATACAATCTGCCAATCGTTCGACTGCCTCGGCCAGTTGCTCCTTCGCCACGAAGGAGAAGTTGATTCTCATGTGGTTGGGTTCGGGGTTCTCGCCGTAGAACTGCTCGCCCGGAACGAAGGCGACCTTGTGCTCGATGGCGTCGAAGAAGAGCTCGGCGGTATCGATGTGCTCGGGTAACGTGACCCAGAGGAAGAGGCCGCCTTCGGGTTTGGTCCAGCGGACGCCGGATTCCGGTGGAAAATTCTCCACCATGGTGCCGAGAAACACGTCGAGCTTTTCCCGGTAGTAGATGCGGCATTTCTCCAGGTGCTCCTCGAGGCCCATGTCCTCGAGGAAGGCGGTGCACATATCCTGATTCCACTTCGGCGTGTTGAGGATATTGCCCTCCTTGATGTGGGTCAACCGTTCGATGACCTCCGGGGGGCCGATGTTGAAGCCGACTCGCATCCCGGGGCAGAAGAGCTTGGAAAAGGTGTAGAGGCCGATGACGCGGCCGCCGCCGCGGGCCTGGTCGAGGCTGTACATGGCGGGGATGGTCTCGCCGGAGTAGCGGAGGTCGCGGTAGGGGCTGTCCTCTACAATCGGCACGTCATACTCGCCGCTGAGGTCGAGGAGAGCCTCGCGCTTGGCCAGGCTCATGGTGATGCCGGAGGGATTCTGGAAGTCGGGCACGACGTAGATGAACTTGGGTCTGACGCCTTCCTCTGCCAGCTCGTCGAGGCGGCGCTGCATCCCGACCACGTCCGTGCCGTCGTCCTCGATGTTGATGCCGACGAAACGGGGCCGCTGCATCTCGAAGGCCGCCAGGGCGCCGGCGAAGGTCGGCCGGTCCACGAGCACCACATCGCCGGGTTCGAGGAAGAGCCGGCCCAGGAGATCGAGCCCGTGTTGCCCCGATGTCGTGATGAGGATGTTCTCAGCATCGATGCGGATATCGTCGCGCTCGAGGAAGCGCAGCACCGCCTGCACTAGACGCGCCTCGCCGGGGATCGGCGAGTACTGCATGATGCGGTCGATGTCGGTGTCGAGGGCGCGTTCGGAGGCCCTTCGAAGCTCGGATCGCTGGAAGACGTCGGGGGAGGGGAGGCCGCCGGCGAGTGAGATGATCTCTGGATCGGTCAGGTACTGGATCGTCTTACCGATCGGGTAACCCTGGTAGTTCCGGACATTCTCGGCAAACCGGGACGGCCAATCAGTGTTCATGGTGTTTCTCGCAGACGAGGAGTTTTGAGTTGAGAGTTGAGAGTTGAGAGTTTCCACCCATCCCCCCCGTCATGTGGGCCAAATCCGAAATCCGGCTTCGTGCTTCGCACTTCGCCGTGACAAGTCCGAAATCCGAAATTTCGCGCTGAAAACTGATTACTGATCACTGATTACTGATCACTTTCCCGTGAATTCCGAAGCAGGCAGGCACTAGTACGACGCCCCGCCGAAGCGGGTGCGGATTCCGCGGCGCATCATCTCGCGGCCGTCCTTCGACGCGCGCAGCGCTTTGTAGTAGATGACGTCACCGATCTTCTCCGCCGCTTCGTCGCGCTCGTCATCGGAGAGGAAGTACGCCCCCATCGTGTCGAGCTCGCGGGCGGTGCCGTCCGACTCGTACTTGAAGGTCAGATCGGTGCCGCTCTCGAGCACCTTGAACGCGTTGTCGGTCCAGTCGAAATCGGCGATTCCGAGGTCCGGGTTGATGCGAAGGTGGGCGGCGAGGCTGACGCCCTTGATGCCGCTGCGGCCAAGCTCCTCGGCGCAGAGAATGAAGTGCTCCGGCGACACGCCGTTGCCGATGTTGATCTCATAGATCGGCGTCGTGTGATCGTCGCGCAGGTACTCGGACATGATGTTCATTAGCATCCGGAGTTGCATCAGATTTTGGGTCGAGAGCAGCATCGAGATCTTGAAGTGGAGATTGGGGATGTCGCGTCCGAAGTAGCAGGCGGCGATGATCGACGACCAGGAGGGGTTGAGAAAGAAATCACTTCCGGTTTCGAGCGCTGCGCGTGTGACGCCGTCGAGGTAAACCAGGTGGTTGTCATTGGCCACCTCGACCCCGCCCAGGTTGCCGAAGGGGGTGCCCATGTTCTTGAGGATGATCTGGGCCGTGCCGTTCCCGAGATCGGCGGTCTCGAAGGTCTTGCCCGTGACCTCCTCGAGGGTCCGGAAACGGTGCGGCGGAAGCGGCGTGCCAATCAGGTTGGTGCTGCAGAACTTCGAGGCACCCATGATGTTCTCGGTCATCGTCAGGGTGGCCATGAGGTCGCCCGAGTAGACATAGTGCTCGGTAAGGGCGACCACCGAGATGAACTCCGAGGGCGTCCAGCACGGCTCGCCGGTGGCGGCGCTCGAGGCCATGCGCTGCATCGCGCGGTGCGTGACCTTGGCGCCCTGGAAGCCCGAGACCTGGGCGGTGGCGATGCCGAAGTCGTCGCGGTAGGTGGGATTGATCTCGTGCTCGAAGTCGCCGATCTTTGCAAACTTCTGCACCAGGCTTTCGGCGTCGGCGATCATCTCGCCGTAGCCCTTCTCGGTGAGGACCCGCTTTCGAGTGGAAAACTCACCCAGCTCGCGGATGGTGTTACTGATCGTCTCGGCTCCCCCGAAGCTCGCCTTGAGAGCGTTGATAGCCTCGAGATCGGTGGGAGAGAGCAGTGCGTACTTCATGGGACCTCCTCGCGTCGAACGGATGGTTGCGTTGGCTAAAAAACAATTCTGAAAACAAGACTCGTTATTGATTAATATTCTTCTTCTGCCGAGATTTTAGGAGGAGATTCCCACCAATTTCAAGAAATCGAATAAAATTCATTTCATGAAGATAGAAGACCACCTCGACCGAATCGACTTCGCCATTCTGGGGGTTTTGCAAAAGAATGCTCGCGTCGCAAACAACCGTCTGGCCGAAACGGTTGGAGTGGCGCCGTCCACCTGTCTCGAACGGGTGCGGCGTCTCACCCGCCTCGGAGTGCTGCGGGGCCACCACGCGGATGTCGAACCCGGCGCGCTCGGCATCGGTCTCGAGGCGATGATCGCGGTTCGCCTGCGCCAGCACTCGCGAGACGTCGTGGACTCCTTCCGCGATCACGTGGTCAAGCTGCCCGAGGTTCGAAGCGTCTTCCACGTGACCGGGGGGGACGACTTTCTGGTTCACGTGGCCGTGCGCGACTCAGATCACCTGCGGGACCTCGCCCTGGATAGCTTTACCACCCGGCCGGAGGTCGACCACATCCAGACGCGGCTGATCTTCGAGTACACACCTACGTGGCGACTTCCGGTTCTCGTGTAGCTCTTTCTTCCGCCGCGCGCCTGGCGGGCACTCGGCGGAAGAAAGAGAATAGGGAAGAGATGAGAGGAGAAGGGGATCCTATACATCGTGCTCCCGAGCGGCTACAATCTTTCGCTGCGCGCCGTTAATCGGCGGCTGATACGGAGATTTTGTTGGACAATCTGATTTCACCTCATGGCGGTCGCCTCATTGATCTCCTGGTCGATGAGGACCGCGTTACCGAGATCCGCGCGGCATCTCGCGACTGGCCCTCGGTTGACCTCGGACCACGCCGGCTGTGCGTCCTGGAACTCTTGATCAACGGCGGCTACTCCCCGCTCACGGGTTTTATGGGGTCGGCGGATCACGCCGCGGTGTGCTCGCGGATGCATCTCGCCAACGGCACGTTGTGGCCGCTGCCGGTCACGCTCGATGTTGCGGACGAAGTGGTGGAGGGGTTGTCCGAGGGTGACCCCCTGGCCCTTCGTGATCCGGAGGGAGTGGTGCTGGCCGTCGTCCGCGTGGCCGAGGTCTGGCAGCCTGATCGTGACGCCGAGGTGCGGGCGCTCTTTGGAACAAGCGATCGCTCGCATCCCGGGGTCGCTCAACACCTCCACCGGGCCACAGGGTGGTCGGTGGCGGGACCCGTCGAGGGGATCCAATTGCCGGTTCACTACGACTACCGAGAGCTGCGGCTGACTCCCCGCGAGTTGCGCCACAAGTTCACCCGTCTTGGGTGGCGCCGGGTGATGGCCTTCCATACCCACCGCACGATCCACCGCGCTGCGCAGGCGATGATGGTGGAGGCGGCGGGAAATGTCGGCGCCAACCTGCTGATCCACCCGATCGTTGGACTCAGCCAGCCTGGGGATGCGGACCACTACACCCGGATCCGGTGCTATCAGGCGCTGACGCCCCACTATCCGAAGTTCATGGCGCGGCTCAACCTGCTGCCGATGGCGCCGCGCGGCGGCGGTCCGCGGGAGGCGGTTCTCCAGGCCATTGTCCACAAGAACTACGGGTGCACCCACTTCATGGTCGATTTTGACGGCGCCGGCTCGGTGCTGGAGACCACCGGTGCGCCCGCATACGATTTGGACGAGGCGGCCGAGATCTTGGCCGAGCACGCGGATGAGCTCGGAGTCGAGTTCGAAAAAGCCTGTGAGATGGTGTACCTCGAGCACCGCAAGCGATTTGTACCCGCGGACGACGTGCCCGAGGACGGTCGGGTTCTCCGTATCAGCGCTGACGAGGTGCGGCGGCGTCTCGACGACGGCAGAGAGATTCCCGACTGGTACACCTACCCGGCGGTGGCACAGGAGCTTCACCGAACCCATCCGGCCCGTGGCGCCCAGGGCTTCACGGTCTTCTTCACCGGTCTCTCCGGTTCAGGGAAGTCGACGATCGCCAATGCCCTCCGGGTCAAGCTGCTCGAGATCGGCGGGCGTGGAGTGACGCTCCTCGACGGCGACCTGGTGCGTACCAACCTGTCGTCGGAGCTCGGGTTCTCCAAGGAGCACCGCGATCTCAACATCCGCCGAATCGGCTTCGTCGCAGCGGAGATCACTCGCGCCGGCGGGGTCGCGATCTGCGCGCCGATTGCACCGTATGACGTGGTGCGTCGGGAGGTGCGGGAAATGGTGGAGCCCTGCGGAGGATTTGTGCTGGTTCACGTCTCGACGCCGCTCGAGGTCTGCGAGTCGCGTGATCGAAAGGGCATGTACGCGAAGGCCCGAGCCGGCATTATCAAGGAGTTCACCGGCATCTCCGATCCCTACGAGAAACCGGCCGCCGCCGACGTAGTGATCGACACCTCAGGCGTGACGCCTGATGAGGCCACGCGAGAGGTTCTGCTCTTCCTCGAGCGCCAGGGCTACATCTTGGCGCAGGATGAAGGCTGAGGGCCTGGGATCGCCGGGGGGGCGTGCGGTGCTGCGGCGTGTCGCTCTCTTCGCAGCCGTGGCTGTGGTCATCACCCTCGTGTTGGTGCAGGCAAAGGCGCGAGATGAACGGAGGCTGGAGGCCGAGCTGGCCGCGATCGAGGAGGCCATCGAGCCGGACGATCGCCTCCTCGGTCTGCCTGACCTCGATCCCACATCCTGGGTGCGACAGTACCGGCCGGACGCCTCCGCGGGGGGCTACACCCTGATCCTCTACAAACGACGGGTGCCGATGATCATCGACATGAACTCACGCATCGTGCACCTGTGGCCCGACGTGCGGGCCGTCGGGCGCGTCCGGCTCGATCGGCGGGGGAACCTGGTGGTGATCGGCACCGACAATCTGATCAAGCGTTACGACTGGGACGGTAACCTGAAGTGGTACTACCGTCTGGCGGTCGAGGAGGACTTTCCCCACCACGACCTGATCGAGCTTGCCAACGGCAACTACCTGGTGCTGGCGCGGGACAGGGCGACCCGCACCGGTTACTTGCTCGAGGTTGACCGCAAGGGCCGCGTGGTCTGGGAGTGGCGGTCGAATGATCACGCAGACGACTTCCCGACATGGGACCGCGAGCGCAAGGATCCGACCCACTTCAACTCGATCCACGAGCTGCCCCCGAACCGGTGGTTCGAATCGGGCGACGAGAGGTTCCGGCCGGGCAATATTCTGGTCAGCGCCCGCCACCTCAACACGGTCTTCATCATCGACAAGCGAAGCTCCGAGGTGGTGTGGCAGTACTCCAAGGACCTCGACTACCAGCATGAGGCGAGCATGGTTCCAGAGGGGCTCCCGGGCGCAGGCCGGATCCTCCTCTTCAACAACGGCCACCGCAGTCGCAACGGCTACCGTCGCTCCCTGGTCCAGGCGATCGACCCGATCAGCGGCGAGGTGGAGTGGGAGTTCGGCTCGAGGTTCTTCTTCTCGTCCATCGCGGGTACTGTGCAGAAGCTGCCCGGCACGAACTACGTCATTGCCTCGAGCCACGGTGGGCGCATTTTCGAGATCACGCCGGCAGGGGAGATCGTCTGGGAGTGGGTCCCGCCGCACCTGCCGATGCGACCCGAACGCCTGCCCTACGATCACTGCCCCCAATTGGCCGCCCTGCCGCGCCCGGTGGAAACCGAGGTGCGGGTGCAGGGAGACCTCCGGCCGTTCGTGGATGTCGATCTCTACCGCTTCGCCCTGACCGAGGAATTCGTGACCCGAACCATAGCCGGATTCTCACGCCGCCTGCTGCGTACCGATAATGAGTGTCGCGAGGTGCTGATGCCGCCCGGCGCCACCGTGTGGGTCGAGTTTGGGATCGACGAGCAGCGCCTCCAGGGAAGGTGGGTCGAAGCCCGCTTCCGCCTCACCGTGGACGACGGAGATGGCCCGCCGGAGACGGTCTTCGACCGCAGCCTGAACCCGGAGTCTGAGAGCCCGTGGCGGGGACGCAGCTTACGGCTTGGACGTTTCGCCTACAAATGGGTCACGATGTGCGTCGCGACCGATGCCGAGGGTGAGATGGAAGATCCGTTGGAGATGGTCGCGTGGGGTAACCCACTGATCTCTTCCCCGGTCCAACGCCCGTATGAGGAACCCACCGAGACCGTCACCGAGCAGGAGCGCGAGCTCCGAGAGCAGCAGCTCAGGGCGCTGGGCTACGTGCAGTGATCTGCGGGTGAGGGGTTATTGATGCCGAGGCGGGTTTTCGTGCTGGTCGTCGTTGCCGGGCTGGCGGCGGCCGTGTTCCTCTACCTGCAGTTACGAAAGGAAAAATGGCGATCCCTCGAGCCATCCGAGATTGATCGTCCCGAGCAGCTCGATGACCTTCATGTGGACCTTGGTGAAGTAGATCCTGAGCCATGGGTCAGAACCTATGTGCCGAACAAGGCCTCACCGGGCTTCAACCTGGGGCTCTACCGGCGGCGGATTCCCATTGTCTTCGACATGACCGGGCGCATCGTCCACGCGTGGCCGGAAGTGCGTGCGATAGGCCGGGTGCGTCTGAGCAGGGAGGGGCGATTGGCGGCAATAGGGACCGACAACCTGGTCAAGGAGTACGACTGGGAAGGCGACCTGACCTGGTACCACCAGCTTCCGGACAATCACCACTTCCCGCATCACGACCTGATCACCTTGGAGAACGGCAATTACCTCATCCTGGGCTACGACGGCCACACCCGCACCGACTATCTGCACGAGGTCGATCGAGACGGCCGCATTGTCTGGGAGTGGTGGATGCACGAGCACCGCCGGAGCTTCTCTGGGTGGGACGCGAAGAGCACGGATCCCAGCCACAGCAACTCAATCCGTGAGCTTCCAGCCAACCGCTGGTTCGATGCCGGAGACGCACGATTCCGGCCCGGCAACATCCTTGTCAGTGCACGAAACCTCAATACGATCTTCGTCATCGACAAGGTGACCGGTGAGGTGGTGTGGCAGTACTCGAGGGGGCTCGACCACCAGCACGAGGCTCTGATGATCGAGGAGGGACGCTCCGACGCGGGCCTGATCATGGTCTTCAACAACGGACTCGAGGACCTCTACGCCTACAGGCGGAGCCTGGTGCAGTCCATCGACCCGGTTGCGCAAGAGGTTGTGTGGGAGTACGGCTCCGAGCACTTTTTCTCGACCGTTGGCGGCACCGCGCAACCGCTGCCTGGGAAAAATATCCTGATTACCTCGAGTAACGGCGGAAGGGTCTTCGAGATCAGGCCCCGAGGACGGATAGTCTGGGAATGGGCGCCCCCGTTCAAGCCGATGCGGGTGCAGCGGCTACCGGCCGATCACTGTCCGCAGCTGGCCGCGATGGCGCCTCCGGATGCCGGGGCTTGCCGCCGCCTCGCTCGGCGTCCGTTTGTGGACAAGGCTCTTTTTTCGTTCGACTTTCCGTTCGACACCGAGGAGAGAGTCGTGGACGGCAAGAAACGGCGATTGCTGAAATCGAACCAGGGGTGCCGGCAGTTGCTGATTCCGTCGCGGGCCTCGGTGAGCGTCAACTTCGGAATCGACGGGGGAAGGCTGAGAGGGCGCAGCGTGCGGGCCCGATTCACAATGACGATTGCCGGCGACGACGAACCCCAGCTGATAGTGGACGAGACCATTTACTCGGGCGCCAAGGATCTGTGGGTGCAACGGAGAGTTCCGCTCAGCGATCGTGCCTATGAGCACGTGGAGATGTGCATTGCGACCGAGGTCGTAGGCGAGGGTTGGAACCTGCTCGAACTCGCGGTTTGGGCCAACCCGGCCGTCCGCTCGAAGTCACAGCGTCCCGCGCGCTTGCCGGCCAGAGGCCGGATCACCGAGCAGGAGCGCCGGTTACGCGAGCAACACCTCAAGGCCCTGGGCTACGTGAATTAGGGTACAGGGCACAGGGTACAGGGTGCACGGGGCACAGGGTTCAGGGTGCACCGTTTGGATCTTGTCTCCGAGCGGTCCCTGAACCCTGTGCCCCGTGAACCCTGTACCCTGCCTCTACTCCACGTAACCCAGTGCCTTCAGCATCTCTCGGTCCGCAAGGGGCGCCTCGGTTGTGCTCCTGGTTCCGCCGAGCGAAGGCTGCTCTGCCAGCCGTTGTGTGAGGAGCTGGCCGAGGCCGACAAGTGTTGGGAGGTTCTCGAATCCGACGTTTTGGTGTTCGCCGGGATCCGACGCCAAGTCGTAGAGCCGGGCCTGGCCGGCGGCTGTGAGGACCAGCTTCCATCGCGGTGTTCGCAGGGCGCGCTGAGGATAGTTGTGGGCCGTGCTGGCGATGACGGTGCGTGCGTCGGTCGCGGTACCGGGCTGCAGGAGATTGGCGCCGTCGAGGGCGGTCGTGGGTCGCGCCGATGTGGTGGCCAGCAATGTCGGCACGAGGTCAGCCAGCGTCGCAAGACGGTTGAGGTCGAGATCGTCAGGATAGCGCCCTCCCGGCAGGCGCAGGATGAAGGGCACTCGAAGCATTTCGTCGTACACCGTGTTGTTGTGCGTCATCCGCCGGTGCTCAAAGAGCGCTTCGCCATGGTCGGAGGTCACCAACACCACCGTATCCTTCCAGCGTTCCCGGCTTCTGAGTGCGTCGAGCACTCGCGCCACCGAGTCGTCCGCAGCCCGCAGATTGCCGTCGTACAGGGCGGTGATCTGTGCCAGGTCAGTGTCGTCGGCCATCCGAATCGCCTTGTCGATCCGGTGCAGAGTGTCCGAAGAGCCATCGCACCAACCGTCGTAGGCCGGATCGGTGAACAGATCGAAGTCCGGCGCCGGTTCATACGGGGCGTGCGGCGGCACGAAATGGAGTTGGAGGTGCAGAGGTTTGGAGTCGTCGAATCCGGCGAGCCACTCAAGGGCCCTCTGAGCGAGATAGTCGGGCGTCCTCGACACCTTCCTCGGGACCTCCGTCCACAGTTCGAAGAACTCGTCGTATCCCTGATCGTCCCCGATCGCTCGCGAGTTGTTCGGATTGGCGCTGAAGCAGGCCGTCGCATAGCCTGCTTCCAGGAGATACTCCGCGAGGGTCGTTGCCTCGTCACCAAGGGTCGAATCGACATCAATTACCTGGTGGTTGAGGTAGGAGAGCCCGGTGATCATCGTCGGAACCGAGCGCCGGGTGTTCGGCACCAGCGCGAAGACATTTGTGAACACCAGGGATTCCTCGCTCAGGCGGTCGATGTTGGGGGTCGTCAGCCGATCGTAGCCGTAGCAGGAAAAGTGGTGCGGTCGCGCGGCGTCGAGGGTGATGAGCACGATGTCGGGCCGCCGACCCGGCCGTGTTCCGATCTCCCCGTCGGGTCCTTCGGCCGTGGATGACGGTGTGGTAATCACCCGAGGCCGGCCGATCTCGATCACCGATCCGACGGGCGCGGGTTGTACAGCGAACGACAGAACGCAGTCTTCGCCGGCAAATCGATCGATCGGCACCTCGGCGGTGAAGACCCTGTCGCCGCGACCATCACAGAGATCTGCGGTCGAAAGCGTCGTCGAGCTGTGTTCACCGGTGGTCAGACTCTGCATATTCAAGGTGAGCCGGGTCTCCCGGCAGTCGAGGCCGGGAGGTGCTGCGATCTCGAGATCGAGGGTGCGAGAGGATGCGGGCAATCGCATCGGCATCACCAGCGTTCCGGCCTCCGGCACGACAAAACGGTCACGCTTTCGGTCGAAAATCTGGACCGGATGTTGCGAGGGCGGGGCAAGGTTGTCTCTGGCGATCCACCGGCGCGCCTCGACGATCACGCCCTGTTGGGGGGGCGCAGTGGTCAGCTCGACCTCCTTGATTCGGGCGGCATACCGCGGTCCGGTCTTTTTCCGTTTCGACACAGATGACGGCACCCTATAGGCAAACGAGAAACGGAAGCGGTTGACCCCAGTCCGAAGCGCTCCCGGTGGGATTTCGATGCCGATGGTCGTCCACCTATGAGGGATCTCGACCATGGCCAAAAGCCGCCCGTTGAGCCGCACCTTCATTTCCTGGGCGCGATCGTTCCCGGGATCCTGATCCGCCTTGATCTGGAGCACCAGGTGCGTCCAGTGGGGGCTGTCGACAAAGAACTCCATATCGGCTCGTTTGGCGAATGCCGCGATGCCGCGGAGGGTCGGTTCGCTCCATCCGTATCCGAGACTGCAGGGCTGCAGCGGCAGAGCCCACAGGTCGTTCATGCGGAAGCGATCGAATTCGACGGTGAAGTCACAGCGGAGGCGCTCGCGATCGAAGTGGTCGCGGGCGATGAAGTAGTGGCTCGGCGCCTGAAGGTCGACCGTGGGGAAGGAGCGGCGGGAGCTGAGATGCACCATAGCAGCAGCGGCAACGCAGCAGGCGATGAGAAAAAGAATAACTACATATCTTCGACGCATGTCCTCGTGTCCTCGGATGTACGAGCTCGCCCAGAGTATACGATGCATCGGATCGGGTAACTTCGGTTCGCCGAACGCATAGATGCTGATGACGGAATGGAGGTGGCGAATGAGACGGTTGACAGTGGGCGTGGCGCTCATCGGTCTCGCATTGACGATCCCGGCTGAGGCCCAGCGTCCGAAACCAAAGGTCGTGGCGACGGTTGGCGGGGATGACGTCTACCAGGTGCTGCCGGTGGGGGCAATTCCGGCAATCGACGATCCGACCTTTGTATCCGGCGCGGCCGCCAACGCCCAGATGAGCCCCGGCGAGCCGGTGCTCGGAATCGTCCTCGACGGTGAGGCCCACGCGTACTCGCTGTGGCAGCTCGATGCGC